>Ga0136619_10000842_pt1 | contig 11754 bp, 10 predicted proteins | sample AntDrymUQ3532106_2_FD_104807 | JGI IMG/M metagenome (GOLD analysis project Ga0136619, IMG submission 104807) | Polar desert sand microbial communities from Dry Valleys, Antarctica - metaG UQ353 (21.06) | ecosystem: Environmental > Terrestrial > Soil > Desert | place: Antarctica: Dry Valley...
GGTGCAACCGCGGCTGCACCTTCTGCTCTATCCCGCTCATGCGGGGCCGCCTCAGGTCGCGCGCCCCGGAGGTCATCGAGGCCGAGGCGCGCAGCCTCGTCGCCCAGGGGGTATCCGAGCTGTCGCTGGTGAGCCAGGACTCGGTCATGTGGGGGCGGGACTCGGGTGACGGCGATTTGCTGGGCCTGCTCGGGCGCCTCGAAGCCATCGAGGGGCTGCGCCGCCTGCGCTTGATGTACCTCCACCCGCAGGGTGTGACCGACAGGCTGATCGACCGGATGACTTCCTCCGAGATGATCGTTTCCTATTTCGATCTCTCCCTGCAGCATGTTGCCCCCGAGGTCCTCAGGGGCATGGGTCGGTGGGGGAGCGCCGACCGCTTCACCCGGATGATCGAGCGCATCCGGGCACAAGACCCCCTGGCGGGCGTCCGGTCCACCTTCATCCTGGGTTTCCCGGGCGAGACAGAGGCCCAGGCCGGTCAGGTGGGGGCGTTCGTGGCGGAGACGGAGCTCGATTGGATCGGAGCGTTCACGTACTCACCCGAGGACGGGACGAGATCGGTTCATCTGCCGGACCGGGTGGCGGAAGCGGCCGCCCGGGCGAGGACCGAGAGAGTTGCGTCCGCCGCCGAAGTGACGATGGAGGGGCGCGCCCGGTCGCTCGTGGGCCACCGGCTCGAGGTCCTCGCGGAGAGCTTCGATCGTTCCCAGGGGATGTGGTCGGGCCGGTCCCACAGAGAGGCCCCCGAGATAGACGGTGAGGTGCGCTTCACCGGCGCCACGGGAGTGTCCGTGGGCGACCTCATCGAGGTGCGGATCACCGGCAATGTCGGCGCCGACCTCGAGGGGGTCTGGGCCGGGACGACGCCGGAGGCCCGGCCGGAGCACGGAAGGGTCTTCTCGACGTCCTCGATCCTCGGTTGAGCGCGAGGGCGGGGACATGAACGCCGAGATAATCGGCGTGGGGACCGAGCTTCTCCTCGGCCAGATCGCGGATACCAACGCACAGCACATCTCGACGGCTCTGGCGGAGATCGGCGTGGATGTGCACCGTCACACTGCGGTCGGCGACAACCCGAAGCGGATGACGCTCGTCATCAAGGAGGCTCTTGCCCGCTGCGACGCCGTCATCATCACCGGCGGCCTCGGGCCCACTCCCGACGACATCACCCGCGAGGGCGTTGCCGCGGCCCTGGGGCTCGAGCTCCGGCGCGATCCCGAGCTCGTTGCGCTCATCCGGGCGATCTTCAAGATCCGAAACCGAGCCATGCCGGAGTCGAATCTGCGGCAGGCCGACCTTCCCGCCGGCGCCAGGGCCATCGCCCCCGAAGGGACCGCGCCCGGTTTCACACTGGATGGCCCAACAGGAGTCATCTTCGCCCTTCCCGGGGTGCCCTGGGAGATGAAGGCGATGCTCGAGAAGGCGGTGCTGCCCGAGCTCACGGTTCGATCGGGGGCCGCAGCCATCGTGAGCCGCCAGATCCTCGTCCTCGGCTTGGGCGAGTCCCTCACCCACGAGAAGATCGCCGACCTCGTCGACGCGCAGACGAACCCCACGATCGCCTACCTGGCCGGGAAGGGGCAGGTGCGCGTCCGGGTGACCGCGAAGGCTGGCTCGCAGGCGAACGCGGCCGCCCTGATCGATCCGGTCGAGGAGGCGATCCGGGCGCGCCTGGGCCCGGCCGCCGTCCCCGGCGACCATGACAGCCTCACGACGGCGCTACCCGCGATGCTGCTGGCCCGCGCCGCAACGGTGGCTGCGGCGGAGTCGCTCACCGGTGGGCTCATCGGGGTGGAGCTCACCCGGGGGCCGGGGGCGAGCGAGTTCTTCCGGGGGTCGCTGGTGTGCTACTCGGATGAGGCGAAGAGGGACGTCGCGGGAGTCCCGCAGAGCGTCCTCGACCGCTCCGGCGCGGTGAGCGAGCAGACCGCCGCAGCGCTCGCGGAGGGCGCGGCGTCCAGGCTCGGCGCCGACCTGGGAGTCGCCGCGACCGGAGTTGCCGGCCCGGGCGAGCAGGGGGGGCAGCCCGTTGGGACGGTCTTCGTAGGGGCGTGCTGGGGGGGCAGGACCGTGGCGCGCCGGGCATTCACCTACGGGGACCGGGACAACATCCGGGCGCTCGCCGTCACCGCGGCGCTGGACCTCGGCCGGCGCATGATCGAAGGAACCGCCTGACCGCGGACGTACCGGCCATTCGCCTGTTCGTCGCGGCAGCGGTCCCCGGGCCGGTGCTGGCCGGCCTCGAGGAGCGCGTCGTGGGGCTCATCGGGCCCGTTGCGGGAGCACGCTGGACCGAAGGGGCGGCCAGGCATATCACGCTCAAGTTCCTGGGGCCGACCCCGGCCGAACGGCTGACGGAGGTGGAGGCGTGTTGCGGCGCCGTTGCCGCCGGTGGAGAAGCCTGCGAGCTTCGCATCGAGGGGCTCGGGGCGTTCCCCAGGCCGGCCAGGGCGACGGTGCTGTGGGCCGGGGTGACCGATCCCGCAGGGATGCTCGGGCGGCTTGCCGCTGGGCTCGACGGCGCCTTCGCCCCGATGGGCTACCCGGCCGAGAAGCGCCCCTTCGCCGCCCACGTGACCCTGGCCCGCTTCCGAGGGCCGGCGCGCCTCGAGCTTCCGGCCCTCGAACCCCTCGAGCCATTCGTGCTGAGGCAGATCGGTCTCTACCGGAGCCACCTGTCCTCCGGCGGCGCCCGGTACGAGCGCCTCGCGTCCTTCCCACTTGGGCGAGGGTGACGGCCTGCCATGTTCCGGCGAGATAATTTGGCCCCCGGTCGATAGTTTGGTCGAAAATGACTGCTGGTCGACAGTTCTCGACCAAGGTATGGACGGCGCGCCGAGAGCTTGGGGGATTGACGCTGATGATCGACGCTATTCACCCACGGGCCGCCATCGGTCACGTGCACCTGAAGGTGGCCGACCTCCCCAGAGCCGAGGCCTTCTACCGAGATGTCCTCGGATTCGAGGTCGTCACACGCTACGGCTCGGAGGCTTCTTTTCTGTCGGCCGGCGGATACCACCATCACATCGGGCTCAACACCTGGCAGAGCAGAGGGGCCCCACCAGCGCCGCAGTACTCGACCGGGTTGTTCCACGTGGCGATCCTGATGCCGGACCGGAGGGAGCTCGCCCGCGCAGTGAAACGCATCCTGGACCACGGCGTGAGCCTCGACGGGATGTCGGATCACGGCGTGAGCGAGGCAGTCTACCTTCACGACCCCGACGCCAACGGGATCGAGATCTACCGGGACAGAGATCGGTCGGAGTGGCCGACGGAGCCGGACGGCTCGGTGAAGATGACGCTCGAGCCCCTGGATCTGTCGGACCTCCTGTCCGAGCTGGCCCCTTAAGGGTTTCGGCGCGCCGGACGCTTCTCCCGCGGACACTCCCGGGCTGACGCGCGGGTCATCGGCGCCACACAGCTCGAATACGTCCTCGGGAACCATCCCCGCCATAGGGTTCTCCCCTCCCGTCGAGCGGTCGGCACGTGAGTCTGCACCATCCATCTCGACCGGGTGCTCAGACGCTCCCGCCTTGCTCTGAGGGACGGCCCTCCCGGATACTTCCGTCTCGACTCACCACGGCCCGGACGAACGGGGTTCAAGACCGTGCTCGGTGAGCCGATGGAAGACTGTGGGCCATCTTCGGTTGCGGCGCGTTGTGGCGGTCGCAGCTCTCGCCTCGCTGGCCCTCGGCACCGTCCAGGGGGGACCTTCCGCGGCGACGCCCCGGCTCGATGACGTCGAAGACGCACGCCGGAGATCCGATGACGCTGCGGCCGCACTGGAAGGCGCCCGTGCGGAACTTGGCTCCGCCCGGGGGGCCGCTGCCGACGCCCGCGCCCGGCTCCGCGCCATCGAGCGGAGCTTCGAGCTGGTGGTGGAGAGGTACAACCTGGTGGCGGAAAAGCTGCTGTCCCTCCACGCCGACAGAGCCGCCACGGAGCTCACCATCCGCCGCCTCGAGCGGAGAATCGCCTTCAGCGAAGCCGACGCCGCGGCCATAGCAGACGAGCTCTACAAGGGCGGCGCCCAGGACACTCTCGAGGCGCTCCTGTCGTCCGAGAGCTGGGCCGATATTGAGCAGCGCATCGCCATCATCAGATTCTCGGAAGCGGCGCGCCGGGAGGTCTTTGCCGCCCTTGCCGCCTCCCGGGCTCGCCTGCAGGAGGAGGTTACCGAGCTCGACGGGCAAAGGGCCACGGTCGCCGAGGTCAGGGGGCGGCTCGCCGAGCTGGCCCAGGAGATCGACCTCAAGGCACAGGCACAGCGTGATGAGATCGCAAGGCTGAGTGCGATCGTTGCAGGCGCCAAGAGACACAAGGCGCTCCTCGCCGAGCGGCGCGCTGCGGCCGAGCGACAGCAGAGGCGCGCCGAGCAGCGTTGGGAGCAATACCAGGCCGGACAGGCCCCTGTCGCAACGACGCTTCCGACCGGCGCGATGGGCGGGAAGGTCATGACCCTCACCGAAGCCTACGGCGGGGGGAGGCTTGCAGCCGAGGCGGCGTTGTCCCAGCTCGGCAAGCCGTACGTGTGGGCGGCCGACGGACCGGACACTTACGACTGCTCCGGTCTGACGATGTGGGCATGGGCTCATGCCGGTGTGGTTCTCCCTCATAACTCCGGGGCGCAGTTTGCGGCAACGGCGCGCGTGGCGGTGGCCGATTGGCAGCCGGGTGACCTGCTGTTCTTTGGAAGCCCCATCCACCACGTCGGGATGTACATCGGCGACGGCGATATGGTCGAGGCGCCCTACACGGGGGCCTTCGTGCGGATCGGTTCGGCAATAAGGTCCGACTACGTCGGCGCAGGCCGCCCCTAGGGTCTCCTGAACCCGTGTGGCCCCGGCGGCGCGGGGGCCCGCGCGCCAAGAGCTTCTATTTGCACCGGCGGGCCCGCTTACCGGGCTTGGGAGTGCAAAGGACGCCCCCGCGCGCCGGAGAGTCGCGGATTTTAGACCGTCGTCTAGCCTGCGGCCGTCCCCATCGGTCCCTGCGGCGCCTGCGTGGCGAACTGGGTCTTGTACAAAGAGGCGTAGACACCACCCTCCCGGAGCAGCTCCTCATGGGTGCCCCTCTGAGCCACCCGTCCGTGATCGAGCACAAGGATCTGATCCGCAGCGCGGATGGTGGACAAGCGGTGGGCGATCACTATCGAGGTCCGCCCCTCGAGTGCAATGGCCAGCGCGCGCTGTATGTGAGCTTCGCTCTGATAGTCGAGGTGGGCGGTCGCCTCGTCGAGGATGACGATGGCCGGGGCTTTCAACAGGACGCGCGCAATTGCGATCCTTTGTTTTTCTCCGCCGGACATGCGGTAGCCGCGTTCTCCGACGACGGTGTCGTATCCGTCGGGAAGATCGGCTATGAGGTCGTGAATGCGCGCCGAACGACAGGCTGCGACTATCTCCTCGTCGGTGGCCCCGGGCCGCGCATAGCGCAGGTTAGCGGCGATGCTGTCGTGAAACAGATGAGCGTCCTGGCTCACCACTGCGATCGAGTCGGCCAGCGTTTGCAGTTGCACATTGCGGAGGTCTTCTCCGTCGACGCGGATCCCGCCGGAGGTGACGTCGTAGAGGCGGGCTATCAAATGCGAAAGGGTCGTCTTGCCCGCGCCGGAGGGCCCGACCAGCGCGGTCATGGTGCCGGGCTCGGCCACCAGCGATACACCCCGCAGCACCCAGTCGGACGCTTCGGCGCCGGCCCCCGCCATGCCCTCCGCTTCCAGCGACGCGACCGTGTAGCCTGCCGCGGCCGGATAGCGGAACCAGACGTCGTCGACTTCGATGCGCCCGCGTGGTGTCTCCAGGGCGACTGCACCGGGAGCATCGGAGATGGCGAGAGGAGTGTCGAGGACCTCGAAGACGCGCTCGAAGGAGACCAGCGCACTCAGGATGTCCACCCGGGTCGTGCTGAGGGCGCTGATCGGGCTGTAGAGCTGCTGCAGGTAGGCGGCGAAAGCCACGACGGTTCCGATAGAGAGTGTGCCCAACACGACCGCGCGGCCCCCGAAGAGATACAGGCCCGCAGTCCCCGCCGCCGCTATCGCCGTGAGTGCCACCGCAAACGTGCGTGAGACCATTGATCGCCGAATGCCCGCGTCGCGTACCTCACCGGCGCGCAGCGAGAACTGGCTCGCTTCGTCGTCCGGACGGCCGAAGAGCTTCACCAGCAGCGCACCGGAGACGTTGAAGCGCTCGGTCATGACGGCGTTCATGGCCGCGTTCATCTCCATCTGCCGGCGGGCTATCTTCTGCACCACGCGCCCGACCCGTTGCGACACCAGCAGATAGACGGGCACGAGCGCCAGCGCAAACAAGGTAATGCGCCAATCCAGATACAGCATCGTGATCAGCGTGAAAGCCACGCCCATGGTGCTGGAGACCGTGGTGCTGAGTGTCGATGTGACGGCTTGCTGCGCGCCGACGACATCGTTGTTGAGACGGCTGATCAAGGCGCCGGTTTGAGTCCGGGTGAAGAACGCGATCGGCATTTGCTGGACGTGATCGTAGAGGGCGGAACGGAGGTCGTAGATGAGGCCTTCGCCGACGCGGACCGCCATCATGCCGCCCAGCAGCGAAAGAGCGGCCGAGGCAAGCGAAAGCAACAGCGCCGCAACGGCGAGTGCGGTGACGGCCCCCAAGTTCTCCGATGGGATGGCGTCGTCGATCAGCGCGCGGAATACCAACGGCGGCAGCACTGCGATCGCCGAAGAGAACGCGACCACCGCCAGATAGAGATACACCTGGGTGTGGTAGCGGCGGACGAACCTCCACACGCGCAGCATGACGGCTCGGTCGAGCTTTGCGCCTTTGAGCTTTTCGAGGTCGCGTCCGTGATGCATCATCGTTCGATCTCCCAATCGGTCACCTCGGGCAAACAAAGCATGCGGGTGTGACATTCCGGCAGGAAGCTGCCGGCCGGGCGGGGCTCAGCCGCGGCTTGCCGTCAGCTGCCGGTTATGTGGCTGCAGTGGGGCGCCGTCGACGGCACAGTGATGCCGGCGCGCCGGGGCCTCGGCGGGGAGCACGTCATTGCGGATGGTGAACCACGCAAGCACGCCGCCGGCCAGTGACAGAGCGGCGGAGATGAGCATCGCGGTGCGGAAGCCCGGGGCAAACGCGGCCGGATCCAGGTAGTCGCTGCCGGTTAGACCGGCTGCCACAGGGAGGGCGGCGACGGCCAACAGCCCCGCTACCCGGGCCACAGCGTTGTTTATGCCGGATGCAACCCCGGCATGGCGATCGTCCGCCGACGCCAGCACCGTCGCGGTCAGAGGTGCGACCGTCAGGGACAGCCCGAGCCCGAACATGATCACCGAGGGAAGCACCCCGGTGAGGTAGCTGCTGCCGGCCGAGATGGTGGACATCGAGAGCGTACCTGCGGCCATTCCCACCGGACCGGCGGCCATGGGGAGGCGCGGGCCGATTCGCTGGGCGAGGTCACCCGCTCGCGCCGAGAGGGCCAGCATCAGGAGCGTTATAGGGACATCGGCCAGGCCCGCCTGCAGCGGCGAGTACCCGAGTACCTGCTGAAAGTGCACGGTGAGGAGAAAGAAGACGCCGCTCAGTGATGCGTAGACGATGAAGGTGACCAGGTTGGCGGCCGTGAACTGGTGAGAGGAGAAGATGTCGGGAGGATCATCGGGTGGGTCCCGCGCCGCTCCACCAAGATGAAACCGATGAACCCGGCCACCCCCACCACCGCTGCCAGGAGCACCTGGGGCGAACCGGTCCCGCGCTCCGGCGCCTCGATGAGGGCGAAGGTCAGACCGGCGAGACCTGCCCCGATCGCAACCGCTCCCATGATGTCGGGACGGCGGGCGCTCGTGGGGTCATGGGTTTCGGGCACGTGCCGGACACATACGAAGATGACGATCGCTGCGACGGGGACGTTGAGCCAGAAGATGAATCGCCACGACAGCGCATCGATCATGTAACCGCCGAAGAGGGGGCCGATCGCAGCCGAGACACCGCTCAGGCCCGACCAGGCGCCCACCGCTCGGGCCCGGTCCTCGGGATGGAACGACGCCTGGATGATCGCGAGGCTCGCCGGCGCGAGCAGCGCACCGCCGACTCCCTGCAGGATGCGCGCCGCTATCAGCATCTCGAGATTGACCGCCAGCCCGCAGAGGAGGGAGGCCACCGTGAACCACACGACTCCGACGATGAACATGCGCCGCCGCCCGTAACGATCCCCGAGGGCGCCCCCGGTGAGGATCAGAGCAGACAGGGTCAAGAGGTAGCCGTTGAGTGTCCATTGCAGGCCCGAAAGCCCTGCGTCCAACTCTTCGCCCAGGACGGGTAGCGCCACGTTCACGACGGTCGCGTCCAGGGCTGCGAGGGCCGAACCGAGAATCGAGGCGAGCAGCACCCAGCGGCCACTCGCCGTGCTGTAGCGAACGAAGCTGTGCCCCTCGGCCAGCCTGTCCTGGGGTGGCGGCCCCTCCGGGGACGGTGCGCCGCGGGGCGAAGGCAAACCCGCTCCCTTTCGGTGGCTTACTTACCCGGCGTCGGGGACCGGCTGGGGCGGCGGGGGACCGGTGTAGCGGGCGCTCGGGCGGATCAATCGGTTGTCGGCGGCCTGCTCGAGAATGTGGGCGCACCATCCGATGGTCCGGCTCGAGGCGAACGTCGGTGTGAACATGGTGCGCGGGATGCCGCACGAGTTCATCACCACCCCGGAGTAGAACTCCACGTTGGTCCGGAGCTTGCGTCCGGGTTTCATCTCTTCGAGGACATTGACGACCGTCTCCTCGATCTTGCGCGCGAACTCGTATTGTTCTCCGCCGAGCTCGGCGGCTACGTCCCGGAGCATCAGCGAGCGGGGGTCGTCGGTCTTGTAGACGCGGTGCCCGAAACCCATGATCCGCTTCCCCTGCTCGACCGCGTTGCGGATCCACGGCTCGGCCTTGCGGGGCTCACCTATCGCGTCGAGCATGTCGAGGGCGCGGCTGGGGGCGCCCCCATGGAGCGGGCCGGACAGAGCGCCGATTGCCCCGACCACGGCGGCACCGAGATCGGCGCCGGTCGACGTTATGACCCGGGCGGTAAAGGTGGACGAGTTGAAGCCGTGGTCGATGGTGGAGATGAGGTACTTCTCGACCGCCCGGGCGAAATTGGGATCGGGCTCTTCCCCGGTGAGCATGTATAGGTAGTTGGCGGCGTAGGGGAGCTCGGGGTGAGGCGGCACGGGATCGTAGCCTTCACTCAGGCGGTAGAGCGAGGTCACGAGGGTGGGAACGAGTGCGCACGTGCGCATCGCCTCGGCGCGCAGATCATCCGGCTCGAGGTCGAGCGACGGCCGGTAGTCGAGTGCGTAAGTGGTCGCCGAAAGCGCGGTTCGGAGCGCGTCCAGGGGAATGAAGTGGTCGCCCGCTCGGGCGATCGCGGGGAGCAGATCGACCATCGCGTCCGGAAGCTCGCGCAGCGGGGCGATCTCCTCGATCCACTCGTCGTGCTGGTCCTTGGTGGGTAGCTCGCCGTGAAAGAGCAGATACCAGGCGTCCTCCAGGGTCCTCTTGGCGGCGACATCGACGGCGGAATACTGCCGGTAGTGGTAGAAGCCTTCCTCGCCCCGTACGTCGCCGAGCTCGGTGGTCGCTACCACGACCCCCTCGAGGCCCTTGGGGGCGTCGTTCTCGGAGCCGTCAGAACCGGAGTTTCCAGGTTGCTGGGTCTTGGTCTCTGGCATTGCGCTGAACCCTCCAAAAAGCTCGATCTTCAAGGACCCGCCGTTGCTGTCGGCGCCGTTGTCGACCCGGGCACCATAAGTATGTCGCGGCCGAGGGTATCTGGCCCCCGCCGGAGTCTCTATCCTCTCCGGCCCGACCGCCGCGTTGTGGCATAATCCCATCCGGGTAAGTACGGGATCGTAATTACTCGAGCAGAAATTCGAACATATGTTCGCCTTGTGCGGTTAAATGTCACAGCACCTCTCTAGAGTCTTCGACGTTGACAAGACCGATTGGAACCGGGGCCTCGGCCTCGGGTTAGCTCAGGAGGACTAAGTGGCGAACATCAGGGACAACGGCGTAAGGGATCACAGCCGCAATCTGACAGGACGAGATGCCGTCCTGGACATGGCCTTGGCCCAGATCGAAAAACAACATGGCAAGGGCTCGATCATGCGCCTGGGCGACGAATCGAGGCTCAACGTCGAAGTCGTGCCCACCGGGTCGCTTGCACTCGACCTTGCCCTGGGGGTAGGAGGACTGCCGCGCGGACGGATCGTCGAGATCTTCGGCCCGGAGGGCTCGGGGAAGACGACTGTCAGCCTGCATGTGGTGGCCGAGGCGCAGAAGTCGGGTGGGCTGGTCGCTTTCATCGACGCGGAGCACGCCCTCGATCCCGCTTATTCGAAGGCCCTGGGGGTCAACATCGACGACCTTCTGGTATCCCAGCCGGACACCGGCGAGCAGGCACTCGAGATTGCCGACACGCTGGTGCGGTCGGGCGCTCTCGATGTGATCGTCATCGACTCGGTGGCGGCGTTGGTGCCACGCGCTGAGATCGAGGGCGAGATGGGCGATACGCACGTCGGACTGCAGGCGCGCCTCATGTCGCAGGCGCTTCGGAAGCTCGCCGGAAACGTGAACCGCTCGAAGACGATCCTCGTGTTCATCAACCAGATCCGAGAGAAGATCGGGGTGATGTTCGGGTCCAACGAGACCACTCCGGGTGGACGTGCCCTCAAGTTCTACTCGTCGGTGAGGCTCGACGTCCGCCGTATCGACTCACTCAAGGACGGCGCCGAGATCGTCGGCTCCCGCGTTCGGGTCAAGGTGGTGAAGAACAAGGTCAGCGCGCCATTCCGGAAGGCCGAGTTCGACATCCAGTACGGCTTTGGCATCTCCAAAGAAGGGAGCCTGCTGGACGTCGCCATCGATCACGGGTTCGTGAGGAAGTCCGGGGCGTGGTTCATCTACGGTGACGATCAGCTGGGCCAGGGCCGGGAGAACGCCAAGTCCTTCCTTGCGGACAATCCCGATATCGCAACCGAGATCGAGCTCAAGATCAAAGAGAAGCTGGGGTTGATCGAGTCGGAGGAGGATGATTTACCGGCTATCGACGCCGCCCCCGCCAAACCGACTTCCTAGCCCACTCCTCCCGTGGCGATTCGACCCAGTGCGCCGGCGCCCTCCGAGGATGGCGAACTGAGCGAGGCGATGCATCGGGCGGGCAAGCTCCTCGAAAGAAGAGCCCGTTCCGAGTTCGAGCTCAGGGAGCGATTGATTGGGGCCGGACTCGACCGGTCGATCGTCGATCAGGTCGTCGAGCGCCTCATCGAGATCCGCCTGATCGACGATCACGCCTTCGCTCTTCAGTGGGTCACCGAGCGATCCGTCCGCAAGGGGTTGGCGCCGGCGGCTCTGATAGCCGAGCTCGAGGCCAAAGGAGTCTCCCGGGACGCGGCCGAAGGGGCGCTGGAGGAAGCCGCAGTGGACGAGGAGGCCCAGGCACAAGAGGTGGCCGTGCGTCTCTCACGGAAGGTGGCGGGACGCCCTGCGGCTATCCAGGCGGCCCGGCTTCGGGACATGCTGGCGCGGCGGGGCTTCTCGCCGGAGGCGGCCATGGCGGGCGTGCGGGCCGTGCTGCCCCCCGACGGTTGGGATTAGCTGGGGGCCGTCATGGGCTCGGCTCCCGGGGTCGGGGGCGGTTGGGTTGGATGTGTCGAATGGGGCACGGCTTGACGGTCGAGGGTCGTACCATGGAGCCCGGTACATCAATCAACCACCCGAAACGGTGCAGATGAAAC
>Ga0136619_10000845_pt1 | contig 11736 bp, 11 predicted proteins | sample AntDrymUQ3532106_2_FD_104807 | JGI IMG/M metagenome (GOLD analysis project Ga0136619, IMG submission 104807) | Polar desert sand microbial communities from Dry Valleys, Antarctica - metaG UQ353 (21.06) | ecosystem: Environmental > Terrestrial > Soil > Desert | place: Antarctica: Dry Valley...
CGAGTTGGCCGAGGCGCACGTGGAGGTGCCCGAGCAGGTCGTCAAGGTCAACGACCCGATCACCGTCAAGGTCATCGACATCGACGACACGCGCCGGCGGATCTCGCTGTCGCTGAAGCAGGCTGTGCAGGCGGGCTACGGCTCGGCGCCCGAGATCGAAGAAGAGCCGGCGTTCTCGGCCACCGAGACGAACACCGACAGCGCCGAGAGCTCGACCATGGGCGCTGCCCTGGCCGCTGCCATGCAGCGGTCCAGCGCCGGCGACGAGGAGCCGGCCGGCATGTCCGTCGAGGACGTGGTGGCCAACCTGCAGGGTCGCGGCGACGACGCGGCGACTGCCGACGCTGCAGCGACCGATCAGACGAGGGCTGCCGACGAGGCGCCGGCGACCGATCAGACGAGGGCTGCCGACGAGGCGCCGGCGACCGATCAGACGGCGGCTGCCGACGAGGCGCCGGCAACTGATGAGACGCCGGCAACTGATCAGGCGCCGGCGACGGATGAGGCGCCAACCAATGATCAGGCGGCGACGACGGACGAGCCGGTCGCCGATGAGGCTGCCGCCAACGACGAGGCTGCCACCGACGACGACCGGGCCTCGTAGAGCGGGCCCGCGATGCTGCTGGCCGGGCTGACCGGCGGGATCGCCTCGGGTAAGTCGACCGTCGCGGCGCGACTGGTCAAGCACGGCGCTGAGCTGGTCGACGCTGACGTCATCGCCCGCCAGGTCCTGCTGCCGGGTACGCCCACCTGGCAGCGCGTCCACCAGCACTTCGGTGATGAGATCCTCACCGCCGACGGTGCCATCGACCGGCCGGCGCTGGGGCGCATCGTTTTCGCTTCCCAGCAACGCCGCACGCTGCTCAACGAGCTGACCCACCCGCCGGTGATGGCCGAGATCGCCGATCGTCTGGAAGCACTGCAGGTGTTCGACGGCGTCGTCGTGCTTGACGTGCCCCTCCTCGTCGAGGCCGCGGCAGACCGCAGCTACGAGGCGGTCGTGGTAGTGGCCACCCAGCCGGGGACCCAGCTGCGCAGACTCGTGGAGTTGCGGGCCATGGCGCCCGACGACGCGCGTGCCCGAATCGCCGCCCAGGCACCGCTTGAGGACAAGCTGGCCATCGCCACGCATGTGCTGTGGAACGACGGGACGCTCGACGAGCTGCTGGCTGCCACCGACGACGTTGCCGCCGACCTGCTACGACATGCGCGCGACAAGCACGCCGCCGCTACCGAGCTGCTACCCGACGACTGACATCTGCCGACCAAGATGAGCGCGCCGCTGTCGTCGTCGGCGACGGGGCGCATATCCTGGGCTGATGGCTGTGTTGGATACACGAGGACGGGCGCTGCGCGACCTGCGCGTCTCGGTGACCGACCGCTGCAACTTTCGCTGCACCTACTGCATGCCGCGTGAGGTCTTCGGCGCCGACTTCGTCTTCCTCGAACGCGAGGAGCTGCTGACCTTCGAGGAGATCGCCCGCGTCGTGGCGGCATTCACGCGCTGTGGGGTTCGCAAGGTGCGCCTGACCGGGGGAGAGCCGCTGCTGCGTCGCGGCCTGGAAACGCTGGTCTCGGCCCTGGCCGGGTTGGAAGGCGTGGAGGACCTCGCGCTGACAACCAACGGGTCGCTGCTCGCTGGCAAGGCGGCCACGCTGCGAGCGGCGGGCCTGCACCGCTTGACCGTCAGCCTCGACTCGGTCGACGCCGCCGTGTTCGCAGCGATGAGTGACACAACGGTGGGCCTGAACAAAGTGCTCGACGGTTTGGCCGCCGCCACCGAGGCCGGCTTCGACGACATCAAGCTCAACGCCGTGGTGCGGCGGGGCGTCAACGATGACGGGATCCTGGATCTCGCCCGCTTCGGTCGCGAGCACGGCTACACCGTGCGCTTCATCGAGTACATGGACGTCGGCACCACCAACGGCTGGCGGATGGACGAGGTGGTCCCAGCTGCGGAGATCATTCGCCGCATCGACGCCGAGCTGCCGTTGAAGCCCGTCGAGGCTGACTACGTCGGCGAGGTGGCGCAACGCTGGTGCTACCGCGACGGCGCGGGCGAGGTCGGCGTCGTGGCCTCGGTGACCCAGGCCTTCTGCTCGACCTGCACCCGGGCCCGCCTGTCGCCTGTGGGCGAGCTGTACACCTGCCTGTTCGCCAGCGCCGGCACCGACCTGCGAGCGCTACTGCGCGGCGGGATCGACGACGACGACCTCGTCGCGGCCATCAGTGGTCGTTGGGCGGTGCGCGACGACCGCTACTCGCAACTGCGGGCGTCGGCCACCAACCGCTCCGGCCAGGGCCCACGGAAGGTCGAGATGTCCTACATCGGCGGCTGACGCTCACCGATCCGACTCGGGAGGTGGCGACCCGGGAGGTGGCGACCCGGGAGGTGGCGACGGGCGGACCAGCGCCCATGACGCCAGCGCCAGCAGGGCGACACCACCGAAGCCGATCGCCGCCGACCCGTACACGAAGGCGCGCAGCCGCAGCTCGACACGGAGCAGGGCGGGGCGCGGGTCGGGCAGGGACACGCCGAGGCCCTCCACCAGCGCCTCGTCGGGCGTGGCCGCGGCCTGGTCGCGCAGATCGGCCCAGCGCAGCGCACCGAAGCAGGCCAGCAGGCCGAACAGCACGGCGACCGCCAGGGCGATGCGCGCCTGGCGCCGGCGTTGCTCGGTGACCGCCTGGTAGGTCGCCTCGGCATAACGCACCAGCAGGTCGACATGCGGATCGGGGTCCACACTCTCGGACCCCGAACCTGCGCTTCGCTGACCGGGGTCCACACTCTCGGACCCCGAACCTGCGGCGTCGCGTGGCTGGTTCATGGGACCAACCGTGCCAGACCCCTTTCCAAGATCACGTTGCCGTCCTATCGTTCTCGCCACAACAACGGTCGTCGGGCTATCCGCTGCGCGGCGGACTGACGTCGGTGTCTGCCCGTCGCCGTCCTTCGTCTTGAACAGGAGACTGTATGCCCCGCATCCAGGTCAAGGTCGATGGGATCGCCTACGACGACGAGGTCGAGTCGCGGTTGCTGCTGGTCCACTACCTGCGAGAGCGGTTAGGCCTGACCGGGACGAACGTCGGATGCGACACGTCCAATTGCGGCGCCTGCACCGTGATGATGGACGGCCACAGCGTCAAGAGCTGTACCGTCCTGGCGGCCCAGGTCGACGGCAGCGACATCACCACCATCCAGGGCTTGGCCAGGGAATGGGCGGCCGCGCAGCGGACGCCGGAGGGTGGGCCATCAGATGAATGGGCGGCCGCGCAGCGGACGCCGGGGGGTGGGCCATCAGATGAATGGGCGGCCGCGCAGCCAACGCCGGGGGATGGGTCCTCGGATGATGGGGACTGGCACCCGTTGCAGCGCGCGTTCCACACCGAGCACGGGTTGCAGTGCGGGTACTGCACCCCCGGCATGATCATGGCCTCGGTCGACCTGCTCGCGGAGAACCCGAACCCGAGCGACGAGGAGATCCGCCACGGCCTGGAAGGCAACCTCTGCCGCTGTACGGGCTATCAGAACATCGTGCGGGCAGTTCGAAAGGCGGCCGAGACCATGGCGGGCGACGGCACGGGATCGCAGCAGGAGGTGGCGCGGTGAGCAAAATCGACCCGGAGGTCGTCGCCGACGAGCTCGCCGAACACGACCAGGTCGCCACCCCGGACACCAGCCGGCAGGTCGGCGCCGCCAGGCTGCGCAAGGAGGATGCGCAGCTGGTCACCGGCCAGGCCACGTGGACCGACAACCTGGTGTTCCCCGGCATGCTGCACATGGCCGTGCTGCGCAGCCCCATGGCCCACGCCAGGATCGCGTCGATCGACGTGTCGGCAGCGCTGCAGGTCTCCGGCGTGATGGCCGCCTTCTCGGGCGCCGACCTTGCCGCCGAGCTGGGCAGCTTGCCGTGCGCCTGGCCGGTGACCGAGGACATGGTCAGCCCGCAGCACCCGCCGCTGGCCACCGAGGAGGTGCGCTACGTCGGTGACGGCGTGGCGGTGGTTGTGGCTCGGGACCGCTACAGCGCCGCTGACGCCTTGGAGGCCATCGCTGTCGAGTACGAACCCCTGCCGGCCGTGGTCGACATGGAGACCGCGCTGACCGACAACGAGCTGGTCCACGCCGACAAGGGCACCAACACCTGCTTTGTGTGGCCGTTCTCCAACGGTGACGTCGACGCCGCCTTCTCCGGCGCCGAGGTCGTGGTGGAGCGCCGCTTCATCCAGCAGCGGCTGCTGCCCACCGCGATCGAGCCACGCGCGGTGGTGGTGGCACCGATCGCCGCGGCCGACGAGTACACCGTGTACTCGTCGACGCAGATCCCACACATCCTTAAGCTAATGCTGGCACTGACCACCGGCCTGCCCGAGCACAAGCTGCGCGTGATCGCCCCTGACGTCGGCGGCGGTTTCGGCTCCAAGTTGAACGTCTACGCCGAGGAGGTCATCGCCCTGATCGTGGCCAAGCGACTGGGGCGTCCCATCAAGTGGACGGAGTCGCGCAGCGAGGGCTACCAGGCGACGATTCACGGCCGCGACCAGATCCAGGACATCACCGTCGCCGCCGACCGCGACGGCCGGCTGCGTGGCCTCAAGGTCGACCTCAAGGCTGACATGGGCGCCTACCTGCAGCTGGTCACGCCGGGCATCCCGCTGCTCGGCGCCTTCATGTACCCGGCCATCTACAAGATGGACGCCTACGACTTCCGCTGCACGGGGGTCTTCACGACCAAGACCCCGACGGACGCGTACCGGGGGGCGGGTCGGCCGGAGGCGACGTTCGCCATCGAGCGGATCATGGACGAACTGGCCGTCGAGCTGGGCATGGAGCCGCTCGAGCTGCGACGGCGCAACTGGATCACCGCCGCGGAGTTCCCCTATGACACGATCGCCGGGCTGACCTACGACAGCGGCAACTACGAGGCCGCCACCGACAAGGCGTTGGAGCTGTTCGGCTACGACGAGCTGCGCGCGGAGCAGACCCGCCGGCGCGAGTCGGGGGACCGCGCGCAGCTGGGCATCGGCATCTCAACGTTCACCGAAATGTGCGGGCTGGCGCCGTCGCGAGTCCTCGGCAGCTTGTCCTACGCCGCCGGGGGCTGGGAGGCGGCCACTGTCCGGGTGCTGCCCACCGGCAAGATCGAGGTCGTCACGGGCACGTCGCCGCACGGGCAGGGTCATGTCACCGCGTGGAGCCAGATCGCGGCTGACGCCCTCGGTGTCGCCTTCGAAGACGTGGAGGTTCTGCACGGCGACACACAGGTCGCGCCGATGGGCATGGACACCTATGGCTCGCGGTCGCTGGTCGTCGGCGGCGTGGCCGTGCAGATGGCCGCCGGCAAGGTCATCGACAAGGCCAAGCGAGTGGCCGCCCACCTGCTGGAGGCCGCCGAGGGCGACATCGAGTTCCTGGACGGAGCCTTCAGCGTGCGCGGGTCGCCGGAGGCCAGCAAGACCCTCGGTGAGGTGGCGTTGGCCGTCTTCGCCGCCCACGACCTGCCCGACGACATGGAGCCCGATCTGACCGGCTCCACCGTGTTCGATCCGGAGAACTTCTCCTTCCCGCATGGCACGCACCTGTGTGCCGTGGAGGTCGACACCGAGACCGGCATGGTGGACATCCGCTCCTATGTCTGCGTCGACGACGTCGGCAAGGTGGTCAACCCCATGATCGTGGAGGGGCAGGTGCACGGCGGCCTGGCCCAGGGCATCGCCCAGGCGTTGTACGAGGAGGCCATCTACGACAGCGAGGGCAACCTCGTCACGGGCACGCTGGTGGACTACCTCGTCCCGGGAGCGCCCGACATCCCCGCTTTCGTCACCGACCGCACCGAGACGCCCGCCACCTCCAACGCGCTGGGCGTCAAGGGCGTCGGCGAGGCCGGCACCATCGCCTCGACCCCCGCCGTGGTCAACGCTGTCGTCGACGCGCTGCGCCACCTCGGAGTCAGCGACGTCCGCATGCCCTGCTCGCCCGAAAGGGTGTGGCGGGCGATCCACGCCGGCGACGGCCAGGCAGCGCCCGCCGCGGTGCCTTCCGCCGACCACGAGACGCTGCGGCAGAGCGACAGCGCCGGGGGTGGGCAGTGATCCCCGCGACCTTCGACTACCTGCGCGTGGACAGTCCCGAGGCCGCCGTGGCGGCGCTGGTGGAGCACGGCGACGAGGCCAAGATCCTCGCCGGCGGACACAGCCTGCTGCCGCTGATGCGGCTGCGGCTGGCCTACCCCGAGGTGCTCATCGACGTGAGCCGCGTCGACGCGATGCGCGGCGTCAGCGACGAGGGCGACACTTTGCTCATTGGGGCCTGCACGACCCACCACGATGTCGCCCATGACCCGCTGGTCCGGGCGCACTGCGGGATCCTGTCGCAGGCCACAGCGACGGTGGGCGACCCCCAGGTCCGTCACCGTGGGACGATCGGCGGCGCCCTGGCTCACGCCGACGCCGCTGGCGACCTGCCCACCATCGTCCTGGCTCTCGACGGCCAGCTGGTCGCGCAAGGGCCCAACGGCAGCCGCAACATCGCCGCTGCGGACTTTTTCGTCGACTACCTGCAGACGGTCTTGGAGCCCGACGAGGTACTGACCGCAGTTCGCGTTCCCAAGCTGGCCACCGACGGTGGCCGGCGATCGGGTTGGGGCTACCACTACGAGAAGTTCAACCGGGTCGCCCAAGCCTGGGCGATCGTCGCCTCATGCGCCCTGGTGCGCCGGGACAACGACACCATCGGCGAGGCCAGGGTGGCGCTGACCAACATGGGAACGACCCCCGTGCGGGCCACCGCCACCGAATCGGCGCTCGCCGGCGCCGCGGCAGCTGCGGTGGCCGACGCCGCGGCGCTGGCCGCCGACGGCACCGACCCGCCTGCCGATCTGAACGCCAAGCCCGACTACCGGCGGCACCTGGCACAGGTCCTGACGCGTCGAGCCCTGGAGCGGGCGCTCGGGACGTGAGTCCGGCTGGCCAGGGGTCGCTGCCAGCCGATATCTCCAATGTCGCCGCGCTGCGCTCACGGCTGGCCGACCACGGGTACCTGGCCGACGATGGCCTGGCCACCGCTTGCTACCTGGCGCTGCGGCTGCACCGCCCGCTGTTCCTGGAAGGCGAGGCCGGCGTCGGCAAGACCGAGGTCGGCAAGGTCATGGCGTTGCTGCTCGGCGCGCCCCTGATCCGGCTGCAGTGCTACGAGGGCATCGACGCCACCCAGGCGTTGTACGACTGGGACTTCCCCCGCCAGTTGCTGCACCTGCGCGCGGCGGAGGCCACGGGCCGCGCCGCGGACGCCGAGGCGCTCGAGGCGCAGCTGTATGACCGCCGCTTCTTGATCGCGCGGCCGCTGCTGGCGGCGCTGGAGACCACGCCCAGCGTGCTGCTCATCGACGAGATCGACCGCGCCGACGACGAGTTCGAGGCGTTCTTGTTGGAGATCCTGTCCGACTTCACCGTCACGGTGCCCGAGCTGGGCACCATCCGGGCGGCGACGCCCCCGGTGGTTGTTGTCACCTCCAACCGGACGCGAGAGGTCCACGACGCCTTGAAGCGTCGCTGTTACTACCATTGGCTCGATCATCCGGAGTTCGCCCGAGAGGTGGCGATCGTGCGTACCAGGCTTCCGGAGGCCAGCGGGGTGCTGGTGGCGCAGGTGGCCGCGGCGGTGCAGGGGCTGCGGGCCCAGGACCTGTTCAAGCCGCCCGGCGTCGCCGAGACGCTGGATTGGACCCAGGCGTTGGTTGCCCTCGGCGCCGAGACACTCGACGCCGACACCGCCAGCGCCACACTCGGCTCGGTCCTCAAGTACCGGGAGGACCAGGAGCGTGCACGGCGCCTTGACGTTGGCGCGCTCGTCCGCGGGGCGGTGTCCGGTGTCTGAGATCGACGCGCTCGGCACGGTCGTCGGTTTCGCCAGGACGCTGCGGGCGGCGGGAGTCGGCGCTGGCCCTGACCGGGTCGCGGAAATGGTCCGCTGTCTGGGCGTACTGGACGCCGCCCGGCGCGGCGACGTGTACTGGTGCGGGCGGCTCACGCTGTGCGCGGGCCCCTCCGACTTCGATTGTTACGACCGAGCCTTCCGGGCCTTCTTCGACGGCGAGGTTCCTTGCGGCCACGCGCGTTGGACGACCGCTCCGCCCGCCGTGGTGCGCACGGCCGTGGCCGACCGGCAGGCTGAGGCCCCCGACGAGCAGGTCGCGCGGCAAAGCTCGCTGACTGCCGGAGCCAGCGCCACCGAGGTGCTGCGCGAGCGTGACATCACCGACCTGACCGACCGCGAGCGCCGGGAGGTCCAACGGCTGCTGTCCCTGCTGCGCCTGCCCGGCCAGGCTCGACGCACCCGCCGGATGGGACCGGCCAACCGTGGAGCCGTCGACCGCCCCCGGACGGTGCGCGCCGCGCTGCGAGGCGGTGGCGACCCGCGGCGACTGCTGCGCCACCGAGCCCGCCGGCGACCCCGGCGCGTCGTACTGCTGGTTGACGTCAGCGGCTCGATGAGCGCCTACGCCATGGCACTGCTGCGCTTCGCCCACGCCGCCGCACGGCGAACCGATGTGCCCACGGAGGTGTTCACCCTTGGCACTCGGCTGACGCGCGTAAGCGGTGAACTCAGGCTGCGTGACCCCGACGCGGCGATGGCCGCCGTCGTGGCCGCGGTGCCCGACTACAGCGGCGGCACGCGCCTCGGCGTGCTGGTCAAGGAGTTCTGCGACCGCTGGGGGCAGCGGGGGATGGCAAGGGGCGCCGTGGTCGTGGTCCTGTCCGACGGCTGGGAACGCGGCGACGCGGCCTTGTTGGGCGAGCAGATGTCGCGCCTGAGCCGGTTGGCGCATCGCGTCGTGTGGGCCAACCCGCTCAAGGGCCATCCTGGCTACGAACCGCTCACCGCTGGAATGCTGGCGGCGCTGCCGCACGTTGACGACTTCGTGGCCGGTCACAGCCTTGCCGCCCTCGAGCGGCTCGCCCGGGTCGTGGCGGGGGAGGCCTCCAAGACGAAGGTCCTCAAGTAGCGAAGCGGTAGGACACCAGACGGTCCTCAAGTAGCGAAGCGGTAGGACACCAAGATGGGAGACAGGTATGCGTGACATCCTTCCGGCGCTGCGCCGCTGGTGGGACGCCGGGACTCCCTTTGCGCTGGCCACGGTGACCGCGACCAGGCGCAGCGCACCCCGCGACCCGGGGGCCGCGATGGCCCTGGTCGCTGATGGCGAGGTTGTGGGCAGCGTCTCCGGGGGATGCGTGGAGGGCGCCGTGTTCGAGGCCGGCCAGGAGGTGCTCGCGACAGGGGAGGCCCGCGCCGTCACCTTCGGCTACAGCGACGACGAGGCCTTCGCCGTCGGGCTGACATGCGGCGGCGAGATCGATCTGTTCGTCCAGCGCGTCGACTCGGTGGCGATGCCGTTCCTGGCCGCTCTCGCCGCTGCCGTCGCTGTCGAGCAACCCGTCGCCGTGGCGACCGTCACCGGTGGGCCGGGCTCCCTTGGCCGCGCGCTGTTGGTATCGCAGACCGACCGGCAGGGCACGCTCGGGGCCGACGGACTCGATGCGGCGGTCACCGACGATGCCCGCGGGATGCTGGTGCAGGGCCAGACGGGCACTCGTCACTACGGCCCCAACGGGGAGCGGCGGGTGGACGATGTGCCGGTCTTCGTGTCCAGCTTCGCGCCCCGCCCTCGGATGCTGGTCTTCGGTGCCATCGACTTCGCCGCGGCGGTCGCGAGAGCGGGAACGTTTCTCGGCTACCACGTCACGGTGTGCGACGCGCGGGCGACCTTCGCGACCCGGCGCCGGTTTCCGCAGGCGGACGAGGTGGTGGTCGAGTGGCCGCACCGCTTCCTGGAGCGAACGGTGGTCGACACGCGGACGGTGATCTGCGTCCTCACCCACGATCCGAAGTTCGACGTGCCGCTGCTGGAGGTGGCCTTGCGCACCGACGCCGCCTACATCGGCGCCATGGGCAGCCGCAAGACGCACGACGACCGGCTGGCTCGGCTGCGCGAGCGCGGTCTGGCCGCAGCGGAGTTGGCCCGGTTGTCCTCGCCGATCGGGCTGGACATCGGAGCTCGCACGCCCGAAGAGACGGCGGTGTCCATCGCCGCCGAGATCATCCAGCACCGCTGGGGGGGCAGCGGGCAACCGCTGTCCGCAACCCACGGGGTGATTCACCAACCGCAGCGGTCGCTGGCGGCGCGGTGAACCAGGTCGCCGGACTGCTGCTTGCGGCGGGAGCTGGCTCACGGCTGGGAACCCCCAAAGCGCTGCTGGAGGTCGACGGCCAGCCACTCGTGAGACGCGGCGTCCGCGTCCTACGACTCGGGGGTTGCGCCCCCGTGGCGGTCGTCGTGGGCGCCGCGGCCAGTCGGGTCGCCGACGCGACGCTTGCGGTGGACGCCGAGGTGGTGCACAACCCGGCGTGGGCCTCGGGGATGGGGTCGTCGTTACGTGCCGGACTCGAGGCGCTGGCCGGCAGGGCCGCCGCGGTGGTCATCGCGCTCGTGGACCAGCCGAGCGTGGGACCGGAGGTCGTTCGCCGGCTGCAGCGGGCGTGGCGGACGGGGGCGACGGTCGCGGCCGCCGCATACGACGGACGCCAGGGCAACCCCGTGCTGCTCGACGCCGCGGTGTGGCAGGCCGTCGCCGACCGTGCGGTTGGCGACGTCGGGGCCCGCGAATTCTTGTCCGACCACCCCGACCTCGTGACGCTGGTTGCCTGCGACGACGTAGGCGGGCCCGGAGACATCGACACCCCCGACGACCTCGCCGCATGGCGGGGTGAGGAGCAACCATGCAGTTAGAACACACCTTTTCCGTTCCCACCGGAGTCCACGAGGCCTTCGCCGTCCTGCGCGACATCGAACGGATCGCTCCGTGCCTGCCGGGCGCGACGATCGACAACGTGGCGGACGACGAGTTCACGGGCACCGTCAAGGTCAAGGTCGGTCCCATCCAGGTGTCGTACAAAGGCGAGGCACGCTTCATCGACGTCGACGAGGGAGCGCACACGGTCACCTTGCAGGCCAACGGCAGCCAACTGCGCGGCGCCGGTACCGCCAGGGCAACCGTGCGGGCCGTGCTCGCCCCCGGCGACGGCGGGACCGAGGTGCGAGTGGTGACCGACCTCGCCATCACGGGTAAGCCGGCGCAGTTCGGGCGCGGCGTCATGGTCGATGTGGGTGAGCGGTTGCTCGGGCAGTTCGCTGGCTGCCTGGCCGAGGAGTTGGCCGCTCCCGCTGCGCCGGCCCCGGCCACCGAACCCGAGCCTGCCGTAGCGGCTCCCGCCGAGCCTGCCCTAGCCACTCGTCCTGCAACGACACGGGACGATGAGGTGCACGAGGCGCCGCCGCCGGCGGCACCGGAACCACCGGTTGCAGTCCAAAGGACGAACGAAGCCATCGACCTGTTCGACGTAGCCGGCGCCCCTCTGGCCCGGCGACTCGCGCCCGTCGCGGCCGCGGCCGCGCTTGCTGCGCTGACCTGGTGGCTGCGCCGACGGTCGGCCGGCGTCGCGTAGCCTGGCGCCGCCGCGACACGCGAAAGGGGGGCCCACGGCATCTGATCGGCCCATCTTCATCCTTGGCTGTCCCCGCTCGGGGAGCACGCTGCTGCAGTTGATGCTGCACGCCCACCCGCGCATCGCCATCCCCCCGGAGACCCGCTACCTGATCGACGTCTACGACCGGCGTCTGGAATTCGGCGACCTTCGCGAACCGGAGCATCGACGCGCCGTGGGCCATGCGATCG
>Ga0136619_10000847_pt1 | contig 11726 bp, 11 predicted proteins | sample AntDrymUQ3532106_2_FD_104807 | JGI IMG/M metagenome (GOLD analysis project Ga0136619, IMG submission 104807) | Polar desert sand microbial communities from Dry Valleys, Antarctica - metaG UQ353 (21.06) | ecosystem: Environmental > Terrestrial > Soil > Desert | place: Antarctica: Dry Valley...
CGTGATACGCCTTGGGGGGGACGCCGACACCAACGGCGCGGTCGCCGGGGCGCTCCTAGGTGCCCGCTTCGGCGTAGGCGGTATCCCTTCCGAGTGGCTGCGTGGCGAAAGAGGAAGGGACGATCTGCTACGCCTGCTTTAGGCTTCCCCGCCTCGAGATCACCTCACATTCTTTCCGCCGCACTTAAGGGAGGGGGTTGCGGCGGAAACGATTTCTTGAGGTTAGCCGTTCCTAAGGGCGAGAGGCTTGGTCCCGTACGCGCTCGAGGGCCCGTGGTGCGTCTCTGCGGCGATGCCTTCCCTACCACCCGCGCGCTCCCGTAGCATCCTCCTCAGCGCCTCGGCCAGCGCGACGAGCTCGCCGATGGCGAAGTACGCCTCCTGCTCGCGGGCGCACGGCCCGCAGAAAGCCACACCCCGGATCTCCATGACCGCTCGACGGGGGCAGGGGCTCTCCGTCATGCTTCGCACCTGGCACTGTGCCGGTATCTTCGCCTCAGTCAAGAAGGCCCCCTTCCTATGAGATAGCAGCACGTTGGTCCCCCGTTCGAAAGCTCCTAGACGGCCTGCTTCAGGGCGTTGCCCGCGCTGAAGGCCGGGACCCTGGAGGCCGCGATCTTCATCTTCTCGCCGGTCTGGGGGTTGCGGCCCTCCCTGGCCTTGCGCTCCTTGACGGAGAACTTCCCGAAGCCCGTGATCCTGACCTCGTCTCCGCCCTTGAGCGCCTCGGTCACGACCCGCTCGAAGGCCCCGAAGTGACTCTGGGCCTCGCCAGTGGGCACACCCGCCTCCTCGGCGATCCTCTCGATGAGCTCAGTCTTGTTCATGGGCGTTCCTTTCTGCCGCCGACTTTTGGCTCCGCGGCGGCCCTGTTTGCGTTTCTTGCCCCCTGTTTGTACGGGAGGAGGTGGTGCTTCCCACCCCCGCGTTGTCGGCGAGTTCGGCGGAACGGACCCCGTGGTGGTGCGCCGCGGGACGTACACCACATTTGGCACAAGCGCTTCGGGAGCGGCTACGAACGGGGGGATTCTGCGCCCCAAACCCCCGAGGCCGGGGCTATCCACCCAACAGTACGGAAGACGTTTCTTCCAAAGTTCGCAAAAGGGGAAGCGAATCGTCCCTTACGCGTCTACCTCTCGCTTTGACTCCTTTGCGGGCAGGTTACCTGATGCGACGTTCGGTCCGGTCGTCGACCTCGATCTCCTCGCGGCGGACGTCCTCCTCGACCGTCTCGGTTTCCTCCACGACATCCTTGCGAATGCGGATCTCCTCCTTGACTACGGGGCGCTTCTCCACCACGGCCTCCTCCTCGACCACCGGCACGGAGACCTCGTCCTCGCCGATCCGGGCCTCGGTCGTCTCGCCTTCTACAGGCACCCGCTCAACCGAAACCTCCTCGCGGCGGGTCGGGACCTCTATCCTCTCGCGGTCGGTGCGCACGCTCTTGCGGACGTTGACGCTGCCGGCCTCGCGCTCGCGGGTGCCGACCCTGAGCTCCTCCTCGGAGCGCCGCACCCTCAGCTCGTCCTCGTCTTCGAGGTCGCTGCCGGGCTGGCTCACGCCCTCCACGTTGCGATCGTGCTCTTTGAACTCGCCGCTCTCGGTGTCGCCCACCCTTATTCCGGAACTGGCTGCGCCGGAGCCCTCGCGCTCCCTCTCCGTCTGCCCTTCGGCGAGCAGAGCGTCGTGGCCGCTCCTGTTCTCGGTGCCCGGCAATCTCGGGAGCCCGTAGTGCTTGCGGATCCGCTCCTCGAACTCGGGTGTCACCTCATCTTCGTCACTGAAGGTGGGACCTCTCTCCACCACGCTCTTCGGCCGCGAAACCACCATGCGCCGCTCGTTCTCTGCGGGGATGACCTCGGCTGGGATGAGCACGGCCCTGCCGTCCGGAAGGCCGATCTCGACCCCGATGTACTCTGGCCGGTCGTCCTCGTCGAGGAACAGGTGGTCTACCTTGCCGAGCCGCTCGCCGTCCTGATCGTAGACTTCGTAGTTCGCGTACCCTTCCCCGACCATCTCGAAATGGTCGTCGTCACGCTCAATGTCGGCCACGCCGCGCACCTCCTCCGCATCGTCGGTCCTTCCCTCCAACGTTCCGCTGCCCCTGGCGCTGTCGGTCGCCGCTTTTCTGGATCTACCCGCCGACCGGTCCGCGCCCCCGGAGGCCGGGCCGCTAACCGCGCCCGCCGCACTGGTTGTCTCGCCAGCTTCTTGCGCTGTTTGCCCGGCGGTGTCCCACGCTCCATGCGCCGCCTGTTCGACCCGATCGGCCGCCTGTTGCTCTCCGGCGGTCCCACCTCTTGCCGGCCCGGAGGGGCCCTTTACGTCGTTGACGGTGATCTGTCCCTGCGCTCCGGAGCCCTCGACCTGTGAGAGGTCCACGCCCACCTCCTGAGCCTTCCGCCTCGCGGCGTCCGTGGCATCGGGTTCCTGCCCGCCGCCACCTTGCTGCTGGCCGCCACCTTGCTTTGCCGCCTGATCGTCCCGCCGTGTGGCCTGTCCTGCGGTGTCTCGGGCCTGTCGAACGGCTCCGCCCGTGGCTCCGCCCGCGGCGCCTCGTGCCTGGCCGGCCGCCTGCCTCGCGCTGTCCTGCGATCCTCCCCCGCCTTCCTTTTCGTCTTGCTGGCCTCCACCGGCGAGACCGCCCACGAGGCCTTGCGCCTGCTCCGCTACCTGCTCCGTAGTGTCCTGCGCCCCTTGCACCGCCTGAGCAGCCGCCTGGCCCACGGCGTCTTGCATGCCTCCTTCGGCTTCCCGATCCTGCTCCTCGACCCGCCACTCCTCGCCTTGTTGCGAGGTCCCGCCGGCGGTCCGCTCTTGCGCCCCTCCGGCCATGCTCGTCACGTCTTTGGCCGTGATGCGCCCGTCGGAGCCCGTGCCTTCGGTTCGGGAGAGGTCTACGCCCATCTCCTCGGCCTTCCGCCTGGCCGCCGGCGTGGCGTTCGGCTCTTGTCCCTCGGCCTGCTCCTCGTCCTGCCGCTGGCCCCCGTCGCCCTGCTCGGCAGTCTGAACCGCGGTATCCTGCCCGGCTGTCTGTCCCGCGAGGGTTTGATCCTGGCCGGTACCCCGTTCCGAAGCGTTCTGCGCCTGCTCGGTGGCTCCTCCGGTGCTGTCGTTTTCCGCCTGACCCGCCGCTTGTTCCGTGGCATCCTGGGCCCGGTCTGCTTTTTGTCCGTCGGTGTCTTGCGCGGCTTGTCCAGCCCGGTCGGTCGCCTGTCCCGGGGCCTCCTGCGATCCTTCCTGGCCCTCTTCATCGTCCTGCTGGTCTCCACCTGCAAGACCGCCTACAACGCCTTGCGCCTGATCGGTCACCTGTCGTGCGGTGTCCTGCGCCCCCTGCACGGCCTGGCCGGTGGCTTGCCCCACGGCGTCCCCGGCTCCTCCTTCGGCTTCCTGACCGTGTTCCTCGGTCCCCTGTTCCTCACCTTGCCGCTGGTCCCTGCTGGTGACCCGCTCTTGCGCTCCTTCAGTCGTGCTCGTCACGTCCTTGACGGTGACGCGTCCACCGGAGCCTGAGCCTTCTATCTGGGAGAGATCTATGCCCAGTTCCTCCGCCCTGCGCCCGGCGGCGTTCGACGCCTTGGGCCTTTCCCCGGCTCCGTCCTCCATTGTCTCGGCAAGTTTCTTCACGTCGTCGACGGTAATGCGTCCGTTGGAGCCCGTACCTTCCACCCGGGAGAGGTCCGCGCCCAACTCCTCCGCCTTTTGTCTGGCCGCTGGCGTGGCGTTCGGCTCTTGTCCCTCGGCCTGCTCCTCGTCTTGCTGCCGGTCCCCGTTGCCCTGCCGGGCAGTCTGAACCGCGGTATCCTGCCCTCCAGGTACGTCCTGTCCGGCCATGTGTCCCGCGGGACCTTGATCCTGATCAGCTACCTGCCCAGCAGCGTCCTGCGCAGCTTGGTCTGCCTGTTCGGTGGCCTGCCCGGCGGTGTCTCGCGTCTGCCGGGTGGCCCCTCCGGCGTCATCCTGCTGCGCTTGACCGGCAGCTTGTCCCGTAGTCGCTCGAGCCTGTCCTGCGCTGTCCTGCGCCCCTTGTGCAGCTTGTCCGACCTGCTGGGTGGCTTCCTCGAGCTTTTCTGTGCCAGGTGGGATTTGCAGGTCGAGCACGCTACCGTCCGGGCCGATCTGCACCTCGATGAGGATCCCGGATTCGTCCTTCACGATGCGTGTCACCCAGCCTTGCTCGTCGGTGGTCTCCTCGTAGCCCTCGGCCCCCGGCAGGTCGGCGACGCTCCCTACCGGGCTCTCGTCCACGACCTTGCCTTCCTCGTCGAAGGTGGTCTCGACGACGCCCCCCCGTTCGTCCGTGGTGCGCTGGACCGTTTGCCCTTCTTCGTTGGTGGTGGGCTCGCCGAGCGCCTGGGTACCCGGGGCGAAGGCCTCCCTCACCTGACCCGTGGACATTCCTTCTTGTGGGCGCTGGTCGTTCCCGTAATCGTTGTGCTCCCGGATCTGCCCGTCCTTGCCGTGGAGCAGGAACCCGGTCTTGTGTCGGCGGGCGAGGTCTCTTCCTTCCCTCGCCGCCTCCGCCTGGGTCTGGCAGACAGAGGTCGCCCGATCGTTGCCCTCGCGGACCACCGCCCACCCGTCCTCCCTCGCCACCACATGCACCGACGGTTTCTTCGCCATGGCTCACTCCCTTTCGGTCAAGCTTCGCGGGCGCGTTTCTGCGCGAGACACTGCCTCGTCAATCGGTCACGGATCACCCCGGGCGACACCGTGAAGGTCCGCCTCCTGGTTGCGCCGTTCCCTCTACCTTCGTCGGCCGCTATCGCGACGGCGTGGGTGCCGGAGGAGGTCCGGGGAGTAAGGCTGACACTGAGTCAGCCTTACTCTGCTTCCCTAAAAGGAGTTAGCTCCCGACTTCTTCCGGCGTTCGGCCCATACCGACCGCGCTCTTGCTGCTGGTTTTCAGCCGGTGAGCCCGCCTACGGTGTCCTGCGCCTGCTTGGTAGCCTGCCCGGCGGTCTCCTGGGCCTGTCCCGCGGTGTCTTGCGCCTGGTTGGCGACTTCTCCGGCCTGAGCGGTGGCCTGTCCCGCGGTCTCTTGCGCTTGCTGGGTAGCTTGCCCGGTAGTCTCCTGGGCCTGGCCGGCGACCTGTCCGGCCTGGTCGGTCACTCCCCCCAGGGGCCCTCCGCCTCCCTCGCCTTCTTCATCCCCACCACCGGTGAGGCCGCCTGCGGCTTCCTGAGCCTGTCCCGCTGCCTGTCCGGCCTGCTCGGTGGCTTGTCCTGCTGCCTGACCCACGGTGTCCTGGACTCCCTGCGCGACCTGCCCGGCCTGGTCGACGGCCCCGCCAGCAGCCTCTTGCGCTTGTCCTGCCGCCTGGCCGGCTGTGTCCTGGGCCTGTTGAGCGGCTCCGCCGGCGACATCCTGAGCCTGTCCGGCCTGTTCGGTGGCCTGGCCCGCGGCTTGCTGGGTCTGGTCTGTCGCCTGTCCCGCAGCCTCTTGCGCCTGCCCGTCGCCTTCCTGGGCTTGCTCTCCTCCTTGCTCCTCGCCGCCTTGGGCCTGCTGGGCAGCATCGTTCACCGCGTCTTCCACTCCCGCGTCCTGGACCGCCTGATCGAGCGGGCTCTCGATCTCCGTGTAAGAGTCGATCATCTCCTGGATCTGGGCCTGCGCGTCGCCCTCCGGGATCTGCTGGGCCAGTTGCTCAAGTTGGGCGCGGTCGCTCTGGATCTTGCCCTTGATGTTGCCCATAGAGTTCCCGTAGAAGTCCTGGGCGGTCTGCAAGTACTGTTCCTGCATCTGCTGCTGAAGGTCCTGGCCTTGTTCGGTCAACTTCTCTCCTCTTCTCGATTACTTCCGCTCACTGACTGTTCGTCTCGTACGGCCTGCCTACATCCGGACTGCCACTCCTTCCTCGACCGCGAACACGACCTGCGGGCTCTGCGCCGGAGGGGTGGGGCTGCCCGGTAGCCACGATCCTGTAGAGCCAGGTGCTGGAGGCGCTGTCGCCCCTGAAGCCTTTGATGCCCGCCCAGGCCTTGATCCACACTTCCTGGGCGGCGTCCCGGGCGTCCTCGTCGCCCAGGATGCGAACCGTGACCCCTTGCACGAGATCCGAGTGCTCGTCGACGAGCCTGGTGAAGGCCTCGACGCCTTCTTGGGACGCCCGTAGCCGGCACTGCTCGGACGAGGCGAATCGGGCGCCGGACGCCCGGTGCCCCGGCGTTCGTTGTCGACTGCGGCCGTCCGGACGGCCCTCACGATCGGCCCGGCCCATCGCCCTCGACGGCCTTCAGGACCTCCTGCAGCAGCCCGCCAACACGCTCGTGGCCGTTCGGGCCCACGATCCAGTTGATCCCGGCGCCGCCAGGCATGTCCGGGCTCTTCACCCTCGCGCAGATCACATAGGTGTCGAGTTCCGCTCCCTCCCCGTAGTGGCGGGTGAGGTGGTCAAGCAGCGTCGTTATCGAAGTGTTCAACGGTGCGCGGTCTAGCATTGCGCGTCCTTCCGTCCTGCTCTCTCCGGTCGCCCCCGCCAGCTTGTCCTTCGGGCAAGCGTCGTCGCGGTGCAGGGGGGGCTACCCTTGCCGCCGCGTCCAACCTAGTAATTCGAAACGCCCGGGTCTCGCCGCCGAACCCGAGGGCGGCAGGCGGTCGGTGCGTACCCAGGTGCTTGGCTCCGACGGACCGGCACGCAAGCCCGGGTGTGGACGGGCGTGAGCGGAGCGCAACGCCTTCGCCTCTCTCGTCGCTTCTCGGATCCTTACACAGTGAGACAGACGGGGTGTCGAATTCGTTTCACCAGCCGGTGAGGAAAGGCGGCGGAACGGGCAATTTTGTCTCCTTCGGTGTGCGCAGCGTACGCAGGTGACTGAGTTGTTGCTGGTCTCGGGAAGCTGCGAGCAGACGACCGGGGCGCCCTTCCTCCTGGTAGATCCGTATCCGGCATGATGGTTGTCCCAGGCGGCTTTCTCGATCGTCTCCACCGCGGCTCCCCGGGCCGAGAAGCGGGCGATGACCCGGCCCCCGGTTCGACGCAGGACCCACACGTCCGGGTCGCCCCTATCCAGGCGGTAGCCGGTCGGCAGGCAGGGCTCCCTCTCTTCGCTCCTCACGACGCCTCCTCGGCGCACGCCTGGCAGGTCCCGGAGTAGGAGCCCTTGCGCCCGCCGAGCCTCACATCCGAGAACCCGCGCGGGTTGCCGTAGGCGCCGCAGAGGTCGCACCTGGCCGTGACCAACCGGTCGCCCGGCACGATCGTCAGTTCGGTTCCGTACTCCCCGTAACAGGGGTCGCAGACCAGCAGGCGGGATCCCTCGGAGGTCACGCAGGTCTTGATCCACGCATCCCCACCGCCGCACAGTTCGCAGGCCATCAGTACTCCTCCGGCAACAGTAGGGTGGTGGCGGAGCGGTCGGCTTCGGTGAGGATCCAGATCTTCGCGTCCCCGACCGGGTAGGAGCTGAGGACGCGCCACCCGTGCTCTACGGATAGCTTGTTCTCGCGTCTATCGTCGTCGCAGAGGTCACCCCAGTCCCCGGTGGCGTGGCGGGCCAGGTAGGAGAAGGGGTGCTCCCCGGCATCGGACAGCGCCTTTAGCGCCCCAGGGGTAGCAACGACACGCCCGAGGGGGAGATGCCCCATCATGACCACCGCCACTCGTTGAACGCCAGCCTTGATGCCTTTAATGGCATCCCTGCCCGCTGGACCGGCTGCCGCGCCCGCCGCATCACCTCAGCACCCTCGCCGCCTCCAGCTCTTCCGGGGTCAGCCGGCCCCACCGCCTGAGCGCGAGCAGCGAGAACCAGTCGGCCCCGTAGCGCCTGAAGGTCTCCCTGCCGCCCCTGGCCCCCCACCGCCTCCAGTCGTCCCCGTGGATCAGGCGGTGGGCCTTCCGCTCCAGCACCACCCCGGAGGACTCCACCAACGCCTCCAGTTCTTGGCGGGAGATCTCCACGGGCACCCGCCAGCGCGTCGCCTCCCACTCCCACTCCAGCCACGCCTGGATGCCCTCCCCGTCCAGCGTGGTGCCGTTTGCCCTCTCGTGGAGGGAGACGAGGCAGCGCGGGGCCGCGTGGTGGACCTCCGGCTCACGCCCGGCCACCTCAGCCCCTACCGTCGCCGTCGTCTGGCGCCCCTACCCAGCGGTTCGCCCTCCACGCGCCGCGCCCGCGCCTCCTCGCCCAGCTGGGCAGCGCCCTAGAGGCGTCGAAGCCCGGGTCCCGCTCGTGCTTGAGGGCCCACCGGACCATCTCCAGGGCCTCCTCTACCGGCTCGCCCAGGAAAGCGTCGCGTATGGGAGCCGGGTCGCACAGCAGCACCGCCGCGGCCTGCCCGCAAAATGCATCGTCCACGACGATGACGCGGGTGGGGGACGCCGGCGTGCGGGTTACACTTGCTTCGTCCATAAGACCTCCTTATGGGCCAGGTCCCGGGCGGCGGCAACCGCGTCGGGACTTCTTCTATTCGTTGGGATTAATTATCCCTCGTGATTGCAAAATAACTGCTTTAATCCATAGTATTGTACAAATATATTTGTATACTAATAGTCATGTAGTCTGAACAAAGAGGAGGCGGTTTGAGCGGGAAGCGCGGCAACGGCGAGGGGTCCATCTACCCCGTGAGAGACAAGAACGGCCGCGTGAAGGGCTACCGCGGCTCGTACTGGGTCCACACAGCGGATGGCCCGAAGAGGCGCTACATCTCCGGCAGGCGGCGCGAGGACGTCCGTGACGAGCTCGCCAACGCCCTATCGGACCGGCTCGGGGGCCTGGTCTTCGACGCCGGTGCAATGACGGTCGGGGATTACCTGGACCGGTGGATGAAGGACGTAGAAGGGACGGTGAGGGAGAGCACCCACCAGCGCTACGGGTACGCCGTGGGGCCGCACCTCAAGCCCGCGCTCGGCAAGATCAAGCTCAAGGACTTGGGCCCCGCGCAGGTCCGTTGGTTCTACCGGGACCGCCTGGACTCGGGACTCGCGCCGGCCTCCGTCCACAAGCTGCACGTCGTGTTGCACAAGGCCCTCAAAGCCGCCGTGGCGGACGGCCTGATACCCCGCAACGTTACTGCCGGCATCAAGCTCCCGAAGCTCTCACGCGAAGAGATAGACCCCCTGAGCCGAGAAGAGTCCCGGTGCCTGCTGGAGGCGGCGAGGGGGGAGAGGCTCGAAGCCCTCTACGTGCTCGCGCTCCACACCGGGATGCGCCAGGGCGAGATCCTCGCCCTCAAGTGGGACAACGTGGACCTCGAGGCCGGGACGCTCCGGGTGAGGCGCACGCTCACGAAGACCGGGAAGGTCTACGCGATCGGGGAGCCGAAGACGAGGAACAGCCGCCGTGTCATCAGGCTCACGGCCGCCGCGGTGGGGGCGCTCCGGACGCATCTCTCGCGCCAGCTGGAGGAGATGGAGCGGATGGGCTCGCTCTACCAGCCGGGCGGCCTCGTCTTCGCCACGGAGGCCGGGACGATCATCAACCCCTCGAACCTCCGCAACCGCTCGCTGAAGCCGCTCCTGAAAGCCGCCGGACTCCGGCCGGTCCGATTTCACGACCTCCGGCATACGTGCGCGACGCTCCTGCTCTCGAAGAACGTAAACCCGAAGATCGTCTCCGAGATGCTCGGTCACGCCTCGGTAAGCATCACCCTGGACGTCTACTCCCACCTGATGCCGGACATGCAGGAGAAGGCCGCGAAGGCCCTCGGGGAGGCGCTCGGCTAACGCTTTCCGGCTGCGATGATGCACGGTTGCTGCACTAAACCCCCGGCCGGAAACCGGGGGCTTTAGCTTTACGCTTAGGTATGGGCCTTGGGCGGTGGGCGATGCTGGTTTCGAACCAGCGACCTCTGCCGTGTGAATGCGAAGAGATGGCGTCGTGGCCGTTCGCCAGCGTTCGGAAACACCTGCAAACTCCGGTCTTCGTCCTAAGGGTGTCTCGCGGCCGTTCGCCGCCGTTCGCGCGGGTTGGTGTACTACTGGTGTAAACGGACCTTGGGGGTAACGCCCTACTCTTGCATCTCAGTAGGGGTCGCAGCGCGTTTACGCAGGCCCGCAAGATACGAACCCGTATGACCTGCGGGTTAGAAGGGGATGGGGAGACCGCCAGGGACGACCGGGACTCCGCGCGCCGCTGACGCGCCGCGACGGAAACGCATCGTAGTGCAATCGCGGCGTCATCTCCCCGCTCTGAGCTGACGAGATGTTCGCGCCCGATGCGGGCGGTGATCTATACTTGGTGTCGTTACTCACGGTACTTTAATCCGCCGACACGAGGCTAGGGAATGGAAAAGGGCAGCAGGCATAAGACCGCAAGCCTAGCGATAAGTGCCGTCGCTGCGGTGGCGCTGGCGGCGACCTACTTAGGCGCGCTCGAAAGCCTTGGGGGGTGGGCCCGGCGGTACGAGGCGTGGCAACTCGGCCCTCTAGTGGCCACTTTTATCGTGCTTGCGGCGGTCCTCGGCTTCTATCACTGGCGTAAGACGGCGCGGCTCCTGCGGAAGACCGTAGAGCGCGAACGTGAGGTCGCGAGGCTCGAAGATGAGGTGTCGGACCTCCGACGGACCAACGAAGCTTTGGGCGGGAACGAGGCCCGTTACCGAGGGGTGGTCGCCGGCCTGCCCGTCGCCCTGTTCGCGGTGGACGCCGAAGGGATGTTCACGCTCTCGGAGGGCGACGGCTTGGACGCCTTGGGGCTCGGACCGGAAACGGCCGTCGGACGGTCGATCTTCGAGATGCACCGCGACGCTCCGCAGATCGTAGAAAGCGTCCGCCTTGCGCTCGCCGGCAAGACGTTCGGCGCCACCATGGATATAGGCGGACTGGCGTTCGAGACGTGGTACTCGCCATTGCGGGAGAACGGCGAGTTCTCCGGAGTGCTTGGCGTCGCCACCGACGTCACCGAGCGCAAGGTGGCGGAGGACAAACTCAGGGCGGCCGAGATCCGCTACCGCACGCTGGTGGAACAGGTGCCCGCTATCAGCTACATCGAAGAGCTCTCTGAGAAGGGCAAGCGCCTGACGTACGTCAGCCCGCAGTACGAGGCCACGCTCGGGTACTCGCCCGAGGCGAGCGTTTCGCACCCGGCGCACTGGCTCGAGACGGTCCATCCTGACGATCGCGAACGCTTACTCGCGGAGGACACCCGCACCGACGAGACCCTAGATCCCTTCAGGGCGGAGTACCGGATGTTCGCCAGGGACGGTCGGATGGTGTGGATAAGGGACGAGGCCGTGGTCGTGCGGGACGAGGGGGGACGTCCTTCGTTCTGGCAGGGCGTTATGTTTGACGTCACCGAGGAGAAGGAGGCCGAGGAGGAGCTAGAGGAGAGTAGGCGGCGCTTGTCTGCCCTGCTCTCGAACGTCTCGGCCTACCTCTACCGCTGCCGCAACGAGCCCGAGTGGCCCAACGAGTTCGTTAGCGACTACGCCCTAGAGCTCACCGGGTACACGCCCGAGGAGGTCACCGACGGCAGCGTCATGTTCGCCGACCTCATAGCGGAGGAAGACAGGGACAGGGTGTGGGAAGACGTGCAGGCGGGCCTAACCGAGCGCCGGCGCTTCGAGTTGCGATACTCGCTACGGCGCAAGGACGGCGAGGTAAGGCACGTGGAGGAGCGCGGGCGGGGCGTCTACGGTGAGGGCGGCGTGGTGGAGGCGATCGAGGGCGTCGTTTACGACGTGACGGAGCGCGTGCGCGCCGAGGAGCGCCTCGCGGAGGCGGAGGAACGCTACCGTACCCTCGTCGAGCAGATACCCGCCGTCACCTACATAGACCCGGTAGA
>Ga0136619_10000852_pt1 | contig 11709 bp, 9 predicted proteins | sample AntDrymUQ3532106_2_FD_104807 | JGI IMG/M metagenome (GOLD analysis project Ga0136619, IMG submission 104807) | Polar desert sand microbial communities from Dry Valleys, Antarctica - metaG UQ353 (21.06) | ecosystem: Environmental > Terrestrial > Soil > Desert | place: Antarctica: Dry Valley...
CGTTCGGGTCTCAGTTTGAATTTTGACGCGGCGACTCGACGACCTTGGCGCAGTGCGAGACCGGCCGGTTTGATGCGGCCTTTGTCAGCTGACGGTCGGGATGATCTCCATGATGATGTCGCCGGCCTCCAGGTTCTGCACCTGGGGGCGCCAAAAGCCGTATGGCGTGCCGTCGCGAATGATTCGCAAGCCGAGGCCTTCCTTAAGGTCCTTGAGCGCCTTTCCGACCTCATCCGGGCGAACATCGCGTTCGATCAGGCGCACTCGGCCGCCCATGGTCGCGAGATCCGCGAGGTAGTCTGCGATGTGTTGGCCGGCGTGCGTCGTGGCAAGCAGCAGGCCGGCGAAATCGAACGGATTGACCACCACATCCGCCCCCGCAAGTCGCGCCGGCACTTCATTGTCCTGCTGGTTCACCGCGACGCTGATCCGCACGTTAGGGGCAAGGTGTCGGATGGTGAGACATACCAGGATCGAGGTGTCGTCGCGCCCCGCGGAAATAATGACAAGCTTGGCCCGGTTGACGTGCACGGCTCTAAGAGTTGCGTCATGACTTGCATCCGCCTTGAGGACTGTGCAGCCGCGCGCCTTGGCGATGGCGAGCCGGTCTTCACTCGTGTCGACGATGACGATATTCGCGGGTTCCGCGCCAAGGTCGATGAGCTCCTGGACTGCGCGGCTGTTCTTGGTGCCGTAGCCGATGACTACGATGTGGTCGCTCAAACTGCGTTGGATGCGCTTCATGATGAACCTCTCCCAGGAGCGCCTGGCTACGAACACATAGGCCGATCCGACAAAGATCAGCAGGAAGAAGATGCGGGTGGGGGTTACGACCAGCGCATCGAACAAGCGTGTATTCTCGGTGACGGGAACGATGTCGCCGTAGCCCGTCGTGGTGGCGCTGATCATCGTGAAATAGATCACGTCGATAAAGCTGACGTGGCCGTCGTACATGTCCTTGAGACCATGACGTTCGAGCCAATGAAAAAGGAGCAGGATGCCGATTAGGAAAGCAAGTGCGGCAACCCGCCACACAAGCTCGAGCCAGCCCGTGATCCGCGGCTTACGCCGGAGCGTCAGAAGCTCGTCATACTCTGCCGACATGGGCCAATGGTAACCCGAGCTGCTCGCGGGTTCCACTCCAACGCGCGTTAACTTTTTTCGCTGCTGGTTGTGGGCGTGAGCGAACGATACACGGACGTTTGGATTCGCGAGGGGTGCATTGGCGAGTCAAGCACGAACACGGAAGCTTGGTCCAGCAGCGGAGCTAGTGTCCGCTTTGGGTCGAAAGCGGACGCTACTCGCAACCGCCCTTCAATTGACCCGTTCGCCGCTCGCCGCCTCCGCGCCCCGATGCTCGCCGGCGGCGAACTGCTCGGCGAGCTTGAATTTCTGGATCTTGCCCGACCCGGTCATCGGCCATTGATCGACCCACAGCCAATGCTTCGGGGTCTTTTGCGGTGACAGCCGCTCGCGGATGAACGCCTTCAACTCGGCGGCGTCCGGACGGCGGCCGCCGCTGGCGCGCATGAAGCAGGCAACCTGCTCGCCGTAGGTCGGGCACGGCACGCCGACCACCGCCACTTCCCCGACGTCCGGATGCTCGAGCATCGCGTTCTCGATTTCCGCCGGGAACAGATTTTCGCCGCCGCGGATGATCATCTCCTTCACCCGGCCGGTGATCGCCACATAGCCGCGCGAGTCCATCCGGCCGAGATCGCCGGTGTGAAGCCAGCCGTCGGCATCGATCGCCTTGGCGGTCGCTTCGGGATTGTCGTTGTAGCCGGTCATGACGTGATAGCCGCGGGTGCAGATCTCCCCCTGCTCGCCGATCGGCAGCACCGCGCCCGTCTTGGGATCGAGGATCGCAACGTCCATGTTCGGCAGCGGCTGGCCGATCGTCCCGGTGAGGTCGGCGAGCGCATCGTCCTGCCACACCATGGTGATCACCGGCGAGCATTCGGTCTGCCCGTAGACAATCTCCACGGTCGGGCCGAACGCCGCTTTGACCCGGTTGATCAGCTCGGGCGCGACCATCGCCCCGCCGGACATGATGCGCCGGAACGAGGAGACGTTCTGGCCGCTGCGCACCGCTTCGTCGACCAGCGCCACCAGCATCGTCGGCACTCCGAGCAGGTGTCCGGGGCGCTCGCGCTCGATCACCTTCACGATCATCGCCGGGTCGAACATCGGCGGCAGCAGCATCGTCGCGCCGGCGTCGATGATCCCGAGCACCAGGACCGCGCAGCCGGTGGTGTGGAACAGCGGCATCATGTGCATGAACACATCGCCGGCCCCGAGCCCGAAGCGGGCCATGACGTCGCGGGCGTTCTGGACCAGGCCGTGATGATGGAGCAGCGCGCCCTTGGGGAAGCCGGTGGTGCCCGACGTGTACTGGATCTGGGTGACGTCGCCGGGCGCGACCTCGGGCAGCGCGCCGCGATCCTCGCCATCGAACAGCGCCGCGTGATCGGTCAGGAGGATCCGCTGTTCGATCGCCGGGATTTCGGCGCAGACTTCGTCGGCGATCGCCTTCATCGCGCTGCCGCGGAACTCCTCGACATAATAGATGGCCTCGGAGCGCGATTGCTCGAGCACATATTTGAGCTCGCGCTTCTGGTAGGCCGGATTGACCGTCACCAGCGTCGTCCCGGCCATCGCCGACCCGAACTCCAGCAGCACCCATTCGGGGACATTGTTGGCATAGACCGCGATGCGCGCGCCGGGCGCATGGCGGCTGGCCAGCGCCCGGCCGAGCCGCTCGGCATCGGCCCGCAGCTCGGCGTAGGTCCAGGTGCGCCCGATGGCGCCGTCGTAGCCGAATTGCTTGAGCGCGATGGTGCCGGGATGCGCTTGCGCCCGATCGCGCAGCAGGTCGCCGATGGTGACCTTCTCGACCGCTTGGTCGCGGACGGCCGGAAACAAGGATTGCGTCAGCGAGACGCGGTACATGCCGGTGGCCCTCCCCCGCGGCGCAAGGGACTCGGCCCGGTGCGCCCGCGGCGAGACTGCGCCGCTACCGCTCCGGCGTCAAAATATAGTTTCGCGCCTGCCGCTTAACATTCTTTTCACCGCGGACGGACATAAGAGGGCAACCGACAGGAGTGGACCCCGGTGGACGCGACAGTGACCAGACGAACCAAGGGCGCGGTGCAGCTCGCCAGCAGCCACCTGATCACGACGTGCGCGACATTCGCCGCGATCACCATCTTCGTCGCCACCGGAAGCCAGGTCCTGACCGGCGCGTTCAGCTCCATGATCGGTGGCGGCGGCGACACGAACAACGCGCTGACCGTCGCCTTCCTGTTGAACATCGCCATCATCCTGTTCGGCTGGCGGCGCTCGAAGGACCTCAAGCAAGCGCTGGCGGCCTATTCCCGCATCGAGCAGATGGCGCACGAGAATGCGTTCACCGACCACACCACCGGCCTCGCCAACCGCCGCGAGCTGATGCGGGTATTGGGAGATGCGGTCGACGGCGTCGAGCCATCGACCCTGCTCCTCCTCGACCTCGACTATTTCAAGAAGGTCAACGACCTTCACGGCCACGTCGCCGGCGACCGGGTGCTGAAGGTCGTCGCCGAGACGCTCGTGCAAAAAACGCCGGCGGGCTCCTGCTGCGCTCGCCTCGGCGGTGACGAGTTCGCGGTGCTGCTGCCGCCCGGGCAGGACGAGGCGGGCATCGATAAGACCGTCGTCGATATCCTGCGGGGGATCTCGGTCCCGGTCTCGCTCGGCAACACGACGTTGAACGTCTCGGCCTCGGGCGGGCTTTCGAGGCTCGACGCGACGGTGCCGCCCGACGATGCTCTTCGCCGGGCCGACATCGCCATGTACACCGCCAAGCGCACCGGGCGGAACTGCCACGTGTGGTTCGACAATGAGATGGAAAAGCAGCTCCAGGTCCGCATGGAGCTCGAGGAAGAGATTAGGGTCGGGATCGCGGAAGGGCAGTTCGTCCCCTTCTACCAACCCCAGATCTGCCTCGACACCGGCGAGCTGACCGGCTTCGAAGTGCTGGCCCGCTGGCACTCACCGACCCGCGGCCTGGTCGAGCCCGACGGATTCCTCAGCGTCGCCGAGGGATCCGGATTGATCGGTCCGCTGTCGATGAACGTTGCCCGGCAGGCCCTGATCGAGGCGCGCGATTGGCCCGAGCATCTGCGGATCGCCGTCAACGTGTCCCCGTTCCAGTTCCGCGACCGGCATTTGGCCGAGCGCATCCTCAAGCTGCTCACCGAAACCAACTTCCCGCCGGCGCGGCTCGAGGTCGAGATCACCGAAACCTCGCTGCTCGAGGATCGGGACCTTGCCCTCTCCACCATCCAGAGCCTGAAGAACACCGGGATCAGCATCTCGCTCGACGACTTCGGCACCGGCTACGCGTCGCTGTCGCAGCTTCGCTCGCTGCCGTTCGACCGAATCAAGATCGATCGCAGCTTTGTCGAGACACTGTTGGAAGACGACCAGAGCGACGCGATCGTCAGCACCATCGCCTCGCTCGGCCAGGCGCTCAGCCTGCCGATCACCGCGGAGGGCATCGAGACCGACCGGATCAGGGAGCGGCTGGCCGTGCTGGGCTGTTCGGATGGCCAGGGGTGGCTGTTCGGCAAGGCGGTCCCCGGCAACGTCATCAGCGAGCATCTGGGCAAGGCCCCGACTGGCCGGGTGCAGAGCGAGATCGGCGGAGCCGGCGACTCCGAAAAGACCACGCACGAGCGGCGGGACCAGCTTCGGCGGCCATCCCGGCGGAGGAAAATCGCGTAATTCGACGCCGGGCTAAGCGGCCCGGACCGCCGCGGCCATGAACAGGTTCGTGCGGGCCGCTGCCCGCCCGTCGGGACCGCCGTCTGGAAGTGGGTTCTCAAGCAGCGCACAAAAAATGCGCCGGAGTCTTTCGACCCCGGCGCATCCTCGTCACCCCAAAGGGCGATCGGTCTAGTAGCGGCGATAGCCGTAGGCGGAGTTGTTGCGGTCGACATCGACGTCGCTGATGTAACCGCGATAATCGATGTTGCACTTGAAGCTCAGCTCGGCACTCTGCTGCGGAGCATAGCCCCTGCCGTACTGGCCACCGTAACCGCCGTACTGGCCACCGTAACCGCCGTACTGGCCGCCGTACTGGCCGCCGTACTGGCCGCCGTATTGGCCGCCATACTGGCCGCCGTAGCCGCCGCCGTACGGGTTGCCGTAGCCGGTCGCGTAGGCGTTGGCTGTGGCGACTCCGCGGACCCGCAGGCCGTTGTTCGAACGGCGCTCGACGCTGGTCACGCCCAGCACTCGGGCGGTGCCGCCGGCATAGGCGTTATTGCCATAGCCGCCATACCCGTCGTAGCCGCCGTAGCCGCCCGCGCGGTAGCGGTAGTCGCGGTTGATCCGCTGCTCGACCGCGGCCGCGCAACGCTGGACGGCCGCCTGGCTGTTGACGCCATAGCCGGACTGGTTGCCGCCCAGGACCTGGCCAAGAACCTGGCCGAGGACGTTCTGGCTTCCGTAGCCCGGATAATATTGAGCGGCCGCGGGCGCCGCGCTGGCCAGCGCGGCAAGTCCAACGCCGCCCGCCAGGATTTTCATTACAGCCTTCATGGCCTCTCTCCCTTGAATCGACACGCATCCAAAAAAGGACTCGCCGGCACAACGCACGGCGACCCAGTCCGGGTTCCTAAAAGTGGACCACTGCACGGCGGCTGAATGCGGCGTTTGCTGGCGTTCAGCCAAACGACGGCAGGTGATTGGTTCCAAAGGATGAATGAGTGAACTTTGTTGGCGGCGCTTAGGCTTTTTGCGCGAAGCTCCACGCGGCCTTGGCCAGCATCGGCACCCGGGCGGCGATCTCGGCGGCGTTGGCGTGGCTCGCGGTGCCGTCGTTCAGCCGCTTCTTGATGCCCTGGACGATCCCCGCCAGCCGGAACAGATTGTAGGCGAAATACCAGTCGAGCCTGGCCGCGACCTCGACCCCGGAGCGGCTTTTGTAGCGCTCGGAGATTGCGTCGAGTGACGGGATTCCGAGCCCCGCAAGGTCGAGCCCGCCCAGACCTGCCCCGCCGTCCGCCGGCATCACCCACTGCATCGCCAGATAGGAGAAGTCCGCGACCGGATCGCCGAGCGTCGCCAGTTCCCAGTCGAGGACCGCGCTCAGCGTGCCGTCGCCGTCGAACACGACATTGTCGATGCGATAGTCGCCGTGGACGATCGACGTTCGCGACTGCTCGGGAAGCGTTTCCGGAAGGAACGCAATCAGCCGCTCCATCTCGGGAAGATAATCGGTCTGCGAATCGCGATACTGGCGCGTCCAGCGCGCGACCTGGCGCTCGAAATAATTTCCCGGTCTGCCGAAATCGCCGAGCTCCGCGGCGATCGGGTCGATGGCGTGCAGGTCGGCGAGCGTGTCGATCAGCTGGTCGTACATCCGCCGCCGCGTCGCCGGATCGAACTCGGGAAGCGCGCCGTTCGCGTAAGGCCGGCCCTTCGCCAGCTCCATCACGTAGAAGATCGCGCCGATGACGTTCGGCTCGCTGCACAGGGCCAATGGCCGCGGCACCGGAAAGCCGAGCGGATGCAGCGCCGACAGCAAGCGATACTCGCGGTCGACCGCATGCGCCGATGGCAGCAATTGCCCAAACGGCTTGCGGCGAAGCACGGTGTCGCCCGAGGCGGCGCTGACCTTGTAGGTCGGGTTGGATTGCCCGGACGGGAATTTCACCAGTTCGAACGGCGCTGCGAAACCCTCGACATTCGCCTCGAGCCAGCGCCCGAGAGCTTGCTGGTCGAGCGCTGCCTCGCTCATGCGTGCTTCTTGAGCTCGATCCGCGCGATCGCCCGCCGGTGCACTTCGTCGGGCCCGTCCGCGAGGCGCAGGGTGCGCACCGACGCCCAGGCGTTCGCCAGCGGGAAGTCCGACGACACGCCGGCCCCGCCGTGCGCCTGGATCGCGTCGTCGAGCACCCTAAGCGCGGTCCGCGGCGCGGCGACCTTGATCATCGCGATCTCGCCCTGCGCCGCCTTGTTGCCGACCCGGTCCATCATGTCCGCCGCCTTCAGGCACAGCAATCGGGTCATCTCGATGTCGATGCGGGCATCGGCGATCCGTTCCTCCCACACCGATTGCTCGGCGAGCGTCTTGCCGAACGCGGTCCGCGACTTGAGCCGCCTGGCCATCGCCTCCAGCGCTTCCTCGGCGACCCCGATCATCCGCATGCAATGGTGGATGCGCCCCGGCCCCAATCGCCCCTGGGCAATCTCGAATCCCCGCCCTTCGCCGAGCAGCATGTTCGACGGCGGCACGCGCACGTCCTTCAGTTCGACCTCCATATGCCCGTGCGGAGCGTCGTCGTAGCCGAACACCGGCAGGTGCCGGACGATGGTCACGCCGTCCGCGTCCAGCGGCACCAGGATCATCGATTGCTGCTGGTGGGTCTTGGCGCCGGGGTCGCTCTTGCCCATGACGATGGCGAGCTTGCAGCGCGGGTCGCCGGCCCCGCTCGACCACCATTTGCGGCCGCTGACGACATATTCATTGCCGCGCATTTCGATCCGGCACTGGATGTTGGTCGCGTCGGACGACGCCACGTCGGGCTCGGTCATCAGGAACGCCGAGCGGATGGCGCCCTCCATCAGCGGCCGCAGCCATTGCTCCTTCTGCTCCGCCGTTCCGTAGCGGTGCAGCACCTCCATGTTGCCGGTGTCGGGCGCCGAGCAGTTGAACGCCTCCGACGACCACAGGATTCGGCCCATCTCCTCGGCGCAGAATGCGTATTGGAGATTGGTCAGTCCCGGACCGTCGAACTCGAAGCTGTCGTCGACGCTGTCGTCGACGGGCGCGGCGCCGTGGCTCGGCGGCATGAACAGGTTCCACAGTCCCGCCTTGCGCGCGAGCGTCTTCAACTCCTCGATCACCGGCAGCACTTTCCAGCGATCGCCCTCGGCCTGCTGCGAGTCATAATCGGCGACGCGCGGCCGGACCTCGGAATCCATGAACGCCCTGACCCGGTCGCGCCACTCGACGTCGGCTGGCGATAAGTTGAAATCCATGGCGCGGCTCCGGCAGGCGTGCGAGCTATAACAGCGCTCAATCATTGAGGGGAGCAAGCATGGCGTCAGGGCGCCTCAGCGGCAAGGTCGCGATCATCACCGGCGCCGCGTCGGGCATCGGGCTCGCGGCGGCCGGCCTGTTCCGCGGCGAGGGCGCGACGGTCGTCGGTTCGGACATCCATGCCGCGGACGGCATATTCGAGGCGGACGCCGGCCGCGAAGAGGATGTGCAGCGCCTCGTCGACCAGGCCGTGTACCAGCATGGCGGGCTCGACATTTTCTTTGCCAACGCCGGCATTTCCGGCGGCCTCGCCTCGATCTTCGAGCAGACCGCCGAGGACTGGGCGGAAATCCTGCGAGTCGATCTGATCGGCCCGTTCCTGGCGATCAAGCACGCCGCCCCGGCCCTGAAGGCGCGCGGCGGCGGGTCGATCGTCTGCACGGCGAGCGTCGCCGGGCTGCGCTCGGGCGCCGGCGGGGCGGCTTATTCCGCGGCCAAGGCCGGGGTCATCAACCTGGTGACGACCGCCGCCAACCAGCTCTCCGGCTCGGGCATCCGGGTCAACGCGATCTGCCCGGGCCTGATCGAGACCGGCATGACCGAGCTCATCTATCGCGCCGCGCGCGAGAAAGGCGTCGCCGACCGGATCGGCGAACTGAACCCGTTGAAGCGCGGCGGCGAGCCCGACGAGATCGCCAGGGCGGCGCTGTTCCTCGCCTCCGATGAATCCAGCTACGTCAACGGCCAGGCCCTGGTCGTCGACGGCGGCCTGTCGAGCAGCCATCCGACCGCTCGCCGCTTCGACATCCGCGCCGAGTGAATCGCCGGCCCGTATTGCTAGGGCTTTGAGACTGTGGTTGTTTCGCGGGGGTCGGACGACTCCGACTCGTCGACGGGCGTCCGATCGCAAAACGGGGAGATGTTATGAGGAAATTGTTGATCGTTGCCGCCTTGGCGGCCGGAGTCGCGGCCTGCGACTATCAGGACAAGAAAGCGGCCGGCCCAGAGACCACCGACAGCGCGGCAACCGCCGATGCCGAGGGAGTCGATTACGACGCGATCGCCAAGCGGATCGTGACCGAATCGGCGGGCGTCAAGCCGGGCGAGGTCGTGGTCATCAACGGCTCAATGGCCGAACCCAGGCTCCTCGAAGCCCTGCAGGCGGCAGTCCTCACGGCCGGCGGCCACCCGATCGTCGACGTCAACTTCCCACGGGCGCAAAAGCGCTTCATCGCCGAAGCGCCGATGGAATATCTTCGCCAGCCGTCGAAGTCGGGCCTGGCCCTGATCAACGCCGGCGACGTGTTCATCTCGGCAACCGGTGTCGAGGACCCGGCCCTGTTCTCCGACGTCGACGAAGGCCGCCTCAACGCCACCCGGGAGGCCAACCAGGCGGTCGCCGAGGCGATTACTCAAAAGCGCGCGCGCTCGGTCGACATCGGCCAGTCCGGCGGCATCCCGACGGCGGCTTACGCCAAGAGCCGCGGCGCCGATCTCGGCGACATGCGCGCGATGTTCTTCAAGGCGCTCGCCGTCCCGGCAAGCGTCATCGCCCAGCGCGGAGCGGTCGTTTCGGGCAAGATGAAGCCGGGAACGCAAGTCCGCCTGCGGACCACGTCGGGGACCGACCTGACGTTCACGCTGGCCGCCAATCGCTCCCGGGTCAGCACCGGCCGCGCCGCCGACAACGACACCGGCAAGGGCATGGCGGCGGCCTTCCTGCCCGCCGGCGACTTCTATGCCTGCGTCGATCCGGCGTCCGCCAATGGCGTCCTGGTCTCGCCCACGGAAACCTTCCGCGGCAACAAGATCCGCAACCTGAAAATGACGTTCAAGAACGGCGCGATCGAGTCGATGACCGCGGACGGGGGAGCGGAGAAGCTCCAGGGCTATTTCGCGCAGCTCGACGACGCCAGCAAGAAGCTGTCGCTGATCAATCTCGGGCTCAACCCTGAAAGCCGTCCGCTGAAGGGATCGGACTATTTGTCCTGGGAAATGAGCGGAGTTCCGACGGTCCAGGTCGGCAACAGCCAGTGGGCCGGATGCGACAATGGGGGCGAGGGAGGCCACTCGATCCACCAGTTGGGCGCGACTCTCGCCGCCGGCGACGCGGTGGTCGTCAAGGACGGGACGCTCGCCAACTGACGGGCGCCCCAGCGTAGCATCTAGCCGTTCCGCCGCCTCGATCTGGGCGGCGGCCGAAGGGCCGCGTTGCGGACGCAATTGTTGAACCCGACCCAGTCCTTGCGGGTGCCGTTGCGCGACGCGTTGCGGTTGCACAGCTGCATCTTCCACGCCGGCAGCTGGTTCTTTCGGACATATTTGAGCGCGCGCTGCATCGCCCGCTCCTGCTTTTTGATGCAGTGACTCTGCCAGTGGCAGACGAAGCCGATGTTGAGCAACGCGGGGTTCTTGAGCGGCGGCGGCTTGTCGCGGGCTTCGGCGGCCGCCGGCCACGGACCGGCGCAACCAAGGGCGAATGCAGCCAGCGCAAGCTTCAATTTCATGCCGACATCCTGCCCCACGCCGCGCCTGCTGTCACTGGCAGTGCATCAAAACGCCCTCGCGGGCCAAGGTTCCAACCGTTCGACCGCCGGGTACTGCGTCAGTTTGAATTTGTGGGATGTCCGCTTTCGACCCATTGCGGACATTAGACTCCACGTTTGCGCGTCCAGGAGCAGGTTGGGCTGAGACCGCCGGCTGGCCGCACTCAAGCCAGAGTAGCGCGAGTACGGGCCGGAAATCGAATTTCTTTAGCGGAAAGCTCGGTAGTCAACGGCCTGGATTTGGGCGACTTTTGGTGGCGCGCCGAACGTCGTGAAAAAACCAAACTGCCAGTCGGTTTGGCCCAACTGGTACTCATTTATCGCAAATCCTTCGGGATGGTCACAGAAGCCCGGCCTTGTTTTCAAGCTCTCTATCGCCGCCTGCGCTTCGGCCCGCGTTTCGTAAATGCCGATGCCCAGCTCGGTGTTCCCCCGGTCACAGTAAGTCCGGCTGAACCGCAGCTCAAAGACCCTGGCCTGAGGCGTGTCGAGTTTCACTCACGCCGCGTAACACGGAACCGGCACATGTCCCAATGTCGCCTTCTACCCAAGCTGACACTTCGTCGTAATTTGCGAGAATTTACGGATCCGTTGGCGATGTTGCCTCTGCAGGCCCGCGATCAGATAGGCGGCTAGCCTCGTCGTTGTCTGGCTGGAAGGGGTCGAGAAGGCTGGCGACCGCTTCGCGCACGCCCTCACGATAGCGTGATGACCGTTCACTAGGGACGTGGCTGGCAAATCTGTCGTCCTGAAAAGCCTTTTCGCGAATGATCGCAAGGGCGGTATCGTCCGCATTGTAGGTGTTATGGAGAAGCATCCTAACTGCGCCGCGTAGCGCGGTTATTTCCGCTTGAAGGTCGATTATTCGGTTCGTGATCTTCTCGGTCATAGTAGCGCAATACAGGGAAAGCCTCTGTCCGACCAGTCGAGTGCTAATGTCCGCTTTCCACCCATTGCGGACATTAGGCCGTAAGAGTTGATCCAGATGCACGCCTATCAAGTGCGATCGACGGGTCATTCCTTATGGAATGGTGCTAGGCGCCGCCGAGCACCCGGGCGAGGTCGTAGATATGCTCAATTCCGTCATAGAAGCTCTTGGCCGGGATCCGCTCGTCGAGTCCGTGCGCGAAC
>Ga0136619_10000853_pt1 | contig 11703 bp, 9 predicted proteins | sample AntDrymUQ3532106_2_FD_104807 | JGI IMG/M metagenome (GOLD analysis project Ga0136619, IMG submission 104807) | Polar desert sand microbial communities from Dry Valleys, Antarctica - metaG UQ353 (21.06) | ecosystem: Environmental > Terrestrial > Soil > Desert | place: Antarctica: Dry Valley...
CACCCGAAACCTCGCCGTGCCCTGGACCAACAACGCCTCCGAGCAGGCCCTCAAAGGCCCGAAACGACACCAGGCCGTCTCCGGCTACTGGCACACCCTGGGCACCCTCGCGGCATACTGCCGTGTCCGTTCCTACCTGGTCAGCACCCGCGGCCACCACATCCGCGCCATCGACGCCATCCACAACGCCCTCACCGGCAACCCATGGCTCCCCACACCCGCAACCACCTGACACCACGGCCCACCCGTGAATGGACACAACCGGCCGGCCTTGACCCGCGCCCGGTTGTTCAGATCATGCGCATAGGCCTTGACGGTGTTCGGCGAACGCTCGATCGCCGACAAGAACGCCAGGAACCGCGCGACCGGCTCCACCGGAACGTGGTCCTCGCCGAGCAAGGTCCACGACTCGACTTCCGAGCCCGCCATGACCACCCGCTGCACCCGCATCGAACCTCCCGCCCTCGTGCTGGACGGCGGAAGGTAATCGCATCCACGACGTGATCGTTTGCAGTCTCAGGCTCGTCGTGGACGTCACGGACTTGGGCTAATCGACTCCAGATAACCTACCACGACCTGGCCCAGAACCGGATCTGGCTGGAGATCACCGCCCTGGCCCCAAGACCTGCTAGCCTGGACCCAGCGGCTGGCCCTGACCGGCTCCGCCGCCCGAATACGAGCCCAAACGCCTGCGGCTGCGCTTGCGGGCCGTCGCCGGACGCCTCGTCCGCACCGCCCGACGCCAACTCCTCAAGATCGACCCAGCCTGGCCCTGGGCCCATCAGATCACCATCGCCCACGCCCGCCTGGCTGCCCTCGCGCCCTAACCTCACCATCCGACCCGACGAGCAAGGACCCGGAGCGCCGACCGCCACCGCAGGGCCGGAATCACCCCTGCCCACCACCCGAACCGACACCCGACAAGATCAAACACCGGACCAAAGATCACCACCCGGACCGGCATGAAAGATCGAGGCTAGCCCGTGGGCGTGCACGGCTGCCGGGCAGCTCGTTGCGAACCCGGCAGCTTGTCCAAACGCGCGCCGCCATCGCGCGGGGATCCGGATTCCATCTGCCGGCAATGGAACCCGATGCAGGCATCCGCCAGAATGTCGCCGAAGTCCTTATCCGCCAGTCACCGACCAAGGGGTTGAGCGTGGCAGTTCGAGCGGCGATTCTGCACATTAGTTCCCCCGCGGGGGAGATCAGCAGCGCTGAGCTTGCCCGCACCCGGGTCACTATCGGCAGGGTCGCCCCGGGCCATATGCCCGACGTGGCGCTGGGGCCGGATCAGCAACGATGGATGGGCAGGCTGCATTGCACGCTGGAGTTCGATGACGGTATGTGGTCGGTGATGGACAACGGGAGTGTCAACGGCACCCTGTTACGGCACGGCGACACCACCTACCGGATCGAGGGTCGTAAGCGGATCCAGCATGGCGACGCGATCCTCATCCTGGGCGATTTGACCCCGGATGATCAGCCGCTTTATTGGGAGCTGACGTTCCAGGACCCGCACACTACCCAGCCTGCACCGCTCGAGCCTCCCGGCGACCTGCCTGCGCACGGGCCCTGCCTTCGCTACGATTGGGTGGCTGCCCGGGCCTTCCGCTGCGAGGGCGGGTCGGAGACACCGGTTGAGGGGCTTCGCCCGCAGGGCCATCAGCTCCTGCGGTACATGGCTGGGCGCAGTAAGGGTGGCGCTGCGGTGGCCTGCGACCACGCAGAGTTGATCAAGGCTTTATGGGGTGATCCTGAGGAGTGGGCGGCAGACCGTTCGTACAACAGGATGGATCTTGCCGGAGTCGTTCATGCGATTCGCCGCTGTCTAGAGCCGGTGCCCTCAGCCCCCCGAATCCTCGAGACGGTCCCCAGCCTTGGTTACCGGCTCAACATTTGTTCAGCACACACTCCGAGCGGGAAATCATGATCCACCATGCCGTGCTCACCGATGCGGGACGCCGGCGTGGTGAGAACGAGGATCGCGTGGCTGCCGACGTGGGCTCCGGCACCTTCATCGTGGCCGACGGAATGGGCGGTCTGGCTGATGCTGGGACGACTGCGCAGATGGTGGTCGACGAGCTCCCGGTCCGGCTGTCGGACCGGGTGGGGGAACTCACCGGGCCGGATGTCGTCGACTTGGCGACCGCCGTGGCGGCGGAACTCAATGAGCAGGTACGGCGCACCGCTCGATGCGGGGCCGGCAACACCGGGGCAGCGGCGGCGCTGTTGCTCGTGCGGGCTGGTCGTGCTCTGGCTGTGCATCTTGGTGACAGCCGGATCTACCTGACTCGCGGTGGCCGGCTGCGCCGGCTAACCAAGGACCATGCGCTACCAGCCGGTCAGCTCACCCGGTTCGTCGGCATGAACGGGGTGGTGCGGCCGGGGGTGTCGTTGCACGATCTGGAGGCGGGAGACCGGATGCTGCTGTGCACCGACGGCTTGACCGGCGGTGTGGATGACTACCGCGTCGGGGCACTGCTGGCCACGTCGAGCGACGTGCACGTGGCGTGCCGCTCGCTGGTCGATGCGGCTCGTGCGGGTGGGTCGGCAGACGACATCTCGATGATCGCGGTCGAGTATGGGGCACGGGAAGGATGGCCGAGCCGGGGATGATGCCGACATCGGAAGATGACGTGCGGCCGGAGTGGCGTTGCGGGGACGTCGTGCTCGAGCTCTACGAGGTGAAGGAGAAGCTGGCCGGGGGCATGGGCCTGGTCTACCGGATCCGGCACCGCGGGTGGAATGTCGAGCTCGCGGTTAAGTCACCTAGCCTCCGCACCAACCTGTTCGACCCGGAGGCGAACCTGCGTGACATCGAGGCGAGGCTGCTCAACTTCGAGAACGAGGCCGAGGCCTGGGTCGGGCTGGGGCTGCATCCGCACACAGTGAGCTGCGCCTATGTTCGTCGCCTTGGCGGCATCCCCCGGGTGTTCGCGGAGTGGGTCGACGGCGGCAGCCTCGCCGAGGCCATCGGCAAGAAGGCCGCTAGGAAGACAGGGTGGCTCTACGAAGGTGGAACGCACACGGCGCTGGCCCGCATCTTGGACGTCGCTATCCAGGTTGCCTGGGGCCTGGAGCACGCGCACGCACACCAGCTCATCCACCAGGACGTCAAGCCCGCCAATGTGATGCTCGCCCGCGACGGCACCGCCAAGGTCACCGACTTTGGGCTGGCGCGCGCTCGGGCCGCTGCCGGTGAGCGCACCCAGGTTGTACCCGGTGCGAGCCTGCTCGCCGGCTATGGCGGGATGACGCCGGCGTATTGCTCACCTGAGCAGTACCGTGCTCACTACGGGCGTCCCGAACTTCCCCTAACGCGCAGGACCGACGTGTGGTCCTGGGCGCTGACGGTGCTGGCGATGTTCACCGGTGACCCACCAACCCCGGAAGGGCAGCTCGGCGCCGGGGCCCTGGCGTCGCTCCGCGAGACGGGCCCAGCCAGCGCGCATATCCCGGCGCTGCCTCCCATGGTGGCGGATCTGCTGGCCCACTGCCTGGCCCATGACCCGCGCGACCGGCCACAGCGGATGAGCGAGCTTGCCGACGTCCTGGCCGACCAGTACGGTGACCTGGTCGGCGAGCCCTACTGGCGCCCGCGTCCCGAAGCGGCGACCCTGCGCGCCGACGGGCTGTGCAACCAAGCCCTGTCCCTGCTTGACCTGGGGAAAGTCCAGCGGGCGGAGCAGCTCTGGGAGCAGGCCCTCGAAGCTGACCCGCACCACCCGCACACCGTCTACAACCGTGGCCTGCACCGCTGGCGGGACGGCAGGATAACCGACCAGCAGCTCATCGCGGAGCTGGAGGGTGTCCGCGCCAGCCATCCCGACGAGTGGATCGACGAGTACCTGCTCGCGCTCGTCCACCTCGAACGCGGCGACCCCGGCACTGCCCGGGAGTTGCTTGCAGGCGCGGCTCGCCGCGAGCCCGACCACCCCGACCTCTCCGCCGCTCTCGCGCAGGCCGATCAGCAACCCGCGCCGCCCGAGCCGATCCTGCTCAAGGGCCATACCGGTGAGGTCACCAGCGCCGCGCTCAGTGCCGACGGCGGCGTCGCGGTGACCGGCGGCGGAGGTCGGGATCGCACCGTGCGGGTGTGGGAACTGGCGACCGGGCGTTGCGTGCACACACTGGAGGGACACAGGTACGACGTCACGGCCGTCGCGGTGAGCGCCGATGGCCGGATGGTGGTCTCTGGCGACCGGAGCGGGTCGATCCGGATGTGGGATACCTTGGGCGGGAGCCGCGTGCCCATCGAGCCAGGTCACACCTGCGTGATCGACTCGATCGCCCTGCGCGCTGATGGGTGTCTCGCTCTCACGGGGTGTGTGGGTGGGTTGGTGCACGCGTGGAACGTCGAGACCGGAAGGCTGCAACCTGTCTTCCTGCCCGGTCCGGACCCGGGGACGCACCGGGTGATCGACAGGGGTATGCCACCGAACCCCCGAGCCGCGCCGGGTGGGCACTGGACATTGCTCGGCACGCACGGCCGGCTCGCCGTGAGCTGGTATCGGGGCATCGGACAGCTGTGCGTGTGGGAACTCGCGACCGGACGTGTGCGATACACGATGATCAACCAGCATTCGCCGGTTGTGATCAGCGGCGACGGCCTGGTCGTGCTGACCGAGCACACCGACGGCACTACTCAGGTCTATGTGCTGGAGTCCGGGCAACGGCTGCACAGCTTCCGGCGGCACCCGCACGGGGGAGCAGCTGCCGCGGTGAGCGGCAGTGCCCAGGTTGCCCTCTGCCGCAACGAGCATGCTCGCACAGTGCAGCTCTGTGACCTCGCCACTGGCCGGTGCCGGCTGACCCTGTCGGGGGATCGCTACCCGACGGGCGCGCTCACCGTGAGCCCAGACGGCCGCCGTGTGTTGTCGGGCAGCCCGGCCGGCAAGGACGGTATCGCCCGGGTGTGGGAGCTGCCTCCAGCCGGGCCGCGCGCCTCGTGGAGCTACTCGCGACCGCGGACGGCCGAGGCGCTCGCCGCCGACCGCGACGCGTTCATCCGTGCGCTGGCGGAGACTGACCAGCTGATTGAGATGGACCGGCGCGCGGATGCCGCCGACGTGCTCCGCGCCGCGCGGAGACTGCCAGGCCACCCGCGCGACCCCGCCGTGATCAAGCGCTGGCGGGAGGTGGGGAAGGTGGGTCGGCGCACTAGCCTGCGGGCTTACTGGCTGGTGCGGCGGATCAAGATTGGTGCCGGTTCGGTCGTAGCGTCAGCTGTCGAGCGCAACGTCGTGCTGTGCGGAGAAAGCGACGGCACCGTGCGGATGTGGGACATCACCTCCGGCGGGTGCGTGGGCACGCTGAGCGGTCACACCAAGGCGGTGCGGTCGATCCTGCTCACAGCTGATCAGCGGCGGGTGTTGTCGGGCAGCGCCGACGGGACCGCGCGGGTGTGGGACCTTGACTCCGGACGCTGTCTGCATAGCCTCGACGGTCACACCGGGATGGTGGAGTCGATCGCGATGACGCCGGATGGGCGCCGCGCCTTATCGAGCGGGCAGGGTCCGACTGTGCGGGTGTGGGATCCGGGCACCGGCAAGGTACTCCGTCCGATCGAGAGTGGTGACGGGTGGGTGCATGCGCTCGCGCTGAGCCCTGACGGTGGTCTGGCGGTCTCGGTGTCCAGACGGGTCGGCCAGCGGCTCGAGCACGTGGGCGCGCGGGTATGGAATGCCGAAACCGGGCGTTACCTGTGCACTCTTGGCGGCTCTCGCAGGGAGTTCGGTGACGCCGAGGCGGTGGTGATCAGTCCCGACGGGCGACTGGCGCTCACCGATTACCACGGGGAGGTGGACGTCTGGGAACTTCACAGCGGCCAGCGCCGGCACAGGCTGGCCATCTGCGGCGGGCCGCTCGTGGTGAGTCCTGACAGCCGGCTGGCGTTGACTGGTGGCGATGCCGGCCCGGTCAAGGTCTGGCACCTGCAGACCGGAAGTCTTGTGCACACCTTGGAGGGCCACCGAGGTAGCCTCTCGGCACTCACTGTCAGCGCCGACAGCCGGTTCGCCGTGTCTGCCGGGCAGGACTGCGAGGTGCGGGTATGGGATCTGTCGGCGGCGCGGTGCCTGGCCACGATGGACGGCCACACCACAGCGCCCAAGTGGCTAGGCCTCAGCGCAGCTGGCCACTGCGTGGTGACCTGCGATGAGTCCGAGTTGCTGGTCTGGGAGCTGGACTGGGATTACGAGTTCCCACCACCGGCCGAGTGGGACGAGGGTGCGCGACCGTACCTGGCGGCGTTGTTTGTCCGGTCCGGAAACAACTGGACGAGGGAGGAACTCGTCGCCACCCTCCTGAACGCAGGGTTCGGCTGGCTGGATGTCGACGCGGCGCGCGCGCGGTGCAAGGACGGCGGCAGCGGTACCCCGCAGGGAGCGGCGACGTCATGACAGCGCTGCGCTGTTCTGGTCCCGGCTGCGAGAGGGTGATCTCACTGGGCGGCAGCCCGGGGGCGAAGCACGACCTCACACAGGTCGCGACGAGGTTCTCCATGTGTCGGGACTGCACCAGCCTGTTCTGCGACCGGTGCGTCGAGCCGGGACGCACCTGGCTTCGTCCGGCGCGGTGCCTGTCCTGCGGCGGCAAGCTGCTCAAACGCCCCGACATCGCCCGCCTCCTCGATATCGTCCGCCTGCTCGAATTGAGCACCGCAGAAGATCCTCCCGGAGAAGATTCTCCTGGTGACCGATCCAGTGCCATCGCAGACCGGGGCCAGGGACGTCCCGGTCCTCCCCGGGCACGAACCGCCATCGAGGCGAGCTTCTACACAACGTTGCACCCGTGCGCCTGTGGCAGCGGCGGATCGGAGACCTCGAGACGCGCGGTGATCCAACTCGACGATGGGGTCGGGATCGAGTATTCGGGAACCTGCCGATCGTGCCGGCGGCACCGCCGCTTCGTATTCCGGGGGCCCGAGGAGGACGACATGCTGTCCTCCGGCGTCCCGTGCTTCGGCACCGGCACGTCGGATCTGCTGGACGCCGGGGAGTGGCTGTGGATCGCCGAATTGGTGGTCGGCGCGGGCCCAGTCGTCGATCACGTCCAGCAGGGCGAGCAAGCGGCGATCGCGATCGCCGTCGCGGCGGTCGAGGAGGCCCTGAAATTCATCCCGCCGGGCCAGCACACTGTGCCTGACGATGCGCTGTGGTCCCAGCGAAGCCGGCTGGTACGGGTCGCGGATCCCGGCCAGTTCAGCCGCGATCGGTTGGTGTCCCTGCGCGATACCTACCGGGAGCGCCCCACCGGGACGGGCCGGTCCTCCCAGCCGTCCGGCCGCTCTTCCGCAACCCCGACCAGACGGCTCCCAGTTCAGCGGGCGGGTCCGCTGCGGTTGCAGGTGCCAGGCCGCTGTCCGTCCGGTTCGTTCTCACCGGATGGTTCCGAGTTCGCGGTCGCCTCCGGCTTCCAACGGATCAACAACCAACCGGTGGGTGAGGTCTGCGTGTTCGCGATGGACAACGGCGAATGCATCCAGCGGCATGAGTTTGAGGCCTACCATGTACACGTCCTGCACACCAGTGACGGGCTGCTCGTGGCTGACTGGCAGATGCGGGACAGGTGGCTACAGCCCGGGTGCCTCGCGCGATACGGCCCAGGACGCCGTGAGGTGCTGCTGCCTGACGTCGGGATCAACTGTATGGTGCACACCCCGGACGGGTTTGCGGCACTGACTTACCAGGGTGATCTGCTGGTCGGTGCGGTCGGCGACATCAGCACGCTGCCACCTCCGGGTCCGAAGGCCTGCCTGGCTGCCGATCCGCACAGTGGCCGGCTGGCTGTCGGCGGTGACCGGCTCGTGCTACTCGACGATGCCGGCCACCAACTGGCGGTCACCGCTGTCCCAGCGGAGTTGCACTTTGTCGTATTCCTCGGCCCGGACCGGCTGGTCACGGCCGATCCGGGCACCCTGACGCTGTGGCGCCACGATGGCAACGCGCTGACCAAGCGAGCGAGCACCAACCAGATGCCGCGGCTGTCCCAACTGGTCGCATTGCCGGAGCGGGAAATGGTCATAGGGGTGGATGGCCAGCCGATGGTGATGGCCGCCGAGGTCAACGGGGACTCGTTGCGGATCGTTGCTCCGCGCCGCGGCCTGCACGGCCGCGACATCTGGGCCACGCCATCCGGAACGCTGATCGCGCTGCCCGACCGGATCAACCAGTGGTTGCCTCCGGCGCCGGAACAGATCGAGGTGCACGACGCAACAGCGTGGTAAGTGACAGCGTGGTAAGTGACAGCGAGACTGCGATCAGAGGAGTATGCGTATGGCGCAGGGCATCCCGGTCTGGTGGCGCTTCGCACCCGAGGACTGGATGGTGTTTTCCGATGCCGTCTGGTGGGCACTGGAGGTGCGCGGCGAAGCCGTACCCTTGGAACTCAGCGCCGCCATCACCATCGACTCCGGCGAGCGCAGCATCGACGTCAGCCTGGACCGTCTCGCAGGCGAGATCCATCAGCTACCCGCAGCCCGATGGCCAGCGGGGGTGGCCAGGTACCTCGCTGACCAGCAACCGCAAGATGAGAAGACTTTCCGCAAGCCGGCCTCCTGCGATATCGGGCGCGTCCGTACCTTGTTGCGGCCCCGGCTGCTGCGCCGCGACGACCTGCCAGAGGGCGCTACGCCGCTGGAGGCGAACGTCGGCGCTGATCTGGTCGGTGTGTTGGAGGTGATGGAACCACAGAGCAGCCGCCTCGTGGTGGCGCGGGATTTGACCGCATGGGGTGTCCCCGCTGACGAACTCTGGAACATTGCCTTGGAGAACCTCCGGCATGAGGATCATCAGTTCAGCCGGCAAGGTCTGGTCTCGCTGGTGACCGGGTCCGGGTCATACGTGGCCTCGCAGGCGCTCCGGCTGAATGAGCTGACCCCGGACCCGGCGCCGCACGGTTTTCTGGTTGCCCTGCCGAATCCCGCCCTGGTGCTGTTTCTCCCCCTTATTGGCGCAGACTGGGTCATGGTGTTACGCGAGCTACCCGGTACCGTGAAGAAGAAACTGTACGGCTCGGAGCACGGAAAGCTGAGTGAACACGTTTACTGGTGGATGGACGGCAGATTCGAGCAGGTCGGCATGAGCTTCGTCGACAACAAGATGACAATCGCGGGGAGCGAGCGCTTCTGCGCACTGACCAACCGGCTCCTTCGGGAGGCGGCTGGTGGCGGAGATGACAGCGCCCCGGCCTGAGCGAGTTTTCTAGGTTCGCACGGCGGCGTCCCCTCGGATTACTTATGCCACCAGGAGGCCGAGGTCGGCGAACATGAGTTGGCACCATTCGATGGCGGTGTCCCAGGATGACCATTGTGGATCCCCGGCCACCAGGTAGGGGAAGACGTATGCGTCGGTTATATCATCGGGCAGGTCGGCCGGCTCGCAGTCGAAAGGCGCGAATCCATAATGTGGGGGCATCCGTTCGGCGATGCGCCGCTCCGCGCTGTCCCAGACCCCGAACCACAGGCGGCGCAGCATGGCGGGGTGCGCCATGGCGAACATCAGGCGACCCGAGTCGAGTGGCTCGCCTGCGGTGATCACCCGGGCGATGGCGGAGTACCGGCATGACCTAACTGGGGGTATCGAGCAGGCGTAGCCCGACCACACCTCGACGCTGTGACCGGCTGTGACGATAGCCGAGCACAGGGCGACCAAGGCGAGGCCCCGGTTGATGATCGACTGGTGGTCGGCGCTGTTCGAGTAGGTCGCGGGTACCAGGAAGGTGACGACCTTGCCCTGGGTGGACATCTGGCGGGGCTCGACGTCGATCATGCATTCGGGAATGCCGGACAGGTAGGCGGCAACGTCAACCTCGCTGCCGGTCACCCCGGCCACTGGCGCCAGACCGGTCGCGGGGACTGCGACCCTGTCGCGTGCCCGCAGATCGGCGACGGCTACGTCGACATCGGGCACCCGCTCAGTCCAGCCCGAGGTACCCAGTTCCACCGCCTCATCCCAACTCGCGCCCGCCCAGCTGGTCCTGGCCCCCCGGCCGCTGCCGTGGGAGGTCGTGTCGGGCATGGTGGCCCGCTCGATGAATTCTCGCCAGGACCAGATGTCCGGGATGGTGTTGGCGTTCATGGCTTGAGCCCGAGCGCAGTGCGGTGGGCGGAGGATAGGCCGCGCGTCACGCACCACTGGGTCGCGTCAGCCATACTGGCACCCGCCTCCAACAGCCGGGCTGCATTGATGCACGCGCGTGGGGAAAAGATCACCGGGATCTTCTTGTCGCTTGCTACCCGGCGCAGCTGGCGGACCCTGGCGAGGATCCGCTTCGCTTGCTCCCGTTTGGTGGGCGCGTGTGCCAGCGTCAGCCGGGTCTCGAGGGCCTCGTCGACCGCGACATCGATGGTGACCAGCCGGTCCAGAGTGGCCGCATCCAGCGCTTGGCGGCCGACGTACTGGCGGTCGCCGCCCAGCCCGTAGGTGTTGCCTGTGGCCACCAGCCGGAAGCGGTCGTGCCGGGCAACCATGCCATCGGGGAAGGCGCAGACGTCCAGCGCAAGCGCCTGATTGAGCTCGGTCAGCAGGCCGGGATGACCGTTGTCGAGCTCGTCCATCAGCATCAGCCCGCCGTGCTCGTAGGCTCGCCGCAGCGGTGTTGGGTGGTACGAGCCGCCGGCGTCGAGGTAGCCGAACAGCTTGCTGGTCGGCGTGGTCGGGCCCATCGAGAGCGCGAAGAACTCCAGACTCAGAGCCTGCGCGGCCTGCCGCGCCATGGTCGACTTGCCGGTGCCGGCCGGCCCGACCAGAAAGACGTGGCAGCCGGCGGTGAGGGCCAGCAGCAGGTCCGGGAGCACCGCGTGGGTGTCGCCGTCGACGCTGGTCGGTGCGGACCCATTGACGCTCACCTGCACCAACCTGGGCACCGCCTTTGCGGCCTCCCGACGCGCGACGTGGGCCAGGGTGTCCCAGACCTCGGCTGACACCTGGGACTCCGCTAGTCCGGCAAGCCGGTGTGCGACTTCGGCAGCGGCCACAGTCGCAGCTTCCTCGCGAGCGATACAACGCATCACGTTCGTGGGGGACTGCGCGGCTACCGCTCTTTCCGCCTCCTGCTTCGCGATGGCCCGTACGCTGCTGTTGTCGATCACAGGGTGAAGCCGCTTGACGGCCTTGCTGGCCTCATCCCTGGCAATCCGACGGAGCACGGCTCCTCCTTATGGTCACGGGAGACACAATGGAGATCGAGTCTGGGTGAGCGGGGGTGCTGTGGCGATAGGGGGAAGATGGAATCCAGATGCGCGCGCACAGCGGTCAACGCGCCGCTGTCATGGACACCGGCAGGGTTAAGTCGTTTCTGTGCGGGCCAGCGGGCGCGCACCGCTGATATCGACTACAGGCACCTCGTCGCGGACCCGGCAGCTCACCCAGAGCGCAGCCATCGCCACGACCACCGAGGCGGCACCCAGGACGTGCAGCGCGGGGCACCGTTGCTTCGGCCTCCGTCTTTCACCGGGGTTGATGACACACCGAGTGCGATCTCGGTCCAGATGGGGCGAGGTGCACCTGACCAGGCAGAATGCGATTTCTTGAAGATCGTAGTCTAACCGAGGCAGGTGCACCTCTTCCGTGCAAGGTACTTCATGGGCCGACCGGCTCGAACTCGTCGGCGATGATGATCGGCTGGTCGGGTTCGCCGGGGCGTTGCCAATCCGGCTGCTGGCCGAGCGGAGCGGGCTGCGCGCTGGGTTGTCGACGGCGA
>Ga0136619_10000854_pt1 | contig 11696 bp, 4 predicted proteins | sample AntDrymUQ3532106_2_FD_104807 | JGI IMG/M metagenome (GOLD analysis project Ga0136619, IMG submission 104807) | Polar desert sand microbial communities from Dry Valleys, Antarctica - metaG UQ353 (21.06) | ecosystem: Environmental > Terrestrial > Soil > Desert | place: Antarctica: Dry Valley...
CAACGAGGTCGCCCTCCACCTGATAGACGCCTTCGGGCCGGAGGAGATCCAGCGCCTGCGCGGCATGTTCGCCTTCATCGTGGCCGGGGAGGACGACCGCTTCGTGGCGGCCCGCGACCCGGTCGGCATCAAGCCCTTGTACTGGGCCCGCCGCAGCGGTCACGTCCGCTTCGCCTCCGAGTTGCGAGCTTTTGATGAGGACTGGCAGTCCGAGGTGGAGGCGTTCCCGCCGGGTCACTACTGGACGCCGGAAGACGGCCTCGTCCGCTTCGACTACGCCGTGCCCCGCGACAAGGAGAAGCTCCGCAAGTTCAAGGGGCCGTCCGAGCCCGGCGCGCCCATCCCGGATGAGATCCTTGACCTCATCCGCGAGCGGCTCATCAAGACCGTCGAGCGGCAGATGATGGGCGACGTGCCGGTGGGCGTCTTCCTCTCCGGCGGGCTGGACTCCAACCTAGTCGCGGCCATCGCGGCGCGCTGGTACAGGGAGCGCGGGCAGCGTCTCAAGACGTTCGCCGTCGGCCTGGAGGACTCCCCGGACCTGCTGGCGGCGCGGGCCGTGGCCGAGCATCTGGATACCGAGCACCACGAGAGCGTGTACACGGCGGAGGACGCCGTGGTGGCGCTGCCGAAGGTGGTGCACGTTATAGAGAGCTTCGATCCGTCGCTGGTGAGGAGCGCGGTCCCGAACTACATCCTGGCGAAGTTCACGGCTGAGCACGTGAAAGTCGTCCTCACCGGCGAGGGGGCGGATGAGATCTTCGCGGGCTACGAGTACCTGGAAGGTTTCGGGACCGAGGACGATCTGCACGAAGAGTTGATCCGGTCCATCGAGGGCCTGCACAACCTGAACCTCCAGCGTTGCGACCGGGTGACGATGGCCCACGGCCTCGAAGCCCGCGTCCCGTTCCTGGAGCTCGACATGATCGAACTGGGACTCTCCCTCCCCGCCGGATGGAAGCTCGCGGGCGAAGGCCAGACCGAGAAGCGCCTCCTGCGTCAGGCTTTCGACGGCTGGCTCCCCGAGGACTTCCTGTGGCGCAAGAAAGCCCAGTTCGGAGACGGCTCCGGCGCATCCTCCGTCCTCAAGAGGCGTATGGAGGAGAGCGTCACCGAAGAGGAATTCGAGAGCGAGCGCGACGAGGTCGAGCCCTCCCTGCGTACCCGCGAGGAGACCGCCTACTACCGCATCTTCTCCGATTACCTCGGCGAGGTCCGTCCCAGGCGCACCATAGGACGGTTCGCCACGGCGTGAACCGGCGGACGGCTCCCGTATAACCTGCGCAAACGGCGCCCGGATGATCCCTCGCGCTGTCACTCCAACAGGCCGGGGGGATCGCGCCGCGACCGAAGCTATGCTGGAAACCGGATCTTGGGTAAAAGACACCATATGAAAACCTCGAAAGGTGTGCGCATGGGACCGCCGCGGGCCGGTCTGGGGGCTCTCGCGCTCGTCATGGTGTGCCTGCTCTGTGGATGCAGCCCGGCGGTGGGCGAGAAGAAAGAAAAAGATTCCGACGTCCGGAATCTTCCGAACGTGGTATTCATACTCGCCGACGATCTGGACGCCGGGTCCGTCTCGCGCATGCCAAACCTCCGCTCGCTACTGATCGAGCAGGGCACGACCTTCGAGAACGCCTTTGCGACCAACCCCTTGTGCTGTCCCTCCAGGGCAACCATCCTGCGCGGCCAGTACGCCCACAACCACGAAATCCTGGGCAACGAACCACCCCAGGGGGGGTCCGAGAAGTTCCATGAGATGGGCCACGAGAACTCGACGATGGCCACCTGGCTGGATGAAGAAGATTATCGGACGGTCTTTATCGGCAAGTACCTCAACGGCTACGGGTTCGGCGAGTTCGACAGCGAGTACGTACCGCGAGGATGGGACCGATGGTACGGGATAGCCGGCAACTACCTCAGCAACCGGGTGAACGAGAACGGTGAGATCAAGAACTACGATCCCGGGACCCACAACTCCACCGACGTGCTATCCGGCAAGGCGGCGGGCTACGTCCGCCGCGCGGCGGGCGAAGACGCATCGCTCCTCGCGAACGACGAGCCATTCTTCATGTGGCTCGGCACGAAGGCCCCCCACGAGCCCGCTACCCCCGCCCCTCGCCACGAAGACGCCTTCGCGAACGCCCCGCTGCCACGCTCGCCCTCGTTCAACGAAAAGGATGTCTCGGACAAGCCAGGGTGGGTGCGAGACAACCCGCCGCTGAACGCGGAACAAGTCTCCGAAATGCAAGAACTGTACCGGAACCGCCTGGAATCCATGCTGGCGGTGGACGAGATGATCGGACGCCTCGTCGGAGAGCTGCGAGAAGCCGGAGAGCTCGACGACACCTACATCGTCTTCACCAGCGACAACGGATTCCACATGGGGGAGCATCGTCTGGGTTGGGGCAAGTGGACGGCCTACGAGGAGGACATCAGGGTGCCGCTGGTGGTGCGGGGTCCCGGCGTGCCGGCGGGCCGGAAGCTGGACCACATGGTGCTGAACAACGACCTGGCGCCGACCTTCGCGGAGCTTGCGGAAGCGGAGACACCGCCCTTCGTGGACGGACGCTCGCTCGCGCCACTGCTGACGAATAATCCTCCACCCCCGCGGCGCTGGCGGCAGGCTTTCCTGGTCGAGGGCATCTTCGAGACGGCCGGGGATCTCGAGTCCCCAGAGTCCCTGCTGACCGGCGACCCGCCCCCTGAGGACTGGCGGCGCCAGATCCTCCTGGAAGGAGCGGGGGCGAACAGGGACTGGGGCCGACCCGGCTTCGAGGCGATCCGTACCAAGGATCACCTGTACGTCGAGTACGAAACCGGAGGCCGGGAACTCTACGATCTGGGGAAGGACCCCTACCAGCTAAACAACACGTATCCGGCCGCCGACCCGCAACTCCTCCAAAGCCTGGAGAAACGGCTCGACGCGCTGCGCAGTTGCTACGGATCGTTCTGCGGAACCGCGGAGAACGGCGCTCCAGAGGAAGACGTCGGCCGGGAATCACCCATGACAAGCTCATCCGGTTCCGGCACATTGGACGGCGAGAAGACCATAGTCAAGCGCAGGTAACAGCCCTCGATCTTCCCGGCTCCGGCCGGAAGCGGCTACCTTCACGACGCTCTGCCGGCGAATAGATCCTCGCGGGAGAGATGGTCCTCATGCCCGCGCAGCCATCCATTCCGGCAGAGTCCGTTCCAAGAGGACCATAGGCCGCCTCGCTACAACTCCGGCAGCCGGATGACCGTCACGGGGCCGGACTCGGAGAGCTCGCCCAGGCTCCTGGCCCGCGCCCAGTCTACCTGGAGGCTGGGATCGCCCGGCGGCCCGACCCGGATGCCGGGATCCCCCTCGCCGCCGGGAGCGGTCTCCTCCCTCAAGGCTTCGCTCAGGGCCACGGCAAGTTCCTGGGCGGCGGCGAGGCCGAGGACGCCGTCCTCTTCCGGTCCGGGGTTCAGCGCGTCCGTGTATTCGTCCGAGGGATCAAAGCCGTGCCGCCTGGCGAGGGCGAGCAGCCTGCGCCACTCGTCGTCGGAGAACACGCTGACGCGCGGGTCGTCTCCCGAAGCGTCAACCGGGTTCGCTGGCCTGACCTCGAAGGGCAAGCCTGACCTCCTCTCGCATCGAATGCACGCGAAGGGTAACTTACCCGCGCCCCGCTTTCAGGGCTCCGTTCTTCGAGGAAACCTCGTTGAGGGACGTGGGCGTCCTCGTGCGGGACCTGTCGTGAACGATCTCACCGTCTTTCTCTACCCTCTGGTGCGCGATCTACTTTCTCGCTCCGGTGAAAGGCGGCCATGAGAAGGGCCAGAGTCTGAAAGACCCCGGCCCTTGAACAGTCCGGCGGGTCGCCGGTGGCGTGGTCTCCTTAGCCCACGGTCAGTTCACGGTGAACCTCCAGGTCTTGGCTTGGTTGCCCGCGAGGCTCAGGTTCTGGTCGAGAGAGTTGCCCGCCGAATCCTTTGCGCCGGTCGTCACCGTTGCGATGTATTTAGCTCCGGAGACGAGGTTGGCGCTCGGGTTCAGGACAGCCCTCCTTATGGACGCGCTATAGGTCACCGTCGCCGGGATGGTGGCGGTGGTGCCCGCCTTCTTGAGCTTGACGGTGTTGGCGTTTATTGAGCCGGCCCTCATGGATTCGGAGAAGGTGGCGGTGACGTTGGCGGTGGGGGCGATGTTGGTGGCGTTGTTGGCAGGGGTCACCTTCGTCACCGCCGGCGGCGTGGTGTCCAGGCGATCCAGAGCCCCCACCTGGTTCGCGGTCAGGGCGCCATCGTAGAGGCGGATGCGCGCCACCGATCCGGCGGACTCTTCGGCGGTGGCCCCCACGGTGTCGTTGTCCTTGAAGAAGCGCAGGGCGTTGTTGGCGTCGATCACGGCGTTGTTGCTCGAATCCGCGAACGAGAACTGCTGGATGCCGTTTACGTAGCCCACGACGGTCCCGGAGGTATTGCGGGTGAGCGCCACCTGCACCCAGGTGTTAGCGGGGACGGTTGTGCCGCCCGACGACTGAGCCCCGAAGAAGTTAAGTTTGTTGCCGCCGTCGAAGTACAGTCCGTTGTCACCGACGCCGTTCTTGAAGTCCAGGATGCGCCGCCAGCGGTCGGCCTCGTCGAGCTCGAACAGAGCCACGATGGTATAGGTGGAGTTCTGGACCACGCCCGTGGTCGGGGAGAGTCGCACCCCGTTCTCCCTGGGGAACGTCAGCACGGTGGTAGGGGTGCCGTCCACGGTGGCGGAAGCGAAGGTGTTGGTTCCGGGGCCGATGTCCGTCAGCGCGGGGGCCGTGCCTACGGAGCTGGCGCGCGAGTTGACGAGCTGGTAGTCGGCCTTGACGAGGGCGCTATCCAGGCCGAGCGTGAACGTATTTTGGCTGCTGTGGAGGGAGAATCCTGAGACCGCGATGCGGTAGGTGATTCCGGCGGTCGCGTCGAAGGAGACCCGGCTTCCGGAGTTATTGGGGCTGGTGCAGGCGTCGTCGTCGCTGGCGACCTGGTTCAGAGAGCCCACCGAAGCGCCGGTGTACACGGCGAGAACCGTGTCGAGGTTGCTCGTGCAGGTGTCCATGGTCACCTGGCCCGTGCGCGGGGCGGTCCAGTCGTACCACACAGAGTGCTCACCGAGCGATCCGCCGGCGGGCAGGTGGTCCGGTTCGCCGGGCTCCCTCGTCGCCCCGACGTTCGTGCCGCCGGTCGAAGCCGAGGTACCGCTTACCGACTGCGCGTCGGCGAAGTTGTCGTTGGGCAGAGGAGCATAGGCCGTTTTGAGGGTGAACGTGCCCTGACTGAAGTTGAATCCTGAGACCGCGATGCGGTAGGTGGTACCTTCCACCACATCGAAGGAGACCCGGCTCCCGTCAATGTTGGGGCCGTCGCAGACTCTCTGTAATGAGTCCGGGTCTCTAGTGTCGTTGCTGGCGAGTTGGCTGAGGGAGCCAATTGAGCTTCCAGTGTATGCGGCGAGGGCCGTGTCGAAGTCGCTGGTACAGGTGTCCATGTTCACCCGGCCCGTGCGTGGCGCGGTCCAGTTGTACCATACCGATCTCTCGCCGATCGAACTGCTGTCGGGCAGATGGTCCGGTTCGCCCTGTTCCGTCGTGGCCCCGACGTTTATGCCGTCGGTCGAAGCCGGTGCGCCCGAGATCGACAGCGCGTCTGCGAAGTTGTCGTTGGGCGGAGTAGCGTCGCCCACGTGGAGCATGAACCTGCCTTCGCCGTTGCTGGCGGAGAATCCGGAGACCGCGATGCGGTAGTTGGTTCCGGCGGTCGCGTCGAAGGCAAGCTTGCTCTGCGTGTTGTTGGGGCAGGCTCCGTCGTCGTTGCTGGCGACCTGGGTCAAGGAGGGGAACGAGCCACCGGTGTACACGGCAAGGACCGTGTCGAAGGTCGTGTCGAAGGCGCTGCAGGTGTCCACGTTCACCCGGCCCGTGCGCAGGGCGGTCCAGTCGTACCACACAGAGTGCTCGCCGAGCGAACTGTCGGCGGGCAGGTGGTCCGGTTCGCCGGGCTCCCTCGTGGCCCCGGCGTTCGCGCCGATGATGCTGTTGATCGAATTCGATGGACCACTGATCAACTGCGCGTCGGCGAGGTCATCGTTGGACGGCGAAGCGTAGGCTAGGCCGAGCGTGAACGTCCCCTCTTGTTGGCTGGAGGATCCCGCCACCGCGATGCGGTAGAAGGTTCCGGCCGCCACGTCGAAGGTGAGACGGCTGCCTTTCTCGTTATTTGGGGCGGTGCAACTGTCGTCGTCCCTGGCGGCCTGGGTCAAGGAGGAGAACGTCGAGCCGCCGGTGTACACGGCGATGGCCGTGTCGAAGCTGCTGGTGCAGGTGTTCATGGTCACCTGACCGGAGGCGGGCGCGGTCCAACCGTACCACACGGAGTTCTCGCCGAGCGAACTGCTGACGGGCAGGTGGTCCGGTTCGCCGGATTCCCTCGTGGCCGCTCCGTTTATGCCCTTGATCGAAAACGTGGCGGTGTTGCCGAGCCCCTGCCAGAAGCCGAAGCCGTCGTTGAGGGGTCTCACGCCCGCAGTGTCGGCTATGTTGATCCTGCGTGCCGTAACCGTACCCCCCGGTCGAGTATCCGCTACGGGGGTACCCATGTTCTGCAAGCGGCTCAGGATGAGGGCAACGTCCTGCCCGGCGTCCCACTGTTCGAGGATCGCCCAGGCTCCCGCGACGTGCGGCGCCGCCATGGAGGTGCCGCTCATGGAAGTGAACCCTCCCCCGGGCACGGACGAGTTTATGCTGTCGCCCGGCGCGAGGAGATCAACCAATGAGGACGAGTCGGAGAAGGAAGATATGGTGTCTTGCTTCGTCGTCGAGCCGACCGTGATCGCGCTCGATATGCAGGCCGGGGCGCCCACGGCGTTGGTGAAGCCGTCGTTGCCCGAGGAGATGACCGTCGCAATGCCCGCGGCTCTCAAGTTGTCGATTATCGCCTTGCGGGGGTCGGCGTCGCAGTTGGTGGTGTTCATGCCGCCCCCGAGGCTCATGTTCACCGCGGCAAAGGTGCGCGTGCCCCTCAGGGCGTAAACACGTTCCAAACCCGCGATCTGATCACTGGCGCGGGTCAACGTGCAAGGATCTTCTCCGGAGTTGTTGCAAGGCATTCCCGTGGATCGGGAGAAGACCTGGACCGCCATGATGTTGGCGCCCCTTGCCACACCGGAGAAGTCGCCCCCTCGCCCGGCGGCGATTCCGGCGACGTGGGTCCCGTGCTGGCACCCAGACGCAGCATACATACAAGGAACCCCCGAGCCTGCCCCCGTCTGGGTCGTCATGCCGTTCGGGCAGTTGGAGCTGGCGGAATAACACGCTTCCTCCACCACCCTGCCGCCAAAGAACGGATGGGTCCTGTCTACCCCGGTATCGAGTATCGCGATGGTCTGCCCGGTTCCCGTGAAGCCGTTCGCCCACATGGTCGGGGCCTGAACGACCGGAGCGCTCTCAGCCAGGTCTGCCGGAACGGCGACGTCTTCATGTATCGTGGTCACGCGCGGAGAGTTTTGGACCGCCCGGAATGCCTGAGGAGTCAACTCGAGGGCGATGTACGGGACCGTATCGTACTCGCGTAGCGTCCGGTATCCGGTCCCGGCCAGGTCAGCCCGCACCGCCGATCTCGCGCTGTCGATGCCGTTTCGCTGGTCGGCGACCTCAGCCCGAGCCAGCCGCCCTTCGGGGACGAAATCGGTGCGAAGGCCCACTATCGCTCGAACGGATCCCTCCCGTTCGGCTTTCTGGAGCAATCGCGAGGAGTCGGGCGTCCCTGCCGAAGCGCCGGGGCCGGATGGTTGGTCCGGCAGCGTTTGGGCTGCGGCGTTTTGCTGTTCCGGAGTTTGGGCTTGCGCCGCTGCAGGCTCTTCGCGACCCAACCCGCCCGCCAGCGCCACCCCCAGGATCATCGCCGCCAGCAAGAGGATGTTTCTTTTCATCATCGGTTCCTCCTTGCGCTCGGTACGTGGGCGACGAACGCCGTCGCCCTCCCGGGTAAGCCCGTCTTCTTCGCCATAACGTCTCCACTCTTCCTGTCCGGTCTGCTTGTAACAAACGCAACCCTAACAGGCGCCTCTTACCCCGCTCTTACCTGAAGGCTTCGAGGCATACCTAATCCCAGGTATTTCTAGGTGTTTTTCGTCCGATCCAGCCAGGAATAGCCAGCGACAAGCAGGTCGAAGAGTCCTGGAGGGGCGTCGCTCTTAGGGGAGCGTCCCTGGTTGTGCCGTCCAGGCGAAGATCTGGGCTCGGGAAGAGAAGCCCAGCTTCTTGAGGATGTTGCGCACGTGGGTTATGGCGGTATGCTCGGAGATGCCGAGTTCCTGGGCGATGCGGCGGTTGGTGAACCCGCGTCCGATGAGATCGGCCACCTCCCGCTGGCGATGGGTGAGGACGTCCGGAGCCGGTCGGAGGGCAGGGGTCGCGCGCGAGGCGGGCTCTTCCGTTGTCAGGGCATACTCGACGGCTTGGTCAGGGGACATAGTCTGCCCTTCGGAGAATGCCGCGTCAAAGGCCGCCTCACTCAATCCGGCGCGCGCGGTGGCGACGTATCTTTCGTAATCGTAGTGGGAGCGCAGGAAGGGCGACATGGGAATGCCCGTGGCTTCCCGAAAGGCTTGGGCCGCCCCCCACAGCCGCGCCGCGCGGGCCGGTTCTCCTCGTAAGGTAGCCACCCCCGCTACTCCCAGGAGGTTGTAGATGAGGCTACTCTTCTCTCTCAGCTTCCGCAACAGACGCAGGTCCTCCTCGAGCAGCGCCGCTGCCTTTTCGGGATTTCCGTGTTTCAGGGCGGCAATCCCCAGGGGGATGAGGCACATGCTGATGCCCCGTACGTCTTCCAACTCCCGAAACAGGGCCAGGCTCTCCTCGTGCAGCGCAATCATGCGCGACTCGTCGCCCTCCTGATCCAGGGCGGCCATGGCCAGGAAGATGAGCAAATACGCGCTCGCCCGCCGATCCGAGAGCTCTGGTCGCAGCGCCTCGGCCTCTTCGCGCAGCCTACCCACAACGTGCCCACCATCGCCCCTGAAGATCGCCGCCGTTCCCAGGTTGGCGAGCGCGAGCGCGGCGCCCGGTTTGTTTCCCAGCTCCTCGAACAAGGCGAAGCTCTCTTCGAGCAGCGCCATCGCCCGCCCGTAGTCGCCCTGCCAACGGGCCATCCAGCCGGCTTCGTTCAACGCCTTGGCCCGCGCCGCGGACCTGGCGCTACCCTTCTCCAGCGCCGCTTCCAGCCACCGGCGTCCTTCGCTCAAGCTATGCACGTTCCAGAACTTCCACAGCGCGGCCGCCAGCCGCAACCCCAACTCCTCCTCCTCGTCCAACATCCAGGAGAGAGCCGCCCTGAGGTTGTCGCGTTCGGTCCCTAGCTGCTCCAGCCACGCCACCCGCCGCTCGGCTCCGGTGGTCAGCTCGGGGTCGGCTTCCTCGGCGAGCTCGAGGAAGAACCCGGCATGCCGGCGCCGGACGACGCCTGCTTCACCGCTCTCCGCGAGACGCTCGCTCGCGTACTGGCGGACGGGCTCGAGCATCCCGAAGCGCACCCTGCCATCCCCGGTTGTCCTGGTCGTCACCAACGACTTGTCCACCAGCCACGACAGCAGGCCCAAGACTTCGCCCTCCTCTATGCCGTCTTGCGCCCCGGGCTCCGCCCCTACCGCCTCGGCGGCCGCGAGCGTCCAGCCGCCCGCGAAGGCCGAGAGCCTGCAAAAGAGCTTCCGCTCGCCTTCCGTAAGCAGATCGCAGCTCCAATCCAACGCTCCCCTCAACGTCCGCTGGCGGCGCGTAGCCGTCCGGCTGCCGCCCGTCAGCAGTTCTAAAGAGCCCGAAAGTCTTTCCGAGATCCGGCCCACATCCAGCGTCCCCACCCGTGCCGCCGCCAGCTCTATGGCCAGCGGGATGCCGTCCAGCCGCCGGCATATCTCCGCTACGGCCCGCATGTTCTCGGGGTCCACGGTGAAGCCGGGCTCGCGGGACCGGGCACGCTCCACGAACAACCGTACCGACTCGTACCCCTCGAGCTCCTCGACCGGGGGGCGTCCATGCGGCGGTCCCGAAAGAGGAGGCACCGGCCAGACCGTTTCGTCTCGGAGGCCTAGTATCTCCCGGCTGGTGTCCAGGACCCGTAAGTCCGGGCAGGAGCCAAGGAGCGTCTCCAGCAGGTGGGTGCAAGCTGAGATCAGGTGCTCGCAGTTGTCGAGCACGAGGAGCATCCGCTCCTCTCGTAAGGCGTCCACCAGCGTATCGATGAGCGGACGGTCGGGCCGTTCGCTGACTCCAAGCGCCGCGGCCACCGCCTGTGGCACCAACGCACCCTCCGCGAGCGACGCCAGCTCCACGAACCACACCCCGCCCGGAAACACCTCCACCAGGCTCCTGGCTACCTCCAAAGCGAGGCGCGTCTTGCCCGAGCCGCCGGTCCCCGTGAGGGTGAGCAAGCGGGTCGCGCCCAGGAGTAGCTGCTCGACCTCGACAGCCTCGCGCTCTCGCCCGACGAAGCTTGTCAAGGAATGCGGCAGGTTGTGCCGCGCCGGAGGCGGCCCCTCCGGTGGGATGCCCGGACGCGACTGCTCGACCGCCGGGATACGTCCGGCCAGGATCTCCTGGTAGAGGCGTTTGGTGCGCACGCCGGGCTCGGCGTCTAGCTCCCGCCGGAGGGCTTGCCTGAGTTGCTCGTACTGCCTTAGGAACCTGTAACGTTGGCCGGTCCTGGCGTACAGCCGCATCAAACCCGCGTGCGCTTCCTCGTGCGCGGGTTCCTCCGACACGACCTTTTGGAGCACATCGAGGGCCGGAGCAGGCTTCCCTAGCTCCTCGTAGAGCGCGGCCAACTCGACGAGCAGTGCCAGATGGGTCTCCCGAAGCGCCTCACCGCGCTCCTCCGCCCATGCCTCGTAGCGGTTCTCGGGGAGCAACTCGCCCGCATACAGTTCTATCGCCGCCCGGTATGCCGCAGGCTCCCGACCGCGACGAGCGGTGGCGGCGGACCTCTCGAAGGCTTCCACGTCTGTCCACAGCGGCCAGTCCGGGCATAGCGTGAGCATGTCGCCCACGAGCGGCAGGTAGCGGGAAACGTCGTTGTTCGCCGCGTGCGGTTCAAGCGCCGCTCGGGCGTAGTGCAGAGCGCGGTGCAGGTTGTTGGACGCGGGCTTCTCATCGAGGTCGGGCCAGAGCAGGGACGAGATCCGGTCCCGGTGAAGCCGGTGTCCTTCGGCGAGGGCGAGGAGCTTGACCAGGCTCGCCGCCTTCCTGAGCCGCCACTCGTCCCCCTCGACGGCCCGAGACCCCACCGAGACACGTAAGCCGCCCAGCAACCTGATTCGCACAGCCTCGGGATCGAGGCCTCCGGAACCGCGTCGCGCCTGGGATGTGGATCGCCGGTGCGCCATCCCCTTCGTTCTTTCTACAACCCCGAAACGGGCGTCGTCCCCATCACGTAGCGTAAGCATCATATATTCGGCTCGGATACCGCGCAACGCTCTGACCGTATTTGCGCCATGGAGTTGTAGGCTCCTCGCTCTCGGAGGACGAAAAAACTATTCGGCCTTCTCCTCTCGTAAAGCCGGACGCGGCCCCATCTATTAAGACTCTATCCGAAAACCGCCAGATTGAGCAAGATGTGGGCGCAGGCGAGCTGAACGAGCGCCAGCCAGTTCCCGGCCTTCTTCGACCAGCGAGTGCGGAGGCTGCGACGCTTGGTCAACC
>Ga0136619_10000863_pt1 | contig 11623 bp, 12 predicted proteins | sample AntDrymUQ3532106_2_FD_104807 | JGI IMG/M metagenome (GOLD analysis project Ga0136619, IMG submission 104807) | Polar desert sand microbial communities from Dry Valleys, Antarctica - metaG UQ353 (21.06) | ecosystem: Environmental > Terrestrial > Soil > Desert | place: Antarctica: Dry Valley...
AGACGCGCTCCTCGTGGCTGCCGATGTGCTCGACCTCGTATGCGATCGTCCCGCTGTACGTCTCCTGGAGGTGGGGGAGCGCATCTGCCAGCGTCTCGCCCGGCACGTAGATGCGCATCAGCTCGGCCTGCACGCTGCGCATGTTCTCCGGCGTCAGGCCCAGCGGCGCCGGGTCCAGAGCAGGGTCGCCTCGGGGCTCCGCACCGAGCGGATCGAGCCGCGCCGCCATGTGTCCGAAGTGGCGATACGCCTTGACCAGCGCCATGCCGGCCGCGACAGCCTTGACCAGCTCGTGGGCGTCGCCAGCGGGCGTCGCGACGGCGGTCTCGACGGCCGGCGCTCCCGCGGCCTCGGCCGGCGACGGCATGCGCTCGGCGGTCGTCACGTCGGCGGCGCGGGCGCCCAGGGCCACGAATGCGTCCGAATAGAAGCCGTCCGCGCCGGAGAGCAGGCCGTCGATGCGTCGCAGGAACGCGCCGGACTCGGCACCCTGGATGATCCGGTGGTCATAGGTCGACGTGATCGTCATGCGTCGAGCGCCCCCCACGTCGCGGATCGTGCCGGTCGCCACGATCGTGCCCTGGCTCGGCATCAGCCGCGGGACGCTGGCGGTGGTTCCCAGCGTTCCCGGGTTGGTGAGCGTGATCGTGGCACCGATGAAGTCGTCCGGTGAGAGCTTGTTCGTCCGCGCCCTCTCGACCACCTCCTCGTAGCGAGCGTGAAAGGCGCGGAAGTCCATCTCGTCCGCCCCCCTGATGACCGGCACGACCAGGAAGCGGGAGCCATCCCTGCGCTCGACGTCCACGGCGAGCCCCAGGTTGATGCTCCCGGGATCCACGCGGAACGCCTGCCCGTCCGTCTCGGCGTAGTAGTGGGTCATCGAGCGCTGCTCGATGCTGCTGCGTACGATCGCCCAGCCGATAAGGTGCGTGAAGCTCACCTTGCGCGGGGCGATCTGCTCGTTCAGCTCCTTCCGACGCGCCTCCAGCGTCGCGACGTCGACGTCCCGGAAGCTCGTTGCCGTCGGCACGCCGAGGCTGGCCACCATGTTCTGGGCCAGCCGCGCGGCCGGGCCCCTGATCGGCGTTGCCCCCGCGGGAACCGGCGCCGCCGGGGGGGACACCTTCTCCGGCGCAGCAGCCGCATCGGCCTCGCGGCTTCCATTCGTCGGCCCCGCCGGCGCGCTCACCGGCTCGAAGCCGGCCGTCCCCGAGTCGAAGAGGCTGCGCCAGCCCGCGTCGACGCTCGTCGGGTCGGCGCGGTACTGCTCGTAGATGTCGGCGACGTAGCCGGCATTGAGCAGGTTCAACGCATCGATCGGGTCGTTGGAGGGCATGTCACCCACAAGGATACGGCTCCGCCGGTGGACAGGCGTGGATTGCTCGGGATCGCATCCGTGCCTGCGGATCAGAGCTGGCTCGCGCGGTCCGCGGGCATCAGCCCGGCACTACCTCGAGGCGAACCTAGGCCTCGCGACGCTGGAGCAGGCCGCGCCCGAGCACGACTGCCCCGATCGCGATCACCGCAACCGGGAGCAGCCACTCCGGCAGGCTCAGTCGATCGCCGCCGATCCCGATCACGCCCTCGAAGAACAATAAGCCGATGGCGAAGATTGCCAGCCCGCCGAGCACGCCCCAGGTCCCGTTGCGGATGTCGCTGCCTCTCCCGGTGCGGGCGCCCCACAGCGCCAGGCCGAGGCCACTCGCCGCGGGGCCGACGAGCGCCCAGGCGTAGGCCCAGGTCTCCCAGCGGCCGGTGCTGTTCTGGTAGAGCAGCACCAGGCCGACCGTCGTGGCGACCGTGCCGCCGATGACCATGCCCTGCTCGCCGGCCACCACGAGTCCGATCACGAGCACGGCGATGCCCGCGGCGATCACGAAGAAGGGCCAGCCGATGTCGTCGATCCCGACGTTGAGCAGCTGGCCGGCAAACAGGGCGGCGCCGATGAGCACCAGGACGAGGCCGACGGCCACCGTCGACATGCCCGGACCGTCCGCGCTCCGCTCGGGCGGCGCCGTGGAGGACGGCGTCCGGGGAGGCGGCTGCGCCTCGGTATCGGTCATGAGCGGATCGTAGCGCCCGTTGCAAGCGGCGCTGCGCGTACGATGACCATCCATGGACCTGAACGCCGACCTGGGTGAGAGCTTCGGGCGCTGGACACTGGGCGACGACGAGGGGCTGGTGAAGCACCTGACGAGCGCGAACGTGGCGTGCGGCTTCCACGCCGGCGACTTCCGAGTCATGGAGGCGACCGTGGCCCTCTGCCGCAGGGCCGGCGTGGCGATCGGCGCGCAGCCCGGCTACCCGGACCTGCTGGGCTTCGGGCGGCGGCCGCTCCCCTTCGAGCCTGACGAGGTCGAGTCGCTGGTGCGCTATCAGATCGGAGCGCTGGAGGCCTTCTGCCGCGCATCCGGCCTCGAGATGCAGCACGTCAAGCCGCACGGCGCCCTGTACAACCAGGCGGCCGGGGATCCGGCGCTGGCGGCGGCGATCGCCCGGGCCACGGCACGCTTCAGCCGCGACCTGGCGCTGTTCGGCCTCGCCTCCTCGGAGCCGATGGCCTCGGCCGCGAGCGACGTGGGAATCCGATTCGTCCCAGAGGCGTTCGCCGACCGGCGCTACCTCGCGGATGGCTCGCTCCAACCGCGCAGCGAGCGCGGCTCGCTCCTGACCGACCCGGACGCCGCCGCCGCACAGGCCGTGTCGATCGCGACGGGGGACGGCGCCGAGGCATCCGACGGCAGCCGCGTCACCCTGCTGGCGGAGAGCATCTGCTGCCACGGTGACACGCCGGGCGCGGTGCAGATCGCCGCGGCCATCAGGCGCGCCCTGGAGGCGGCCGGCGTCACGGTGAGCGCCCCCGCAGCCCGGTGATCCGGCCATTCGGCGAGGCGGCGCTGCTCGTCGAGCTCGGCTCGCCGGATCGGGCGCAGTCGCTCGCCGCCTCGCTGCGCACGGACCCGCTCCGCGGCGTGGTCGAGGCTGTACCTGGATTGGCGTCGGTCCTGGTGGAGGTGGCACCGCTCGGCGCCAGGCCGGGGGCGCTCGCCCCGGCGCTGAGGAAACGCATCGCGACGCTGGAATCGGTGCCACAACCCGGCCGGCTGCACACCATCCGCGTCGTCTACGACGGAGCGGATCTGGAGGAGGTCGCATCGCTCTCCGGGCAGACGCCGGACGACGTGGTGGCGCTGCACACAGGCACCGAGCTCCGCGTCCTGTTCTGTGGCTTCGCGCCGGGATTCGCCTACCTGGGCGACCTGCCGTCGGCCCTCCGGGTGGATCGGCTCCCCACGCCGCGGACGCGGACGCCGGCAGGTTCGGTCGCCATCGCGGGGCGCATGAGCGGCATCTATCCGGCCGACCTCCCTGGCGGCTGGCGCGTCATCGGCCGCACGGACGTGGAGCTGTTCGACCCGCGTCGGGACCCGCCGGTCCTGCTGCTGCCCGGCGATCGGGTCCGGTTCGAGCCGGCGCGATGATCGAGGTCGTCGAGCCCGGCTCGCTGACCAGCGTGCAGGCGGCCGGCGGGCGGCCCGGCTGGCGCCATCTCGGCGTGCCGGTGGGCGGTGCCGCCGACGGATGGAGCGCGCGGCTCGCCAACCGACTGGTCGGCAATGCCGACGATGCCGCACTCCTCGAAGTGACCCTCGTGGGGCCGACCCTCCGGTTCGTCACCCGGGCGCGGGTGGCACTGGCCGGCGCACGCTTCGAGGCCTCGCTCGATGGGCTGGCGATCGCGTCGTTCGTGACCCACGAGGCACGCGAAGGCTCGACGCTGCGGATCGGCGCAGGCGATGGAGCGCGCGCGTATCTCGCGATGGCCGGCGGGATCGAGGTCGAGCCGCTGCTCGGATCGGCCGCCACGGACCTGCGCTCGGGCTTCGGCGGCCTCGAGGGTCGCGCGCTGCGGGCCGGGGACGTGATGGCGCTGGGACCGGCGTCGGACGTCGCGCGACGCTGGACTGGCGCGCTGCCGGAGGGGCCGATCCGGATCGTCGATGGACCGCACGTCGATAGCCTGGGCCCCGGCGCGCTGGCCGATGCGGAATGGACGGTGTCGACGGCGGCGGATCGAGCCGCCGTACGGTTCGATGGTCCGCACCTGGCCCCCAGCGAGTCCGACGTCGCCTCGATGGGCCTGCCACTCGGGGCCATCCAGGTCCCGCCCGACGGACACCCGATCGTGATGCTTGCCGATCGGCCCGTGACCGGCGGCTATCCCGTCCCCGGATGCGTCATCGGCGCCGACGTCGGTCGCGTGGCGCGCCTGCGTCCCGGGGACACGGTGCGTTTCGCATCGGTCTCACCGCAGGACGCGCGCAGGGCCTTCCGCGATCGTGAGGATGAGCTCGCCGCCCTGGCTCAGGCGGGCGCACCGGAGGACGACGAGCTCGGCTGGACCGGCGCCCTCGAGTGAGCCGGGTCAGCCGTCGCCGCCGAGGACCGACCGGAGTGTCTCGACGCTGACGTTGCGGCCCGTCGTCACCACCGTCACGTTGCGGCCCGACACGTCGAGTGAACCCGCCCGGAGCGCCGCGACCCCGAGCACCGCGCTGCCTTCGAGGAGCAGGTGCGGGACCTCCACGGCCCAGCGCATGGCCGATGCGATCTCCTCCTCGTCAACGACGAGCACCTCGTCGACGAGCTGGCGGCACAGCTTCCAGGTGATGCTGTCGCGCTCGATGTTGCCGGCCACGCCGTCGGCGAGCGTCGGGGCGATGGGCATCGGGTCCGTGGAGCCGGTCTCCATGTGCGCGTACATCGGCGGCGATGCCGCAGGCTGCACGCCGACGAGCCGCAGGCCCGGCTTGACAGTCTTGGCCCACAGGCCGATCCCGGCGATGAGCCCGCCGCCCCCGATCGGCACGACGATCGTGTCGACCTCGGGCCAGTCCTCGAGGATCTCGATGGCGACGGTGGCCTGGCCGGCGATCACGTCGGGATCGTTGTAGGGCGGGATGTAGATGGCGTGCCCCGCGTCGTCACGACGCCGCGCCTCTGCCTCGGCGTCATCGGTGTCGTTGCCCGCCAGCTCGACGGTGATGCGGCTCGTCTCGAGAGCGCGCAGGCGCTCGAGCTTGGCGGGGGAGACGGAACGGCCGACCAGGACGGTCAGGCGCATGTCGTGCCGGATGGCGGCCGTCGCCACGGCGACCCCGTGGTTCCCGCTGCTGGCAGTCACCAGGCCGGCCTCGGGGCGGCCATCGGCGACGATTGCCACCTTGTTGTGCGCGCCGCGGATCTTGAAGGCCCCCGTCGGCTGGACCTCTTCGCGCTTCAGGCGCACCTCGCCGGCGCCGGCCGTCTCGGCCAGCTCGGTGCTCGGCTCCAGTGGGGTGTGCAGGGCGATGCGGTCGAGCCGCCGTCGGGCTGCGTTGACGTCGGCCAGGGTCGGCATGCGCGGCATGCGCAGGAGTGTCGCAGGTGCGCGTTCCTCACGCGAGGGGCCAGTCGAGCCCGCGTGCGTTCGACTCAGGCGGCCGGGAGCGGCTCCGGCCCAGGCGCCGGCTCTGGTGCCGCGAGGAGCGAGTCGCGGAGGTCGCGCAGGCGCAGGCCGATGCGCATCAGCGACCCCAGGCGATCCTCCACGCGCGCACGCTCGACCGGCGTGGCCCAGTGGCGCAGGGTGTACTCGATCTCGTGCTTGTGCCGGGTCGCGGTCGTGAACAGCTCCTCGACGCGGATGCGCATGGCGTCCTCCGGCCCCGTGGCCAGGACGATTCTGCGTGACTCGAGGATGTCGACGAAGTAGCTGGTCGACAGGCGGTCGAGGTCTCGTTGCGCGCCGTGCTCCCACGGCTCGGGCGGACCACCGAACCCGTACCTGCGCCATTCGTGCGGCTGCACCTGCTGCATCGATGACCCCGGTCCGCAGACACTAGAACCCTGCTCGTCCCGCGACGAGTGACCGTTCCGGCTATGCCGAGCCTGACCAACGGCGACGCCGCGCCCACTCCGAACCGACGCAGACCGATCCGGGCGCCTCCGCACGCCACGCGATGTCTCCATGGCGCGTTCACAGTTCGCGCACAACCCTGGGTCAGCCTGAAGGTCGATCGGTCGCGACACGCGATCGACACCAGATCGACACAGGGAGAGGCATTCAGATGTTCGGACGAGGGTTTTTCGGGGTGCTGGCGATGATCGTGGTTCTCGCGGTCGTGGTCGGAATAGGGATCGGGGTCTACAACGCCGGCGTCAGCGAGGGCGTGGCGGAGGCCGCGCGCGCGGCCCAGGCCGCCGGCGAGGATCCGGCCGTGGTGTACCCGCCGTACGCGGGAGGCGGCTACGGCTACGGATACGGCGGGGGACCGGGCTTCTTCGGGATCCTGTTCGGGATCCTAGCCATCTTCCTATTCTTCGGCCTGATCAGGGCGGCGGTGGGCTGGGGCCGATGGGGTGGCGGCGGACGTGGTCCGGGCGGCTGGGAATCGCGCAGCGAGCGGATCGCGGAGATGCACCGCGAGCTGCACAAGCGCGACGAGCCGCATGGCTCGACCAGCTGAGCCGGCGCCATGCGGGTGGCGCGGCGGCGATGTCCGCCGCGCCCTCGCGTAGCATCGCTGCACCATGGCAACCATCCTCGTCGTCGACGACGAGCCCAAGATCACCCGGCTGGTGCGCGACTACCTCGAGAGCGCCGGCTTCGCGGTCGTGACTGCGGCCGATGGCAGGGAGGCGCTGATGCGCGCTCGCACGGAGCATCCCGATCTCGTGATCCTGGATCTCGGGCTGCCGCACCTCGACGGGCTCGATGTCACCCGTCGCCTGCGTCGGGAGGGAGATGTGCCGATCATCATGCTGACCGCACGTGACGACGAGACGGACAAGCTCATCGGCCTGGAGCTGGGGGCCGACGACTATGTCACCAAGCCATTCAGTCCCCGGGAGCTGGTGGCGCGCGTGCGGGCCGTGCTCCGAAGACGGGACAGCGACCCGTCGGACGACCTGCTACGCGCCGGCGCGCTGACGCTGGACGTGCCGCGCATGCGGCTCGAGGTCGACGGGCGGTCGGTCGAGCTCACCGCCACCGAATTCAGCCTGCTGGCGGCCATGGCGCGCCAGCCCGGGCGTGTCTTCACCCGCTCACAGCTGCTCGACGCCATCCACGGTGTGGCCTTCGAATCCTACGAGCGCGCGATCGACGCGCACGTCAAGAACATTCGACGCAAGGTCGAGCCCGATCCACACGAGCCGCGACATCTGCTCACCGTCTACGGCGTCGGCTACCGGTTGACCGATGCCTGACCGCCATCGGGGCCGGTGGCGCCGCGAGGGCTGGGGTCCGGGCTCCCGCCGCCCACCGTGGTGGCCTGAGGGCGAGGCCTTCCCACCGCAGGGCAGGCCGGGCCCCGAGGTGTGGCGCGCCATGCGCCGCCGGTTCATGTGGCGCATCGGCGCCGGCGTGATGCTCTTCGTCGTGCTGCTCGGCTCGCTCGTCGCCCTCGTCGCGTGGGTCGTCGGCCGTGCCCTCGACGGTGGTGTCGCGCTCGTCGTGACGGCGCTCGTGCCGATCCTGGCGCTCGTGCTCGTCCTCGCGATCATCCTGCGCCTGCTACGCCGGACGGCGGCGCCGGTGAGCGACCTGATCGAGGCGGCGGCGCGCGTCGAGGCCGGCGATTACGCCGGGCGCGTCCCGGAGGGTGGCCCGGGCGAGGTGCGCGGCCTGGCCCGCGCCTTCAATGCCATGAGCGAGCGGCTCGAAGCGACCGACGAGGCTCGCCGGCGCCTGCTCGCCGACGTGAGCCACGAGCTCCGAACACCGCTCACCGTGATGCAGGGCACGCTCGAGGGCATGCTCGACGGGCTCTATCCAGTCGACGAGGCGCACCTGGCCCCCGTGCTCGAGGAGACGCGCGTCCTCGCCCGGCTGGTGGAGGACCTGCGGACGCTCTCGCTGAGCGAGGCCGGCAGCCTTCGCCTGTACCGCGAGCCGACCGACCTTGCCGCGCTCCTGCGCGACGTCGCCGCCGGCCACCAGCCCGCGGCCGACGCTGTCGGGGTCACGATCACCGTGGGTGGGACCGGTGGCCCGCTGCTGATGGACGTCGACCCGGCCCGGATCCGCCAGGTCGTCGGGAACCTGATTGCCAACGCGCTTCGCTTCACGCCGGCGGGTGGAAGCATCGGCGTCACCGTCGGCAGCACGGATGGCGGCGTCGTTGTCGGGGTGCGCGACACCGGCACCGGCATGGAGCCCGAGGCGCTCGAGCACGCCTTCGATCGCTTCTATCGCTCGCCCGGGTCACCCGGCAGCGGCCTCGGCCTGCCGATCGCCCGCAACCTGGTCGAGGCCCATGGCGGCCGGATCGAGATCGAGAGCTCTCCCGGCGGCGGAACCCAGGTGCGCCTCACCCTGCCGCCGTCCGTGGATGCCTGACCCCGTCGCTCAGTGGCGCTCCCAGGCCGGCTGCGACAGGGCACGCTGAAGGCCCTCGGCTGAGCGGAGGGCGAGGCCGCGCCGCCCAACCCGCGCGATGAACCCGTCGCGCTCGAGTCCGCGCAGGACCCTGCCGGTCATCTCGCGCGTCGACCACACGAGGCTCGGCAGATGAGCAATCGTGCGGCAACCAGAATCTTGGTACGGGCAGTGCCAAGGGACGGCATCCGAGCCGCCCGGTGTACGCAACAATAGCCGGATGATCCCCGCGACTGTCGAGTTCTGAAGCTGCGCCGCGAGCCAGCGGCGAAGTGGATAGAGCCGGCGCCAGCCTAACCCCGCGCGTCTGTCTACGCATCGGCGGCGGGAACGTCTTGACTGGGATGTTAACCTTGACTTCGCGGTCTTAGAGAGGTCTGGCGCACACGCTGACGCTTACGCCCCACTAGCAGACGAGCGGCGCAGACGGGGGAGGTGATCTCGGCCGCTGTCCATTTCGTCCAGTTTCGTCTGTGTCATTGCGCAGCCTCCACCGTGCGATCCCTCTAGGGGGAGATGAGGACGAATGCGAACTTCCAAGCGCTTACCGGTCATCTTTGCTGCTGCACTCGCTGCGTCCATGCTGCTGCCAATCGCGGCGATGGCGCACCAGCATGGCTCCGATGAGGGCCACCTGCTCGGCGAAGGAGCCTGGGGCAAGATAGAGCTCGTCGGCCAAGTCACCGTCCACGACGCGGAGCCCGGCCTGATCGCCGACGTAGCCGTCGATCCCGACCTCGACTACGCCTACCTGGCCCGCTGGGGCGGCGAAGCGTGTGCCGGCCCGGAGGGTGGCGGTAAGGACACCCCTGATGGCGGCGTGTACGTGATCGACATCAGCGATCCTGCCAATCCCGTCGAGGTCGGTTTCATCCCAACCCACCAGGACACCCTGGTCGGTGAGGGAATGCAGGTCATCCGGCTCGAGACGGCGTACTTCACCGGCGACGTGCTGGTCGTCAACCACGAGGGCTGCGGTAAGAACTACAAGGCTGGCGTCTCGCTGTGGGACGTGACCGATCCACTCAAGCCGAAGAAGCTGAAGGAAAACTTCGGGGACATCACCATCGACGGGCAGCGCGACCCGGGCGACGTGAATCAGACGCACAGCGCCTTCGCCTGGCAGGCTGGAGACCGCGCCTACCTGGTCGCCACCGATGACGAAGAGGCAGCCGACGTCGACATCTTCGACATCACGAATCCCAAGAAGCCGGTCCTGATCGCCGAGTTTGACCTGAACGAGCTGGCGGTATCACAGCCGGAGCTCGGGCTCACCGACTCGTTCCTGCACGACATGGTTGTCAAGGAGATCGGCGGTCGCTTCATCATGCTGCTGTCCTATTGGGATGGCGGATACGTCCAGCTCAATGTCACCGACCCCACCAATCCGGTGCTGCTGGCCGAAAGCGACTACGCCGTGTTCGATCCGGTCTTTCCGACCGTCAGTCCGCCCGAGGGCAATGGTCATCAAGCGGAGTTCACGATCGACAATCGGTTCGTCATCGGCACCGATGAGGACTTCGATCCGTACCGCTTCCTCATCAACACCGATGATGGCGGTGCCTCGCGGGCCAAGGCCGCCACACAGACCACCGTGGACGAGGCCGACGCAATTAGCGGGACGACGGTCTTCGTCGGACGCGGCTGCATCGGCGACGTGGCGGTCCCATCGCCGGAGTCGCTCGGGCTCGCGGCAGCCGATGGTCCGTACATCGCGGTGGTCGAGCGTGGCCTGTGCACGTTCGAGGAGAAAGTGGCCAACATCGAGGCCGCCGGTGGCTATTCGGCGGTGATCATCGTCAATCGTCAGGGGGCCGACGCCTGCAACGCGGTGCTCAGCCCATTCCTTGAGAACGAGGCGCTTCCCGTCATCTTTACGACGCGCGAGGGCGGCTTCGGCCTCTTCGACTTTGACACTGACGGTGACCCTGCCAATGACTTCGACCTCAACGCCTGCCTCGCCGGTACGGGGATCAACCTCTTTGAGACGCTGCCCCTCGGCACGGTTGGCGACGTCGTCACCGGGGTCGATCCCAGCTTTGACGGTTGGGGCTACGTCCACCTGTTCGATGCGGTCACCATGACCGACCTCGACCAGTTCATCATCCCCGAGGCCGCAGATCCCGACTTTGCATCCGGTTTCGGCGACCTCTCAGTCCACGAAGTCGCAGTGGATCCATCCGATCCATCGCTCGCATACCTGTCCTACTACGCGGGCGGCCTGCGTGCGATCCAGATCGTTGAGGATGCAGGGCGGTGCGCGGTCGAGGACACCGACGACTCGGTGGCGAGCACCACCTGCCTCATTGAGGTGGGTGGCTATCTCGATCCTGACGGCAACAACTTCTGGGGCGTCCAAACCTTCGTGGGCGACACGGACGTCGACATGAACGGCGTCCCCGATACCTACATTCTCGCCTCGGACCGCGACAGTGGGCTTTGGATCTTCAGAGATCCTGAATGACTCACTAGCGTCTAGCACCAAGAGCCAAGGGCCCGCTTGGGCGGGCCCTTGGCTCGCCAGCACCTCCCGGACGAAGTGGTGGAGATCGACACTTACCGCCTTTGGCAGACTTGGCAGCAGATGCACTACCCGAGGCGCGGCTTGCCGGAACATGAGAGCGCGCGGAGCGATCTCGTGGCGATTGACGGCATGGTGGGGACCATCCTCGAGCGTCACTTCTCTCGACGCCCAAGGGCGGCGACACTGGACGCCGACTCACATTTGGCGCTTCAGCAGTGCCAGCGAGACCTTGATGGTTTCGCGAAGAGCCTATCGTCCGAGGCGAGCCAGTACTTCGGTCGCGCCCAGGTCCTCATCGGCTTCGTCCTTAGCAGAGAGATGGCGAACACAGCCAAACGCCCTTCTGACTAGGGCTGACGTGAGTTTGGTTTTCTGCGGTCGACGGCGTAGCGAGGCATCGTCCGTGGCGCCACCGAGTTCAGTTTGCCTGCCGCTTATTGGCCCGGTTCTTTCTGGACTGCATGCGTGACGCATGCAGCCGGGACCGGTTCTTTGGCCGCGACGTGGCCGCCGAGCACCTGACAGGCAATCAGATAGTCAGGACACATCCTCGACCTCAGCGAGTCCCGTGAGCTACGCCGTCCTCACGTGACGCCTGCACGAATGAAAGAAGTGGCTGTGCCAGCCGATTCGCTAGCGCAGGGTCGCCGCGCGTCAATTCGTCGATGAAGGCGTGC
>Ga0136619_10000865_pt1 | contig 11615 bp, 11 predicted proteins | sample AntDrymUQ3532106_2_FD_104807 | JGI IMG/M metagenome (GOLD analysis project Ga0136619, IMG submission 104807) | Polar desert sand microbial communities from Dry Valleys, Antarctica - metaG UQ353 (21.06) | ecosystem: Environmental > Terrestrial > Soil > Desert | place: Antarctica: Dry Valley...
ACGGGTGCTGGGTCAGCAGGGCGGCGACCACGAAGACCGGGAACATGACCAGGACGAAGCGGGTCGTGGCCGTGAGCGGCGTGGGCTGGATGCGCGTCGCGATCAGGATGAGCGGCGGCCACGCGTACAGCGAGTACGTCAGCGGCATCCGTCGCGCGCCGGCCACGAGCAGCGCGGCCGCGCCCAGGATGGCCACCAGGTTCAGCGCCTGCATCCCGTCGCCGCGCTCGACGATCCAGCCGACGCTCGCGGCGACGAGCGCCCAGGGCGGGTGGAAGTTCGTGCCGCCCCACAACGACTGTGCGTCGTATGGCGTCTCACCGATCACGGCATGGGCGACCAGGCCGTACCCGCCGAACGCGACGGCCGGCGCAAGGACCGCCGCTGCGCTCCAGCCGGCCTGCCAGAACGCACGCGGCGACCGGAACCCGGTCTCGCGGACGGCGACGAACGCCTCCCAGGCCAGGGGGATGACGAGCAGGAGACCCTGGGCGCGGGTGAGCCCCGCGAGGACTGCGCAGGCTGCCGCCAGCGGCCAACGGCGCTCCCGGGCCAGGACGAGGCTCCAGACCGCCGTGGCCAGGAAGAGCGACTCGGTGAACGGGGCGAGGAGGAAGAACGCTGCCGGGAAGACGGAGAGGAGGAGGGCCGTTCGGCGCGCGACCGCGAACCCCAGCCCGTCGGAGACGAGCCGCAGCAGACCGGTGATCGCCACGACGTAGGCGGCTCCCGAGATGATCATGCCGGCCACCGGATAGGGCAGGCCGGTGATCGTGCCGGCCAGCCGGACTGCGGCCGGGAAGAGGGGGAAGAAGGCGACGGAGCGCTCGCCCGGCTCGTAGCCGTAGGTCGCGATCTTCAAGTACCAGCACGCGTCCCAGCGCTCCCAGACCCCGGCAAGGGGGAAGGCCGGGCCGTCGCGCAGCAGCTCGGGCATCGTCTGCCAATCGACGAGCGCCTCCTCGAAGTGGCATGGTGATGGCACGCCCTGCGTTGCCATGAACGCCCCGAGCAGCGATAGTCCGATGCGCAGCCCACAGAACAGCACCACCGCCTCGATGAGGAGCGTCGAGAGCCGCGGTCGGGGCCCGCTCGCCGGGACGTCGTCGGTGTGATGCATGCCACCGGAGCGCAGAGGGAGGCCGATGGTACCGAACGAGGGGATCGTCGAGCGCGCGCCGACAGGGGCCACGGCCGATGGCGCCGCAGGTGCAGCGTCCGATCGAACCGCACTCTGGGTCCCGCTCGCGCTCGCCGCGCTCTCGGCGCTGCTCTACCTGTGGACCGTCTCGGAGCGGGTCACTCTCGACAGCTTCCTGCCGCTCGCGGTCGGGTTCCTCGACTGCCGCCTGTACATCGACGAGGCGATGCCGTGGCTCGAGCTGGTGCCGCGCCCCGAGGGAGGGTTCTATCCGCCGTTCCCCCCGATGCCCGCGGTGGTCCTCGTCCCGTTCGTGGCCCTCTTCGGCCCGGGGTTCGACCAGGGCATCGCGACCGCCCTCTTCGGCGGTGCGAACGTGGCCCTCGTGTGGCTGCTCCTGCTGCGGTCCGGGGTTGCGCGCACCTCGGCCGCCTGGCTGACCGCCGCCTTCGCGGTTGGCAGCGTCCACTGGTGGGTGGCCGGCACGGGGACCGTCTGGCTGCACGCCCAGGTGGTCGCCGTCTTCTTCGCGCTGCTGGCCCTCAACCTCGCGATTCGTCGCCGGTGGCCGATCGTCGCCGGGCTCCTGCTCGGATGCGCCGCGGCCTCCCGCCTGCCGATGGGCCTCACCCTGCCCCTCTACCTCGCCCTCTTCATGGGGCTGCGCTTCCCGCCGTGGCTGCGGCGGCCGACCGGCGCCGAGCTCCGAGCCGGCGGCCAGGTGCTTGCCGGCGTCGCCGTCCCCGCCGTGCTCGTGGCGGCCTACAACGTGGCGCGGTACGGGTCCCCGTTCGAGTTCGGCTACGCCATGATTCCCGGGCTGCTCGACGAGCCGTGGTACGCCGACGGGGTCCTGTCGATCGAGTACATCCCGCGGCACCTCCACCTGATGTTCCTGCGCGGCTTCGACTACGTGGACGCGTTCCCGTGGTTCCGTCCGAACTGGAACGGCGCCTCGCTGGTGCTGACCATGCCGATCCTGCTGTGGCTGGTGAGGGCTCGAGCGTCCACGCCGCTCATCGCGTACGGCTGGATCGCGGTCGTGCTGGGCCTGCTCCCGGACCTGCTCCACGGGGCACCGGGCTTCGCGCAGCTCGGGTATCGGTTCATCCTCGACGTCCTGCCGATCTTGCTGCTCATGCTCGGCTGGGTCTTCCGCGACCGGATCTCGATCGAGGCCCGGGTGGCGATCGCCCTCGGGGTCATCGTCAACGCCTACGGCGTGTGGGCGGTGACCGTCGTGGACTTCGTGAGCTACTGACGGCATGATCGGACGCGCGACCATCCCGATCCTGGCCCTCGGCGGCGTCGGGATCGTGGTCCTGCTGGCGATCGGCGTGACGAGCGGCGTCAGCGACGCGTTCGATCGGTCCATCATCGAGTTGGTACGCGCGAACGGGCTGCACGACCTGCTGTCACCGCTGCGGACGATCACCGAGCTCGGCTCGACCGGCGCCGTGACCGTCGTCGCCGTGCTCACGCTGCTGGTCGGCGTGCTCATCGGTCCGTGGCTGCACGGCGTGGCCGGGGCGATCACGATCGGCCTTGCCACCCTGGGAAACGAAGCCCTCAAGGCGATCATCGCGCGTGCCCGCCCCGACCTTCTGGACCCGATCGTCGCCGAGCGCGGCTTCAGCTTCCCGTCCGGGCACTCAGCCCTGGGCATGGTGGCGTGGGGGATCTTCGGCGTGCTGGTGATGCGGTCGCGGCTGTCGCGCCGGGTGCGCCTGGGGATCGTGGCGCTGCTCGCGGTCGTGATCTTCCTGATCGGGGTGTCCCGGATATGGCTCGGCGTGCACTACCCGACGGACGTCCTGGCGGGCTGGACCGCCGGCGCGGTGATCGTCCTGCTCTACGCCCGACTCACCCGCCGCGTGTCGCCTGAACCAGCCGCGGCAGCGGTTGACGTGGATCCAGCAGCGCGACGATCCGGTCCACCTGTGGCGGGCTGAGGCGCTCCTCGGCGCTCACCAGGCCGGCGATCCGGTCGGGGTCATGCTCCACGGTGAGGCCGATCGGGTCGCGCGGCTCGACCACCACCTCCATCTGCGAGGGCGGAAGGAGTATCGGGTCGACGGATGCCGGCAGGCCGGCCCGCTCGAGAACGAGGCTGAGGCGGCGACCCGCCAGGCGCGCGGCCGTGATCGGTGTCGCGTCCCATGGCACCCACGACTCGGTCGATCGGTTCCACCGGTACCAGTGCCCGTTGCGGCGCGCGAAGCGCCCGCGATCGCCCGCGAGCGTGAGGGTCCACGTCCCGCCCGGTCCCACCACGACCGCGTCGATGGTCTCGACGCCGGCGGGCGCGATCGATCGGAACCAGTGCCAGGACTCGTCGAGACTCCGGCCCAGCGCCTTCGCAAGGCGGTCGCCGGAGCCCATCGGTGGCAGGCCCAATCGCCGCGATCGCGCACCGGAGTGGAGGATCATCTCAGCGCAATCTCCTCTCGGTCAAGGCGTCGGACGGGCGTGTTCGAGTGTACCGCGGGGACGCGCCGCCGCACAGGGGTCCGGTGGTCAACGCCGTATCATGCGGCCCATGGACGAGACGAAACCCTCCCTCGAGGCCGCCGTCCGGACGCTCCTGGCCGAGATCGGCGAGGACCCGGCCCGGGAGGGCCTGGCGCGCACCCCGGAACGCGTCCGACGGATGTACGACGAGCTGACCGCGGGCTACCACGTCGATCCTGACGCGCTGATCAACGGCGCGTGTTTCACCGTCGACTACGACGAGATGGTCGTCGTCCGCGACATCGAGTTCTTCAGCCTGTGCGAGCACCACCTGCTGCCGTTCATCGGCCGTGCGCACGTCGGCTATCTGCCGAAGGGTCGGGTCATCGGCCTGTCCAAGATCCCGCGCATCGTCGACATGTACGCGCAGCGTCTCCAGGTCCAGGAGCGGCTCACCGTCCAGGTGGCCGACTTCCTGATGGAGCACCTGGAGCCGAAGGGCGTGGGATGCGTCATCGAGGCCACGCATCTGTGCACGATGATGCGCGGCGTGAAGAAGCAGGAGGCGACGATGGTCACGTCCAGCATGGTCGGAACGTTCCGGCGCGACGCCAGGACCCGTGCCGAGTTCATGGGTCTCATCGGCAAGGCGTCCGGGGGTTCCTAGCCCGATGCCGTACGCCGACCCCCTGACCGATGCGGAGCTCGCCGAGGCGCTGGCGGCCCTGCCGGAGTGGTCGCGTGACGGCGACGTCATCCGCCGCACGGCCAGGGTCGCCGGCTTCAGAGACGCCGTGGCGCTCGTGGACCGCGTGGCCGATGCCGCCGAAGCCGCGAATCACCATCCGGACATCGCGATCACCGGCTACCGCAACGTGTCGTTCGAGCTCACGACGCATGCGGCGAAGGCGCTGACGCGGCGCGACGTGGACCTCGCGACCGAGATCGACCGGCTCATAATCGGGCGGCCATGACCGAAACGCCCATCCGCATCCTGATCGCGAAGCCGGGCCTCGACGGTCACGATCGCGGCGCCAAGGTGCTTGCCCGGGGACTCCGCGACGAGGGCTTCGAGGTCATCTACACGGGCCTGCGCCAGACGCCGGAGATGATCGCCGATGCCGCCGAGCAGGAGGACGTCGACGTCGTCGGCCTCTCGATCCTGTCCGGTGCCCACATGGCGCTCCTGCCGCGCACGGTCGCCCTGCTCCGCGAGCGGGGCATGTCCGATGTCCTGGTCGCGGCGGGCGGAATCATCCCCGACGCAGACGTGATGAAGCTCAAGGAGGCCGGCGTGGCCGAGATCTTCGGTCCCGGCACCTCGATCGGTCAGATCGCGCGCTACTTCCGGGAGAACGCCCGGCGCCAGGCGTGAGCGTGCCGCCAAGCCAGTTGGCCCTACGACCGGCGAGCCGCGTCGAATCGCCCTTCCTCGGTCGGGCCGCCAAGCCGATTGGCCGGTTGACCGGAGGCGTCGCTCTGGCCGGCCATAAGGCCAACTCGACTGGCGGATTGACCGATGACGTCACCGTCGACGGTCATAGGGCCAATCCGGTTGGCATCGGTCCATCCGCCCCGTCCCGAGTGCCCGCGTGATCCAGGAACTGGCATCCGGCGGACGCCGACCGCTCGCTCGGCTGCTGACCCGCATCGAGAACGGCGACCCATCGGTCCGCCCGCTCCTGCCTGGGCTCTTCGCCGCCGGTCGCGGCGCCCACATCGTCGGCATCACCGGGCCGCCGGGGAGCGGGAAGTCGACCCTCGTCAGCGCGCTCATCACCGAATGGCGAACGCGAGGGCGCCGAGTCGGCATCCTGGCGGTCGACCCGTCGTCTCCCTATACGCGCGGCGCCATCCTGGGCGACCGGATCCGGATGATGGAGCACGCTGCCGACCGCGACGTGTTCATGCGGTCGATGGCCTCCCGCGGCGAGCTGGGCGGGGTGGCGGCCACGACCTGGATCGCGGCGGCGGCGCTCGACGCGGCCGGATACGACCCTGTGCTGATCGAGACGGTCGGTGCGGGCCAGTCCGAGGTCGAGGTCGCGCGCCTGGCCGAGACGACGGTCGTGGTCCAGGCGCCCGAGATGGGGGACGAGGTGCAGGCCATCAAGGCCGGGCTGCTCGAGGTGGCCGACGTCATTGCCGTGAACAAGGGAGACCGGCCGGGCGCGGACCGGGCCGCGCGACAGCTGCGCGCCATGCTCTCCTCCGCGGGCGGCCGGATCGAGCGCAAGCCTCCACCGGTGCTCGTGACGACGGCCACCAGCGGCGACGGCGTGCCTGCCCTGGCCGATGCGGTTGAGGCGCATCGGTCCCAGGCGCGGAGCCCGATCGAGGCTCGCGAGCGGGCCGCTAACCAGGTGCGCCGGGCGCTCGCGGACCTGATTGCCGGACGCGCGGCGGACTCGGCGCAATGGGATGAGACGCTGCGCGCCGTCGCGGATCGAGAGCTGGACCCGTTGACGGCGGCCGAACGGTTGCTGGGCTCCTAAGCGCGCCGACGGCCGATCGGATTAGGTCGCCGGTGGGAGTAACGGCCACGCAGTGGCTGTTTGCCCACCTGCGATCTGCGAACAGCCACCGGGCCGCCTTCTGCCTGGCCCTTCGTCCCACCCGAGGACCAATTCGGCCACTCATTGGCCGATACGCCCGTCAGCGGACCAACGCGCCACGCGGCGACGTCGCCGGCGATGCCGACCGCCGCCACGGGCCGGCATCGGCGGCTGGTACGCTTCGGGGCCATATGAGCATCGAGCGCGTGTTCGTCATCGGCGCGGGCCTGATGGGGCATGGCATCGCCCAGGTCAGCGCCGCCGCCGGCAAGCGGGTCACACTGGCCGACCGGACGGCGGAGCTGGCCGAGCAGGGCGCCGCGCGCATCGGGGCGAACCTGCGCCGGCTTGTCGAGAAGGGAAAGCTCGACCCACCCTCGGCAAGCTCGATCATCGACCGCATCTCGACCGCCGAAGGAGCCGATCGGGCCGCGGGGCACGACATCGTGATCGAGGCCATCTTCGAGGACGAGGCGCTCAAGCGCCAGACCTGGGAGGCCCTGTCGCGGACGGCGGACGCCGAAGCGATCCTGGCGTCCAATACCAGCAGCATCAGCATCACCGCTCTCGCCACCTCGACGGATCGGCCACAGAAGTTCATCGGCCTCCATTTCTTCTCACCCGTGCCGGTGATGGGCCTGATCGAGATCATTCGCGGGCTGGAGACCGATGACGCCACACACGAGGCGGCGCGGGAGTTCGCGCGGGAGCTGGGGAAGACGGTGATCGAGTCGAAGGACATGCCCGGCTTCCTCGTGAACCGGATGCTGGGCCCGTTCATCAACGAGGCGATCTTCACGCTGATGGAGTCCACAGGGACGGCCGAGGACATCGACACCGGCGCCAAGCTGGGGCTCAACCACCCGATGGGCCCGCTCGAGCTGTGCGACTTCATCGGCAACGACGTGATGCTCAACGTCATGGAGGTCCTGTATCGCGGCTTTGGGGATCCAAAGTTCCGCGCCGCACCGCTGCTGCGGCAGCTGGTTGCCGCCGGGCACCTGGGACGCAAGACGGGGCGCGGCTTCTACCGCTACGACGAGCGGGGCACGAGGGTCAGCTGATGGTGGTCGAGACGGCGGCGTCGCGCGACCCGTTCACCCTCAGCGAGGAGGAGCGGGGCGTGCGCGACACGGTGCGCGACTGGGCGCTGCGCGAGATCGCGCCTGGCGCTGCGCAGCGGGACGAGGAGGAACGGTACGACCGGACCCTGTTCGAGCGCGCCGGCGAGCTGGGCCTGACCGGGCTCCCGTACCCGGAGCAGTACGGCGGCGCCGGGATGGGCACGTTTGCGCTGGCGCTCGCGCTCGAGGAGATCGCGGCGGCCGACATGGGCATGGCAGTCAGCCTGAGCGTTCACATCCTCAGCCAGCTGTGCATCTTCGCCAACGGCAGCGCCGATCAGCGGCAGCGCTTCCTGCCCCCGATGACCGCGGGCCGTGAGCTCGGCGCCTTCGCGCTCACCGAGCCGGGCGCGGGGTCGGACGCGGCGTCGCTGTCGCTGGCCGCGCGCCGCGAGGGCGAGGACTACCTGCTCACCGGCACGAAGATCTGGATCACGAACGCCGCCGAGGCGTCCCGGTATGTCGTCTTCGGCACGGTCGATCGTTCGAAGGGGAAGGCCGGCATCACCGCCTTCGTGGTCGAGGCCGACACGCCCGGCTTCCGGCTCGGCAGCAAGGAACGAAAAATGGGGATTCGCGGCACGAGCGCCCACGAGCTCGTCTTCACCGAAGCCCGCGTTCCCGCCGCAAACCGCCTCGGCGAGGAGGGCGACGGCCTGAAGGTCGCGCTCTCGGCGCTCGGGGCAGGAAGGATCGGCATCGCGGCGGCGTGCACCGGCCTGGCCCGCTCCGCCCTGGAGCACGCCGGGCGTTACGCGCTCGAGCGCCGCCAGTTCGGCCGGGCCATCGCGGACCAGGAGATGATCCAGGGCATGCTGGCCGAGATGGCCGTCGGCGTCGACGCGGCTCGCCTCCTGACCTGGCGAGCGGCACGGATGCGCGACGCGGGCCGGCCGATCAACTCGCCGTCGAGCATGGCCAAGTGGTACGCCTCCGATGTCGCCATGCGCTGCGCGACCGATGCGGTCCAGATCTACGGCGGCGCCGGCTACTCGCGCGACAACCCGGTGGAACGCCTCATGCGCGACGCGAAGGGCGCCCAGATCTACGAGGGAACGAACCAGATCCATCGGCTCATCGTCGCGCAGCATCTGCTCGATTCGATGCGCCGCGAAGGCTGAGGGAGAAGGACCCATGACCACGCCCACGAGCAGTCCGGCGAGCGGCACGGTGGACGTTCCGCTGCCGACCGGCAGGCTCATGCGGACTCCTGAGATCGAGCCGCTCATCGTCGATGACGCCGACCGGGTGCCGAATGTCGTCGCGCTCATTGCGCGCTCGGCGGAGCGGAATGCGAATCGGGAGGCGATGCGCTGGAAGCTGCCAAGGGCAAAACGTGCCGACGAGGTCGCCGACGACGCGGGCCGCTGGACGAGCCGCACCTACCGCGAGATGTGGGACTGGGTCACCAGCCTGTCGCTGGGCCTGAAGGACCTGGGTATCAGCGACGGCGATGCGGTGTGCATCATCGCCCGCACGAGGCCGGAATGGACGATTGCCGACCTCGCCTCGCTGGCCCTCGGCGCCGTCACCTGCCCGATCTATCCGCAGTCGGAGCCAGGCCAGACGGCTTTCGTGATCAACAACGTCAGGGCCAAGGCGATCTTCGTTGAAAACGCGCAGCAGGCGAACAAGATCGCCGGCATCCGCGCCGAATGCCCCACCCTCGAGCACGTCATCACGCTCGAGCCCGCCGGCAAGTTTCCCGACGGGACGCTTACCCTGGAGGACGTGATCGCCCGGGCCGACGTCGATGCCGCCCAGCGCGTGGCGTGGCGCGACGCGATCCAGGCCATCGACCGCGACCACCTTGCGACCGTGATCCACACCTCGGGCACGACCGGGAACCCGAAGGGCGCCATGCTCAGCCACGGCAACGTGCTCTACAACTTCGAGGCGGCCAGCCAGGTCGTCGATTTCTACCCGACCGATGTCTTCCTCAGCTTCCTGCCGCTCAGCCACATCTACGGGCGCATCGTCGACGAGGTCGTGGCGCTGGGTCGGGGCGCCGCCGTGGTCTTTGCCGAGGCCCTCATCGAGCGGCTGCCGGCGAACATGGTCGAGGTCAAGCCGACGGTCATGGGGTCGGTCCCGCGCCTCTACGAGCGCGTCTACGCGCGCGTCAGCTCTGCCGTCGAGGCGGGCTCGCCGATGAAGCAGCGGATCTTCGGCTGGGCATCGGGCCTGGGCGCCCAGAAGTATGCCAACCACCTTGCCGGGAAGAGTGATTCGCCGTGGCTGGCGGCGCAGCTCAAGGTCGCGGACATGCTGGTGTTCGGCAAGATCCGTGAACGGACCGGCGGGCGGGTTCGCTACTTCGTGTCGGGCTCGGCGCCGCTGGCGCGCGAGATCGGCGAGTTCTTCTACGGCATGGGCATGCTCGTGCTGGAGGGCTATGGCCTGACGGAGACCTCGCCATTCGTCAGCATCAACCGCCCCGATGACTTCGTGTTCGGGACGGTCGGCCGGCCGGCGCCGGGCTCCGAGGTGATGATCGACGCGGTGACCGGCGAGATCCTCGTGCGCGGCCCGCAGGTCATGCAGGGCTACCTCAACCAGGCGGCCGAGACGGCCAGGGCGATCGACGCCGATGGCTGGTTCCACACCGGCGACATCGGGGAGCTCGACGAGATCGGCCGCATCAGGATCACGGATCGCCTCAAGAACATCATCGTGCTCGGCAACGGCAAGAACGTCTCACCCGCGCCGATGGAGGCCGCCCTGTCGACCTCACGCTACGTGGCCCAGGCCGTGATCCTCGGCGACCGGCAGGCCTACACCGGAGCGCTCATCGCGCCCGACTTCGACGAGCTCGGTGCCTGGGCGGCCGCCAACGGGCTGGCGGAGATGCCGCCCGAGCAGCTGGTCGAGGAGAAGGCGGTGAACCGGCTGTTCGACACCGAGGTCAAGCGGACGCTCGAGGCATTTGCCGTCTACGAGCGGCCGCGACGCATCGCGATCCTGCCGCGCCTGCTCACCGAGGAGGCCGGCGAGCTGACCCCGTCGCTGAAGACGAAGAACCGTGTGGTGCTCACGAACTGGGCGGACAAGATCGCCTACCTGTTCGACGAGAAGACCTCCACGGGCTCCTAGGTCGCTCGCGTCACGATCTGGCGGCTTCCGTCCGGCTGCAGGAGCACCGTCTCCTCGGCCTTCGCGCCGGTGATCGACGGGTTCCACGCGAAGGCCATCGTGGGCTCGATGGCTGTCACGTCCCCGGGGACGGCGATCGCCTCGCGGCCCCGGTAGCCGATGCTCCCGCCCTGGTGGTGGAGCTCCCACTCGCCCGGGAAGCTGCTCTCGCGGTAGGCATCCACGGCGGCGCGCAGCACTTCTCCGAGCGTGGCGCCCGGTCGCGTGGCCTCGTGCATCGCGTCGAGCACGAAGGCTGCCGCCTCCAGGCGACGCTGCAGCTCCGCGCCGGGAGGCTCGAGCTCTCGGATCCGGGTCACGGCCGCATGCAGTCCCCAGCGCTCCACCACGAGGACGAGCATGAGCCGGCGGTGGGCAGGGGTGCCGGCCGGCAACGGGTGCCGATAGCGGTCGATCCGGTCGTCCGCGGCCGCGAGCAGAACCGGCGCGCGCGCCCGTCCCCTGGCCAGGGTCGCCAGGACCGCAGCCTCGGCGTCGCTCTCGGTGTCCCCCGGCGCCAGCTCCGCCAGCGCGGCGTCGACGGCGTTCGCGGCCAGCCTGCCCAGCTCCGCCATGCGCTCGCGTTCGAGCGGACCCAGGCGGGATCGCTCGGGCATAAGCACGTCCTCCAGGTCCGCATCGGCCAGGAGGCGGCCTCCGCCGGTGAGGGATCGTGCATGTTCGTCGAGATCCGCGTGCCATGGAACGGCGCGCACCTCGAGCGGAAGCCCGGCAAGCTCCTCGTCAGCGATGCGCGCCGCCTCGTTGATAGGTGCCAGCGCCACGACGTTCTGCTCGCTGATGAGGAGCGGCACCGCTCCGCCCTCGCTGGCCAGCACGACGTGGTTCACGCCGCCGAGCGTGAGCCAGGAGAAGTTGCGGCGCGTCGAGAGCAGGACCCCGCCCCCGCCGAGCGACCGCACCAGGTCGCGCACGTGCTCGATGCGGCGCGCGACCTCGTCGGCCCGGACCGGCTCGCTCACGCCGCCACCTCGCCCGCACCGCCGGTCGCCGCGAGGACGTAGATCGCGGGCTGGCGGCCAGTCCGCGCCGGGTACTCGCGTTCGACGGCGTGACGCAGCCGCTCCACGGCGCCTCGCTCGACGATGTTGACCGTGCATCCGCCGAACCCCGCGCCGGTCATGCGCGATGCGACGACGCCCGGCGTGGCCACGGCGATCTCGACGAGCGCGTCCAGCTCGGGCGACGTCA
>Ga0136619_10000867_pt1 | contig 11593 bp, 14 predicted proteins | sample AntDrymUQ3532106_2_FD_104807 | JGI IMG/M metagenome (GOLD analysis project Ga0136619, IMG submission 104807) | Polar desert sand microbial communities from Dry Valleys, Antarctica - metaG UQ353 (21.06) | ecosystem: Environmental > Terrestrial > Soil > Desert | place: Antarctica: Dry Valley...
AACGCGTCGGCCGTGACCGCCAGGTCGGGCTCGGGCTGTGAGCGCGCCTCGGCGCGCAGGGGGTGCTGGACGCGCACGCCCAGCCCCTGCCCCTCTACCGCGAGCACGAAGTGACGGGTCAGCCGTGCGATCACCGCCGCGTGGGGCGGGCCCTCCGGACTCATTTCGACCAGGACCCCGTCGAGCAGTTCGACACGGTCATCTTCGGTCAGGACCCCCGCCTCGATCATCCGGTCGAGGTCGCTCACGGTCAGCGCATGGATGGGCAGCGCCGCGTCGACATGGACGGCCATATGGGGAGGCTACCGGTGCGCGGCGGCCGTCCGGGGCCGTGCATCTCGCGGTCGGCGCGAGCGAGTCGTCGCTCGCGGCACTCGAGCGCCTCGGCGCTCGTAGCCGAGAGCCACGCAGTCCTCAAACGCCCGGATCGTGTTCGCGGAGGGTCATGAGGCCCGGCTCGTCGGCCTCGATGGCGGTGTCGCGGCGACCGTTTGAGAACGGAGGCGCCTGGCTCGTCAGGCGGCGCGCAGAAAGCGTCGAAGCGCTTCGCGGATGATCTCCGACGTCGTGGTGCCCTCCGAGTGAGCGCGCTGGAGCAGCTCCGCGCGCATCTCGGGGTCCAAGCGAACGGATTCGACGGTCGCCGGCGCGGATCCGAGGGTCGGGCGGCCGCGCTTGGTCCGGCGCGTGACGAGCGCGTCGACGTCGAAGCCGGCCTCGGCCTCTGCTGCGAGCGCGCGCACCTCGGTGTCGGTGATGGGTCGGCCGGAACGGGTGTGCCCGTAGACGCGTTCGTCGGTCATGGTTCGAGCAGCGTTCTGAATTTCGCGCGCAGCGCCATGGCATGGATCGCGAGCTGGGTGTTCTCCATGGTCACCAGGACGACAACCTCGAGCAGGTTCCTGGCGCGGTCGGGTCCGATGACCAGCCAACGGTCGGGCTCTTCGCCGGCGTCTTCGATGACGAGCGCATGGTCCGTGGTGGATGTCGGGGTCGTCGACGTCGTGCTTGCGCGCCGACTCGTGAACTTCCACCGCCATAGCGTACTACGAAAAGCGGGGTGCGACCACCTGAGGATCCGCAGGCCATGTGAGGCGCCAGCTCAGGTTCGTGAAGATTGCGCTGCGCTTGCGGCATCGCGGATCGAGGAGGCTCGCCTGGCGCCGACTCAACAGCGGGCCGCGATGTTCAGCGCCGTGCAGAGCTCTTGGAGGCGTTCGGGGGCCACGGTGGTGATGTGCTCGACGAGGAGCGCCGTCGGCACGGTGAGGAGCTGCGCCGCCAGCAGCGAGATCAGCGCCGCGGCGGTCTCGACCGCGACGTGTAGCGACGGGCTGCGGTACGCGAAGCGAATCACCGACGTGACGCTGATGAGCACGGTCAGCGCGATCGCAGCGACGGTCAGGATCGTCAACCACCAGCGCGCTCGGATCCGCTGCTTCTATGGCTCTTCGTCACGCTCGCGCGGATCGACGAGGCGACCGAGCTCGACGCGCCGCCTGCGCGCGAGGGCGTGGGCAAAGTCGCGGCTGCGGTCGCGCACGGCCACGCGCTGGCTCTGAGTGGCGTCACGTTCGGCTACGGCGAGTGTGCCGAGCCCGTCGTGCGCGGCCTTGACCTGATCGTTCGCGACGGCGAGCATCTTGCGATCGTAGGTCCGAGCGGCGCCGGCAAGTCGACTCTCGCCGCGCTCGTCGTCGGCCTGCTCACGCCGCAGAAGGGCGATCCGCGGCATAGGGATCACACGGCCGTAACGCGCTCGCGGCGATGCCTTCACGTGCAAGTCGCCGGTGAGCCGCTTCGCCGACTGGACGGCCGGCCGCGCCGACGTGCTCGAGGTCCTCGTTCAGGCGCGCGTCATCGAAGGCGACATCGAACGTCGCGCCACGCCGCCGCTGCGGGCACACGACTACCCCTCGCCGTCGGGGGGCAGCATGTCACTTTCGTGCTCGGTCAAGAAGGCTGCGAACTCCTCATCACTGAGCGCTCGACCGGTGCCGGGGGTGAGGACCGCGGGGTAGGCAGCCTCGGGCCGGATCAGCAGCCGCCCGTCGGGGAGCTCCTCGTCGAGGACGTACTCGCCGGCGAGATCGCCAACAATCGTGAGACGGCGGGTCGTGCTCATGCTGCTTGCAATGTGCAGTTCATTCTCGGCGCATCCACTTCAACCCTCGCGACCGCCGTGCGCATAGCCGCCGGCCCCCGAGGTTCGCCCACTCCGGCCACCAGCGTGGCGGTCATGTCGCGCAACGGGCGTATACAGCCCTCAACTCGACAGAACCGGGTGGGATTCTGGCGCGCGTCGGACCTGTAGCGCTGACGTTCAGCAGCCGGCGGCGATGTTCAGCGCCGTGCAGAGCTCGTCGAGGCGTTCGGGGGCCACGGTGGTGATGTGCTCGACGAGCAGCGCCGTCGGCACGGTGAGGAGGTTGTCGAAGCTCAGGGCGCAGTCGTCGGGCATGCCGTCCTCGGGGCCCAGGCGCATCTCGGTGGGGATGCCGCGGATCGTCCGCGTGGCCGGCGCGACGAGCACGGCGTTGAGCACCGGGATCGCGGCCTGGCGTGTGAGGATGCAGCCAGGTCGCCGGCCGACGTCCGCCAGCTCGTACCACCACACCTCGCCGCGGTTCATGGGGGGCCGTCGCGGCCGCGTGCGGTGCGGGTTTCGTCGTCGCCGGCGCTCCCGGCATGGTCGCGCGCTGGGGCGTCGTCCCACGGCTCGGACTCGAGCGAAGCGCGGACAGCCCACGTGGCGCCGAAGTCCTCGGTAGGGGGTACGCGGGTGTAGCCATCGACGATCGCCCGGTCGATCGTGGCCGCGCGGTCGTCGGCCAGGTAGGCCTCGATCGCCTCGCGGATCAGGTCGGAGCGTGAGCGGCCCTCGCGAGCGCGGCGCGCATCGAGCTCGGTCAGCAGCTCATCGCTGAGCTGCACGATCGTCTGCGTCCGTGCCATCGTCCAATGGTAGCCCAATGGTCCGGTGGGTCTTCACTGTGGAACCTCGCGCGACTCGCCGAGACGCTCGTGGCGCAGTACAAGACCACGGCGACCGATGGCCTCAACACCGCAGGACGATGGCTAGTGAACGACCAGGTTCCCGCCGTTAGCGGCTCGCACCACGCGCGTCGTGTCCGCTGGACGCTTACGATGCGGTCGCCGTGCGTGATCCCACATCCGCAGGTGGTCCTGAGACGGGCCACGACTCCCTGCGCCTGATGGTCGTCGACGACCACGAGCTGTTCCGCAGCGGTCTGCGGAGGTTGCTCGAGAACGAGGCGGGGATGACGGTCGTGGCCGACGCACGGCGCGGGGCGGAGGCGGTGCAGCGCGCCCGAGAGCTGCGCCCCGATGTCGTCGTGCTCGACGTGAACATGCCGGACATGAACGGGATCGATGCGACGCGGGGGATCCTGCAGGCCTCACCGGCGACCGCGGTGATCATGCTGACGATCTCCGACGCCGGCGACGACGTGCTCAATGCCGTGCTTGCCGGAGCGTCGGGCTACCTGCTCAAGGACGCGCCGCTACCGGAGATCATCAGCGCGATCCGGGCGGCAGGGGCAGGTGAGTCGATGATCGCGCCGCGGGTCGCGGGCGGGCTGCTGGACCGGCTCCGCGACCACGGGCCGGACACGCCGGCCGCCTCCGTCGCACCCGAGCTGTCAGAGCGCGAAGTCGAGGTGCTCACGTTGCTGGTCGCCGGCTATGACAACGTGGGGATCGGATCGCACGTGCATCTCAGCGCCAGCACGATCAAGCATCACGTGTCGAGCATCCTCGACAAGCTCGGTGTCGACAACCGCATCCAGGCCGCCGTGCTGGCGGTGCGTCGCGGGCTCGTCGACGAGCGCGCGAGCGACGAGGAACGACGCGCGAGGCGGTAACGGCTCGTCAGGATGAGCCGGCGCGCGAGCGCGCGCGCATGCGGGTGCGCTCCTCGCGCAACGCCTCGAGTTCGCGACGCAGCTCGATGACGCTCTGCTGGACGTCGTCATGCTCACGGGCGATCGTGCGCAACTCACGACCGCGCTTGGGCTCCGACGCGTTGTCGATCAGCTCGTGCACGCGCTCCTCGGCCTGCATCAGCCATGCGTCGCCCTCCAGCGCGCGGGCGTAGCCCTGCGTCAGGACGTCATCGATCTCGCGCACGGCGACGACGCCTGGCGCCAGGCGCGCCACCCGCGCCCGCGCGGACACGACCAGCTTGGTCGTGTCCTCGATGTCCTGAAGCATCGACACAGCCTCCGCCGCTGCATGCAACAGCGCAATGGGCCGAGCGTCCCTACTTCGTTCATGCACGTGAACGATCGGTGAGCACCGCGATCGCCGCGGCGCGGTCGGCGACGCCGAGCTTCGACACGGCGGCGGACGCGTGCCGGCGCACGGTCACCTCCGCGATCGACAGTCGCGCGGCGATCTCGCTCGTGCGCAGGCCCTCGGTCATCAGCTCGAGCACCTCCAGCTCGCGATCGGTCATCGAAGGCCCGCCCGGGGTCGTGGGAGCCGAGCGGCCGCGCTCGCGCGTGCGCAGCGCCTCCATCAGCCGCATCGTCAGCCGCCGCGACAGCGCCGCCTCGCCGTCGAGCACGCCGCGGATCGTCGCGGGCAGGCGCGCGGGGTCGAGATCCTTGCGCAGGTAGCCGCAGGCGCCCGCGCGGATCGACGCGAGCAGGCCGCGCGGCTCCTCGGTGTCGGTCAGGACGAGCAGCCTGGTCTCCGGCACCGTTCGGTAGATCGTGTCGACGGCGAGGAGTGCCCCGCCGGCGAGCAGCTCGTCGATGAGGCACACCTCCGGGCGCTCGCGGCCCGCGTCGGCGATCGCCGAGCGCGCGTCGATCGGCTCGCAGCGGACGTCGAAGCCCTCGGCCTCCAGTGCCAGCCGCATGCCCATGCGCGTCGGTGCGTCGGGCTCGGCGAGTAGTACGCGGATCGGCTCGGTCACGGCAGCAGCACGCGGACCGTGGTGCCGTCGCCGGGACTGGAGGTGATCAGCAGCTCGCCGCCGAGCGCGTCGACGCGCTCGTGCATGCCCCTGATCCCATGGTGGCCGTTGACGCCGACCGGCGCGGCGGGGTCGAATCCGGCCCCGTCGTCGCCGATGCTGAGCTCCAGCCGCGGCCCGCAGCGCAGCTGCAGGCGGACGGTGCGCGCCTCGCCGTGGCGTACCGCGTTCGTGACCGCCTCGCCGACGATCCGCAGCAGCGCCTCGCCGGTCTGCGCGGGCAGCTCGACGCCCGGCTCGATGTCGGCGTGCACGGTCGCGCCGCCACGCGCCGCCATCTCCTGCGCGACGCGCGCGAGCGCGGCTTCGAGCGGCTCGTCGAGCGGGCGCACGAGCGCGGCGATGACGCCGCGTGATTCGATCAGCGCCCGCCGTGCCGCGGTCGCGATCTCACGGCTTGCCGCGGGTGCGTCGGGGCGGCCGGCGACCGCTTCGCCCTGCTGGACGATGTACGCCAGGTCCTGCGCGATCCCGTCGTGGATCTCGCGCGCGAGGCGGCGGCGCTCGTCCAGCGTCGCGGACCTGGTGAGCGCGCGCTGTGCGAGGCGCAGCTCCTGGACGCCGCCGATCAGCAGCGCCACGAAGAAGCCGAGTCGCAGGATGTCGCCGGTGTAGAAGTACTCGGAGTACAGCGACGGAAACAGGAAGTAGTTCAGCCGCGCCCAGCCGCCGAGGGCCGCGCCGATCGCGAACCACATGATCATCGGGTCCTGCGTGCGGTCGGCTCTGCGTGCGAAGCCGAGCGCTGCGGCCGCCAGCAGTGCCATCAGGACGAGCTGCAGGCCGAGGACCGCGGGATGCCCGACGATCCGCGGCCGCGACGACGACTCGGGCGACAGATCCGGCCGCACCGCGACCGGCAGCCAGTCCTTCGCGAGCGCGGTGGCGACCCCGATCGCGAGCAGGCCGAGCGCGCAGCACGCCACCACCCGTCGTGCGGCATCGGCCGGTCGCTGCACCGGGTGCTCGGGCCCGAAGGCGCTGATGGCGAGGAGCGTCGTCGCGGTGGCCCCTCCCGCGACGCGTGCCCACACCAGAAACGAGTCCGGGGCGGCGTTCGCCATCGCCGAAAGCGCGGAGAACAGCAGGTTGGAGCCCGCGAAGACCGTGAGCGCGGCCATCAGCAGCAGGTCGCGACGGTCCAGGCTGCGGCGAAAGCGGCCGTAGACGAGCTGCGCGGCGAGCAGTGAGATCAGGGCCGCCGCGGTCTCGACACCGACCTGTAGCGACGGGTTGCGGTACGCGAAGTGCACGACGCCCGTAACGCTGACGAGCACCGTCAGGCCGATCGCGGCGACTGCCAGCACGCCCAGCCACCGATACGGGCGAAGCGTTGTGGTGATCGTGGGGTGCTCGCGGCTGGGCATGATCCATCGGACCGCCGGAGCGTACCCCGACGGACCCCCGCCGTCCGTCGAATCGAGGGTTGACCGCCTCAAGCATCCGGCCGCGCGAGCCGATGGTGGTCGCGTAGTCCCCGCTGCCACTTGATTGTGCTGACGAACGTGTTGGGTTTTTGGAGAGGCCCTTGTCTTCGACGGAATGGATGCTGTGTCGCTTCGGATCTGCATCGCCGATGATTATCTGCTCATCATCACTGGCATCAGACAGGCTTTGGAGGACGCGCAGGATCTCGACATCGTCGGCGTGACCCAGCGCGGAGACGAGGTCCTGGCGCTCGTCGACGAGCACCGGCCCGACGTCGTGCTGCTCGATCACCACATGCCCGGCATGAACGGGCTCATGTGCCTGAGGCTCATCCGCGAGCAGCACCCCGACGTGAAGGTCGTGATGCTGTCGGCGTCCGAGAACTCAGATCACGTCAAGTCAACCCGCGGGATCTGGCGTCGGCTCTTCGGCAGATCGTCGAGGGCGTGGTGTACCAGACGGGACCCGACGTGGCCGGGATCGCGGTGCCGACCCTTGCTCCTGTCGCGGCGCACGCTCCCGCGTGCGACCTGACGGCGCGCGAGCTGACGATGCTCGAGGCGATCTCACGCGGGCTGAGCACGAAGGCGATCAGCCGTGAGCTGTGGATCACCGATAAGACGGTGAAGTTCCACCTGACGAACATCTATCGCAAGCTCGGCGTGAGCAATCGCACGAGCGCCATGCGCTACGCCATCGACCATGACCTCGTCCGTGCGCTGGCGGCCGCGCGGGATGACGCTCTGCTGGTCGAGGGCAGCACGGCCAGTGTCGCGGTAATGCGTTAGTGGGTTCCTGAAGGCGTTCTGTTCGTCGGCGGGTTGTGCAGCGACCTGCTCACGATCGCGCGGTCAGCTGCGCAGCAGCCGCAGATCCAGCGGCGCAAGGACCTCCGCGATGCTCTCGAACTGTCGATCGCCCGTCCAGAGAGTTGCGCGGTTGGCAGCCGCGGTGGCGATCAGGACATCCGGCAGCGACACCTGCTCGCCTCGCTCACGCAGCTCCGCTCGCGCGTTGCCCGCCGTCAACCAGTCCGAGCGATTGATGTCAACCCACGCCATCGCCGCCAACGTCTCCCGCAGCCTGACGCGCTCGTTCACCCCGACGCCGTGAGCAGATCAGCCGCAACCGGGCCGCACATCAGCACCTCGCGCTCTTCCAGCCGCCGATCGAACTCGGCTATCGCGGCGGAAGGATCGCCGCGAAGGTAGTCGATCCAACCGAGGTGTCGGCGAGGATCGTCATGCACCGCGTGCTCGACGTTCGAGCCGCTGCTGGCGTTCGAGGTCCAGGCGGTCGAGCTCGGTGGCGCGATCGACGATGCCGGGAAACTCGCCGCGTAGAGCGCACACACGTGCGTAGGCGTCGGTCGACACGTAGTGATCGATCGCGCGCTCAATTGCCTTGGTCTTGGAGAGCCCCGGGCTGCGGGCCATCAACGCGTCGAGCAGGCGATCGTCGATGTCCAGCGTGGTACGCATGGCAGATAGCCTGCCAGATCGCTGTGCGGGTGTGCCACTCCCGACGTGCATGATCGCGGCGGCGACGGGTAGCGTGCAGCGAGTGCCCGCGACCGATCAGCCCCTGCCGTGGGAACGCCTGCTCGGCGCCACTCCGACCGGCGACGGGCTGGTCGAGTTCAGGGTCTGGGCGCTGCGCACCGGCGAGGTGCGCGTCAGGATCGCCGATGCGGAGCACGCGCTCAGCGACGCCGGCGGCGGCGTCCACGAGACGGTTGTCGCCGCGCGGGCCGGCGAGGACTACGCCTTCCTGCTCGACGGCGAGCACGAGCTGCCCGACCCGGCCTCGCGCCACCAGCCCGCGGGGCTGCGCGGGCCGTCGCGGATCGTCGACCCGCGCGCCTTCGCCTGGAGCGATGGGGGCTTCAAGCCGCGCCCGCTGGCCGAGCAGGTCATCTACGAGCTGCACGTCGGCACCTTCACGCCCGCCGGCACGTTTGACGCTGCGATCGAGCACCTGCCCGAGCTCGCCGAGCTGGGCATCACGGCGATTGAGGTGATGCCGATCGCCGAGTTCCCCGGCGATCACGGCTGGGGCTATGACGGCGTCTACCTGTCGGCCGCCCAGTCGACCTACGGCGGACCGCACGCCTTCGCCCGGCTCGTCGACGCCGCTCACGCCAGCGGCCTGAGCGTGATCCTCGACGTCGTCTACAACCACGTCGGCGCTTCGGGAAATCAGGCGCTGGCCGCCTTTGGGCCCTACTTCACCGACAAGTACTCGACGTTCTGGGGCAACGCGATCAACTATGACGACGAGCACTGCGACCCGGTCCGCGAGTGGGTCCTGCAGTCCGCCGAAGGGTGGGTGCGCGACTTCCATGTCGACGGGCTGCGCCTCGACGCGATCCACGCGATCTTCGACACGGGCGCCTACCCGATCATGGCCGAGCTTGCCGACCGCGTCCACGCCGCGCGGCCCGGCGCGCTCGTGATCGCCGAGTCCGGTCTCAACGATCCGAAGGTCATCCGCCCGCGTGGCGAGGGGGGATTCGCTCACGACGCGCAGTGGGCCGACGACTTCCACCACGCGCTGCGCGTCCTGCTGACGCAGGACACCGACGGTTACTACGCGGAGTTCGGCGCTGTCGCGGACCTCGCGAAGGCGTTCGAGCGCCCGTTCGTCCACGACGGGGAGTACTCGACGTTTCGCAAGCGGCGCTTCGGCGCACCCGCCGGCGACCGCCCGCCCGAGCAGTTCGTCGTCTTTGACCAGAACCACGACCAGGTCGGCAACCGGGCCTTCGGCGACCGGCTGCCCGGCGACGCCCGCGCGCTGGCGGCGTTCTGCACGCTGCTGTCGCCGTTCACCCCGATGCTGTTCATGGGCGAGGAGTACGGGGAGCCGGCGCCGTTTCAGTTCTTCTGCGACCACATCGACGAGGAGATCGCCACGGCCACGCGCGAGGGCCGCCGCCGCGAGTTCGCCGCGTTCGCGACATTCGCCGGCGAGGAGATCCCCGACCCGCAGGACCGCGCGACGTTCGAGCGCTCCAAGCTCACCCGCGAGCGCGACCCCGCGATCGCCGAGCTCTACCGCGCGCTGCTGCGTGCCCGTGCCGAGCTGCCGCGCGGCAAGGAGGTCGTCATCCAACACGACGAGCGGGAGCGCTGGCTGGCCGTCGATCGCGGGGCATTCCGCCTGGCGATGAACTTCTCCGACGTCCCGCGCGAGATCCCACTCGACGGCCACGCGGAGGTCATGGTCGCGACCGCCCAAGCGCAACCGCACCCAGAGCACGTGCTGCTCGCCCCCAAGACAGGAGCCCTACTGCGATGAGCGAGCGCGAGGTCTGGCCCGGACGGCCCTTCCCATTGGGACCCTGGGTCCACGAGGGTGGGACGAACTTCAGCATCTTCAGCGAGAACGCCGAGCGCGTGGAGCTGTGCCTGTTCGACGCCGACGACGACGAGGAGCGCATCGAGGTCGTCGAGTGCACGGCCTTCAACTGGCACTGCTTCCTGCCGGGCGTCGGCTCCGGCCAGCGCTACGGCTACCGCGTCTACGGGCCCTATGACCCCGAGAACGGGCACCGCTTCAATGCCTCGAAGCTGCTGCTCGATCCCTACGCCAAGGCGATCGACGGCGAGATGCGCTGGGACCGCGCCAGCGTGCTGCCCTACATCCCCGACGACTCGGAGACCGCCGACCTGGAGCCCGACGACGAGGACGATGCCGAGGCGATGCCCAAGGGCCTGGTCATCGACCCGGGCTTCGATTGGGAGGGCGACGAGCTGCCGCGCCACCCCTGGAACCAGACGGTGATCTACGAGACGCACGTCAAGGGCTTCACGATGCGCCACCCGCAGGTGCGCGAGGACCTGCGTGGAACCTACGGCGGGCTTGCCTCGCCGGCGGCGCTGAAGTACTTCTCAGAGCTCGGCGTCACAGCCGTCGAGCTGCTGCCGGTCCACCACAACGCCGACGAGCACTTCCTCATCGACAAAGGGCTGTCCAACTACTGGGGCTACAGCTCGATCGGCTACCTGGCGCCGCACTCCGACTACGCGGCGACCGGCTCCACCGGCGAGCAGGTACGCGAGTTCAAGGAGATGGTCAAGGCGCTGCACAAGGCCGGCATCGAGGTGATCCTCGACGTCGTCTACAACCACACTGCCGAGGGCAATCACCTCGGCCCGATGCTGTGCTTCAAGGGCATCGACAACGCGACGTACTACCGCCTGATGCCCGACGACCCGCGCTTCTACATGGACTTCACGGGCACCGGCAACTCGCTGAACCCGGTCCACCCGAGTGTGCTGCGTCTGATCATGGACTCGTTGCGCTACTGGGTGATCGACTGCCACGTCGACGGCTTTCGCTTCGACCTCGCCAGCGCCCTGGCCCGCGAGCTCTATGACGTCGATCGCCTGAGCGCGTTCTTCGACACGATCCATCAGGATCCGGTGCTGTCGCAGGTGAAGCTCATCGCCGAGCCATGGGATGTCGGTCCGGGTGGCTACCAGGTCGGCAACTTCCCCGTCCTGTGGACCGAGTGGAACGGCATCTACCGCGACGAGATGCGCGACTTCTGGCGCGGCAATACGAGCGTCGCGGACTTCGCCAGGCGCCTCACCGGCTCAAGCGACCTCTACGGCGAGGACGGACGCCAGCCGGCCGCGTCGATCAACTTCATCACCGCGCACGACGGCTTCACCCTGGCCGACCTGGTGTCCTACAACGACAAGCACAACGCCGACAACCTCGAGGACAACAAGGACGGCACCGACGACAACCGCTCGTGGAACTGCGGCGCGGAGGGCCTGACCGACGATCCGGAGATCATCGCCCTGCGCGAGCGCCAGCAGCGCAACATGCTCGTCACGCTGCTGCTCTCCCAGGGCGTGCCGATGCTGCTGGGCGGCGATGAGTTCTCACGCAGCCAGGGCGGCAACAACAACGCCTGGTGTCAGGACAACGAGATCTCCTGGTATGACTGGGAGCGCGACGAGCATCAGCTGCAGATGCTCGCGTTCACCAAGCGCGTCATCGCGCTGCGTCAGGAGCACCCGGTCTTCCGCCGCCGCCATTTCCTGCTCGGAGAGGCGAGCCGCGGCGGCGCGCTGCCCGACGCCTGGTGGTTTCGCCTCGACGGGCGCAAGATGTCCCGGCGCGACTGGCACGGCACCGATCGCAACGTCC
>Ga0136619_10000868_pt1 | contig 11590 bp, 11 predicted proteins | sample AntDrymUQ3532106_2_FD_104807 | JGI IMG/M metagenome (GOLD analysis project Ga0136619, IMG submission 104807) | Polar desert sand microbial communities from Dry Valleys, Antarctica - metaG UQ353 (21.06) | ecosystem: Environmental > Terrestrial > Soil > Desert | place: Antarctica: Dry Valley...
CGATCTCCCTCGGGTACACGTTCTCGCCGCCGCGGATGATCATGTCTTTGGCCCGGCCCGTTATCCGGACGTAACCATCCTCATCCATTATCGCCAGATCCCCGGTATGCAACCATCCGTCTTCGTCCACGACCTCGCGGGTCTTATCGTCCATCTTGTAGTAGCCGCGCATGACATGATAGCCCCTGGTGCAGAGATCACCCTGCTCCTCAGGCGCGACCTCCTCGCCATTCTCGACGGAGACTATCTTCACCTCCACGTCAGGGAGCTTGCGTCCGACAGTCGAGACCCGGCGCTCCAAAGAATCGTCCGTGCGAGTCTGCGTGATCACCGGGGATGACTCCGTCTGCCCATAAGCTATGGTGATCTCCGACGCTCCCATCACGTCAACGACATTCTTCATCACCTCTATGGGACAAGGACTACCGGCCATGATGCCGGTTCGGAGGCTCGTCGTGTCGTATTTACCGAAGTTCGGGTGATTCAACTCCGCTATGAACATGGTTGGCACCCCGAGCAACGCCGTACACCGCTCTTCGTGGACGGCCTGGAGGACCGTCTCCGGGTCGAAGTTCTCGACCGGGACCATCGTGGCCTCGTGGGTGACGGTGTTGAGCGTGCCGAGCACGCACCCGAAGCAATGGAAGAATGGCACCGGGATGCACACCCTGTCTTCGGGACCAAGCTTCATGCACTCGCCGATGTAGAAGGCGTTCTTGACGATGTTGGAATGCGTGAGCTGCACGCCCTTCGGGAAACCCGTCGTCCCGGATGTGTACTGCATATTGATGATATCCCCAGCATCGAGCGACGACTGGAGATCCACAAGCTCCTTAGCCTGGATTTCTTCGCTACGCACAGCGAACTCGTCCCAGCCCATCACCGGCATATCCTCCGGCGACTCCCCGCCCATGAGAACGGCATGCTTCAGATACGGCAACTCTTCGACGGAAAGTTCTTCATCGCTGGCTCCGGCGAGATCTGGGACGGCGCCGCGCAGAATCTCCAGGAAGTCCGCGTCCTTCACGCCTTCGGTGAGGAAGAGCGCGGCGGCGTCTGACTGTTCGAGGACGTACTTCAACTCGCGTGCCTTGTACGCCGGGTTCACCGTCACCAGGACGGCACCCATCTTGCCCGTGGCGAACTGAAGCGTCACCCACTCGGGGACGTTCTGGCCCCAGACGGCGACATGGTCGCCTTCGCCAATACCGATTGCCATGAGGGCGCGGGCGCACTCCTCCACGACCTCCGTGAACTCCCGGTACGAGTAGCGCAGTCCCCTATCCGGGTAGATGAGGGCATCATCATCCGGGCGGCGCCCCGTCACCAGGTCGAGCAAACCTCCAACCGTAAGTCCTTCCATATCCTCTGGACGCACGATGAACCTCCTGAAGTCCCGTTCCCTTGAGCGTTGAGTTTAGGGTTTCGCTACCTGCGCTGCAAGTTAACGGCGACGGCTCAGGACGCAGAAGGGTCCGGCTCGGACGGGCCTTCGTAGGTGGCGGCGGAGGAATTCTGGGGGACGAGCACGCGGAGGGCGTTGTGGGCCACGGAGAAGTCCTGGGGGGTCATCGCAACGACCTCCCCGTCTATATTCACGGGCATGTCGGGGGTCGTTTCAAGGCGCGCCCGCGTAGTGTGGAACTGGCTGACGCCCTCGCTGCGGATGAAGTCCCCACTCTTGAAATAGCGGGCCACGCCGAAGAGGTCGCGGTGACGCCCCATCCCGATGGCGTATACGTCGAGCGTCTTGTCGTCTATGCCGGAATCAGGGGCCACCACCATCCCACCGCCGTAGAATCGGCCGTTGCCCACGGCGACCTGGAGCAGACGTTCGAGCTGCACCGGTTCGTGATCCCCATCCGGGAAGGTGAGCGTCGCGGAGAAGGGCTCGTGTTTGAGGAACGCCCTGATGGCGGCCATCGGATAGGCGAGAGCGCCCGCGCGGCGTTTGAGCATCGGCGAGAGAGCCTGGGTGACGCCGGCGCCCAATCCGGCGGTAGCCACGTTCACGTAATAATTATCCCCAGCGAGCCCGAGGTCCACGTCCACCATCTTGCCGTGGGCTATGGTGTCGCAGGCACCGTTCACGTCCGACGGGATATCTAGCGTGCGGGCGAAGTCGTTGGCGGTGCCGAGTGGCAAAAGTCCCAAAGTAGCCTGGTGGTGGGCCAGCGAATCCACTACGGAGCTCACCGTGCCGTCACCGCCGCCCAGGACGAGCAGGTCGCAGCCCCGCTCATCGTTCAACACCTCGTTGACGGTCTCGGGGAGCCGGGCCGGGTCGCGCAGCGCATAGGTCGCTCCGAGCGGCACGTTCAGTTCCTGCAAACGGTCGAGGGCCTGGAAGAACACCCTTTCCCCGGTACGGGAGCGGGTGTTGACGATCAAGGCCACGCGGTGGAAGGGGAAATCACTGCTCACGGCAAGAGTATACGCGGCATGGGCCCGGCGGGTTTCGCCCCGCGCCATTCTGATATCCTCGGAACCGGAAGTGGCGGGACATTGGCTCAAACGTCGCCGGGAAGGTAGGATGCCGCAGAGAATCGGTTTCGTCGGGCTCGGGATCATGGGCCGCCCCATGGCGAGGAACCTGATGGACGCCGGCCACGGACTGATCCTTCACAACCGCACCCGCGAAAAAGCCGAAACACTCGCCACCGAAGGCAATGCCAGGGTAGCCGATAGCCTGCGGGAAGTAGCGGAAAGTTGCGCCATCGTCATCACCATGCTGCCAGGACCGCCGGATGTCGAGCGGGTCGTAGCGGACGGGCTTATCGCGCATATGGAACGGGGAGCCCTGATCGCGGACATGAGCACCAGCTCCCCGGTGCTTGCGAAAGACCTCGCCCAGCGCGCCGCCGAACGTGGCATCGGGATGCTGGATGCGCCAGTCTCCGGCGGGGATGTGGGCGCCATCGAGGGGACGCTTTCCATCATGGCCGGCGGTTCGGAGGAGGACTTCGAGCGAGCGCGTCCGCTCTTCGAGGTCATGGGAGATACCGTCACGCACGTTGGTCCCGCAGGTACGGGACAGGTGGTGAAGGCGGCGAATCAGGTCGTGGTCGCGCTCGCCATCGAGGCGGTATCTGAGGCGCTGGCGCTTGGCTCGAAAGCGGGCGTTGCCCCGGCGATGATCCTGGACGTTCTCTCTGCTGGATCGGCTAACAACAGGGTGATGGAGGTCAAGCGGAGAAACTTCCTGGAGCGTGACTTCGAGCCGGGCGGGAAAGTGGAGTTCCATCGCAAGGACTTAGGTATCGCGCTGGCGGCGGCGAGGCAGTACGGGGTGGCTTTGCCGACTACGGCGATGGTAGACCAGATGCTTGGGGCACTGGAGACGAAAGGACGCGGCGGCTGGGACCACTCGGCGCTCCTCTCCCTGGTCGAAGAGTTGTCCGGCAGGAAAGATTAGGAAGGCACCTGAGCGCGCCCCTCGTCCATCCAGATACTAGAACGGCGCGGTGGGTCCAGGCCGGTCTCATCCTGTGCGTCGCGGCGGCGTTCGGGCTGCTGTATCTGCTATGGGCAGAGTTCCGGATCGAGGTGAACCGGGCACTTGGCATCCTGGGGCGCGGGGACGTGGCGGGGTTGCGGGAGTACATCCTATCGTTCGGAGCGTGGGCGCCCGTGGCGTCGAGCCTTTTGATGGTATTGCAGGCTCTGGCGGCGCCGCTGCCCTCGTTCCTCATCACCTTCGCCAACGGGCTGGCGTTCGGGGTGTTGTGGGGCTGGGCGTTGAGCGTGTTCGGGCACGCGCTGGCGGCTGCTGCGTGCTTCTGGATCTCCCGTTCCCTCGGGAGGGTCCCGGTGGAGGCCCTGATCGGCAAGGCCGGCCTGGAATCCGCCGACCGCTGGTTCGCCCGGTGGGGACTGTATGCCGTGTTCCTGGCCCGGCTCGTGCCCGGCGTCTCCTTCGACATCGTCTCCTACGCCGCCGGTCTCACCCAGATGGGGTTCCGCAGCTTCATCCTGGCCTCGGCCCTCGGCATCGTCCCGCAGACCCTCGTCTACTCATTCCTCGGACAACGCGCCCCCGAATACATCTGGGCGTTCCTCGTCTTCTCGGCGGTTGCCGTCTGCTCCGCGGTCGTCACCATCGCCGTCCGGCGCGGGAAGAACACCCCCTGAACAAACTAAGATGGCTCGAACTTACCGGCCGCCGATCTTCCTCACGACCCGCGACGCCTGCTCCAATCCACGTCGCAAAGAAGTGCCAGTAGCGTCATCCAAGAGCCACGAGGCGAGGAACGCGGCGCAGAACGCATCGCCGGCCCCCGTCGTGTCAACCACCCGCGCCGGAACCGCCGGGAGGCGCAAGAACGGTTCGTCCTCTCCTGCGTACGCCGCGCCATCCGCGCCCAGCTTGAGCGCGACGCCGGAGTAGTTTTCTCGAAGTGTCTCGACGATGGACTCCGGGTCTGTGACGCCCGCGAGCAACGCGCCTTCTTCCAGGTTCGGGAAGATTAGGGCGGCGCCGGAGGTCCATTTCAAGAACTGTTCAGCGCCGATCTCTTTCAGGACGGCGACGGATGATGGGTCCACGGAGACCGTCATGTTCTTATCACAGGCTCGGTTCATGGCTTCGATGACGGTCTTGCGGGAATCAGGGTGGGAGAAGCCATAGCCGGAGAGGTGGAGGTGGCGTCCGCTTTGGAAGAGGTTATCGGGCATGTCTTCGGGGCGCAGGCGTTGGCTGGCGGCGCGGTCGGTGATCATGGTCCGCTCCCCGGCTTCGTCCACGAGAACGACGACCTTTCCAGTCGGCGCGGAAGGGTCCTCCGCAAGACGTGGGATCACGCCCTCGCCCTCCAGTTCTTCCGTCAGGGAACGTCCGATGACATCCCGCCCGATCTTCCCCACGAAGTGCGTCTCGACGCCGAGCCGGGCGAGCCAGACGGCCACGTTCGCGCTAGAACCCCCGGCCCGGACGCCGATGGCCGCGCGGGTGTCGGTGCCGCGGGCGATAGGTCCTCCGACTTCGGCCAGCACGTCGAGGAGGAGGTCCCCGATCACCACGACCGAAGATGTTTCGATCAACGCTCGTGTATTGTCGACAAGGCAATGGCGATGCGAGCCGCCAGCCGTGCGTTGTTGAGGACGATCCGCTCGTTCACCCGCAGGCTCTCGCCGCCCGTCGTCTCCCGGAAACGCTCCAGCAGGAACGGCGTGACGTCCTTCCCCTTGACGCCGCAGCGTTCCAGTTCTCCGAGCGCATCCGCGAGCGCGCGGTCGTGGAGATCCGGGTCCAGTTGCTCCGCCTCGGGGATCGGGTTAGCTATGACGAGCCCACATCCTTCCTGACCGATGGACCGGACAGCAGCGACGAGCCGGGCGGCCTCTTCCTCGCTCTCGACGCTCCAGTCCAGCGGGCTGCCCGAGTCCGTGAGGTAGAAGCCAGGGAAACACCGGGCGCGAAAACCTGCCACCGGGACGCCGAGGGTCTCGAGTTGCTCCAGCGTGGCGGGTACGTCCAGGATGGACTTGACGCCGGAGCATACGACGGCCACCGGCGTCCGGGCGAGGGCCGCGAGGTCCGCCGAGACGTCCCAGGAATCGCGCGCCCCCCTGTGGACACCTCCGATACCCCCCGTGGCGAAGAGCGATATCCCGGCGCGGGCCGCCAGGTGGGCAGTCGCCGCGACCGTCGTGGCCCCGTGGCAGCCCTTCGCTACCGCGAACGGCAAATCCCTCACCGAGAGCTTTGGGACGCCTCCGGAGGCCAGCAACTCCAGATCCGCCGCGTCGAGTCCGGCTTTTGGCAGGCCCTCGATCACCGCGATGGTGGCCGGGACAGCGCGTTCCTGGCGAACTATATCCTCTGCCTCGCGGGCCAGGTCCAGGTTATTCGGATGAGGCAGGCCGTGTGAGATCAGGGTAGATTCCAGCGCGACGACCGGCCCGCCACGCCGGAGCGCATCCTCTACTTCCGGTGAGATCTTCACGCCCGCCCTCACATCAGTGTTCACGAACAGCGATAGTCATGTCATTTCCGACTCCCGGCGGTTCGCGGAACGCTCACTACGAACCACCATCAAGTAGTCTCCCACGGCAACAGCGCGGCTCGCGCATCCGCCTTCTTGCCTTCACGAACCGCTGGCAGAGCCGCGGCGTCTATGAGGCCGGTGGACGCCGCGTGTTCGGCCGCCTCGACTGTATCGTCCACGAGCAGCATCGGCACGCCGAGGGCGCGCACTTCTTCCGCGATCTTCCGAACGATCCCGGACCTTCCCTCGCGTTTTACGTCCCGGATGTAGACGGCGAGGATACGTTCCGGGTACTCTTTCGTGATCTGGGCGTAGGCTTCCGCGTCTTCCTGGCCGGAGTCACCGACGAGCACGAAGGAGAGATCAGCGTGCGCGTCCATGAGATCACGTATCACCCCGAGCTTGTGCCGCTGGTGGTCCATGCCGCGCAGCACGTCCTTGAGTCCTCCCCAATCCCTCAAGAAGATGGGGCCGGCGGGGATGCCCTGTAACTCCAGAAAATCCTCAAGCAAATCGTAGAGGTTCCACGGGCCGGTGGAGACGTAGAAGATCGGGTTTCTCTCGCGTCCCGACCCCGAGCGCAACGCTCGATAAAAAGCGGCCACGCCCTCGAAGGGCAGGCGGGTGTGCGCGTTGGAGAACAGGAGCAGTCGCAGCATCGTCAAGAGGCTCGTGACCTCGCTGCGGAGTATGGTGTCGTCTATGTCGCTGATGACGCCGAACGACGCTCCCCCCTGACCCCGCGCCGGAACCATGAACCGTCCCGTCGTTTTGACCTCGTCCTGATCTTTGGCCTTCGGCCAAAGCAGTTCCAAGTCTACATCGTGCCATTCCTTGTCTCCTGGCGCGGGCTCCCGAGGTTCGATGCGCGCCTCGAAGAAGCCCTCGTCGTTGGCTACCACCACGCGCCCGGCGCCCCCAAAACTCACCCGCACGCGGGCACCGGGCACTTCGGCGCTCAGGAACCGGCGGGTCATCGCCCGAAGATTCCGCAATCGGCTATCGTGGATGGATGGCTCGAAGATCATCTGCTCCTCGAGCACGCGGCCCACCACGCGCACCTCCCCAGGAATGCCATGCCCCCGATATGGCATGATGTAAACAGGGCCAAGCAGCCCGTGACGCACCTTCAGGAAGAGCTTCACCCGGTCGAAAGAGGCCTCGGTGCCTTCGACCAGCCTCAGAGCCCGCTTTCGCCAGAGGTCCATCAACGGGCCGCGTCCGAGACGATTTTAGGCTGGCCGTGGTCCGTGATTCTGGCCGGCGCCTCAAACATCTGCTCCGGCATCAGGATTACGGGCTCGCCGGATCTCCGGGCGCGGTAGATGGGGGTGTACGTCAGGGCCTCGCTAAATGGGGCGAAAGGGTCGTCGAGGTCAACGAGGGCCACGTCTTCGGGCGCCATCTTCGCGTGGTCGAGTCCGGTCGGCATGACGAGGACATTGCTGTACGGGGCACTGACGTTCCCGACCACGAGTCCCGACGCGGCCATCCGGCGTGGGATCCGGCCCTCCGGCTCCCGCAACCTATGGAACTCTTCGTCTGGATTCCGGATCAACCAACCTCCTGTCCGTGAACTACTCTCCAGGATAAGCGTACTCGAACCCGCCGTCCACGTTGAGGACTTCGCCGGCACGCCTAGATGAACGCCGCCTCCACCACATCATAGGAGATCCAGTTGACCCCTTCTGCGTTCGCCATGCGGACCTCAAGCTCTTTTCGACTCCCACCTCGCGAAAACGAAAGCCACGAACTCTTCATCCGGATTCCGCGTCAGGCGTCCATTCACCGGCCCACATGAAAGCGCAGCCCCGATACGTGGTCTCCATCGTCATGCGCGCTTCCTTCCATCGTGGCTCGTCACCACCTCCGCCCCGGCTGCCGGAAAGAATTCGTAGAATTCTGGTTCCCGGAAGCCGCGCCGCGCAAAGTTCTGTCGGACGCTTTCGGAGAGGTCCTCTACATCGCCCGCGTCCACGATGGCGATGGCGCAGCCGCCGAAGCCGGCGCCGGTGAGACGAGCGCCCGGAGCTTCAGCCTCTTTCGCAACCTCCACGAAAGTGTCGAGCTCGGGGATGGAGATCTCGAAGTCCTCGCGCATGGAGCGGTGGGATTCATACATCAGGCGGCCAAAAGCGGCGAAGTCGTCCTCTCGCAACGTCCGTACTGCCTCGAGTACACGAGCATTCTCGGTGATGATGTGACGGGCGCGGCGAAGCTCGACGCCGGAGAGACGGTCGAGGTCTCCTTCGTCCGCGTCCCGCAACTCTTCCACGCCGAGTGTCCTGGCCGCGCTCTCGCACTGCTCGCGGCGCTCGGCGTAGCCGGTATCGGCGAGGCCACGCTCCACGCCGGTGTCGCAGACGAGGAGGGTTAGACCCTCGCTCGCAAGGTCGAGCGGGACGCTCTCGGCCTCTAAGGAGCGGCAGTCCACGAGCAATGCCGCCCCCGCCTCGCACAGGAGTGAGGCGTACTGGTCCATGATGCCGGACGGCACCCCGACGTACTCGTTCTCCGCCCGTTGGCACAGGAGAGCGAAGTCTTTCCTGGAAAGTTCGATCCCAAAGAGCCTGCCCAGCGCGAGCGCGGTCGCCGCCTCGATGGCGGCGCTGGAGGAGAGCCCGGCGCCCGGTGGCACGTCCCCGGCGAAGGCGGCCCGAAAGGCGCCGATCTCGTTTCCCGACCCCTCGAAAGCCCAGACGACGCCGCGAGGGTAGTCGGCCCAGGAACCGTCATGCGCTTCGGAGCGGCGGCTCGGGCCGAAGTTCTCGGAGAAAAGTTCGTCGCCTCCCTGCCCGGCGGCGACGGCAACGCGGCGGTCCACGGCGCACGGCAGCACGAACCCGCCGTTGTAGTCGGTGTGCTCCCCGATCAGATTCACCCGCCCCGGCGCGCTGGCGACTATCTCGGGCTCCTGTCCGAGCCGGTCGGTGTACGCCTCCACCGCCCGGCGCTCCGTCTCCCGCATGGCTTACGTGCTCGTTCTCACGGCGGCTTCACGGAGCTTCTGTGCCGTGGCCTCTGGCAAATCGTCCACCACAAACACCCCGGCCCCGGTCTCGCTTCCGGCCAGGTACTTGAGCTTCTCAGCCGTGCGGTTGACCGGGTAGAACTCGATGTGGAAATGCGCGACTCCCTCGTGGTCTTTCCCATCCGTCGGTGCCTGGTGCATGACCATCATGTACGGCAAGGACTTGTCGAAGAGCACATCGTAAACGGCGAGTACCCGTTTGAGTACGCGGGCTAGATCCCGGCGCTCATCGCCATTCAGATCCGCGATACACGGCATGCACCGGTGCGCGTAGAGGTGGACTTCGTAAGGAAATCTTGCATAAAAAGGGACGAAGGCGGCGAAGTGTTCGCCCTTCTCCACCAATCGGCGTCCATCGGAGAACTCCCCGGAGAGCAGGTCACAGTGCAGACATCCGCCATGATCTTCCCTGTACTCCCTGGCCGATTCGAGTTCTCTCTTCGGGCGCGGGGGGATGAATGGGTAAGCGTAGATCTGGCCGTGCGGGTGGCGCAGCGTCACCCCGATGGCCTCGCCCTTGTTCTCGAAGATGAACACGTAATCCACGAAGTCGAGGGCGCCCAGCTCCATGTAGCGGTCGGCCCACACTTCGATCAGGTTGCGGATGCGGCGTTCGCTGAGACCTGCGAGCGTGGCGTCGTGGTCGTCTGAGTAGAGGACGACTTCGCACACTCCGCGCCCCGGAGCCGTCGGGGCGAGGCTAGAGCCAGCCTCATCTGGCTCGGCGGCATCTGGCGAGAAGGAAGGGAACTTGTTCTCGAAGACGACGATGTCGTAGTGTTCGCGGGGAACCTCGGTGGGGAACCCGCCGGGCTTCGTGGGGCAAAGGGGGCAGTATTCCGCCGGAGGCAAGAACGTGCGGTCCTGACGGTGGGTGGCGTAGGCGACCCACTCGCGGAGGTTCGGGTCCCACCGGAGTTGGTTCATGCGAGGCCCGCTTGATGACTTCGCCTCTGTTTCTGGCCGTGAGCCATGAGATCGGGAATCGGAGGTCGTGTTTTCACTTTGCGCCCTCCCGCGGCCGACTCAATTCTTCGCCCCGATTCCGGATCCATCCTCCCCCTGTTCGTCCTCGAAGTCGTAGAAGATGATGTAGCGTCCGTCGTCTTTGGTCTCATGCTCTTTTCGCAAGTGGATCCGTCACCCTTCCCGCTGCGAGCAGCGCGGGGGCGAGGCTCATCCCCAGGATGACGTACCCGAAGACGACCGCAATGAGACCCCACCAGAGGATTATGTTGCCGTATCGCGCCGCGCCCATGCCCATGATCTCCAACGCCCCAACGAACCCGAGCCCCGTCACCGACTATCCGGCCATGAGGTAATCGTTGGAAGCTTTTATTATCTTCCTGAGAACCGCGCCTATGCAAAGCACGAACACGAAGTAGACCCCGATTATCAGGCGATCGAGCCGCGTCTGATCCGCGGCAACCTCCGACTGCGAAAAGGCCAGCGCCACGATGCTTACCTCCCTTTCCGGTTCCTCGCGAGACCATCTCATCCTACCGTATCCATGAACAATCCGCGCAATGCCTTTGGCTGATCTACCATCTCTCGTGAGAACGAGCGGCTTCTTGTGTCTACGTCTCTACGAAAGGGGCAGAACAAGCGTGTGTCACGGTCCCGGCTTCGGGACCCGCTGTCCGCCATCATCTGGCAGAAGGAGAACGAGGATGAAAAGTATTGCGAAGGTCATGGTATTGGCGACGGCCCTCGCCTGTTTCGGGATCTCCGCAAGCTCCTCGTCAGCCCGGACAATGGAGGCGTCGTCGGAGATATGGCGTCCCGCTCTCGGCGTCACCTGGCAGTGGCAACTCGGCGGCGGCGAGTTGGACGCTTCCTTCGACGTTGACGTATACGACATAGACGGCTTCGACAACAGCAAGGCCATCGTGGACCGGCTGCACGGCAAAGGCAGCCGGGCCGTCTGCTACGTCAGCGTGGGGAGTTGGGAGAACTGGCGTCCGGACAAGGGCCAGTTCCCCAACAGCGTGCTCGGCAACAAATACTACGGCTGGCCCGGAGAGAAGTGGCTCGACATCCGCCGCATTGACTTACTCGGCCCGATCATGCAGTCCCGCATGGATATGTGCGCCGCGAAGGGCTTCGACGCCATCGAGCCGGATAACATGGACGGCTACGCCAACAAAACAGGCTTCCCGCTAACCTACGCCGACCAGCTTCGCTACAACAAGTGGCTCGCCGATGAGGCCCACCAGCGCGGACTCTCCATCGCCATGAAAAACAACGAGGCTCAGGTAAAAGACCTGCTACCCTACTACGACTTTGCGATCACCGAAGATTGCTTCGATGGACGGTGGTGCGGAAAAATGAGTCCGTTTGTAGAGCAGGGCAAGGCCGTGCTGGCCGCCGAGTATACGGACACCGGGATGACCAAACGAAGGTTCTGTCCCAAAGCCGGGACGCTGAACTTCGACGCCATCCTGAAAAAAAGAAATCTTGGCCCCTGGCGCCGCGCCTGCTAGACGCAAGACAGCGCGGCCACCGGAGCTTGAACGCGGGTACGCTACTTGAGAAACTTCTTCGCCGCGCTCTTGGCCTTCTGCTCGGGCCC
>Ga0136619_10000876_pt1 | contig 11549 bp, 9 predicted proteins | sample AntDrymUQ3532106_2_FD_104807 | JGI IMG/M metagenome (GOLD analysis project Ga0136619, IMG submission 104807) | Polar desert sand microbial communities from Dry Valleys, Antarctica - metaG UQ353 (21.06) | ecosystem: Environmental > Terrestrial > Soil > Desert | place: Antarctica: Dry Valley...
ATCGCCCAGCCGAGCGGCCCGTCGGGGGCGAAGCCCAGCCGGCCGATGACTTCGAACACCTGGTAACTGCTGCGCTCGGCCGTACCCGACGCCACCCACGGCAGGAACGTGCCGACGATGACGGCGACTCCACCGACCGTGAGCAGGCCAGGCGCCGCCATTCCCGACAACCTCATGTCGTCCCTGGCGTCCCGCCCGGCGGCGCCGGCGGGGGTGGCGGCGGCGGCTGCCATGTCGCCTCCGGCGCCATCCGGCGCGGCGGCTGCGAGGGCTGGTCGTGCAGCAGCGGACGGAATCCGGCAACTGGCGGACCGTCGTAGGGACGGAACCCACCGATGTGCACGGGCGCCAGGCGTTGGCTGCGCCGGTCGTGCAAGCCCTTGGAAACCAGCCAGGCGAGGATCGCTGCCAACGGACTCGACAGGGCGATGAGCGCCCGCAGCTCGGACGACGCCGACAGCTCGATCGACAGCAGCCCGGCCGCGACCACAGCGAGGCCGACGGCCTCGATCATCCCAGCGCCACCACGGCCGCTGGACAACCCGAAGGACACAAGGCCCGTGATCAGGATGATGGCGACCACGGCCGCGATGGCGGGTGCCTCGCTTTCCGCTGCGTCTGCGAAACCTCGGTACACGAGCATGGCAATGGGCAGGCTGATCAGCACTGCGGCGGCGCCGATCCACTCGGTTCGCTCGGCCTCCTCACCGCGGTACGCCGACTCTGCGATGAGGAAGGCGATCACGATGGCCGCCGTGCACAAGCCCACAGGGTGAGGGTACCGGTCGGGCCCGACCGCACCCGTTCGGCGTGCCGGTACGATGCGGCGCGATGCCGAGACGAATGGTGCCTGCCCCCGTGGTCACGTCCCGGCGGGCGGCGGCGGCCAGCGCCGACCAGATCGCCACGCAGGCGGCGATGTCGCTGTTCGAACGCGGCGGCAACGCCGTCGACGCGGCCATCGCCGCCAACGCGGTGCTGACCGTGACGGCCCCGCACTTGTGCGGGCTGGGTGGTGATCTGTTCGCCTTGGTTCATGACGGCGCCGAGGTGCACGCTCTCAACGCCAGCGGCCGGGCCGGGGCTGGCGTCGACGCCGCGGCCCTGCGAGCTGAAGGGCATTCGGTGATGCCGTTTCGTCACCACCCTGCTGCGGTCACGATCCCGGGATGCGTCGACGGGTGGCTGGCACTTCACGACCGGTTCGGCTCGCGGCCGCTCGGGGAGCTCCTGGCACCGGCGGTCGCCCTAGCCGGCGCCGGGTTCCTCGCCAGTCCGCTGCTTGCCGGGTCGCTCTCACTGGTCGACGAGCAGTCACGCCACAACCTCATCGAGTTGGCTGATCAAGCGACGGCACCGGGCGCGCTCGTGCGGAGGCCGGGCGTAGCGAGGACCTTGGAGGCCATCGGCTCACAGGGGCGAGCCGCCTTCTACGGCGGCGAGTTCGGGCGCGGCCTGGTGGAGCTGACCGGCGGCCTCATCAGTGCTGCCGACCTCGATGCAGGACAAGCCGACTGGCAGTCGGCGCTGCGTGCCGAAGCGTTCGGGGTCACGTTGCACACGATCGCCCCGAACTCCCAGGGCTACCTCACGCTTGGCAGTGCGATCGCCGCCGAGACCCTCGGCCTGCCGGAGGATCCCGACTCACAGGAGTGGCTCAACGTCTTGGTGCGCGCCGCCGTCGTGGCCGGAACAGACCGGCCTGCTGTGCTGCACGAACGGGCGGACGGTCACGAGCTGCTCGAGGTCATCGCCGAGCGAGCCCGGACGGCGGCAGGCGGCACCGGCGCCGAGGTCGACGCACCGCCGACCGCCGACGGCGACACCACCTACCTGTGCACGGCGGAGCGCGGCGGGCTGGCGGTGAGCCTGATCCAGTCCAACGCCTCGGGCTTCGGCTCCGGGCTCGTGGAACCGTCGACGGCGATCAACGTGCAGAACCGGGGGCTGGGTTTCAGCTTGCAGGAGGGCCATCCGGCGGAGCTGGCGCCAGGGCGGCGGCCGCCGCACACGCTCGCGCCTGCGCTGGCCACTTACTCCGACGGGCGCCGGATCGTGTTCGGCACCATGGGCGGCGATGCCCAGCCCCAGATCCTGCTGCAGCTGGCGGCGCGTCTGTTCCATCACGGCGAGCGCGTCGGCTCGGCGGTTGCAGCTCCCCGGTGGGTACTACGCGGGCCAAGCACCGGCTTCGACACGTGGGACGGTGACGCTCCACCGAGCCTCGTCGTGGAGGGCCATGCCCCCGACGCCTGGGCGACGGCACCGTTCGGCTATGCCATCCGACGCAGCGACTCGTTCACCAGCGAGTTCGGGCACGCCCACGCCATCGTCGACGACGGCGAGGCGCTCCATGCCGCCGCCGACCCAAGGGCGGTCATCGGCGCAGCAGCCGGCCGATGAGGCGTACATCTCCTCGCTGGTCATGGCGATCTGCTTGTATGGCGCCGTGAGCAGACAGGTCGTGATCATTGGCGGCGGCATCGTGGGTGCGGCACTGGCCGCATACCTGTGCGAACACGAAGGCGTCGACGTGACGGTGATCGAGCGGGGCCCGAACAATCGGCTGGTGGGGTCCACAGGTCTCGCACCGGGGTTCGTCGGGCTGCTCGGCGAGACGCCGGTGATGACCGGACTCGCACGCGCCAGTGCCGACTGCTACGAGCGCCTCGAGCACGACAGTCTCTCCGGCTTCGACCGGGTCGGCGGACTCGAGGTCGCCAGCACGCCAGCAGGAATGGCCGATCTGGAGCGCCGCGCCGCGCTCGCTCACGATGCCGGCCTGCCTGCCCACGTGTGCGACACGGCACAGGCGATGGAGTGCGAACCGGTCCTGGTGGGTCCGGACAGCTGCGTCGGCGGCGTGCTCTACCCCGACGACGGAACCGCTCGCGCCGAGGTGGTGACGGCGGCGCTCAAGGACAGCGCGTCCAGTGCCGGCACCCACTTCGTCTTCGACGCCGCGGTCACTGCCATCGACGTGCGGGGTGACCAAGTCCGTGCGGTCCGGGTCGGTGAGGAGGCGTTCGTTGCCGACGACATCGTCATCGCCTGCGGGATCTGGGGACCTGCGGTGGCCGCGCTCGCCGGCCGGCTCCTGGCGCTGACACCGGTGGCGCACCCGTACGTGTACGGAGCGGTACACGGCCGCAGCGCCGCTCGGTCGCCATTCGTGCGTTGGCCCGAGCACCACGTCTACGCCCGTGACCATGGCGACCGGCTCGGCCTGGGCACCTACGACCACGCCCCACTCGCGGTGGCCATCGACCAACTCGGGGCCGTCGCCGGGCAACCTTGGCCGGCGGCGCTCTTCGATCCGGCGGTCGCCAGGGCGCTGGACCTGCTGCCGCCAGATCAGCGCTTCGCCCCCGAACGGCGAGTCAGCGGGGTGTTCTCCATGACCGCAGACAACCTGCCGCTGCTCGGACCGATCGAGGAAGTTCGAGGGTTGTGGGCGGCCGAGGCGCTGTGGGTCACACACGCCGCCGGCGCCGCTCGCGCACTGGCGCAGATGATGACTGGTACCTCGCCCGGCATCCCCGGTCTCGAGGCGCTTCGGCCAGGACGCTTCACCGGCCAGCGGGCCGACGACCTGAACGATCGCGCCCTGCGCATGTATCGCGACATCTACGCCACCGCCTGAGGCCCTCGCCACCTCGGTCAAGCGCCTCGGGACTCGGCGAGGCGTCGCAGCCAGTAGCGGAACCAGTCCGGGCCGTACGGAACGTAGACGCGGGTGGGGATGGCCCGACGGCGCAGTTGGTCGAGCAGCTCGGGACGTACGCCGAGCAGCTGCTCGACCGGCACCGGTCCGAGCGCCAGCTGCACCGCCTCGCGAAGTCGACCGTCATGCGTCGCCATCGACCACGTCGCCCCCGCAGCGGCAAGCTGGTGGGCAAGCTGCAGGAAGGCGATGTCGGTCTCCTCGCCGTAGGGGTGGGTGCCGACCCGCTCGATGTAGGCGCCCTTGACCAACCGGATGTGCACCCCTGCGTCAGCCAGCGCGTCGGCGTCGTCAGCGGACCGCAGCAAGTTCGCCTGGATCGTGGCGCCGATCCGCTCGGCGAGGCCTCGTCTGGCGACCTCGAGCACGCATCCCAGCACCGCGTCCGTGCGTGCGGCATCCTCGGCTCCAACCTGGACCCGCCGGCCCTCTGGCAGCGCAGCAGCTACATCGCCCAGCAACCGGGTCGTCCCCGCCGGATCGACGTCCACCGCCAGGTGCGACAGGTCGATCGACAGCCACACGTCGGCCGGCGGCGCCGGCAGTGCCTCAGCGAGAGCCAGGTACTCCTCGGCAATCAAAACCGCTTTCGACGAGTCGCACACCTGCTCGCCGAACAGGTCCACGCTCACCCCAAGCCCGCGCCCGATCAGGTCCGCCGCCACCTGTAGTGCCTCGGACCTCGAGCGTCCCGCCACGTAACGCGACGCTGCGCGCCACGCCAGCGCGTCTCCGCCTGGCAGCGCCCTGACCGCACGTTCAAGCCGCTCGTTCGTCGCCGCCCGGAAGAGCATCGCACGATCGGCACGCATCCGAGCAGCATGTCAGCGCAGGAGTGGGACGACCTCTTCTGCGAAGCGGGCCATCTGCTCGTCGGCCTTCTTGTACGGGTCGCCGATCAGGTGCGGAAAGACCGTCAGGTTCGTGAGCCCGAGCAGGTCGCGGTACTCCTGCACCTGTTGGGCAACGTCCTCTGGCGAACCGAGCAGGATGGTCCGGTTCTCGATCGACTCCTCGAGCGTCGGGATCAGTCCCGGCTTGGCCGGCTTCCCGTCCGGGCCCATGTAGCCGCGGCTCCAGCCGTAGGGGCCGAGGAACTTCCAGAACTCGTCGTGACCGTTGCGGGCGGAGGCCATCGCCTGCTCGTGCGTGTCCTCTATGCGTATCGAGACGACGAGCATGCGCTTCTCGTGAGGCGCCAGTTCGTGGCCGTCGTGGGCGGCCGCGTACCGCTCGGCATATGTGTCCCAGAAACGCTTGATGAACGAGTGATGCTGGTTCCAGAACACGGCGCCGTGCCCGACCACGGGGACGTAGTCGAGCGTCGGCGGGCTCGTGACGGCCTGCCAGATCTCGTAGGGATATCGGGGCCGAGGCACGAGCGTGAGGTGCTGCACGGTCGCACCGCGGTCGGGGAGGCCGGGTACGGGGATCTGGAAGAACTCGCCAGAGAACGAGAAGTGCTCCTCGGCCAGTGCCCGGCGCACGACCTCCATCGACTCCTCGAACAGGCGGCGGTTGCGCTCGTCGTCGGGCTGCTGATCGGGGTTGTCGTGCGAGCCCACCGACACGCCTTTGTCGTTGAGGTGCAGCACCTCGCGAGGCACGGTGCCGCGGCCGACGCCGAGCACACCTCGACCGCCCGACAGGTTGTGCATGGTGGAGAAATCCTCTGCCAGGCGCAGCGGGTTCCACTGCGGCACGACGTTGAACATGGCGCCGAGACGGATGCGCTCCGTACGGGCGGCGATCCACGTTGAGACGAGCAAGGCGTTCGGGATCACCTCGTAGCCCTCGTGCTGGAAGTGGTGCTCAGTCGTCCAGAACGAGTCGTAGCCGAGGTCCTCGGCGACGGTGGCGGAGTTGATGTAATCGAGGGTCGCCTGCCAGGCGGCTTCATTGCCCGTGCGACGGTCCATCGGCGCCGGCATGCCGGCGCCGGCGTCGTCCAGCTCCACACCGCCGAAGAAGAAGGCACCGAGGTTCAGCGCTGAGTGCTCGATCATCACAAGAAGGTACTCGGTACTATCCGACAGATGAGCGAGCGCAGCGAGCTCACCGGTCGAGCGAACGCCAGTGAGCCGCACGGAGATGGGGTGTGGGGGCGCAGCCCCCACAGTGAGAGATGAGCGGTCAGGTGCTTCGCGGTGCCTGGCTTGGCGACGCCGTCGGCGACGTGCGCATAGGCGATGGTTCCATCGCCGAGGTGGGGCCGGGGCTGGAACCCGCGGCTGGCGAGCGCGTGGTGGAGCTCGGCGGCTACGTGCTGCTGCCGTCTCCGTTGGAGGCCCATGCCCACCTCGACAAGGCATTCCTCGCCGATGTCGTCAGCAACCCGACGGGCGACCTCTTGGGCGCCATCAGGGCCATGGAGACGGCTGCCCACTCGTTCAGCGTCGATGACACGACGAACCGTGCCGTACGGGCCATCGAGCTGATGGCGGCGAACGGATGCACGGTGATCCGCACCCACGTCGACGTGACCGAGTGGACCGGGCTGCGACCGATGGAGGCAGTGCTGGCGGCCCGGGCAGCCACCGTGCACTTGGTCGATGTGGAGATCGTTGCCCTGTGCGGGTTTCCGGTGCTGGGGACGGAGGGCGCCTTGCACCGCTCGCTGCTCGCCGATGCCATGACGATGGGCGCCGACCTTGTCGGCGGGTGCCCACATCTCGAGCCCTCCTCTCTCGACGAGGCGACGAGCTACCTGCTCCAGGTTGCTGCGGATCATTCGGTGGGCGTCGACCTGCACACCGACGAGACACTGGATGCCGGTGTGCTCGGCCTCGCCGATCTTGCCCGCCACGTGGCGGCCGGGTTCGAGCACCCGGCGACGGCGAGCCATTGCGTGAGCCTGTCGATGCTGCCGGAGGCGCGCCAGCGGGAGGTGGCCGAGCAGGTGGCGGCGGCCGGCATCGGCGTGGTCGCGCTCCCACAGACGAATCTCTACCTGCAGGGCCGGGCTCACGCCGAGGCCACGCCGCGAGGCATCACATCCGTTGCCGCCCTCCGCGCCGCCGGCGTGCCGGTGGCAGCTGGCCAGGACAACTTGCAGGACCCCTTCAACCCGCTGGGGCGGGGTTGCCCGCTCGACATCGCCGCGCTGATGGTGCTCGTCAGCCACTTGACGCCTGATGACGCCTACCGCACCGTGAGCGACGAAGCCCGCCGGGTGCTCGGCCGCGAAGTCGTCTCGCTGACGGTTGGCTCGCCTGCCGACCTGCTGGCCGTGCGCGCAGGAACGCTGCGCCAGGCCCTGGCCGCCGGGCCGTCGGACCGGCTCGTGTGGCGGGCGGGCACGCTGACGTCGCCTTCCAACGCCGCACAGGCCGGGTCCGCATCGGCGCCCGGTGCGAACGCGTCGCCCTGACCGAGCAGCTATGGTTCGCGCACATGCGTACGCACGGCCGGCTGTTCCGGATCGTCGCAGCGCTGACGATCGCAGCCGTCGGTTTCGGCGCATGTAGCTCCGACGATGGCGGAGCGGCGCAGGCTCCAGTCACCTCGTCGAGCCGGCCCCTGACCCGCTGACCGGCCACCTTCACAACTCGAACGTCGAGATCTCGCGCAGCGCGGCGCCGAACCGTTCGACAGCGGCCTCGAAGAGCTGCTGGCCCCGCTCCACCGTGGCCACGGTGGGATCGCCGATGTGACCGCCGAAGTCGTCCGAGGTCCAACCGAACGTGACCGGCCCGCCGAAGCGGACGTGCTCGTTGCCATCGAGCCACTCGGGCACGTTGCGCATCGCCGCGCTCATGTCGACGAGGTTGGCCGCCAGGTGCAGCATCAGCGAGGTCTCGTCGGCGCCTGCGTGGATTCCCATCCCCGACTCCTCGTCGGCGGAGGCGCCACCCTGGTCGGGCGGCAGGCTCGGATGGGCGAGGAACGTGAGCAGTCCGTTCTGCAGACGGATCTCGCGGTTGGCGACGTTGACGACGGCGCTGTTGCCTCCGTGGCCGTTGAAGAACACGAGCTTGCGGGCCGACGTGGCAGCGATGCTGCGCCCGATGTCGTCCAGCACGGCCAGCAGCGTCGTGGCGCGCAGCGAGATGGTGCCCGGTGCCCAGGCGTGCTCGTTGGAGCGGGTGTACGCCAGCGGCGGCAGCAACCAGGCGTCGATCTCCTCGCCCACCTGTTCGACGGCGGCCGTGGCGACGGCGTTGGCGATCAGCACGTCGGTGTTGAGCGGCAGGTGTGGCCCGTGCTGCTCGATCGCCCCCAACGGCTGCACGATGATGCTGTCCTCGACGATCCGTGTTGCCACCTCGTCGACTCGCAACTCGGCGAGGTTCCGTCGGAGGCGAGGCACGGTGCCACGTTAGCGACCGTCCCCGCTGCGCTGGGATCAGCTGTGGAGGCGACGGCTGAGCGTCTGGAGCTTGACGAGGGTGCGCAGCTCCTCGTCGACCGGTTGCACGATGAGTCGCTCACCGACCTCCGTCGTGGCATCGACCAACGTCCGACGGGCGCGAGCGGCGCGACTCCTGGCCCCGACGGCGGTCGCCCACCGGGCTGCTGTCGCCAGCAGCAGGCCGAGCACAGCGCCTCCGACAGCGAGCACTGTCGGCCATGGAACCTCACCGAGCTTCGGCGTCGGGAGCCCTGGCAACCGGAGCCAGGCAACGACGCCGAGCACCACCAGCCACAGCAATCCGACGACCAGCACGGCAGCGAGCACGCGCTGTACGGCGCCGAGGGCCCGCCACCAGCGGGGCTGCTCGGTCGGTAGACGGGCGGCGCCGACGGCGCGATCGATGGCGTCGTCGAGATCCCCTCGCCGAGAGTCGGCTGCCTGGACGATCCGCCGGCGCCACACCGACGGGAGACCCTCGGCGGTGTCGTCGACGAGGCGGCGGATCGCCGTTGACACGCCGGCGGCGGCGATCGGAGACGGCGGTGGCAGCGACGTGCGAGGAACCGCAGCTGCTTCGGTCGCGTTCGACGCGCGGCGGCGATCGAGACCGAGGCGACGCAACGGATCGCGGCGCAGCCGGGTCAGCCAACGGGTTGGCGGCCAGCCGGCCGCCTGGCGACCGCGTATGCGGTGCGCCTCGGCCACGGCGTCGACCACTCCGTCCACACCGCCGGCCGAGGCGAGGGCAGCGCCGAGCCGACGGGTCGCAGCCACCGGCACAGGGCCTGGCTTCACGGTTCCGATTGCGGACTCCAGGTCGTCGGCGATCCAGTCGACGTCGGCATCGAGACGGGCGACGAGCGCCCGGCGTTCGCCAACGCGGGCACCCAACTCGCGACGGAGATCGTCGATGCCCTCGCCAGTGCGGGCGGAGACACCGAACAGGCGCACTCCTTTTCCCTTGCCCGTGATCTTGCCCAACAGTCCCGGCGTTGCGATGTTCAGACCGTCGGCCGTGAGCAGCCGACCGAGATCCTCCAGCGCCTCTCGCCTGGCATCCGCCGGCAGCGTATCGACGTGGTTGAGGGCGACGAGCGTCACGTCGGCATGCCCGGCGAAGCGACGCAAGTAGCCCTCGTGAAGCGCAGCGTCGGCGTACTTCTGCGGATCGACCACCCAGATGAACACGTCGACGACATGCACCATGCGATCGACCTCCTGGCGGTGGCCGGCCGACGTCGAGTCGTGGTCGGGGAGGTCGAGCAGGACGAGACCCGCCAAAGCCGGCTCGATGACGACGGCGTACCGGCGCACGCCGAGCCAGTCGAGCAAACCAGCAGTGTCGGCGCCGAGGGTCCCATCGGCGGTGAACACGGCGGCCTGCGTGCTCGCCGTCGTCGGTCGGCGCACACCCACCGTCGCCAGATCACTGCCGGCCAGCGCGTTGAACATCGACGACTTGCCGCTGCCGGTCGCCCCGGCGAGCGCGACCACGGTGTGTGTGGCGCCGTGTTCGAGCCGCTCATCCGCCCGTTTCGCCGTCGCTGCGGTGCGAACCGCAACGTCAGGCGGCAGACGCCCTTGTGCGAGCGCGGCGATCTCGCCGAGCAGGTCGAGGCGCTCCCGCAGCCGCTCACCGCCCCGCCCGACGGAGACTGTAGGCGACGACGCCGGTGCGATCATCGCCCCGTAACCCCTGTACGCAACCGCTCCGCCAGCCTGCGCAGCCGCCCGACATCGTCCTGCTGGCGATGCGGATCCAGCGCCGCAGCGAACCGGGCCACTTCGGCCTCGAGGAGCTGTCCGACCCGTCGTTCCAGATCGGCTCGAGCCTCGGTGGTCAGCCGGCGCACCGCCTGGTCGCCGAGCAACGCCTCCAGCAGCTTCTGCCCGACGGCCGACGTGCCACCGGCAATGGCCACCTCGGCGCCGGTCAAACCGCCCGTCTGGGAGAACACGCCGACCATCAACACGAGCGCCACGCCATTGACGCCGTACGACAGCACCCTTGCAGAGAGCTGCTTGCCGCGGCTCTCGCGGCGCAGCAAATCGAGCACGCCTGCCTGCCAATCGCGCACCATGCGGGCGGCCCGCTCGTCGAGCTCCGCTGACGGCCGGGTGAGATCGATGCCTCGGTCACCGGCCTCGCGCATCAGGGCGCCACCGGCTCCTTGCGAACGCCATTGTCCGACGACTTCATCGACGGCCTGAGCCGTCCGTTCGAGGACCACCATCTCGACGCCGGAGTTGACCGCACCCTGGAACCGTTCGGTGTTCCGGGGGCGCCCGGTGACGGCGGACGTGACGCGGTCACGCAGCCGACCGATCGTCGACTGCAACTGGCGCAGGAGCTCTCCGGTGCCGAGCAGCTCCTGCCAGCGAGCCAACACCTCTCCCCGCATGACCGTGCCGTCACGCACGTCCGTGGCGATGTTCCAAACAGCGCGGTCGAAGCCGTCGCCGAGCCGATCCTCCATCCAGCCGAGCATCGCTCCCTGGTACTCGACCGCCGCGGCCACCCGGTCGCTGCGTGCGGCCAGCTCAGCGATGGTGCCTGCCAGCGTGCGACCGACGAGCTCGGCGCGGGCGCGTTGGTCGGCGGCGAGGGTTCCGAGCCAGGCCCGTAGCGGCTCCACGGCCGACCTGGGGAGCAGCCCGTCGACGAGCTCTTGCTCCTCGATGGTGAACACCGGTGCCGTACCGAGACCCTCCGTGCGCAGCATCTCGGCGAGGTGCGGTCCGATCTCGGACGCCGCACCCGGCGGCACGCGGTTGAGCACGAGGGCGATGCCCACGCCCCTGGCTACGGCACGGCGGAGGAACTCCCAGGGCACGGCATCGGCGTAGCGGGCGGCAGTGGTGACGAACACCCAGAGGTCGGCGGCATCGAGCAGTTGGGCCGCCGCCGCCCGGTTCGCGTCAACCACCGAATCGATGTCGGGGGCGTCGAGCACGGCGAGCGCGGCCGGCACGGTCTCGCGGGCGACGAGCTCGATGTGCCCTGTCGCCGTTTCATCACGGGACTCCTCTATGGATCCGCCACGCACCCTGGCCAGGCCGGGCAGGATTCGGTCGCCGTCGAACCAGCTGGCGGCATCCGGGTGGTGGACGAGCACCGGGCTCCGCGTCGTCGGACGGAGCACGCCGGGTCGGCTGACCTCGTCACCGACGAGACCGTTGACGAGCGTCGACTTGCCGGCGCCCGTCGATCCACCGACCACCGTCAGCACGGGGGCATCGACGTCTCGTAGGCGTGGCAGCACGTAGTCATCGAGCTGGCGGACCGCGGAAGCGGCCTGCTCCCTGGCCTCATCGGCGCCGGGAAGGTCCAGCGACATCGGCACGCGGTTCAGCGCGTCGCGGAGCTCGGTCGCCGTCGCCAGCAGGTTGTCGGTGTCGATGATGATCCCCTTCGAGTCGACCCGCCCGGGATCGGATCAGGCGTCCCTGATCATGCCCTCACGCTGCACG
>Ga0136619_10000877_pt1 | contig 11548 bp, 9 predicted proteins | sample AntDrymUQ3532106_2_FD_104807 | JGI IMG/M metagenome (GOLD analysis project Ga0136619, IMG submission 104807) | Polar desert sand microbial communities from Dry Valleys, Antarctica - metaG UQ353 (21.06) | ecosystem: Environmental > Terrestrial > Soil > Desert | place: Antarctica: Dry Valley...
CGGCATCGACACGACCTCGCGGACCACCCGGGAGGCGATCGGTGACTACTTCGCGCGGGTCCGCGGTGGCGAGCTCGGCTCGCTGCCTGCGCTGCTCGGGCTGGTCGTGCTCACGATCGTGTTCTCGGCGCTGTCGGGCAACTTCCTGACGCTGGGCAACTTGGCCAACCTGCTCGCCCAGGGCGCCGGCGTCACGATCATCGCGATGGGCCTGGTGTTCGTGCTGCTGCTCGGCGAGATCGACCTGGCCGCCGGCACGGCGTCCGGCGTCGCGGCGGCCGTGCTCGCCCTGCACCTGGTCACCAACGGCAACCTGCTCGGCAGGCTGGGCACCGTCGTGTTCGTGGTCTTCTGCGGCCTGCTCGTCGTCGCGATCGGACTCGCGATCCTGATGCGGATCTGGGTGGCCGCGATCGCGGCGGCAATCGCACTGGTCATCGTGGCCGTCGGATTCGGTGCCAACGCGTGGCTGGAGATGTTGCTGGCGGTCTGCGTCGGCACCGCGATCGGCGTGCTGACCGGCTACCTGGTCGCGCGGGTCGGAATTCCGTCCTTCGTGGTGACCCTGGCGCTGTTCCTGACCTGGCAAGGCGTCATCCTGCAGTTCATCGGCGAGGGCGGCACGCTCGGTATCCGCGACGAGACGCTGTTCGCGGTGGCCAACGGGAACCTGTCGGTACCGTTGAGCTGGGCGCTGTTGGTGATCGCGGTCGGCGGGTACGCCGCGGTGGTGCTCGGCCGGCACTTCGCCCGGCTGCGCAAGGGCCTGGTGACGCAGCCGACCACGCTGGTGTTGATCAAGGTGGGCGCGGCGGCCGTGCTCGGCGCGATCGCCACGTTCCTGCTCACCCAGAACCGGTCCCAGAGCCCGCTGATCGAGATCACCGGGGTGCCCTACGTGGTGCCCATCGTGCTCGTGTTGCTGGTCATCGGCACCTACGTGCTGGACCGGACGAGCTACGGCCGGCACATCTACGCCGTCGGCGGCAACGCCGAGGCGGCCCGGCGCGCCGGCATCAACGTGCCCAAGGTCCGCGCCTCGGTGTTCGTCATCTCCGGGGCCGTGGCCGCGATCGGCGCGATCGTGTACTCGTCCAAGGTCGGCTCGGTGGACCCGACCGCCGGTGGCGGCACGACGCTGCTGTTCGCGGTGGGTGCGGCCGTGATCGGCGGCGTCTCGCTGTTCGGTGGCAAGGGGCGGGTGAGCAACGCCGTCATCGGTGGGCTGGTACTGGCCATGGTGGCCAACGGGCTCGGTCTGCTCCGCCAGCCCGCGGCGGTCGTCCTGATCGTCACTGGCCTGGTCCTGCTGCTCGCGGCGAGCGTCGACGCGCTGTCCCGGCGGCGGGCAGCGAACCGCTGACGTTCGTCCCGTCGTTGCGTTGCTGATGACCGGGGCGGTGACCGAGGGGGCGCGGCCCGATCAGGCACGTCGGCACAACCGCACCGCGGTGCTGCGCCGGCTGCACCTGGACGGGCCGTGCACCCGCGCCGTGCTCGTCACCGAGCTGGGGCTGAACCGCAGCACGATCAAGGCGGTCGTCGACGAGCTGGCGGCCGCCGGCCTGGTCGCCGAACGGGTGCCGTCGATGCGCAGCGGCGCGGGCCGCCCGTCGCTGCTGGTGCTGCCGCAGCCGCACGCGGCAGTCGTCCTCGCGGTCGACGTGCAGGTCGAGCAGGTGGCGATGGCGCTCGTCGGGCTCGGCGGCGAGCTGCTCGGCCGGTGTAGCTGGAAGCTGCGTGGCCGCTCCCGTGAGCCGGTGGAGATGATCACCAGGATCATCGACTCCACCGAGATGCTCACCGAGGAGCTCGGTCGGGGCGTGGTGGCCGCCGGGGTGTCGGTACCCGGGATGGTGCGCCAGGAGGACGGGTTGGTGCGCGAGGCGCCCAACCTGCGGTGGTTCGACGTGCCGCTGGGCCAGCGGCTGACCGCGGCGCTGCACGTACCGGTGCGGGTGGGCAACGACGCCGTGCTCGGCGCGCTGGCCGAGCACAGCAGGGGGATCGCCAAGGGCATCTCCGACATGGTCTTCCTCGCCGCGGACGTCGGCGTCGGCGGCGGGGTGATCTCGGCGGACTCCCCGCTGCGTGGCTCGCGCGGCTACCTCGGAGAGCTCGGGCACATGGTGGTGCGACCCGACGGCCGGGAGTGCTACTGCGGCGCCCGCGGCTGCTGGGAGACCGAGGTGGGGGAGGCGGCGCTGTGCCGCGCGCTGGGCCTGCCGGCCGACGTGGCGCGTGGGGTGGTGATCGCGGAGCTGCATGCGCTGTCCGCCGACCCGGCCGCCGCACTGCGCCGGCTCGGCGAGTTCGCCGACTGGCTCACCCTCGGCCTGGTCAACGTGGTGAACCTGCTGGCTCCCGAGCTGGTGGTGCTCGGTGACCTGCTGACCGACGTGCCGCCGGTGGTCCTGGAGCGGGTCTCCCAGCTGGTGCACGAGCGCTCGCTGGTCAGCCGGGCGGTCGGGCCGACCCGCATCGTCAGCTCCGCGCTGGGTCGGCACGCCCAGATCGTCGGTGCCGGTGAGCTGGCCTTCGCACCGATCCTGGATGCGGCCTCGTTCACCCCGTCGACCGCTCTGGACTGACCAGGTCCCACTGGTGTGGTCGGCGCCCGCGCGTCGGGGAGCTGCCGCCCTGGCGCCGGCGGCTACCGTGTCGGCATGGCTGGACGAGCGACAGGCGCCGGGACCCGGGGCGGGCGTAGCTCCAGCCGCAGCTCGAGTGGCCGCCGTCCGGCGAGCGCGCGCAAGCCGGCCCCGCGGCGTGCTCCGGCCAGGCGTCCCGCGCCGCGCCGTACCGGTCCTGGCCCATTGGGCCGTGGCCTGCGGGCCTTCGGCCGCGGCGTCGGCCGGGCCCGCGAGCTGGATCCCGCGCACCGGCGCGACGGCGTGGCACTGCTGCTCATCGTGCTGGCGGTCGTGGTGGCCGCCGGGGTGTGGTGGGGCGCAGGTGGGCCGGTCGGCGCGTGGTTCGCGACCCGGCTGGCCGACGTCATCGGTGCCGCGGAGTACGCGCTGCCGGTGATCCTCGCCGGCATCGGAGTCGCGGTGCTGTGCACGGCGGCCCGGCCGGAGGCGCGGCCACGGCTGGTGGTCGGCGGGCTGCTGCTCGCGCTCGGCATCCTCGGGATGTGGCACCTGGTCGCCGGCGCGCCGACCGATCCGATCGCGTGGCGGTCCGCGGCCGGTGCGCTGGGCTATGTGGCCGCGGCCCCGCTGGTCAGCGGGCTGACGACCTGGGTCGCGGCACCGGTGCTCGCGTTGCTTATCGGCTATGCCCTGCTCGTGCTTACCGGGACACCCATGCGCCAGGTGCCGGCGGGGGTGCGGGCCCTGTTCGGTCGGGGTACTCCGACCGACGAGGCCGCCGCGGATCAGGCCATTCCAGTCGAGGACGCCGTCGAGCCGTCAGCCGACTCGACCGTCGCGCTGCGTCGCCCCTCCCGCCGCCGACAGGCCGCGATGGCCGACGAGCCCGGCGAGCCGCCTGCGCAGCAGCTGCAACTCCCCACCGAGCCCCCGGCCGGGCCTCCGCCGGCCGAGCACGCCGGGACTTCGGCCGCGCGTGGCGCCGAGGGCAGCACCTACCGGCTACCCCCACCCAACCTGCTGGGCATGGGTGCGGCTCCCAAGCTCCGCAGCAAGGCCAACGACTCGATGATCGAGGCCATCAGCGAGGTGCTCGACCAGTTCGACGTCGACGCGCGGGTCACCGGCTTCAACCGCGGGCCGACCGTCACCCGCTACGAGGTGGAGCTCGGGCCGGGCGTCAAGGTCGAGAAGATCACCCAGCTGACTCGCAACATCGCCTACGCGGTCGCCACCGACAACGTCCGGCTGCTGGCCCCGATCCCCGGCAAGTCCGCCGTGGGCATCGAGGTGCCCAACACCGACCGCGAGATGGTCCGGCTCGGCGACGTGCTGCGCAGCCCGACCGGTCGCGCCGAGGGCCACCCGCTCGTGGTGGCGCTGGGCAAGGACATCGAGGGGCACTTCCTGCTGGCCAACCTGGCCTCGATGCCGCACCTGCTCGTGGCCGGCTCCACCGGCTCGGGCAAGTCGAGTTTCATCAACTCGGTGCTGGTGTCGGTGCTGGCGAATGCCACCCCGGACCAGGTCCGCATGATCCTCATCGACCCCAAGATGGTCGAGCTGACGCCGTACGAAGGCATCCCGCACCTGATCACGCCGATCATCACCCAGCCGAAGAAGGCCGCCACCGCGCTGGCCTGGCTGGTCGAGGAGATGGAGCAGCGTTACCAGGACATGCAGGCCAGCCGGGTGCGGCACATCGACGACTTCAACCGGAAGGTCCGCTCGGGGGAGATAACCGCACCGCCCGGCAGCCAGCGCGAGTACCGGCCCTACCCCTACATCCTGGCGATCGTCGACGAGCTCGCCGACCTGATGATGACCGCGCCACGCGACGTCGAGGACGCCGTCGTGCGGATCACCCAGAAGGCGCGGGCGGCGGGCATCCACCTCGTGCTGGCCACCCAGCGGCCGTCGGTGGACGTCGTCACAGGCTTGATCAAGACGAACGTGCCGTCCCGGTTGGCGTTCGCGACGTCGTCACTCACCGACAGCCGGGTGATCCTCGACCAGCCCGGCGCGGAGAAGCTGATCGGGATGGGCGACGGGCTGTACCTGCCGATGGGGGCGTCCAAGCCGGTGCGGCTGCAGGGGGCCTACGTCAGCGACGAGGAGATCACCGCGGTCGTCAGCTACACCAAGAAGCAGGCCGAGCCGGCCTACACCGAGGGCGTCACGGCGGCCAAGGCAGGGGAGCAGCGGGAGGTCGATGCCGACATCGGCGACGACCTCGACGTCCTGCTCGCCGCCGCGGAGCTCGTCGTGAGCTCGCAGTTCGGCTCCACCTCGATGCTGCAGCGCAAGCTGCGCGTCGGCTTCGCCAAGGCGGGACGGCTGATGGACCTGCTGGAGAGTCGTGGCGTGGTCGGGCCGTCGGAGGGCTCCAAGGCGCGCGAGGTGCTGGTCAAGCCAGATGAGCTGGACGGCCTGCTGTGGTCCATCCGCGGCGGCGGCCCGGTGCCCTCCGAGCAGAACGAGGACGGGGACGCGCCGCCCGACTCGTAGCCGCCCCAGGTGCCACTCATGTGGCAGAACTTGCTCCCAGCGCATGTCTTGCCACATGAGTGGCGGCCGGCCGTGGGCCGGGCGGTGGCGCGCGTCAGAGCGTGCGGAGCATGCGGGCGTTGCCCAGGGTGTTCGGCTTGACGTGTGCCAGGTCGAGGAACTCGGCGACGCCCGCGTCGTAGGAGCGGCGCATCAGCTGGTAGACCTCGGGCTCCACGGGGGCGCCGTCGATCTCGACGAAGCCGTGCCTTGCGAAGAAGTCCCGCTCGAAGGTCAACACGAACAACCTGCTGAGCTCCAGTGCGCGGGCGGTGGCGACCAGCGCCTCGACCAACGAGCTGCCGACCCCCCGCCCGGCGCGCTCGGGGTGCACCGCGACCGTGCGGATCTCCCCGAGGTCCTTCCACAGCACGTGCAGCGCGCCGCAGCCGACGACCTGCCCGTCCTGCTCGGCGACCCAGAACTCCTGCACGTCCTCGTAGAGCGTGACGAGCTCCTTGGCGAGCAACACCCGGCCGGTGTAGTGGTCGACCAGCGACTTGACGGCCGCCACGTCGCCGGTCCGGGCCCGCCGGATCTGCGTCTTCGTCACGTCGGGTCAGGGTAGATCAGTTTTCGGCCGATACGCTGGCGACGTGTCGCCGTCGTCGCAGCCGCCCGATCCAGCCCGAACACCACGGGCGAGCCTGCTGACGCTCGGCTGCGCGCGCAACGACATCGACTCCGAGGAGCTCGCCGGGCGGCTGTCCGCCGACGGCTGGCAGGTCGTGGACTCCGCCGACGCCCCGGACGTGATCGTCGTCAACACCTGCGGGTTCGTCGAGCAGGCGAAGAAGGACTCCGTCGACACCCTGCTGGCCGCGGCCGACATCGCCGCGGGCAGCGGCGCCAAGGTGGTGGCCGTCGGCTGCCTGGCCGAGCGCTACGGCGCCGAGCTGGCCGCCAGCCTTCCCGAGGCCGACGCCGTGCTCGGGTTCGACCACTACGCGACGGTCAGCGAGCGGCTCGCCGACGTGGTGGCCGGCCGACCGGTCGCCGCGCACACCCCGGTGGACCGCCGCACCCTGCTGCCGATCACGCCGACGGCCCGGCCGTCCGCCGCCCTCGACGTCGCCGTGCCCGGCCACGGCTGGGTGCCCGACGTGTCCCGGCGGCGGCTGTCCGACGCGCCCGTCGCGCCTCTCAAGCTGGCGTCGGGCTGCGACCGCCGTTGCTCGTTCTGCGCGATCCCGTCGTTCCGCGGCGCCTTCGTGTCCCGCCCGCCGGCCGAGGTGCTGGCCGAGGCCGCCTGGCTGGCCGAGCACGGCGTGCGCGAGCTGGTGCTGGTCAGCGAGAACTCCACGTCCTACGGCAAGGACCTCCCCAGCTCGGGCGGGTTGGAGGCGCTGCTGCCGCGGCTGGCCGAGGTGCCGGGCATCGACCGGGTTCGGGTGAGCTACCTGCAGCCGGCCGAGGTTCGCCCTCGGCTGCTGGAGGTCATCGCCACGACGCCGGGCATCGCGCCGTACTTCGACCTGTCCTTCCAGCACGCGAGCGAGCCGGTGCTGCGCCGGATGCGCCGCTACGGCTCGATCGAGGCCTTCCTGGGCATCTGCGAGCAGGTCCGGGCGCTGTCGCCGGAGGCGGGCATCCGCAGCAACGTGATCGTCGGCCACCCCGGAGAGACCGTCGAGGACCTCGCCGTGCTGGAGGATTTCCTCATCGGCGCCCGTCTGGACGCTGTCGGCGTGTTCGGCTACTCCGACGAGGAGGGCACCGAGGCCGCCGGCTACGACGGCAAGCTGCCCGCCGAGGACGTCGCCGCCCGGGTCGAGCGGGTCAGCACGCTGGTCGGGGAGCTCACCGCACAACGGGCGGAGGACCGGATCGGCACCACGGTCAGCGTGCTCGTGGACGCCACGGACAACGGTCGTGCTGCCGGCCGGGCCGAGCATCAGGCGCCGGAGGTCGACGGCGAGTGCGAGCTGACCGGCGACCCGACTGTGTCGGCCGGAGAGCTCGTCACCGGCGTCGTGGTGGCCAGCGACGGCGTCGACCTCGTCGTCGACGTCAAGTCGTCCCTGGAGTCCCGTTCGAGGACGCCCTGATGGAGCCCGCCGGCCGACCTCTCGCAGGGCCCCCTGGCGTGCTGAACATCGCCAACATGCTCACCGGGCTACGGTTGCTGCTGGTCCCGGTGTTCGTCGTGATGTTGCTCGCCGAGGACGGCGGCGACTCGAACCTGCGGTTCGCCGCGTTCGGTGTGTTCGCCCTCGCCTCGATCACCGACCGCCTCGACGGCGACATCGCCCGCCGCCGCGGGCTGGTCACCGCATTCGGGACCATCGCCGACCCGATCGCGGACAAGGCGCTCATCGGCGCCGCGCTGATCGGCCTCAGCATGCTGGGCGAGCTGGCCTGGTGGATCACGGTCGTGATCCTGGTCCGGGAGGTAGGCATCACCGGGCTGCGCTTCTGGGTGCTGCGCCACGGGATCATCCCGGCCAGCCGTGGCGGTAAGGCCAAGGCATTCCTGCAGGCGGTGGCGATCGGGCTCTACGTCCTGCCGTTGCACGTGCTGATCCCGGTGCCCTTGATCGTGGACGCACTGCGATGGGCGGTGCTCGCCCCCGCGCTCGTACTCACGATCGTGACCGGGTTCGACTACCTGTTCCGCGCACTGCGGTTGCGGGCGGCTGCCGGACGAGCCGCGGGGGCTGCCGGCGTTCCGGGGCCGGCCGGAGCAGCTGGGCCGGCAGGTGCAACTGGGCCGGCAGGACCGGCAGCGGTGCCGGAGACGCCGTGACCGTGCGGCTCACGCGGCGTTCGCTGTCGGCGGACAATGGTGGTCGCGGCTCCGCCCGACGCCGCGAGTGGGTACCGTTGCCGCACGGGCGCCGATCGGGGTGTGGCGGCCGGCCAGATGGAGGAGGTGCGGGATGACCCTGCTGCTGCGTGAAGCCATCGGCGGCAGCCTGCGCCGTGCCCGCAACGAGCGTCGTCGTACGTTGCGCGAGATCTCTGGCCGGGCCCGGGTGAGCCTGGGATACCTGTCCGAGGTCGAGCGCGGTCGCAAGGAGGCGTCCAGCGAGCTGCTCGCAGCGATCTGTGACGCACTCGAGTTCCCGCTTCCCGATCTCTTGGCCGACGCCGCGGTGGCGCTCGAGCCGCAGTTCGTCCCCGCTCCCACCGGCGAGACGGCCGAGCTCCGGCTCGCCACCGCCGTCGCAGCCTGAGAACGGGCGATCACCCGCCCTGCGGATCCGGCTATCTTTGGGGCACAGTGGAGGCATCACAGCGGCCCTGACACGATGGGCGTGTAGACGCGCATTCGAACAAGCGGCGCGCTGGTGAAGGCGAAGGAAGACAGGCGGAGGAGATGGCCAGTCCGTTCGTGAAGGCGTGGAAGTACCTGATGGCGCTCTTCTCGTCGAAGGTTGACGAGTACGCCGACCCGAAGGTGCAGATCCAGCAGGCCATGGAGGAGGCGCAGCGCCAGCATCAGTCGCTGTCGCAGCAGGCCGCGGCCGTGATCGGCAACCAGCGGCAGCTGGAGATGAAGCTCAACCGCCAGCTCGGGGAGGTGGAGCGATTGCAGGCCTCGGCCCGCCAGGCGCTCGTGCTCGCCGACGACGCCCGTGCGAAGGGTGACGAGACCAAGGCGGGGCAGTACGAGCAGGCCGCGCAGGCCTCCGCCACCCAGCTCGTCACCGCCGAGCAGTCCATCGAGGACCTCAAGACGCTGCACGACCAGGCGTTGCAGGCGGCCGGGCAGGCCAAGCAGGCCGTCGAGCGCAACTCGATGATCCTGCAGCAGCGGCTTGCCGAGCGGACCAAGCTGCTCAGCCAGCTCGAGCAGGCCAAGATGCAGGAGCAGGCGGCCAAGTCGCTGCAGCAGATGACCGAGCTCGCCGCCCCGGGCAGCACGCCGTCGCTGGAAGAGGTCCGGGACAAGATCGAGCGGCGCTACTCCAACGCGATCGGTGCGTCGGAGCTCGCGTCGAACTCGGTGCAGGGCCGGATGCTCGAGGTGCAGCAGGCCACCGTCGACATGGCCGGTGCGTCGCGGCTCGAGCAGATCCGCTCCTCGATGTCCGGTGGGAAGGTGGCCCCCGAGGTCACCGCGGGCGAGCCCGCCGCGACACCCGCGCAGCCGCAGACCACCCCGCAGGGCCAGAAGCAGGCCGAGTAGCCGCCCGTCCCCGAACGAACGGCACTTTCGTCCGATAGGGCTCTACGAGAGTGCCGTTCGTTGCGCTGGCTGGCAGCGCGGGCAGAAGTAGACGACCCGCGCGTAGATGTCCTCGCCCTGCTCTGCGCGTATGACCCGCGTGCCGCAGCGTCGGCAGGGTTGCCCGCCGCGGCCGTACACCCAGGTCTGGCGGCCGCGTGCCAGCTCGCCGGTGGTGGACTGCTGCGGGCGGTCGGCGTTGCGCAGTAGTAGCTCACGGCTGAGGTCGATGGCGCGCGCCGGCTCGGCCAGCGCGGACACCGGTGCCCACGGCGACACCCCCAGCAGGAAGCACACCTCGCAGCGGTAGAGGTTGCCGACGCCGGCGACGACTCGCTGGTCGAGCAGGGCGAGGCCGACGGGCGTGTCCGGCTGGGCCAGCAGCCGGCGTAGCCCCTCGGCCGCGTGCTCCGGCGACCAGCCGGGGTCGAGCAGGTCCGGGCCGAGGTGCTCCACGAGCCGGTGCTCGTGCGCGGTGGGTACCAGCTTCAGGTCGTGCAGCCGGAAGCCGACGGCGACCCGTTCGGCGGTGGCCAGCACGACCCTGGCGGCGTGGGTGGGCTCGCGCCAGCGGTCGCCGGGGCGGTAGAGGTGCCACGAGCCGTCCATCCGCAGGTGACTGTGCAGCGTGTTGCCGTCGTCGAGCTGTGTGAGCAGGTGCTTGCCGACGGTCCTGACCGCCAGCACGGTTCGCCCCGCGAGGTCGTGCTCGACCAGGCTCGGGTGCCGCAGCTCGCCGCGCAGCAGCCGGTGGCCGGCCAGCGCAGCATTGAGCCGCTTGCCGGTCAGGTACACGGTGTCGCCTTCGGGCACCCCCCGATGCTGCCACCGCGCATCAACCGATCGGTCGACGCGGGTGCGCCGTGGGGGCGGCCGCATCGTGGCCGGCTAGCCGGCCCGGATCGGGTCAGCCGGCGGGCACCGGCGTGCGCACCGCGTAGAGCCGGTCCTCGCGCACCAGACGGAACCCCAACCGGCGCGCGACCCCGAGGCTCGCCGGGTTGTCCGTACTGGTGCTCCAGCTGGGGATGCGGCCGGCGCGCCGGATGTCGGCGACGACCTCCGCGGCGCAGGCGGTGGACAGCCCGCGGCCGCGGAACTCCAGCTCGGTGACCACGCCGATGTCGGTGTAGCGCTCGCCGAGGTAGAACGGCACCGCCACCGAGGCCAGCCGGCCGTCGAGGAACGCGCCCCAACCCAGCCCGCTGTGCGTCAACCCGGTGGCTCCGCCGAGCGTGGATGCGATCCAGCCGACATCGTCGCTCAACGCCCCCACGACGGCCTCGTCGCCGTCGGCCAGCCGGCGAACCTCGGCTGCCGGAGCCGTCGTCGCGGCCGGTTCACCGGGGAGCCCGAAGATCACTCGTTCCCAGACCTGCGCGCTAGGATCGAGCCGACGAAGTGCCGGCCAGAACTTCTCCGGCGCGTCGACGAAACCCTTGATCGGCTCGGCCGGATCGGTGAGGTGGTCGGCGTCGCCACGCACGCTGTAGTTGCCGCTGACCTCGGCGAGCACCGTGCGCGGACCGGGCAGCCGATCGACCAGGCAGCGGCCGTGGCCCGTCGCCGTGACGTGCGGGTACACCAGCGGCCCGGGGCGCTCGGGCCAGAACCACGGGCGCAGCAGCGGGTACTCGGCAGGCGGCAGCGGCAGCACGAGCGACAGGCAACCACGTGGGTCCCCTAACCCCTATGGAATTACCCGGGGTTATCCCCGATCCGAAACCACTCCGCCGTACCTAACGTCTCCACCAGTACAAGACGGAGGTGGACGGCATGAGGCGACACACCTGGACCGGGCTCAGCGTGTGGGCGATCATCGCGCTGTTGGTGCTGCTGGCTCCGTTCCTTGCGCTCTAGGCTCGCAAGCATGCGGGTGCACATCGAGGGGACCGAGCTGCCGGGGCGCAGCTGCGCGCCCGACACGGCGGGGCGGCGGTACGCCAACGTCCACGTCGGCGTCCAACGCGGCAAGGACGTGGTCGATCTCGTCCGCGCGGACGCCGCGTCGGCCCAGTGGAGCTTCGACGTGCGCACCCGGCTGGTCGAGGACGGCTCGCTCGACGTCGGTGGGCCGTTCGTGCACGGCCGGCGCGGCGACCGGTTCCTCTACCTGAGCTGGGGCACCGTCGATGACGCGGGCCGGTTCACGATGTTCCGGCGGGCGAAGTTGATGTTCGGCGACGTCGCGCCCGCGGCGCTGCGCGCTGCGGCGGACGGCGACGCGGTGCTGGTC
>Ga0136619_10000879_pt1 | contig 11534 bp, 11 predicted proteins | sample AntDrymUQ3532106_2_FD_104807 | JGI IMG/M metagenome (GOLD analysis project Ga0136619, IMG submission 104807) | Polar desert sand microbial communities from Dry Valleys, Antarctica - metaG UQ353 (21.06) | ecosystem: Environmental > Terrestrial > Soil > Desert | place: Antarctica: Dry Valley...
CGCCCTCCTCAAACGGCTCACCGGATACTCATGGTGGGTTGAGGCTGTGGAGACGTTATGACATCAATAGCCCGGAACGGTATAAGATCTACGAGAGCGGAACCTCCTTCTAGCTTCGGTAGGATTGGAGGCCACCGAGCGTAGGGAGGTTCCGCTCTTTATTCAACCGTTCGGAGAAAAACCTGCACACGGAGTTAACTACCGGATGAGCGGGTGCGCCACGGGCGTGCCTATGCGTTGCCGAGGTCCGAGAAAGCGGGGATGCCGGGCAGACCCTCCGCTGTCCGGACGGCGCGCACTATCGCTTCCTGCATCGCGCGTGCCCCCCACGTTCCGACCACGTCGGGCGCGGTGTCCACGCCCGTGTCCGCTCCCGCGACCGAGGCGGCGAAGACCACGTCCCCGTCCACGGAGGTGTGTACGGGCTCTACCGCCCGAGCCAGGCCGTCGTGGGCCATCTGGGCCACCTTGGTCGCCTGCGGTTTGGTGAGGCGGGCGTTGGTCGCGACGATACCCAGCGTGGTGTTCTCGCCCCACCGCATGCGGGCTGCGGCCTCGGAGAGTAGCTCGACGGTATCCCCGGGCCTGCCATCGTCGAGGCGGGGGCCCGCGAGCACCCCCCCGGTTCGTGGGTCCCGCACGTGCCCGAAGGCGTTCACCACGGCCAGGGCCCCGACGACGAGACCGTGATCCAGGCGTACAGAGGCGCTCCCCAGTCCGCCTTTCATGGCCCGATCCATGCCGAGGACCTTGCCGAGGGTCGCGCCCGTCCCCGCGCCCACGGTCCCCTGCGCGAAGTCTCCGCTCTTCGCCGACGAAGCCGCTTCGTAGCCCATCGCCGCGCCGGGCCTGGCATCGGCGGAGCCGGTTACCAGGTCGAAGATCACGGCGGCCGATACCAGCGGGATGCGGGCGACCCCGACATCCAGGCCGACGCCCCGCTCTTCGAGAAACTGGACGATGCCGTCGGCTGCGGCGAGGCCGAAAGCGCTGCCACCCGTTAGAAGGAGCGCGTGGGTCCCGCGCACCGTTCCGGTGGGGCTCAGCCGGTCGGTCTCCCGGGTACCTGGCGAAGAGCCCCGCACGTCCACGCCCACGACCGCTCCCCCGGCGGGCTCGAACAGGACGGCCGTGCACCCGGTGGCGCCCGTCAGGTCGGTGGCGTGGCCCACGAGGACGCCGGGCACGTCGCAAAGATTATCCGCGGCACGGTCCTCTATGCTTCCGGCTCCTCAGTGGGCTCCAGCCGCCCTTCTGGCTCTTCCGTGGCCTCTTCCGCGGCCGTAATCTCCCACTCGTCGAGATCGGCGGGTTCGATGCCGGGGTTGTCGCGGGCCAGGCTCCCGAGGGTTATGAGTTCCTGGTCGGATCGTTTGGAGCCAAACTGGATGAGGACGGAGTCACGGACCATGGAGTAGTCCATCACCCTGCCCTCACGATCGCCGAGCTTCACGGTCGAGTTCTTGAACGGCGCCCGCTCCTTGAACTCCTTGTAGGCGTCGTGCTCGTAGCGCATGCAGCACTTCACCTCGCCGCAGCAGCCCATGATCTTGTCGTTCGGCGTCACGCCTTGCTGCCTGGCGATCCTGACGTTCACAGGCCCCATGCTCCGTGCCCCGCTCCACGTCGCGCAGCACAGCGGCAACCCGCACGTGTCGCAGCCGCCCACGTCCCCCGAACGCTCGATGAAAGAGAACTGCCGGAAGGAGACCTGACCACCGTAGCGGTCCTCCAGCCCATCCTTGACCGGAGCGAGGTTCGGGTCGCTATCGGTCTGGTACTTCACCTCGACGTAGGAGCCATCCAGGGACACGTCGCAGCCGATGAACTCGACCTTGCCGATGCGATGGTCCCGGGCCAGCTTCTGGGCCTCGGTGCGGACCTCACGGCCCAGTCCCCGATGCTCGTCTTCCTCACGGTCGTCCTCGGCGGTGGAGACTCGAATGATGTCGTAAGGCTCGTGGTAGGGCTCGCGGCGCCGGGGCGTGAGGGCCACCCGCCCGACGAACTCACCCAGCTCGGTCGAGACCACGACCCGGTATCCGACGCGGAGATCCAGGTCGCGCGCGTAGCAGAGCCTGGTCACGCTCCACCCCGGGAGGCGGACGTCTACGAGCCGGGGGAGGACACTAGTATCTTGCGCCGTATCCGTGATAGTGCCACCTCCAGGATCGCCTCCGACGAGACATTATACGCAAGCGCCGCGCGCGATTCTCCTAAAGAGAGCGCCGCCCCCGCCCAATCAGCTCCGGGGCTTTCACCGACCCGCCGCCGAATCTCTTCCACCCGGTCCACGTTCGCCGCCAGCTCCGGCGCTCCGGTCCCTATTACCGCCGCATCACGGTACAGGAGCGCGAGCAGTTCCAGCACCTCCGCCACCGCTCCGTCCCGGGCCGCCCTCCCGGCGCGCTTCGCTCCTTCCTTGGCCCGCCGATCCGGCTTCGAAGGAGGGGTTGCGTTTGTCCCTGAAGCACCAGTTGCAACCCCTCCTCCGTCAAAAGCCTCCAGGTAGGAGCTTTCCCGTGCGGCCCCGACCTCCTCGGACCTCGCCAGGATGCGGGCGACCACCCGGTGCCGCTCCTCGAAGTCCCGCGAGTACGAGAAACCGGCCTCGAAGACTGCCTCCCGGAGCTCCCGCAACTCGTCCTCTTCCGCGTACCGCAGCGAGAGCCCCACACTCCCCCGCCCTAGGGCCGCGGCAAGTTCCGCGTCTTCGACACCCCGCTCTCCGAGAAACCGGGTCACGTCCGAAGTCGGGACGGGGTCGAAGCGAACTACCTGGCCCCGAGAGGCGATGGTCGGCAAGACACGCTCGCGGGATGCGGCGAGCAGGACGAAGACGGACTCTCCCTCCGGCTCCTCCAGAGTCTTCAGGAGGGCGTTCGCCGCCTGCACGTTCAGCGTGTCCGCGGAGAGAATGAAGCAGCGCCGGGCGCCCTCGAACGGCCGGCTGGCCGCCAGGCGCACCACCTCCCTGACCTGCCGGATCGTGGTGAACGCGCCTTCCGGTTCGATCTCCGAGAGATCCGGATGCAGCCCGCGCCGCGCCCTGTCTTCGGCGCCTGCGTCTCCACCCGCCACCAGCACCGCCCCGAACCTCTGCGCCACCGTGCGCTTCCCGACGCCCGGCGGACCATGAAAGAGATACGCGTGCGCCATCTCTCCTGTTGCCAGCCCCCTATCCAGCAACCGCAAGGTCGCCTCGTTGCCGAGTATTCCCGTGAAGGTTCCGGTATCAGCGGTCATGAGCGTGTTCCTGATCTCCCCACGATGCGAGTCTACCGCAGACCGTGGATCTCCCCCACCACTATCTCCGCCAACTCCTCCGGCGCACGGTTGGCGTCGAGCGCAATGATCCGCCCGGGTTCCAAACGGACCAGTGCCTCGAAACCCCGCTCCACACGGCCCATGAACTCCGCGCCGATACGTTCGATTCTGTCGAGCCACACCCGGCCCTCCCTGGCGCGCCGCTCCCTCTCCCCCGCATCGAGCCGCAGGTAGAACGTCCGGTCCGGCAGAACGGCCTCCACGGCCCATGAGTTCAGGTCGCGCACGGTATCCGCGCCCAGCCCCCTACCGAAGCCCTGGTAGGCGACGCTAGAGTCCAGATACCGCTCGCAGACGACGTTCTCGCCCTGTTCCAGACAGGGCAGTATCTCTCTTCGCGCGTGGTCTGCCCGCGCCGCCGCGTACAGATACGCCTCGGTCCACGGGTCCATATCTACTTCTGAATCCAGCACAATCGCCCGGATACGCTCCGCGGCCGGCGTACCACCGGGCTCGCGGGTGAAGTGCGTCAGCGGTTGCGAATCCGCGAGAAGGTCTTTGAGATGGTGAACCAGGGTGGTCTTGCCCGAGAAATCCAGGCCTTCGATGGTAACGAAGATGCCTCTGGAATTACCCTGCGGAGTTTGCGAGGCGAACCGTCTTTCCTACGCCGCAGCCCGGCGCAGGGCGTGATGTTCTGCGGCCTCGACGTGGGCGGAGAAGAGGTTGCGATGCTCGGGACCGGATGTTCGCATCGCTTCGGCGTGCCACTGGACACCAAGGATCCAATGTTCCGAAAGATCCCGGTACTCCACAGCCTCCGCCACCCCGTCCGGGGAGTGCGCGACCGTGACGAGGCCAGGCGCGAGATCCCTGACCGCCTGATGGTGGTAGGAGTTGACCTTGAGTTCGCTGGAACCCATGATCCCCGCAATCTGCGAGCCGGCGTTTACCTCGACTTCGTGCTTGGGCTGCCACTTGGGCGTCTCCTGACGATGGCCGAGCAGCACGACACCCTCCATCTGCGAGGAAAGATCCTGATACAGCGTTCCGCCAAGCGCCACGTTCAGGACCTGCATTCCACGGCATATCCCGAAGATCGGTATTCCCCGCAGCAAAACGTGCTTCAGAAGCTCCATCTCGAAGGCGTCCCGTTCCGGGACGGTGACGTTGAGCTCGGGGATAGGCTCCTCGCCGTAGTAGCTCGGATGGAGATCGCTGCCACCGCTAAGAAGCAGGCCATCCAGCGTGCCGGCTATGGTCTCAGCGGCCAGGGAACCGGCGAGCGGAGGCAGGATCACCGGCACTCCCCCGGCCTCGGCCACTCCGTCCACGTAGTCGAAGTCCGTCCGCACGTACCGGCCCAGCGGACGCTCGGCCACCGCGTCCCCGTCTTCCTTGAGCGTTGCCGTCACGCCGATTAGGGGAGCCATCCTAGAACCTTCTCCAGACCTTCGCCTTCTGGATACCGCCGAAGCTCCTATCGGCATGCGCCATAAAACGCCCCGTCCGTATCCTTAACAGAACCTTCATTTATCTTAATCAAAGGGCGGCAGAATAGCAAACCGTAAAGAGGATCGCCCAGAGCAGCAGGTAGCCTCCGGCGCGCACGTACAGAGGAACGGGTCGGCGAGACGGTTGGCCGGAGAGATCCGGGAGGTCCAGCCGGCTCTCTAAGTGGTGGACTTCACGGGCTCTTGCGCGCTCTCCCGCGATGCCGCCTCACTCCCCTCTTCCTGCTTTGCGGTCTGCTCTTTCTCGGCGGCCTCGCGCTGTTCCTTTTGTTCCCGCTGCTCCTGCTTCTTCGGGCAGTCCATGTTGATGCAGGTGATCCAGGGCCGCTTCCCACCGAGCACCTTTATCTCGGGCGATCCGCAGGCATCGCAAGTGGTGCCGAGCGGGATGATCTCGCCGCGCTGCGGCAGCGGGTATGTGACCCGGCAGTCCGGATAGCCGGTGCAGCCGACGAACCGCTTGCGGCTCTTGCGGTTACGGCGAATGATGAGGTCGTGGCCGCTCTCCGGACACTTGCCCAGGGTCTCGTCGGTGCGGATACCCTCCCAGACGATGTCCGCGAATTTCTCCTCGGAACTCTGGAGGTGTTCGTAGACGCGCCGGAGTACGTCGCGGGATTCGTCAACGACGGAGTCCTTGCTGATCCTGCCCTCCGAGATGGCGTCCATGCTGCGTTCGAGCTCAGCAGTCATCTCGTGCGAAGCTATCTCGGAAGCGAAGTCTGTTAGGGCTTTGGCAACCCCCATGCCCTTCTCTGTCGGCACGAGCGGGTCGTCGTGGACGTAGCCGCGGTCGTAGAGGTTCTGGATGATGTTCGGGCGCGTGGCCTTGGTGCCTAGCCCAAGATCCTCCATGACGTTGATGAGGCGTCCCTGCCCGTAGCGTCCCGGCGGCTGGGTCTCCTTGGCGAAGATCTCCGCCCCGATTAGCGCAAGCTCATCGCCTTCTTGCAAGGACGGTAGCTCTTCGTCAGGACGGCGGCCGTAGCGGTAGATCTCGAGCCAGCCCTCTTCCGTTACGATGGTGCCGCGGGTGGTGAGCGTCTCGCCGCCGGAGTCGAAGCGCAGGGTGGTGCGCAGGTTCTTCGACGGCCCGGAGAGCGTCGCCAGGAAGCGCCGAACGATGAGCTGGTAGATCTTCCACTGATCGTCCCTGAGCGCCTTCTTCGAGGCGCGGCCCGTCGGGTAGATCGGGGGGTGATCCGTGGTCTGCTTCTTTCCCCGCGTCGGCTTGAGTTCTCCACCCTTCAGGAGCTTCTCGGCATACTGGCCGACACCCTCGACGCCCTTGAGGTATCCGAGGATCTCGCGCATGTCCAGCGATTGCGGGTAGACGGTGTTGTCCGTACGCGGGTAAGAGACGTAGCCGTCGGTGTACAAGTCCTCGGCGAGACGTGCGGCCCTGGAAGGGCTGATCCCGATGTTCGCCGCCGCCGTCAGGAAAGCCGTGGTGTTGAACGGCGCGGGCGGCGGGCGGGTCGCGGATTTCTCTTTGATCTCGGTGACCGTGGCGGTATCCGTGAGGTTCTCCAGCGCCCGCCGCACGGCAGGCTCTTCCTTGAACCGGCCCGTGGCGTGGCGCACGGGGAAGGGCTCGCCGTTGCGGAGGGTCGCTTCCAGTTCCCAGTATGGCTCGGCGACGAAGGCGCGACGCTCACGCTCGCGCTCGGCTATGAGGGCCAGGGTCGGGGACTGAACGCGGCCCACGGAGAGGAACGCGCTCCCGTAGCGCTTCGTGGCGCGCGAGACCCAACGGGTCAGGGTGGCGCCCCAGATCAGGTCAATATCCTGCCGCGCCTCGCCGGCGTCGGCGAGCTCTCTCGAGACCTCGACGAGGTTGTCGAAGGCATTGGTGATCTCGGCTTTGGTGAGAGCCGAGAAGCGGGCACGCTCGACGTGGTCCATCAGCTTCGGGTTGGCCTCGAAGACGAGCGAGAGGGCCTCTACCCCGATCAACTCGCCCTCGCGGTCGAAGTCCGTAGCGATGACCACCCTGTCAGCCTTCTTGGAGAGGGACTGGACGGCCTGGGCCAAGCCCTTCTCGGAGACGGGCTTCAGGATTTCGGCGTCTATCAACTCACGCGGCTCGACCTTCTGCCAATTGGAGTATTCCTCGGGATACTCCGGGTTCAGGACATGTCCCTTGAGCCCGACGGACACGGTCTCCTCACCGTTCCAGTCGAAGGTGTGATGGGGCACGCTGCGGTGCTTGCCTTCCTTCACCTTGCCTTCGGCCAGGAACTGGGCGACCTTTTTCGCTGTGTTGGCTTTCTCAGAGATTATTAATCGCATATTGATCCCGGTTATAACACAATGCCCGCCCTCATTTCACCGCCTCGGAAAAGCGCAACAGCTCCGGAGCGAGAGGTTCCACGCACAAGCCCTGGTGTCCGCACCGCGCACGAATTCCAGATGTCGTGCGCTGGAGTTCTGGAATTATTGTGCCGAGAACTTCACAATTTCGCCGTACCCTCCGGTGGTTCGGCGTCACCGAGCATGCTCCGCACCACCAGCAGTCCACCCACCCCGATTAGAGTGGCGAACCACAGCGTCGCAAGCCGGATGACGAACGTCAGCGCCCCCGCCGTCCCACGCGATAGACCGGCCAGCGTCACGAACTGTACCGCCAGTCCCGCCTCGACCGCCCCGATGCCGCCAGGCAACATGCTCACGACGCCGAGCAGCGAGCTGACGGCGAACACGAAAACGATGAGAAGGAACGGCTGGTCCACGCCCATCCCCACGGCGCACAGGTACACCCCCAGGCACTCGAATCCCCAGGCGCAGAACGAGATGAGCGTGCCCACCACGAGCGGCCTCGCGCCGAGCAACTCATTGGAGGCGCCATGGAAGGCGCGCAGGTGAGGGGCGAAGCGGTCGAGGAGAGGCAACCTGCGAAGGACACGCTCCGCCAGCAACGATAAGCGCTCGGAGCGCAGCACCGCGATGCCGAACACGGCCACGGCCAGGAACCCCAACATCGTCCACGGGGGAATGTTCAGGGCGAAAGCGCCCAGGAAACCCCAGGCGACCATTCCGGTACCGTCGGTAGCACGCTCGGCGACGACCGCCGGGGCGGTTCGCGCTATGGGCGCCCCCGAGGACTGGCGGACGAAGACGCTCTTCAAGACCTCACCCAGCTTGCCCGGTGAGATCGCCATCGAGAGCCCCGACGCGAATATCGCTGCGTTGGTTCCCAGCGGGACGGAGACCTTGAGCACCTTCAGGTAGTAAAGCCAGCGGAAGAAGCGCCCCACGTAGGAGAGCAGCACGAGGCCCAGGATCGCTGGGATCAGGGCGTAGTTGAAATCGGACAGAGCATCGCGCAACTGCCCGAAATCCGAGAGGACCGCGAGGATCACGTACACGCCGACGCCCAGCGACAGGGCGAGGGCAAGGTTCCGTCTCAGGCGTTCCACGGCGGGCTAGAAGATGTAGATGGCCGACCCGACCACCGCCAGCCAGAGGAGCAACGAGACCTGCAGCGGACGATCCGCCAGAAGCAGCGTGTCGGGGTTGCCACCACCATCACGATGGATCAGCAGCATGTAACGGAACACACCGTAAACCACGAACGGAATACTTCCCATCATGAACATCTCGGCGTCCCGTTCGTAGACGGTGAAGGTGTACAGGGCGTAGGCGATGATGGTGGCGGAGATCATGATGTTCATCATCTCGTCCAGCATCGGCACGGAGTAGTCGCGGAGGTTTTTCCGATGGATGGACGCCCCCTCACCCAGGGTGGCCAGCTCGTGGCGGCGCTTGGAGAAGCCGAGGAAGAGCGTCAGGAGGCCGGTGCAGACAATGAGCCAAGGTGAGATGGGGCTCCCCACCGCCACGACACCGGCAAGGGCCCGTATCACGAACCCGGCGGAGATCCCCATCACGTCCAGGATCGCCATGTGCTTCAGGATAGGCGAGTAGAGCCCCTGCAAACTCAGATACGTGAGCCCGACCAGGCCCACCCCGAAGTTGACGGAGAAGCATATCGCCATCCCCGCCGCCGCGAGCGCCGCCGAGTATGCGACGGCGGCGCGGGCGGAGATCTCACCACTCGCCACGGGTCGGAGCCGTTTGAGGGGATGCTTGCGGTCCTCCTCCACGTCGAGCACGTCGTTGACGGCGTACACGGCCCCCGAGAGCAGGCAGAAGGCCACGAAGGCGAGCAGGGCCGCCGCCACCGACGCTGGGTCGGAGGCGTTGCCCGAGAACACCAACCCGGCCAGCACGAACCCGTTCTTGGTCCACTGCTTAGGACGGGCCAGCCGGAGGTAGGTGCTCGCAAAGTTGGTGGAGCTACCCGCTTCCATGAGGGCGGTTTCTATCATAAACGGCTGCCAAAGTCTCCAACCTCCGCGAGGAAACGCGGCGTCCCGGCCAATACAATGCGGAGCATGAGCCGCCCGGTTCACGCGAGGCAACTGGTTTCGGGGACCACGCGGGAAGAAGCCTTCGCCGCGCTCCTCGACGTGCATAGCGTGCCAGAGTGGGCTTTTGGCGTGAGCCGGATAAGCCTGCTGGACGGCATGACCGTTATGGTGCCCGGCGTATCCATGGAGTTCGTTCTCAACGCCGCAGGTTTCACCCACGAAGTGGTCAGCATCATCACCGTTCTCCAGGCGCCACAGGTCCTCGAGTGGCGCTACGTACATGGCGCCGTCGGAGGAGGCGGTTGGATGGTCGAGGAAGCCGGGCCGCGCACCGTCGAGATGACCCTCTGGACTGACTACGAGGTCAGGCCTGCGTGGCTCAACGCCGTTGCCCACCGGCCTTTCTTCCGCAGGGTGACGGAGGATCTGCTCAGGCGTTCCATGCGACGCCTCGGCCAGCGCCTGTCGGGGAGAGACGGCTAGCGTTCGTCCGGGTCTTCGTGGCCGTTACGACCAGGCTCTGGTTCTTCCAATTCCTCGAAGTCGCCGGAATCCGGGTCGCGCTCGTGAACCACGACCTCCGACACAGGGTTCACGTAGCGGGCGATGATGATGCTGACCTCGTACATCACGATCATGGGCACCGCCATCAAGACCATGCTGAACGGATCCTGCCCCGGCGTCAGCGCGGCGGCGAGCACCGTGTTCAGCACGATGGCGTGCTTGCGGTATTTCGTCAGCAAGGGCGCGTCAACGAGCTCCAGCTTCGCCCCCACATAGGTCGCCGCCGGAAACTCGAAGACGATCCCGAACGCCAGCAAGAATCGTGTCACGAACGAGAGGTAGTAGTTGGAAGTGATCATCAACTCGAACCTTTCGGGGGCCCAGTTGAGCAGGAAGTTCATGCCAATCGGCAAGACCACGTAATAGCCAAACAACACGCCGCCCAGAAACAGCGATGAGGCGAGCGTGATGAGCGTGTACGTGAACGCCCGTCCCATGTCCCCAACCGCGGGCGCCACGAAGGCCCATATCTGGTACAGGATGATGGGAATGGTTAATACGAAGGCGACGTAGAGCGAGAGCTTGAGGTCGGTTATGAGCTGCTCGGTGACGGCCGTTACCACGAGTCGATCGCCGAGCGAATTGCCACTGGGCCTCAGGAGCCACTCGTAGATCTGCTCCCGGAAAAACCAGGCGACGATGGAGACTGCCACAAACGCGATGCCGACCTTGATGATCCTGGACCGGAGTTCGCCCAGGTGTTCGATCAGGGTCATCCGCGCCTCACCGCGCGGCCCTCGCGCTCGCGAGGGTAGTCTCAGGCGGCTAGCCATCCAGGTCTAGCGCTGAGTCTGCTCGGTGCGGTCGGCCTTCACGGTGGCGTCCTGCTCCGCAGTGGCGTCCTGCTGCGCGCTGGTGTCATCACTCGCGCCGGCACTGGACTCGTCGGTGGCGGAGAGATCCTCCTCGTCCTGCTTGCGCTCTTCTTCCTGCTTCTTCTCTTCTTCCTTCTTCTTGTCCTCGATCTGCCCCTCTTTAGTGCCGGCGCGGAACTCGCGCACGCCGCTGCCGAGCCCTCGGGCCAGTTCCGGGATGCGCTTGGCGCCGAAAAGCAGCAAGATGATGACGAGGGCGATGATCAACTCGGTCCCGCCCAACGAGCCTATTCCGGGGATCAAAGCAAGACCCATTATTCTTCCTCCTAGTACGCTAGCGTATCTCGCACCACATTATACGCCCCGCACACCGCATGCGGATCACGAACCCGACATGCCGGTGGTTTCGCCGCCCTTCAACAGCGAGGAGATTCGAGCCTTCACCTCGTCGGACTGCTGGCCCTTCGGTTCGAGGTCAAGGTAGCCATTGTAGTATTTGATCGCCTGCGCGGATTCCCCGGCCTGCTCGTAGGCCTGGCCCGCGAACAGGTACGCGTCCTCATTGTCCTTCTCGGCCTCCGCTGCACCGGCGAACGCATCACCCGCCTTATCGTACAGATCCATGCGCTCTCCCTCTTTGGCGGCAGCCTGCGCTTTCTGGGAGTAAGCCTGTCCCAGCAAGAGCACAGTATCCTCGTCGTTCGGGACCGCCTCGCGGCCCTTTCGCAGCACGCTGATAGCGTCGTCGGTCTGGCCGTTCTGGAGGTAGAGGATAGCGAGATTCTGGGCCGCCTCGGAATCTTTCGGGTTTTTCCGAAACTCCTTTTCGGCACGTTGGATCGCATCTTGCGGGTCCGCGCTCTGGGAGGCGCTCTGCTGGTCATTGCCGCCGAGAAGTTGCATGGGATTGTAGCTGACATTGGAGCCGATCCCGAAGAATATGGTGCCGCCGACGAAAACAACCGAGAGCCCGATAGCGAACACCCTCGTCCAGAAGGTGA
>Ga0136619_10000887_pt1 | contig 11488 bp, 12 predicted proteins | sample AntDrymUQ3532106_2_FD_104807 | JGI IMG/M metagenome (GOLD analysis project Ga0136619, IMG submission 104807) | Polar desert sand microbial communities from Dry Valleys, Antarctica - metaG UQ353 (21.06) | ecosystem: Environmental > Terrestrial > Soil > Desert | place: Antarctica: Dry Valley...
CCGCGTCTCGAGCGCCTGCCTCTGGCGATGGGTCAGCCCCGCTTCCTGACGTATTCCTCCCGATCTCCTCAAACTTCGTCATTCCTCCCTTGACTTCGCCACGATAGTCACTGTAGTATTACTACATCGAATATAGCATAATTCAAGAGAAGGAAAGCGAGCGTGGAGAAAGCGGAGATGACGACCGAAGAGCGGAAGGGGGCCCTGACGCTCGGGGGCTTCGAGGAGATGTTCGGCAAGGGAGATGTCTCGGCGGTGGATGAGTTGCTTGCCAGCGACTCGGAGGACCATCAGGAGGCGCCGGGCGCGGATTTCGCCGGGCACCTCGAGGAACGTCATCTCCAGAATGCCAGGTCATACAGCGTGACAAGAACGAGGGGGCGGAGGGCGCCCGCCCTTTCTAACAAAGGAAAGCGATAAGGCGAGCCCCGACTAGAAGGAGGCAATAGTGAGCATACAGGGCGACGTTGAGGGGCCCAGCCGGCATTCCATCGCCGGCCCGGAGCGTTTCGAGACGGTGATCATCGGTGGCGGTCAGGCCGGGCTCTCGGTCGGGTATCACCTGGCGAAGCGGGGCCGGCCGTTCGTGATCCTGGAGGCGAACGAGCGGATCGGCGACTCCTGGCGCAAACGCTGGGACTCGCTCAGCCTGTTCACTCCCGCCCGCTACGACGGGCTGGCGGGCTGGCCCTTCCCGGCGGCTGACTGGTCGTTCCCGACAAAGGACGAGATGGCCGACTACCTCGAAGCCTATGCATCGCACTTCGAGCTGCCGGTGCGAACGGACGTCAGGGTGGAGGGTCTCTCGAGGAACGGGGAACGGTTCGTGGTGGCGGCGGGCGGGAAGCTCTTCGAGGCCGAAAACGTGGTGGTGGCGATGGCGGACTTCCAGCGCCCCAAGATGCCTGCGTTCGCCGGGGAGTTGAATCCGGGTATCGTACAGTTCCATTCCTACGACTACCGGAATCCCTCGCAATTGCGGGACGGAGGCGTCCTCATCGTGGGGGCGGGAAACTCGGGGGCGGAGATCTCCCTCGAAGTGTCCCGTACTCACCCCACGTGGTTGTCGGGGAGGGATACCGGTCACATCCCGTTCCGCATCGAGGGAGTTGCCTCACGGCTTCTCCTTGCACCCCTGGCGCTCCAGTTCGTCTTCCACCGCGTGCTGAGCGTGAACACGCCTATCGGCCGCAGGGCGCGCCCGAAGATCCTTGCCAACGGCGCTCCGCTCATCCGCGTCAAGCCCGGCGACCTGGCCGCCGCCGGGGTCGAACGCGTCCCCAGGGTTGTGGGCGTGCGCGACGGATCGCCCTTGCTGGAAGACGGCCGGGTCCTAGAAGTGGCGAACGTCGTGTGGTGCACGGGGTTCCATCCCGGCTTCTCGTGGATCAAGCTCCCCGTCTTCGGGGCGGAAGGGCCGACGCACGAGCGCGGGATCGTGGGCAGCGAACCGGGGCTGTACTTCGTGGGGCTGGAATTCCTCTACGCGATGTCGTCGGTGATGGTCCACGGCGTCGGCAGGGACGCCGAGCACATCGCCAGGCACATCTCATCGCGCGTTCCGGCAGGGAGCGCGGCGCCCTGAGACGCCCCACACGCCACTCGGGGCGGCTCCCCAACGCGCCGCCACGTCCGCCTGAGGAACGCCTGACGGCGAAACCTGCCGGATCGAGGGCAGGAAGAAGCGGCCAGCAAAGAAGCTGACCGCTGAAGTGCTGACTGGCTGAAGTGCTGACGTGCTCTACGAAGCCAGGTCGTCGCCGGGCTGCATGACATGCATGGTGGTGCCGGGGGAGATCTCGCTCAGGTGTTGCTGGAACTTCTCCGGGGTGCCGGTGAAGATCGGCATGACGTCTGTACTGTAATGAATCGGGACGACGTGGTTCACCCCCAGCAGCCGGGCAGCGTGCGCCGCCTCCAGCGGACCCATGACCAGCCGATCGCCGATGGGGAGCAAAGCGAGGTCAGGGTTGTACAGTTCCCCGATGAGCTGCATGTCCCCGAACAGGCACGTGTCCCCGGCGTGGTACAGCTTGAAGCCGCTCTCGAACTCGATGACGTAGCCCATCGGCTCGCCGCCGTAGATCGCGCTCCCGTCGTCCAGGGCGATGGACGAGCCGTGGAAGGCGTTGGTTGCTGTGACCTTGACACCGCCGACCTGGGCGGTGCCGCCTTTCATAATGGGCTGCGCGGTCTCCACGCCCTGGCTTTGCAGGTAGGACATGATCTCGAAGTTCGAGAGCGTCACCGCCCCGGTCTGCGCCGCGAGCGCCTCCACGTCGTCGAAGTGGTCGAAGTGGCCGTGGGTAATGAGGATGGTGTCCAGTTCCCCGACCCGCTTCAGTTCCTCGGGCGTCGTCGGGTTGTTGGTCAGGAACGGGTCTATGATTATGTGCTCGTCGCCCGGGGTTACGATCCTGAAGGTCGCGTGCCCCAGGTAGGTGATCCTGGTTCCGCCAAGCATCTCTTCCACGATTCCCTCCGTCTGTGGCTTTCATCGAAACGCAAACACCTTACCGTATACCCTGGCCATTCGCCGCAGAAACAGAACAGCGGCCCGGTTACAATCGGCGGGTTGCGGCTTTGGGCCGCGACGAAACAGGCTTCCCAGGAGGTATTTTTGAGGCTGGCTGTCGTTATCGCAATGATGGTCGGGGTGACCGTGGCGTTCCAGGCGAGCCTCACGGCGGCGGCCCAGCGGACCCTCGGGCCGGCCATGCTGGTCGCCATCTCCGGGTTCACTACCGGCTTCACCGGGCTGGCCGTGGCGCTGCTGTGGATGAAACCGGAGTTCTCTTCGCGGATGGTGATCTACGCTGCGGTCTCCGGGATACTGGGAGCTTTCATCCTGGGCGGCATCTCGTTCGCGGCGGGCCAGGCCGGGGTGGCGCGGGCGTTCTCGCTGGTCATCGGAAGCCAGCTCATCGCCGGGCTCATCCTGGACCGCCTCGGGCTCTTCGGCGCCGGCGCCGGCGGGTTGAGTGCGTTCACCATCGTGGGGGTGGTTCTCATCCTGATCGGCGGCGTGCTGGTGGTCCGCTGATAGGTGGTCTCGAAGCGGGCCGGGATGCCGACAGGCTAGAATGATGGTGTGGCCTACCTTCCGATAGAAGATCACGGGATAATAGGGAACCTGCACACGGCGGCGCTGGTCGGCACCGACGGGACGATCGACTGGCTGTGCCTGCCGCGCTTCGACGCCCCGAGCGTGTTCGCCTCCATCCTGGACGACGAGAAGGGCGGTCACTTCCGGCTGCGCCCCGTGGATTACGCGAAGAGCCAGCAACTGTATCTGCCTGACACCAACGTGCTCCTGACGCGGTTCCTCTCGCCGGAGGGGGTCGCGGAGGTCGTGGACTTCATGCCGATTCTGGGCGGCTCCCACGGCCCTGACGAGCGTCACCGGCTGGTGCGGAGGGTGCGTGTGATCCGGGGTTCCATGACCTTCGAGGCCGAGTGCCGCCCGGCCTTCGACTACGCCCGTGCCGATCACGAGGTCGCCGTCGGCAAGAAGGGCGCGATCTTCCGGGGACCGGGGATGTCCCTGGGGCTCTCGTCCGATGTACCGTTCGAAGGAGGGCCGAAAGGCTCCGCGGGGGCGAGGTTCGAGTTGAAAGCGGGCGAGGCGGCGACGTTCGTGCTCTCGGAGGCCGGGGAGGGGCCGGGGGACGCGCCCTCGGAGAGAGAATACGAGGAGCTATTGCGGGCCACGCTCGGGTATTGGCGCCACTGGCTCTCGCGGAGCACGTACCACGGGCGCTGGCGGGAGGTCGTCAATCGCTCCGCGCTGGCGCTCAAGCTCATGGTCTACGATCCGACGGGGGCGCTCGTCGCCTCCCCGACGATGGGGTTACCGGAGAGAATCGGGGGCGAGCGCAACTGGGATTACCGCTATACCTGGCTCCGAGATGCGGCGCTGGCTTTGTACGCCCTGATCTACATCGGATTCGAGGACGAGGCGCGCAGCTTCATGGGCTGGCTCAGGGACCGCTGCCAGCAGGACGAGGATGGTCTCCTCCAGCCACTCTACGGCATAGATGGCCGCACGGGCATCGAGGAGATCGAGCTCTCCCACCTCTCCGGCTACCGGAACTCCGCGCCGGTCAGGCTCGGCAACGGCGCTCACGCCCAGCGCCAGCTCGACCTGTACGGGGCCGTCCTCGACGCAGCGTACCTGTACAACAAGCACGGCGCCCCGCTGGACTACGATCTCTGGCAGAACCTCCGCAAGATCCTGGACTGGCTCGCGGACAACTGGCGGGAGCCGGACGAGGGGATCTGGGAGGTCCGCGGCGGCCGGCGGCAGTTCGTCTCCTCGAAGGTCCTTAGCTGGGTCGCCCTGGAGCGCGCCGGGCGCATCTCCCGCCAGCGCGGACTTCCGGCCGGCGACGGACGTTGGATCGAGGAGCGCGACGCCATCTACGAGGAGGTGATGGAAAAAGGCTGGAACGCGGAGAAGAACAGCTTCGTCCAGTACTATGGATCTGACGCCCTCGACGCCTCGCTCCTGATGATGCCCCTCGTCAAGTTCGTCGGCCCCACGGACCCGCGCTGGCTGGCGACCTTAGAGCGCATCCAGGAAGAGCTTGCCCACGACACCCTCGTGGACCGCTACAACGTCGGGCACGCCGCCCCCGACGGTCTCGAAGGCGATGAGGGGAGCTTCAGCCTGTGTTCCTTCTGGCTCGTGGAGTGCCTCACGCAGGCCGGCCGGCTGGACGAAGCCCGCCTCGCCCTGGAGAAGATGTTCTCTTACGCCAACCATCTCGGGTTGTACTCCGAGGAGATCGGGCACTCCGGCGAGGCCCTCGGCAACTTCCCCCAGGCTTTCACCCACCTGGCCCTCATCAGCGCCGCCGCACACCTCGATCGCGCCCTCGGCGCTGATTAGACTCGTGCGGCACGCGCTGACGGCTGACCCGGCGGGATTGCCGGACTTTCCGTTGAAACCCGAAATCGCAACGGGTGCTTGGTTTACCGCAAGGAGCATACGGGACTTCCGATCCGCCGCCCGCCATGTGATGCTTTTGCCTTACGGCAGGAACACGGACAGGTCGGACTATCGCCTCGTCCTCGAGGAAGGGCGCGGAACGTGCAGCACCAGGCACGCGCTGCTCGCCGCGCTCGCAAGAGAGCACGACTGGCCCGTGGAACTGCGCCTCGGGATATACGAGATGGACGGGAGAAACACGCCGGGCGTCGGGCCGGTACTCCGGCGGTACGGACTCGACCTGGTTCCGGAGGCGCATTGCTACCTGGCGTACAGGGAGGTACGTGTGGACCTCACCGGGTTGGGGAAGGCGGAGGAGCCGATCCGCGCCTTCCTGCATGAAGAGGAGATCGAACCGCGCCAGATCGGCGCGTACAAGGTCAAGCGTCACCGGGAATTCATCCGGCGGTGGGCGATGGCCCGCGGACTGGAGGCGGATACCGTTTGGCGGGCACGGGAGGAGTGCATCCGGGCGCTTTCGGCCGACTGATAGTATGTTCGCGGGACCGGAGATTTCGGAGCGCGAAGGAGGCGGAGCATGGACGGGCGCAAGGTAACAATGGCGGCGATCCAGATGTCCTCGACGCCGGAGAAGCGGGAGAACCAGCGAGTGGCGGAACGGCTGATCCGGAACGCCGCCGCGGCCGGGGCGGAGTTGGTCGCCCTGCCGGAACTCTGGAGTTGCCACGGTCTCGAAAAGGTGTACCGGGAGAACGCCGAATCTATTCCCGGCCCGACGACGGACTTCCTCGGTGAACTGGCGCGGGAACTTGGGATCTACGTCCTCGGCGGCTCCATCCTCGAAGGCCGCCCCGACTCGGAGAAGCTCTCCAACACCTCGACCTTCTTCGGGCCGGACGGGGCGCTCTCCGCCGTCTACCGCAAGATCCACCTGTTCGACGTAAAGGTCTCCGACCGTGAGTACCTGGAGAGCGCGGGCATCGCGCCGGGACGCGAGGTCGTCACGGCGAAGGCTGGCGCCGCGACGCTCGGCCTCTCGGTCTGCTACGATGTACGCTTCCCGGAGCTGTACCGTCTGCTCGCGCTGCGCGGCGCGGAGGTGCTCACGGTGCTGGCGGCGTTCACGTTGCAGACGGGCAAGGACCACTGGGAACTCCTGCTCCGCGCCCGTGCCGTGGAGAACCAGGCGTTCGTCGTGGCGCCGGCCCAGTGGGGACAGAAGGCCGACGGCCGCTGGACGTATGGGCGGTCCATGATCGTGGACCCGTGGGGCACTGTCCTCGCGCAGTGCCCCGACCGCGACGGCCACGCCCTCGCGGAGCTGGACCTCGACTACCTCGATCGCTTCCGGGCCGAGTTCCCGGCCCTCGCCAACCGTCGCCCCGAAGCCTACGACTGGTAGCCGATTGTCCACGAAGACTCACACGGTGGTGAGCGCGGTATGGTTCGCTGCTTTGTTTGTGTTTTTCCTCATAGTCGAGAGTAATTTGTCGGTGTGGTCCCTTGCCGTGCTGATGTTCGGAGGGCTCGGATGGGGAGGATTTTTCCTGGGACCGTCGGTTCGGCGTTGGATCTCCGGTTCTTCGCCCAACAAAGTGATCAGGAACTCCGCCCGTATATTCGGCGCCGTGATGGTCCTGGGTTGGTTGCTGATACTCTACGGCTCCCTGGTTCTTTGGATGCCATACTTGAGAGAGATGTTCGTCCCATAACGCTATCCTGTCATTGGAACGCCCCGATCAGGGCTAGCACCACGACCGCCGCGATGACAGGGGGCAGCGCCGCCCGGACTATCTCTCCCTCGCGGCCCAGCAATCCGGTGGCGGTCGCGGCGAGGACGATTCGCTGTGGGGCGAGGAGGCTGGCATGGCTCCCTGAGACGTTCTGGATGGCCGCCGTCTGCGTCTCCGGGATGCCCAATCCCCTCGCCGCTTCGATCTGGAGCGGCATGAACAGCGCATTCGAGGCGGCGTTCGATCCGGTGAGCACACCTCCCAGAGCCCCGACTACCGGCGCGACCATCAGATAGAGACCTCCGAGTCCCGCCGCTCCCGACGCCAGCAGCGCCGCCGCCCCGGAACTCGCCACAACTTCTCCCGCCAGCACGAACGTAACCACCGCGCCCGCCGTCGGCAGCCATTGACCGGCGGTACCCCGGACGGCCGCTCCCACGGACCCCGCCCCCAGACCGAACAGGAGAGCGGCAAAAACCGCTGAGAGAAGAAGCGGCAACCCCGGTCCCGTAAAGACCGGCCCCAGGCTTTCGGCGAGCGCCTGAGCGGCCTCCGGTCCATTTGCCAGTGCCAGCAACGCCAGCAGGAAGGCGTATGGAAGAAGCTCCCGGACGGGCACGTCGAGCCTACCGAGGCGCCGTAGCCGGAGCGCCAGGAACATGGCCGTGGCGGCGAGGCCGCCCGCTGCCCCCGAGAGCTCGGGCACCAGGAACACGCTCGTCAGGAGCGTGCCTATTCCCGCCAGCAGCCCGAGCAGCGCCGCCTCCACGCCCCGTCGCCGGAGGCCATCCATCCCGCCTGCGAGCGCGACGGCCGCGACGCCGTAGATGGGGAAGAGGGGGAGACTGAGGAGCGCGCTCCAGTCGGAGAGCGCCGCGAAGCTCGTGTCGGAGAGGTTCGCCCCGATCACGGTCCCCACCCCCAGCGCCCCCCACGGCACCGCGCACTGCCCCCAGCTCGCCAGCACCGCCGCCTTCAAGGGAGAAAACCCGGCCGCCAGCAAAATCGGGGCGCTTATGACCACCGCCACCCCGAATCCCGTCACCGATTCGAAGAAGGGCGCGACCCCTATCACCACGACCAGCGCCAGCCCCTCCCGCTCCGGCTCCAACTCCCCGAGAAACCGCGACACCGCCCCCACCGCCCCGCCCGCCGAGAGCAGGTTGTACAGCAAGAGCCCCCCGAACAGCACGTACAGCACCGCAGCCGTGGTCGAGACTCCATCCACTACCGCCCCGCCCACCCCTCCGGCCTCGAAGCCCGGCCAGAAGAATGCCGCCGTCACCGCGACCATCAGCGTCGCCGCCCCCGACCTCGCCGCCGACCACCCGAGCCCCAGCATGGCGACCCCAGCCACCACAAAAGGCAGGATCGCAGCCCCGAATCCGAGAATGTCCATCACCGTATCGTGTGTATATCTACTATGATAGACTAATTTCTACCAAATGAGTGGAAGTGGTACAAGGGAGATTTCGGAAGCGGAGGCGGTGTCGGCCGAGCGGTTGGGCTCGCGGGTTAAGGAGCTGAGGAAGCGGCGCGGGATGACGCTGGAGGGACTGGCCGAGGGGAGTGGGGTTAGCCGGGCGATGCTATCCAAGATGGAGCGGGGCGAGAAGAACCCTACCCTCGTGGTGGCGGCCCGTATCGCTGAAGGGTTCGGGGTGACGCTCTCCGGGCTCCTCGGGACGGAGGAGCGGCGGGAGATCGTCGTAGTGCCGCGTGAGAGGCGCATGGTCATGCGTGACCCGGAGACTGGTTTCGAGCGGCAGTTGCTCTCGCCTTCCTTCGGGGTGCGGGGGGTGGAGTTCGTGCGCAACGTGGTGCCGGAGGGTTCGACCTCGGGGGATTTCCCGCCGCACCGTCGGGGCGTGGAGGAGTACGTGGTCGTGGAGCGGGGGCGGCTGCGCGCGATCCTGGGAGGGGAGGAGCACCTGCTGGAGGAGGGCGACGCCGTGTTCTTCGAGGCGGACGTCCCGCACCGCTTCGACAACGCTGGGGAAGGTCCCTGTAGCTACTACCTGGTCATAAGTTCCGTGGGGCCTGATCCCACCGTGTGAATAAAGCGGCGCTTTCGGTGGATGCTCAGGCGGCTTCGGGGGTGGCGTCTTCCTTCGTCAAACGGTCCCGGCGGCTGGCGCGGTGGCCTCTGTAGTATTCGAGGCGGTCAGAGATGTCTTCCCACTGTTTGAGGCGCTCGTTGCCCGTGAAGCATGTTGCATCTCCGTAGCGTCCGTCCAGCCAGCCGGTCCAGTAGGCTTTGCCGTGATGCTCCTGACCCGGAGATATTTTCTCGGCTGCTATGGGGAGCACCTCGGCGCCGCAGGATGGGCACCGGAACACGCCGTCGGGGAGGCAGCGCATCTCGGGGTGGCCGCACTCGCAGGCGTGGACGCCCACGGCGTCGGGAAGGGTGACTATCTGCCGCAGCGTCTGGAGGGCGGTCCCGTTCAGGAGGCAGCCGCAGGAGGCGCAGCGCGCCGATGCCTGGCTCAGGTGACGCAGTTCGTCGGATTCGCAGGAAGGGCAAGTGAGGGGGCGGGTTTCCGAAGCCGCTGGAGGACCTGTCATCGTGTAGTCCTTTCTCCCGTTCGCGTGTGGACCTACACAGATAATGCCCCCTTCCCGCAGGCTTAGCATCCCCCAAATGTACGATTTTTCTAGCTCATTTTGACTAGTGATCCCTGGCTAGAGTGGATAGTCTCCCGTAGCCAGTTGGGCCAGCACCCTCTCGCGGAGGCCCGAGACTTCCGCCTTATGGTCGTCGCCGAGCGGTTGTAGCAGGTCGCGGGCACCTTCCGGGATGGCGGAGGTGGCGGGGACGACTTGCCGGGAGCCGTCCTCCAGTTGCAGGAGGCGCTTCCGGCCGCCGCGCTTGCCGCGTTTGGAGCGGTCTTCTCCGGCCACCTCCACGATGTCCAGGGAGTAATCCACCATGGGCGCGGAGGCTATGTAGCCGCCCACGCCGTAGGCGTCGCAGACGGGGTTGAGGTGCAGGATGTACTCTACGTCCATGCCGCCGGAGGCGAAGATCCTGACGTGCTCGAAGCCGTGGCGGTCGAGCTCCCAGCGCACCTCGCGCATCAGGTCGCGGAAGTCCCCGCGCCGGTTGCCCGGCGTGTCCATGCGGATTGCGAAGATCGAATCCGGTATGGTCCGGGCCGCGATGAGCGCCCCGAACTTCTCGTCGTCGAAGGTGTCTATGATGATGGTGCGGGGTACCTCCGGCGGCATCGTCTCGTCGAAGGCTTTCGCCGCCTCCTCCGTCGAGCCGAGGACGAGCACCAGGGCGTGGGGCGTGGTGCCTCTTGCGGGGATGCCAAGGGCCTCGGCGGCCACGTTAATCGTGACGCCGTCGCAGCCGCCCAGGTAGGCGGCGCGTTCGATCATCGGCGTGATCGCGGGGTGCATCCGGCGCGCCCCGAAGGAGATCACCGGCCGATCCCCCGCCGCCATCCGGCACCGGGCCGCCGCCGTCGCCACCCCCGAAGCCTGGCATAGAAACCCCAATATAGCCGTCTCGTGCTCCGCGAATGCCCCATAGGGACCGGAGAGCGTGAGCACGGGCTCGTTGGGCCGGCACAGAGTCCCCTCGGGCACCGCCCGCGCCTCGACCTCGACATCTTCGAGTAGGTGCGCCACCTCGTCCAGGCCGGCGACCACGAACCACTCCTCGGGATCGGAAGTCTTGTAGGCGACCTCGACGTGGACCGGGGTATTCTCCATGCCGCGGGAGCGCAGCACCTCCAGCGTACGATGGAAGTATACGTCGGCGACTTCGGCGCCCTTGATCTCCTCGTACGATGCCGTGTTGAAACCCCTCCGTGGAGCGCCGTCGTTCTCCTTTTCCAATGTGTACGCCCTTCCAATCTCGGTGGACAAAGGCCATGATAGCCAATTGTCGACCCACCGTGCTGTCGTTCCGTGGGCCTCGCGCCTCCATCGTGCCGTGGTCGCCAGTTCGAGGCGAACCGCCGTCGCATCCGGAATTCTAACGGTTCCTTCTGCGCGAGCGCATGGCGTAGCCGTTGATGATCTGCAACGGCACGATCAAAAAGTATGCCAACCCCGCCCAGGAGACCGTCCCCTCCCCGCCGAAGATGGCGATACCAACCGAGGTGAGTCCAACTAGCATGTTGAGAAGAAAGCCCTGTGTCTCCTCGCGCGTCACGGACAGCTCGTGCGCGTCGAGCGCCAGGGTGTCGCGCAAAGAGTAAGCCCGCCAATAGAACAGCACGAACACGAGCTGGACGGCGACGAAACCCAGACCGTAGATCATCATCAAAAATGGAATCTGGGACGGCTCTATCATCTCTACGGTGCCGCCGCCCGGCAGGCGCGTCTTGTCACCGAAACCGAGAAACTGGTCCGCCAACAAGGTGAAGAGGAACTTCAGTGGGTACACGTAGAGCAACACCAGGAACAGCAATACCGAGTTCAGCCACACGGTCGGGCTGTCCCTCAAACCGTAGCGACGGAAGTATTTGTAGTGGTCGTACCAGACCGACAGGAGCAGGGCAAAGCATATCGCGAAGGCGAAGAACCCTTGCATGACCGCGAGCAACTCGTCGAATGTCCTCGGGACCTCCAGGGACACCACGAGCAGCGTGACCGCAAAGGCGAAGACGGAGTCCGAGAATCCCTCGACCCGCCAGACTTCCTCGCCGCGCCAGCGGAAACCATCTTCGGGTAGTGGTTCAAGGTAGAGAGGCAGTGTACACTCACGACCATGGTTACGATTCAGATTGTCTGTCGCCATTGCGGCAGCGAAAATATAATTCGCAACGGGATGACCTCCAACTCCAAA
>Ga0136619_10000889_pt1 | contig 11478 bp, 8 predicted proteins | sample AntDrymUQ3532106_2_FD_104807 | JGI IMG/M metagenome (GOLD analysis project Ga0136619, IMG submission 104807) | Polar desert sand microbial communities from Dry Valleys, Antarctica - metaG UQ353 (21.06) | ecosystem: Environmental > Terrestrial > Soil > Desert | place: Antarctica: Dry Valley...
CAGCGTGCGGTGGAATACCACCCGACGCTGGTACGGGCCGGGCGCTGGAACCAGCCGACCCATCTGGTGCTCGACCTCGACCCGCCGGACGGCGATGGGTTCGCGTCGGCCGTGGGCGCCGCGCACCTCGTACGTCAGGCGCTGGCTGATGCCGGCCTGGTCGGTACGGCCAAGACCAGCGGCGCGAAGGGCGTGCACGTCTATGTACCGGTCACCGAGGCGGCGACCGGTGAGGAGGTTGCCGCGGCGACGCGAGCGATCGCGGCTCGGGCGGAGCGGCTGGATCCCGCGCTGGCCACGACGGCGTACCTGCGCGAGGACCGCGAGGGCAAGGTCTTCCTCGACTCGACCCGTTCCGGCGGGGCGACGGTGGTGGCCGCCTACAGTCCGCGGATTCGGCCAGGCGCGCCGGTGTCGTTCCCGGTGGCCTGGGAGGAACTCGACCAGGTGACGCCGCGAGATTTCACCGTACGTTCGGCGGCCCGGCTGATCGCCGATGGTGATCCCTGGGCCGACCGGATGCCCGAGCCACAGCAGCTGCGCCCCGAGCTGATCGAGGAGGGCCGGGCAATCCCGGTCGCCCGCGTACAGGCGATGCACGAAGGCAAGCGGCGCGCTCGCGAGCGCCGCTGATGGCCGGCAGCCGAGCCGGTCAGGCCGGAGGGTCTTGCATCACAGAGAAGGCCGCTCCCCAGGGATCCTCGAGGACGGCGAACCGGCCGAACTCGGTGTCCAGCGGGGCCATGGTGATCGTGGCGCCGGCCTTCTGCGCCGCGGCGACCGCGGAGTCGGTGGAGGCCACCGAGAAGCAGGTCGTCCATCCCTTTGGCGTGCCGGGCTGGAGTGCACCGATCCCGCCGAGAGGCGAGCCGCCGGTGGCGAAGGTGGCGTAGCCGTCCATCCCTTCCATCGGGTCGAAGCGGTAGTCGAAGACTGCGCCGTAGAAGGCTTGAGCGGCATCAGGGTCATCGACCGCGGCATCGTTCCAGGCCAGCGCGCCGGGTTCGTTGTGGATGGTCACGCCGGTGTGTTCGCCGGCCTGCCAGAGCCCGAACGGGTTTCCCTGCGGGTCGAGCGCGATCACCATGCGCCCCATGGGACCGACGTCCATGGGCGCTCCCACGATCGTTCCGCCGGCCTCGGTGATGCGGGCGGCGGTGGCGTCTGCATCGTCGGTGGCCATGTACGTCGTCCACCTCGGCGGGTCGGACGGGTCCATCTGCGGGGCCATACCGGCAGCCGCGCGATCACCGATGCGGGCGGTGAGGTACCCGCCGTACTCCGCTTCACCGCCGGTGTAGGTCCAACCGAGAATGTCGCTGTAGAAGGACTTGGCGGCGTCGAGGTCAGCGGCGCCGTAGTCGATCCAGCACGGCGTGCCGGCCGACCAAGACTTGTCACGAGTGGGCATTTCTCCTCCTAAGGTCCGAAGTTGCACCTTGTCACCCCCCTCTGACACGGACTAGACCCGGAGTGGTCGACAGGATGGATTGGGATGAAACTTCGATGTGGTTGCCACCGCGGTAACCCGGCGTCACCATGAGTACCGGCGCAGAGGGGTGCAGATGGCCGGGAGCCAGACCGGGCAGGTCAGGGTCGTCGCGCAAGATCCGTCCGTGCGCGACGGAGCCGACGGTCCGATCCTGACCGGGCTGGTCAGCTTCCCGGCGGAGGAGACCCGCGACGGTCCTTCCGGGCACCGGGTTCAGGTGATCGACTACGACGCCACGACGCAGACGATGTACGCACCCGCCCGGACTGGCACCGCGACCGCGCAGCGCTCGGACGAGGACATCATCGGTGACCCCGCGTTTCACGCGCTCAATGTGTACGGCCTGGTCATGAGCACCCTTGGTCGATTCGAGTTCGCACTCGGCCGCAGGGTGGCCTGGGGCTTCCCGGGCCACCAGTTGAAGGTAGTCCCGCACGCGTTCGCCGTTGCTAACGCGTACTACTCACCCGACAGCCAGGCTCTCCTGTTCGGCTACTTCGACAACGGCCGCGGCACGACATTCACCTGCCTGTCCCACGACATCGTCGTGCACGAGACGGCGCACGCGCTTCTCGACGGGTTGCGCGGCAGGTTCCTCAAGCCGTCCTCACCCGACCAAGCGGCCTTCCACGAGGGTTTCGCCGATATCGTCGCGCTGCTGTCGGTGTTCAGCATGAAAGAGGCCGTTCGGCGGCTCATCGATCATGCCGCGCGTGACACGTCGGACTCACCGCCCGGCGAGTTCGTTCCTACCTCGGCGCTGCGTCCGCGACAGCTGATGAACTCGGCGCTGTTCGCTTTGGCCGAGGAGATGGCACCGAGAGCCGACCCCGGCGGGATCGGCGCCCTGCGGCGCTCGGTTCGGCTACGGCCGAACCCGAAGTGTCTCGACCTGTTGGAGTTCCGAGACTCCCACCGCCGAGGGGAGGTGTTGGTGGCGGCGATGTGCCGGGCCTTTCTGGAGGTCTGGACCCGGAGACTCGACGCGCTGGCGCCCGGCTCCAGCAAGCTCGTCGACCGCGGCCGGGCCGCCGAGGAGGGCGCCGGAATTGCCGACCAACTCCTGACGCTGGCGATCCGCGCGCTGGACTACACCCCGCCGGTCCACCTGCTGTTCGGCGATTTCCTCTCCGCGGCGCTGACCGCCGACACCGAGGTCCGGCCCAACGACGACCGCTATCAGTTGCGGGCGACGCTGCTGAGGTGCTTCGCCTCCTATGGGATCCTCCCCGCGTCCGGCACTGCGGACGGGTGCTGGCAACGCAGCGACAAACAACTGCGCCGTACCGGTGTGCGCTTCGGCAGTGTCCAGTCCGATCCGACCGAGATGTTCCGCCTGATCTGGGCGAATCGGACCCGACTCAAGCTCCCGGTGACGGCGTACAGCTGGGTCAGTGACGTCCGGCCGTGCCTGCGGATGGAGCCCGAGGACGGCCTGCCGGTCCGCGAGACCGTCGCCACCTGCATCCAGCACGTACAGATCACCGCCGACCAGTTGGGCGAATACGGGCTGCGCAAGCCAGCCGGGATGGCGGGCGACGTGGAGGTGTCACTCGAGGGCGGCAGCACCCTGGTGCTCGATGAGTACGGGATGCTCAAGTTCGAGATCTCCAACCGCCTGCCGCGGCCGACGGACCCCTCGGCCTGTGCGAGGGCGCAGACCAGGTTGGACTACCTGCACGAGTCCGGGGCATTCACCAAGGGAATCACCTTCCGGAACCGGTTCGCCAACGTGCACCGGCTCCGGGCCTCGGCGGCTGCCTCGTCCCGGCAGGAGGTCTGGTGACCACAATCGGACCGGCGCCGACCGAGGTCACAATCTTTCTGTACAACGTCGGCTTCGGGGATTGCCTGCTGCTGCGGCTCGGGTACGCGCGAGGACGCAACCGCAGCGTTCTGATCGATTTCGGCAGCACCCGACGGGCCAAGCAGGGTGCGCCGAAGTCCATGGAGGCCGTGGCCCGCAAGATCGAGGAGCACAGTGCAGGCAAGCTCGACGTCGTAGTCGCCACTCATCGACACCGCGACCACATCTCCGGGTTCGCCGGCGACTCGGGCAAGATCATCAGCAACCTCGACCCCGAAGTCGTCGTACAGCCCTGGACCGAGCAGCCCGACCTGGCCGTCGACGCCACCGACTCGACGGTGCCCGCCGCGGGATCGTCCCGGCTACAGTTCGCGGCTCGACTGGAGAGCCTGCACGCCGCTGCGGCACAAGTTCTCGAGCAGCTTCCCCGGCTCGCGGGCACGCCCGGCGTTACCGCAAGCCTCGTCCGTCAGCTCGAGTTTCTCGGGCAGACCAACCTCAAGAACGCCGAGGCGGTACGAGCGTTGCAGGCCATGGGCACCCGCCATGCCTATGCTTCGTTCGGATCGGACCTGGGTCTGGCCGACCTGCTACCTGGCGTCGAGGTCGAGGTGCTCGGCCCGCCCTCACTGGCCCAGTCGCCGGAGATCAGATCGATGGCCTCGACCAACTCCGACGAGTTCTGGCATCTTGCCGCCACAGGGGGCCAGGCTCCGAGCCGGCAACGCGCCGAGCCGCTGTTCCCGGACGCGCGTCAGGCCCGCAAGATCCCGCAGGAGGCCCGCTGGCTGATCCCGCGGATCGACAAGATGCAGGCCGAGGAGTTGCTGTCCCTGGTCCGCATCCTGGACGGCGTCATGAACAACACCAGCCTGATCCTGCTGTTCACGATCGGTGACACCCGCCTGTTGTTCCCGGGCGACGCCCAGCTCGAGAACTGGCGCTATGCCTTGCAACGGGCCCCCAACGCTGAGGACATCCGGTCCCGTCTGAGCCAGACCCGCGTCTACAAGGTCGGTCATCACGGCAGCCTCAATGCGACTCCGCGCACCTTGCTGTGGAACGGATTCGTCCGTGCCGGGCTGCCTGACCCGGCACAGCAGCTGATCACCCTGTTGTCCACGAGAGCGAGCACGCACGGCGATTCCGATCAAGGCACGGAGGTCCCGCGGGACCGGTTGGTCGAGGAACTGAAGACCCGCAGTCGGCTGGTCAACACGCAGGACTGCACGGCGGAGTCGGGCTGGTGGCGCGAGGTCGTCGTACCGCTCTAGGCCGTACCGCTTTCGTCCGTACGGCTACAGGTCGTACCGATCGGCGCACCGCAGGCCTCAGGAGGTGTGCCGGATCGTCAGGGTCCGCGCTGCCATGTGCGGCGCGGCCAGGATGACGTCCCGGATCGCGGTCGACCGCGACCCTGGGAACGGTCGATTGAACGGGTAGCCCATGTCGCGGGCGTCTGGATAGCGGTCGACTGCACCGCAGAAGCTCATCGACCCGCATTCGCCCTGCACCGGCACCAGATCGATCGAGGCGTCGGTGCACATCACCATCAGCCGGCACCGCAGACCCTCGGCATCGCCTCGGGGCAAGAGCAGGGTGTACGGCCAGCCGCAGTCGCAGTAACTGTCGTCGTCGGGGTCGACGCCGGCCGCCAGCACCTGGTTCGGGCTGAGGTCGATCTGCCGCTTGACCACAGAGGACTCAGCATCACTGCGGGCGACGACGACCCGCGCGCTGGCGGCCAGGTCGACCACAAACTTGTCCAGCTCGATCCAGGCCCGTCGGTCGGTCGCCTGAGTCGAAGGCACCAGGAACATTCGTACGGTGACCCGAATGTCGGCCGTGGAGGTGTTCTCCAACCGGAAAAAGGTGGTGAACGGCTCATGGCTGAGGTACTTGATCTGCCGGTTGCCGAATGTTGTGGTCAGCATCGTGGTGGTCAGCTCGTCAAGGGTCGGTACGCCGCCCGCCTCGGGCACGTTCGAGCTGAAGTTCTGATCCCAGTGGTCCCCGCCGAAAAGTTGCCCGCCGAGGGCGTCGAGGTCGGTTTGCTCCGGCAGGTCCGTCGTACGGCAGACAATGATGTCTGGACTCGACCATGCCGTCGCTCGGGTTCCGATTCCATCGCGTACGAGAACCTTTGGTGCGTCTGAGAAGTCGTTCGGGTTCTGCCCGCTCTGCCACCGGGCATTGATGTCGTCGATGGCACGGTGCCAGCGCCAGAAGACCTGGTCCCGGATCGCAGTGGCAGTCGAGGCCATCACTCCGCCGTTGCCGCCAGGGGACAGGCGCGCGATCCGGCCGTGCCCGCTGTTGTGCAGGCCGGGATAGGTGTTGGGGTCCAACCCGGTGAGCTGCCAGGCAGCGGCCTCGACGGCCTCCCCGAGGTTCGTCCGGTTGATGTCGACGTTCGAGCCGTTCGCCGTGACCAGAGTCCCTGTCCGCAGGGCTTCGTCGATGGCTGAGGTGAAGGTACGCAGGGACGAGACGGCGTCGGCGGCCAGCGACTGGTTCTCCTCACGCCGCCGGAAGTCCCCACCGAACAGCAGAAACCCCTCCGGGTCGTAGCCCTCGGCGATCCGGGTGGCCCATTGCGCCGGTCCGAAGGCGCCGACCCGAGACAGCCCGTGCGAGATGAGTTCGGCGTCGTAACGAGCGAGCATCTGCTGGTGCATGTAGAAGAAGAGTTCGCCCTGGCGGTCGTTCATCCGGAACATGGCGCCGTAGTGGACCGGGGCCAGCCCGCGTAGCTGTGAGCCCCTGATCCCGGAGAACACGCGGGCCAGTTCGGTCGGTGACGAGTTGGCCACGAAGGCTGCCCCTTGGCCGGGAGCGATCTGGTCGATGATCGCGCTCAGCGTCGTCCGACTGGTCGCGCCCACCCAGGTGCGGAAATCGCGCGGCGGCAGCCCGGTGTAGGGGTACACCTCGTGCCAATGTTGATGGTGCTCGTTGGCCAGCACGTCCTCGCGCCAGTAATCCAGCTCCGGCGACTCACCGCCGAGGGACACCGCCAGGCCGATGCCCCCGTGAGCAGGGGGTGGATTGAACAGCCCGGGAGCCGCGACGACGGTGCGCGGCTTGGAGAGCAGCCGTCCATTGCGGTTGTGCGTGACGAACACCGCGAAACCCTGCCGGACCAACTCCGGATGGAACTCACTCGACTGGTCCTCGACGTGGTCCAGCGCTTTGTCCAAGCCGTCATTGACCCTGGAGCGTGACGCAGCCAACGCTGACAACCGAAACGACAGCGCCGTGGCCTCCAGGGCGTCGTCCGGATCGAACCAGGAGAACGAATGCAGGGGCGTTGGCTGCCGGACGGCCCGCGGTCGGCGACCGGACCTGCTTGGCTTCGCCGCCTGGGCTTCGAGCAGCCCGGCGTACAACCGCGAACTACGCTCTCGTAAGAGTGGCATCGACGTCATGTCCGGCCCCACATTCATGCTCAGGTCGCAGGCCGTTGACGCTAATGCACCGGAGGCCCCGCTGGGGCCCCCAGTTGGGCGAACTCGGCAGCATTTCAGGGCCGTACGGGAGCCTGCCAAAAGGGCTGCTCGCGGGCATGCGGGTCATCGGAACGCTCGATGCCGAACCCGACTCCCCGTACCTGAAAGCCGACTACGACCCGGACGAGGGCCGAGAGGAACGGGCTGTGAGTGTCAGCATCGCCAAGGGGTTGTTGCTGGACTTCGCGACTTCGGCGTCACTGTCCATGAGTCCGATGGCTGCTACAGCCGGGGGAACGGTTATACCTCGGACTACACGGGGCTGATCATTCATCACACCGGATCCGGGTATGGCCGGGACTACAAGACGTTGTACGACGGAAGACCGGACCTGGCGGGGCCGCTGTGCAACACCTCCGGTAACACTCAGGGGGTTGGCGGGCTGACCGCTGATCAGATAACCGAGGCCGTCACGGCAGCGGTTCCTGAGCGGCTCGTCGACGTCTTCGACCGGGAAACGTGACTGCCCGAGGACGCAGCCGGCGGCCTTCGCTGGCTACGTCCTCGCGCGTCCTCGATCAGTCAACCGGCCGCTGGCCGGCAGTTGGCTCTGCGCGGATTCAGCTGACCGACTCGCGTACATAGCTGCGGGCGACGTCGATCCCGTACACCTCGGGCCGGCCGACCGGCTCCGGGCCCAAGGCCCTGGCCAGGGCCGGGCCGAGCGTGTTGGCGAAGAACTGGTCGGCGTGCGCCTTGGTCGTCCAGAGGGTGACGACGCGGAGCTTGCCGTCGTCGGTCGTTCCGACGTACCGGCCCTCCATACCTTCGGGCGACGCCTCATCCACCGACTTGGTGACCTTGTCGAACTGCTCGATGGACGGGAACGGTGGGGTGGCGATGGTGATCCACTGCATGACTTCCTCCTTTGTCGGCGACCCGTTTGGCCGCAGGAGGAACGCTAGGAATTCTCGGCGGGGCCGGCATCCGCCGGATCACTCATGCGCCTACTCATTTGTGGGGCCGCTCATCCGTGCTCATTCGTACGAACCCGCCAGGCGGCGATCTGGCTGCGGGTGGCGAATCCGAGCTTGGTAAGGATGTGCTGGACGTGGTTCTGCGCCGTGCGTTCGGAGATGAACAGCCGCTCGGCGATCTGCCGGTTGGTCAGCCCGTCGGCGACCAGGGTGGCGACCTCGGCCTCGCGTGGGCTCAGTGCACCCGGCTGTACGCCGCTGCGGTCCAGTTGCGCGAGCAGCGCTCGGGTCCGATCGGCGTACGCCGCCATGCCGAGCGCGACGACCAGGCTGTCGGCGTCGCGAGCGTTGGACTGGGCGCGGTCGTGGTCGTCGGGGCCGCCGCGAGCAAGCAGCGCGCTCGCCAGGTGGAAACGCGCCTGCGCCACAAAGCCTTGCGCCCCGGCCCGGTTGGCCTGGTCGACTGCGATGGCGAAGTCGTCGACGGCTTGGTCGAGTCGGCCAAGCGCCGTGGCGCCCTGGGCGAGGGTGAGCTCGACCGGCCCCATGTAGGCGACTGCGTCTCCGACCGCATGCTCGCCGCGGAACGTCTCGAGCCGGTCCAGCAGCACCTCCAGATCGTCGAAGCGCCCGAGCTGAGCGGCGGCAAGTGCGCCGTACACATGGCCGGGCAGTAGGAAGAACGCTGGCAGAGACCAGGTCTCGAGCGGCCCCGCCTGTTGATAGGAGGCCGCCGCCTCGTCAGGCCGCCCTGCGGCAAGGAGCAGGAACGCGCGGGACAGCCGAGCCATCGTGCGAAACCGTGGCGGCGGGTCGAACGGGTTCAGCGCGAACGCCGCCGCTTGCTCGGTGACGCCGACGTGGCTGGTCAGCGCGACCTGCAGCGCGAAGTACGCGCCAGCTGCCGGAGCTGGTTCGACCACGCGCATGCGCTCGAATCCGCGCCGACCGATCGCCGCGGCCTCGGCGTACCGGCCCTGCGCCTGGGCGATGCACGCGGTGATCCGGTCGAGATGCCATGAGCTGACCGGCCCGCCAACCCGCTCGACAGCCAGCTGCAATTCGGGAAGGTGCTCGGTCGCGGCTGCGAAAAGTCCCCGCTCGATCAGTGTCTCGATCCGCCAGAGTTCGCCCCACATGGCGGTACGGGAGCTGTTCGTGCGTTGGGCCAGGGCGAGCATCTCGCTGGCGAGGCGGATCCGTTCGTCCCGGCCGGCCGGACCGGGGCAGGCTTCCTTGCGGGCGTGCAGGGCTTCGACGAGGGCGCGGTCGTCGTCTGCGATGTAGGCGAGTTCGAGGGACGTCGCGCTCAACGACTCGGTGCGGTCCTGTTCGCCGTCGTAGAAAGCGAGATGACTGCGCTGCGCGTACAGGCGGGCGCGGAGTGCCGCGTCGCCGTCGTCCCCGAGCGCGGCGAGTGCGTCCCCGCACAGTTGTTTGGCGACGGCGTTGATCCTCGGGTCGGGAGCCGCCTCGAGGACGAGCGCGGCTTCGGCCACGAGCTCGGGACTGGCCGCCGCACGCGCGGAGCTGGCGGCGGCTTCGGCGGCATCCGCGCAGCCGTGCAGGTCGCCGGCGAAGTAAGCGGCACGGCCGAGCCCGATCTGCGCGCGGCAGCGGCCTTCGTCGGACAGTGATGTCGGGTCGAGAGCGAGTGCGGCCCGATAGAGCCGTACGCCCTCCTCGTACGCGAGCCGTCGTACGGCGTCCTCGGCGGCGCGCAGTGTCCACCCGCGAGCGATTGCCGCCTCGCCGTAGGGCGCGAGTTCGGCCCAGTGCCGGGCGATGTCGGCCAGGTGCTCGGAAAGATCGCTGGCGAACTGCGCCTCGATCGCCTCGGCGACTGCGCGGTGCAGGGCTGCTCGGTCGGTGCTGGTGAGCGAGGCTGCTACCGCATCTCGGGTCAGCGCGTGGACGAAGCGGAACTCGCCTGCCTCGCCGACGCGGTCGAGCAGGCCGTACGCGATCGCCTCGTCGATGAGCGGGAGGCATTGCGGGACTGGTTGGTTGAGGGTCGCGGCGACGAGGGTGAGCGAGAAGTCACGTCCTACGACGGCCGCTGCTTGGACCAGCCGCCGACAGTCAGTTGACACTCGGCCGAGTCGCGCCGCGACGGCGTCGAGCACTGTGCGCGGTGGCTGGTTCGGTCGCCAGGTGCCGTCGGTGATTGCCCGGGCGACCTCCCGTACGAACAGCGGGTTGCCGCCAGTGACGTCGAGTACGGCCCTCGCGTCCTGATAGGAGGGCTGCTCTGTCGTGGTCGAGAGTTGCTGGCTGACCTCGGCTAGGTCGAAGCCGCGCAGGTCGAGGCGCTCGACGGCCGGTGAGCGGAGGAGGTCGGGGAGTACGCGGGCGAGGACGTCGGACGGTTCCTGGTCGCGGAACGTGGCGACGAGGAGCAGTCGTGCGTCGCCCATCTGGCTGGCGACGTGGCGCAGGAGGAGCAGGGAGGCCTCGTCGCCCCAATGGATGTCGTCGAGGATGATGACCAGGCCGTTCTGCTCCGCGATGCCTCGCAGCTCCTCGGTCAGATCCTCGAAGACGCGAAACCGGTCGCCCGGCGAATCGAGGTCTCCGGCGAGGACCGTGTCGGGATCGATCGACAGGGACCGCAGCACCTGCCGCCAGGCCCAGTACGCCGGCGCACCTTCGGCCTCGATGCAACGGCCCCAGGCAACGGCGGTCCCACCGGCCAGCGCCAGCCCGGCGAGTTCCTGCGCCAGTCTGGTCTTGCCGATGCCTGGTTCACCGGCGCAGAGAACGAGCCGCCCGGCTCTGACGAGGGCGCTGCTGAGCGACGCCCGCAGCGAGTCGAGCTCGCGCCGCCGCCCGATGATGCCCTCCCCGGCGCGGTGCGCTGGGTCCCGCGTCGGAGTAGTCACACTCCGAAGCATTCCCGGCGACGCCGCATCCCGGAAGCGATTCAGGTCGGAGCGCCGGCCAAGCGATCGGTACGACCGCGGCCAAGGAGCGCTCCGTGGGAGCTATCGTCCAGCCTTCTGTGCTTGGCCGATGTCGCGAACGCGCTGGCAACATGTGGGCTCGGCGCAGGCGGGACGCGACTTCCGTCATATGTCGTGTCCGGTCGCCGCTAGCCGGACTGAGTGCCGTACATCTTCGGCCAGTACTCCAAGGATTTTGGTCACGATGGCACTGTGACGAGCGCTTGTCATGATCCCTGTTCCCGCTCGGCTCCTCGCCGTCAGCTGCCCCGCTGGGTGGCAGATTCTGAACCTCATGGAGCCGGTCAGCCAGCTGCCGCCTCACGGTGCTGTCGGGATCCGTCGACAACTGGGACAGAGCAAGAACGTGCTTGACAGGTGCGGCCGCCGCGACGACGGTCGCCAATTGTCGGACCACCGGCAAGGAGTGTCCGGCAAGCAGGCTCGCGCGCGAAACCCGCTGCTGCGGCGTCACCTTCGCGGCCGCTCTTGTACTTGTAGTGGTACTGGCCGTACCCGATCCCCGTCCCGTAATACACCTGCGGCGACTCTCCCGTTGCGCGGGCCATCAGCTCCAACAACGTCTCGGCGTCCCGGCGCCGCCTCGCCGGGGTGACCTTGTCCAGAAGAGTTTGTACGGACTCGCTCACGTCAGCCATGCGTCCTCCAATAGAGCTCACGGCACTCTAGAACTCGCGCCGAGTCGCGTGAGGCCTCTACGCAGACGCCCGCGTCAGCTCCCACCAGGTGCCGTGGCCACTCGCGTTCATCAAGCGGTACGTCAGCTAGCCGGCGCCCACCTGTCAGGCAA
>Ga0136619_10000891_pt1 | contig 11475 bp, 14 predicted proteins | sample AntDrymUQ3532106_2_FD_104807 | JGI IMG/M metagenome (GOLD analysis project Ga0136619, IMG submission 104807) | Polar desert sand microbial communities from Dry Valleys, Antarctica - metaG UQ353 (21.06) | ecosystem: Environmental > Terrestrial > Soil > Desert | place: Antarctica: Dry Valley...
CCCGAAGATGCCGATGTCCAGGAAAAGCTCGTGGATCCGGGGCAGCCCGCCGGGGAAGAGCAGCAGGTACGTGGCGATGCGGTAGAGGGCGTAGGCCACGAGCAGGGGCAGGAGCAGGTAGGCGGCGACCTTCCCGACGAAGTCGTAGAAGTAGCGGCCGGCGACCCAACCCGGTATCGCAACGAGCGGGTAGACCATCTTGATCTCGGAGAGGTCAAGGCCGGGGGACACCTCGCCGTAGGGCGCGACGCGCCGGGTAAAGTCCATGACGACGTGGTGGCCGAGCGGCGTGTCCAGCCCGTCCGAGTAGTCCTCGACGGTGTTCACGGGGTCCAACTGGTTCCCGTGCTCGCAGTAGACCACGCGCCGCCCGCCCCCGACCTCCATCGAAGCCAGGTAGCCGTAGGCGAACTCGTCGACCACGCCGGCCTCCCGCAACGTCTCCTGAATCCCAGGGTTCCACCAGGCCTCGGCGTCGTGGTTGCCCGGAAGGTAGATCACCCGCTTCCCCTCCCCGGACCGGAACTCCTTCAGCGCCGCGAAAAGGCTCAAATACTCCTCCCGCGACATCGTGAGCGAGGCCCGGTCCTCCCCATCGGGGACCGAGCCTATCTGCAGGAAGTCGAAAAAGTCCCCGGCCAGCACCAGCTCGACGGGCCGGTCCAGCCCCGCGAGCTCCCGGAAGAGTGCTTCGAGCTCCGCGGGCGACTCGAAGCCGTCGCAGCCGGGGTCGCCCCCGATGTGGGAGTCGGAGACAAAGACGATCAGCGCGTTTCCCGGCAGCTCCGGCACGGCCGAAGTATAGCCAGCGCGGGACCCTCACGGGCCCGGTTGCGGCAACGCCGCCGTGCTAGGCTGGTGGAAGCCTTTGTCCCAGCCCAAGGAGGATGGATGGAGTACCGTCGTCTCGGCCGTTCCGGCCTGTTCGTCTCGTCGTTGACCCTCGGCACGATGACCTTCGGGGGGAGCGGGCCGTTCAACAAGGTCGGCTCTACCGACGTCGCGGGGGCTACCCGTCAGGTGGACATGTGCCTCGACGCCGGGGTCAACCTCTTCGACACGGCGGACATCTACTCCTCGGGCGAGTCCGAGGAGATCCTGGGCCAGGCCGTCTCCGGACGCCGCGACCAACTTCTCCTGGCGACGAAGGCCCGCATGCCCGCCGGCGAGGGCCCGAACGGCGCCGGCCTCTCCCGCCACCACATCATCCGCCAGTGTGAGGCGAGTCTGAGGCGCCTCGGCACGGACTACATCGACCTCTACCAGGCCCACGAGTGGGACGGCGTGACGCCACTCGAGGAGACCTTGGAGGCATTCGACACGCTCGTCCGGTCTGGCAAGGTGCGCTACGTTGGCTGCTCCAACTACGCGGGGTGGCAGCTCATGAAGGCCCTCGGGGTGGCCGAGAAACAGGGGTTCCAACGGTACGTGAGCCAGCAGATCCACTACACTTTAGAGGCCCGCGAGGCCGAGTACGAGCTTGTCCCGCTCTCCATCGACGGGGACTGCGGCATCCTCGTCTGGAGCCCGCTGGCCGGCGGCCTCCTCTCCGGCAAGTACCGCCGCGACGAGGACGCCACGGAAGGCCGCCACTTCGAAGGTTGGGACGAGCCACCCGTCCGCGACGAGAAGAGGCTCTACGACATCATAGAGGTGCTCGTCGAGGTCGCCGAAAGCCACAACGTCTCGGCCGCCCAGGTCGCCCTCGCCTGGCTCCTCGGCCGCCCCGGCGTCACCTCCATCGTCGTCGGCGCCCGCACCGACGAGCAACTCGCCGACAACCTCGAAGCTGCCGACCTGACCCTGTCGGAAGACGAGCGCAGGCGCCTCGACGAGGTGAGCGCCCCTCCGCTCATCTACCCCTTCTGGCACCAGCTAAAGACCGCCTCCGACCGCCTCGGCCCCGCCGACATGCCCCTCCTCGGCCCGCACCTGTAAAGGTCCGAGAACCCGCGACCACCGTAGGGGCGCTTCGCGGAGCGCCCTACACGGACCCTAACGCGAAACGGGCTCTATGCGCTCCATCTCGGCCGCTTCCTTCTCGTCGTTGATCGTCCGGTAGAGGTCCAACGCGAGTTGGCCGTTGAGCCAGAACTCCGGGCTGGTGCCGAACGCCTTCGCCAAACGCAGGGCCGTCGAGGGGGTGACGCGCCGCTTGCCGTTGACCAGCTCGTTTACCCGCACGTAGGGAACCCTTATCCTCTCTGCAAGCTCCACCTGCGTCATCCCGAGCGGTTTGAGGAACTCCTCGAGCAGCATCTCCCCGGGGGCGGTGGGGGCCCGATCCTTCGGTATACGCAATCCTTTTACCTCAATGGTAGTCAACTACTTCTACCTCCTCGGCCCCGTCTTCCATCCAACGGAAACACACCCGGTACTGGTCGTTGATCCTTATGCTGTGCTGGCCTTCTCTGCTCCCGGCCAACGGCTCCAGACGGTTGCCGGGCGGAGCCCGCAAATCGTCCAGCGTCGCGGACTGGTTGACCTGGTCCAACTTTCTCCTCGCTACCCGCCAGAGGTTCTGCGGACACGTTTTTCGAGCTTTCCTTGTGTCGCGCCCGTCGAAGACGTCTTCCGTTCCCTCGTCTTTGAAAGAGACGATCATGCTTCGATAGTATAACGTATAACGTTATACGTTATACGATGATGTCCATTAACCGAAGACATGCGGAGGGAAGGAAAACAGGGCGGGAGGCCTGATCCTCACGGGCGTATAATGCCGGCCATGATCGTGGACAACGCCATCTACGTGGACGGTCGTCGGGCCGCCGAGCCCGGGTCTGTGTACGAGACTTACGAGGCGTGCCGCACCCAGAAAGGTGTTGCCTGGATCGGCCTGTACAAGCCGACGGCGGAAGAGTTCGAGTCCGTGGCGCAGGAGTTCGAGCTCCACCCGCTGGCGGTGGAGGACGCGCTGGATGCCCACCAGCGGCCGAAGCTGGAGCGTTACGGTGAGACGCTCTTCATCGTGCTCGGGCCGGCGCGTTACGTGGATGAGTCCGAGACGGTCGAGTTCGGGGAGACGCACGTCTTCGTCGGGAAGGACTTCGTCATAACGGTGCGCCACAGCGAGGTGCCTGACCTGGGAGAGGTGCGGCGGCGGTTGGAGGCGGACCCGGAGCTGCTCAGGCGGGGGCCCGAGGCCATCCTGCATGCGATCATGGACCAGGTCGTGGACGACTACGGCCCGGTCGTGGGCGGCCTGGAGAACGACATCGAGGAGATAGAGGCCCAGGTCTTCGGGGGGAGCGCGGACGTCTCGCGGCGCGTCTACGAGCTCTCCCGCGAGGTCATCCAGTTCCAGAGGGCCACGGACCCGCTGAACGAGGTGCTAGGCGCCCTGATGCGGGACGAGACCATCGAGGTGGACCCAGAGGTGCGCCGCTACCTCCGCGACGTCCAGGACCACGCCCAGCAGGTCTCAGAGCGCCTCTCCGGGTACCGCGACCTGCTGCAGAGCATCCTCAGCGTCAACCTGACCCTGGTCAGCCTCTCCCAGAACGAGCAGGTAAAAAAAGATCTCCGCCTGGGCCGCCATCCTCTTCGCCCCGACCCTCATAGGCACCGTTTACGGCATGAACTTCGACCACATGCCCGAGCTTCACTGGACCCTCGGCTACCCCTTCGCCCTCACGCTGATGGTCCTGACCTCGGTCGTCCTCTACTTCGCCTTCAAACGCCGCGGCTGGTTGTAGAGGCTTCAGGTTTCAGGATCGGCCCGCCGGCCTTCAGGCTTCGCTTTCAACATCTCAGCTTATCAGCCCTTTAAGAGGGGAGGAGTAGAGATCGATCGGTCCATGGAGCGGTATGAAAGATAGCGAACTTCTAATGCGGGTGAGTTTGGATACTGCGGTGATGGCGGAGAAACCCGTCGTCAGGGGCACGAGGCTGTCTGTCGAGCGTGTGCTCAACTTGGTCGCGCACGGCATGGCCTCGACGGAGATCCTGAACGAGTACGATGGGCTTGAGCCAGAGGATATTCAGGCGTGCTTGCTCTTCGCTAGCAAGTCTCTTCAGTGCAACGACTTCATGCCGCTGGTCACAGAGCCGGAGTAGTCCTGCGATTTCTGGTGGACTCATCGCGGTGTTGTTTTCCTTCGCGTGGATGACAAACGCCCGGTGGCGCATGGTGTCGGACGTTGTGGCAAAGTATGGACAGCGCTTTTGAGACGAGGGAGTCTAAGATGGCGGATGCCGCAGAGAGACGTCCGGAAGACGAGGAGATAAAGCGGAGGGTGATCGAGCAACTCGACGCCCTCGACGTCGAGGACAAGCGTAAGGTCCTCGACTTGTCTGAAAGGTTGTCCGCGCGCGCCGGATCATCGGCGGAGCGAGACACTCGCGCGGCGCTATTGAAGTACGCGGGTACTATCCCGAAAGACGATCTGGACCGTATCAGCGAGGCCATCGAGGAGGGCTGCGAGAAGGTAGACGAGGAGGGGTGGTAGAAGACGGAGCAGACCGCTTGAGCGGCCGCCTTCTCGACACCAACATCGTAATTGCGGTATTCAGACAGGAGGAGGCGATCCGCGCAAGGCTCGATAACGTCGCGCCGGGGTCGCTCTTCGTTCCGGTCATCGTCCTGGGGGAGCTACGCTTCGGAGCGCTCAAGTCCGTCAAGGTCGAGGAGAACCTCCGGCGCATCGAAGGCTTTGCCGCGGAGTCGAACGTGCTCGTCTGCGACGAGGAAGCTGCCCGGCTCTACGGTGAGATCAAGGACGACCTGCGCCGCAAAGGGCGCCCCGTACCAGAGAATGACGTCTGGATCGCCGCCACCGCGCTCCGGCACGACCTCACACTCGTCTCCCGCGACTCGCACTTCGAGCACGTAGAGGGGCTCCGGATCGAGCAATGGTAAAGCACGAGGTTACTTGGGGCTGTACTCTCGTATTCGGTCTCGCTCTACGATCCAGGTCGCAGGCCTTTCTCCAACTGCTCGTCGCCGATGGCGAAGGCCATGTCCTGGTCGACCTCGCCCTCAAGACACTTCTGGATGCACGTGGTACACGTGCCACTCCGTGATCGCCCCAGTGCTCTAACATTTGTCGAGTATACTTGCGCCACATGGCGTAAAACTCGGCGATTTAGGTGAGGAGTGCGCAAAGAGATGGTAGAGATGGCGGGTCGGGAACGGTCGGGGGAGGATCTGCAAAGATTCCGAGACCGGATCGGGGCGGTTGGGGGGGACAACGCCTACGTGCTCTTGATCGGCCTGGAGCCTGCTGACAATGCGGCGCTGGTTGCCTGGGTCGAGGAGGGACTTCCGTATCGGGCGCTGGAGCGTTTGAGGAGCAACATTGGGCTGTCCAGGGAGGCTCTGGCGGACCTGGTCCAGATCAAACCCCGGACGCTGGACCGGAGGAAGGAGGGGGGGCGGCTGCGGCCGGAGGAGTCCGACCGGCTGTTGCGCGCCGCCAGGGTGTTCGGGGGGACGATAGCGCTCTTCGAGGGGGATGCCGATGCGGCGAGAGCGTGGCTCTCTTCTCCGCAGAGGGCGCTCGGCGGGGCCGTGCCGCTGGAGATGGCGAGGACGGAGGTGGGCGCCAGGGAAGTCGAGAGCCTCGTCGGCAGGCTGGAGCACGGCGTATTCTCCTGATGCGGCGCCTGACCTGGGTAACACGCTTTCCAGTGGGCCTCTAGTCCGTGGCGACCGGATGGAGGATCGTCAAGAGCAGGCGCGTCCGTTCGGCCTTTGACGGAGAGGGGGCGCGGCTCTACGGCGGGAGGTGGAACAGCCCCGGCACGAGGGTGGTGTACGTCGCCGGGAGCGTGTCGCTCGCCGTACTGGAGGTCCTGGTGCATCTGGGGGACGCCGGGGTGCTCTCTTCGTATTCCTTGTGCGCCGTGGAGTTCGAGGACGGCCTGATCGAACCCCTCGACCGATCCAGGCTGCCTGCCGACTGGCGCTCGTACCCCGCGCCTTCCGGGTTGCGCGAGATCGGTGACGTTTGGGTGAGGGATAAAGCCTCCGCGGTTCTGGAAGTCCCGAGCGCCGTCGTCGAGCGGGAGAGCAACTACATGATCAATCCGGAGCACCCGGATTTCGCATTCGTGAACATAGGTGAACCCGAGCCGTTCGAGTTCGACGCCCGTCTTCTCTGAAACAGTTTTGTCGTCGATGGTCCAGTAGAGGTCGAGCGCGAGTTGTCCGTTGAGCCCTTCAGTAGACGCAAGACCCGTACGTTCCTCACGGTGGTCGACTATTTCGGTTCTTGTCGAGGCCTTATCAGCCCGACCTCTACCTCGAGATCTAGTTCTTTCCAGACTCGGTCGGCGGTGATGACGGGGAGGTTGAGCCGTTGTCCGAGCGCCAGGCACGCCCGGTCCGCCAGCGAGAGGCCCTTGTGCTTTGTCAGGGGACGCAGCATGGCGGTCTGGAAAGCCAGGTCACGTCCGAAGTCGTGTACGTCGATAGCGAGTCCCCCCAGAGCTTCACGGATGGACTCTTCCGGCATGCCGCTCTCGGCGAGCTTCGCGGCCACCTCCGAAAGGTTAACGGCGCTTATCGCCGCGTCGGGTATGGTGCGGGCTACTTCCTCGTGTCCGGGGTCCTGGTTTAGCAGCGCGAGCAGGGCGGAGGCGTCCAGGACCGCTTCACTCACGCACGGCTTCTTCTCTTCTCTCCGAGATCAACTCGTCAGACAGGCTCCGCCCCTCCGGCACGTAGCGCCTGACCAGCGCCTGCGCCCTCGCAACCGCCTGGGCGGGCGTGTAGAGGTGCAGGCCCTCGTCGTCCAGGTGCATGATGATCTCATCCCCGGACCGCAGCCCCAACCTGCGCCGGTACTCCCCGGGTATAACAACCCTGCCGCTCTGACCCATTTTTGACTTGAACTCACGCATGCGTCATCTACCGAGCATGTTACCACGGTAAAATTTCGTGACGCTATCTAAGGATCAAGCGTCGAGCACCACATCCGAGAGAGGGCTGCCGATGCAGATGAGGCGGAGGCCCTTCTCAAGCTCCTCGTCGCCGATCGCGAAGGCCATGTCCTGGTCGATCTCACCCTCCAGGCACTTCTGGATGCAAGTGGTACACGTGCCGCTCCGACAGTCGTAAGGAAGCGTGAGCCCGGCCTCTTCGGCGGCTTCGAGGATGTACTCGTCCTCGGCAACCTCTATGGTCAGGCCCCTCTTCTTGAAAGTAACCTTATGCTTCTTCGCCACGCTATCTCCTAACGAGAAAGTCCCGACCCCAAACCAGCGGGGCCGGGACTATTAGAGTTTCGAGCCTCCAGTTTCGGCGTTACCTGATGCCTGAAACCTGTAGCCTGAAGCCTATTACCTACTTCGCCTCGAACTCCTCGCCGGGCGCGCCGCAGACGGGGCACTCCTCGGGGGGCTGTATGCCCTGCATGGTCTCGCCGCAGGTGCCGCAGACCATCGTCACGGTCATGGGCGGGTGCGGGGCCTCGCCGTTCTCGGCCTCGATGGCCTCGCCGGTGTCTTTGGCGAGGTCGGCTATGGAGACTTTGCCGGTTATGACGTCCTCCATCGTGGTGCGGGCGCCGCTGAGGGCGTCCTCGGCGAGGGGGAGGTCTATGCGGGTGACACCGCGCTCGCGGGCGAGCTTCTCGGTCATGTTGCGCGAGATGTTCCGCATAAAGCCCTTTGGCGCCCGGTCGAGGCGGTCTATGGCCTCCTGGGTCCAGGTGAACTCTTTCGATCCGCCCTCGGGGATCTTCAACTCCTCGCCGGCCTTCTGGAAGGCGGAGTGGTCTATGGGGCAGGTGGCGCCGGTGGTCTCCTGGACCTGCTGCTTGGCGTGGCTGACGGGGCAGCCGCCGGACTTCACCTCGGGGGCCTCGCGGCCTGTCTCCTCGCGGTACTGCTGCTCGACGTACTCGTGGGTGATGGTGGTGTAGCCCTTCTTGAGCGCGCTCTTCTCGACGCGGGCGCGGACGCGGCGCTTCTCCTGCCACTCTTCGAGGAAGTCAAGGAGGGCTGTTGCGTCCTCCGTCCAGTGCAGCTCGCGGCCGTCGTAGACCTCAGAGAGGTTCATGGTCTCGTCGCCGGTTGTGGTGGCGATGTCGGCGTCGACGGCATGGAAGTGGGTCGGGCCGGAGCTGCAGACCGGGCACTTCGCGGGCTTGCCCTTGGCCACGTAGCGGCAGACGTCGCACTCGAAGCGGTCCTGGCCCTGGGCGACGCGGTGTATCTCGTCCTGCACGTCGGCGGAGACGCCCGCTATGTCGCCCTGGTCCTCGCTCTTGCCGAACCCGCCGCGGCCGGCTTCCAGGATCTCGTCCTTCGTGACCTCGCCGTTGCCGTTGGAGCCGTTCGATTGACCGTTGGCCTTGCCGTTACCGTTGGTGCCGTTGGCCTTATCCGCCGTGCGTTCGTCGAAGTCCTTGAAGAGGGAGTCGATAGGCTTGTCTTCGCCCATGGCCTCGGCCTCGCGCATCTGGTCGCCGATGGCGCGCATGGACTCCATGGCGCCGGGGGGGAGGATGCTCTTGATGACCTCGTCGATGACGCCCGTGGTTATTACCGTGTAGCCCTTCTCGATGGCGTAGCGGATGATCGCGCCGGTCGCCATCCCCACCACGAAGCCCGGGATGCGGTCGAGGCGCTGGATGGCCTCGTCGGTCCAGGTCATGTGCTGCTCTGCGGTGTACAGGTCCGGCGCCTGGTACTCGTAGTTGCCGATCAGCACGTTCGTCGGCAGGTAGCGCATCATGTTCTCTGTGTTGCCGCCGATGTCCATCTCGTCGTCGGAGTGGTAGCCGATGCGGCCCATGACCACGAGCGTCGGGTTGACCTCGTTGACGTACTTCATCGTTTGCTCGAAGGGCTTGCCGGCAAGAAGCGTCGTCTTCAGCTCGACGCCCTCGTCCTCGGCGATCTTCTTGGCTACCTCCAGGTGGGCGGTGTAGATCTTGGCGAGCCCGGAGTCGATGATCTCCTCGTGCAGCTTCTCCTGCTCCTTGAACCGGAACACCTTCTGAGCCTTGCTGGAGAGCACGCCTGCGATGGAGTGGAACATCGCGTAGTGGAAGTAAGGGTCGAAGACGCTGATCGCCTCGACCGTCCCGCCGAACTCTCGCGCGAGGTCGATGGCACGCTTCAGGCCGCCGAGCGACTTGGCCGAGCCGTCCACGGCGACGACGATGTGCTCGAACGGCGAGCGGTCCAGGTCCTTGACGATCAGGGTGTCCGCGTGGGTCAGCCGCCGAACGACGCGCTCGGTAACGGTACCCAACACCGTGTCCTTGACGGCGGCCATGCCCATGGCGCCTATGACGACGAGGTCGAAGTCGTTGTCGTTTACGTCCTCGACGATGACCTTGAAGTTCTTGCCTTCCAGGGAGCGGCGGACGAGCTCGACGTCGTGCTTCTCGCAGAGCGGTTCGAGGACGTCGATGTAGGAGTCGGTGATTATCTCCAGGCCCTTGGTGATGAGCTGGTCGTGGATCTTGCGCTGCCGCTTCATCTCGTCCTCGTCCCGGAACTCTTCCGGGAGGCCTGACTCCATCTGGCGGAATCGGACGTCGTGCATCTTGGCGGCGTAGGCGTGGCAACCCGCGACCCTGCCCCCGAACTGCCGCGCAACGTCGACGCCTATGACGCACGCCTGGTTGGAGTAGTCCGAGTTATCGACCGGGACGTAGATCTCTTTGTACATGTACCGCTCCCCTTACCGTCTGGACGCCGGGCTGGACGCTATGAGCCTGCAGCGCGAAAACGCCGCTTCCACGCCTGCGTAATGTACCGTTTCACCCCCTACACCGCAAATAAACCCGTTCACACTTCGCCCTTTTGGGGCGCGGTTCTCTCGCGGGACCGCCCCGGGTCTGTATGATGACCTCCCAGGCAGGTTCGCTTCGGAGGATGGGCCATGGACGGCGTCGACAATTCCCTGCTCAAGAATGGCCGCTTCGTGCGGCTCTGGATCGGGCAGGGGCTCTCGTTCGTCGGCGACTTCGTCTCCACGGTGGCGCTGGTGCTCCTGGTCGTAGACGTATCTGGCAGCGCCTCGGCCGTCGGCGGCGTCCTGGTCGCCCGTCTGCTGCCCACCCTGGCGAGCCCGCTCGTCGGCGTGCTCGCTGACCGCCTCGACCGCCGGGCCGTGCTGGTAGCCGCCGACCTCGTCCGGGCGGTCCTGGTCGTCGGCCTGATCTTCGCCCGCGACCTGCCGGTCATCTATGCTCTGGTCTTCCTAATGGGCGCGGCGCGGACGGTCTTCAACCCGACCGTCCGCGCCGCCTTCCCCAGCGTGGTGGGCGGCGGCGACCTGACCAGGGCCAACGCCCTCATAAGCGGCACGTTCAGCTTCTCTATGATGGCCGGGCCGGCACTCGGCGGTGTGCTCGTGGCCTTTGTCGGCCTGGAGATGGCCTTCCTGCTCGATGCCCTGACGTTCCTGGTCTCAGCCGCCTTTCTCTCCACGATCCCGCTCCCCGCCCCCGAACGGGACGACGGCGAAGAGGGCTTCTTCCGGGAGTTGCGGGCCGGTTTCGGCTACCTGGCCGGGGCGCGTGTTCCGCTGGTGATCATAGTCGGGGCCTTCCTCGCCACGCTGACGGCCAACGCCGCGATCCCGGCCGAAGCATTCCTCGCGAGGGATACCTTCGATGCCGGGGACGTGGGCTACGGCCTGCTCGCGAGCCTCTGGGGAGGGGGCATGATCCTGGGCTCCGCCCTGGTGGCCGTGCTGGGCGGCAGGATCAACTTGGTGCTGCTCTACTTCGTGAGTATCTTCGCCACAGCCCTGGCGTTCGTCGGGGTGGGCCTCTCCCCGACCTTCGCCCTCGCCCTGGGAGCCATCGCGGTCGCCGGTGCCGCCAACGGCGTGGACAACGTCGCGACCGACACCATACTCCAGAGGCGGGTACCGGACGCCTTCCTCGGGCGCGTGTTCGCCGCAAGGTTCCTCACCTTCAGCGCCGGGGAGGCCTTCGCCTATCCCATTGGCGGTCTGGTCGTGGACGCAGCCGGTCCCCGCTCCACCTATCTCCTCGCCGGGGCCGCGACCGCCGCGGCTGGCCTACTCATCCTGTCGCTCATCGCTGCCGTTCCACCGGGGATCGCTGAAACCGATGAGCAACGCTCGCGGTCGAAGGGTAAGAACATCTGAAAAGAGATTGGGTAACATAGGGTACAAGAATCCAAAGAGAAGGAGGCAAAGGGATGCTCGAGAACGGTATTAGGGTATGGTAGCCCAGAACGCAAGTAGCAGTGTTCCACCCGAAGATTCAGAGGAGGTGAGGAGATGACGGAGAGCGGTATCAGGGTCTGGTAGCGAGCTTGGGCGAATCGATGCCTTGCAAGATCGAAAACCGGAGGGGGTGAGGAACATGACCGAGGGCGCTAGGAGCTGGTAGTTCGGAACGCGCACGACTGACGAGTCCAACGGTAAGGGGGTGAGGAATATGACCGAGGGCGCTAGGAGCTGGTAGTTCGGAACGCGCACGACTGACGAGTCCAACGGTAAGGGGGTGAGGAATATGACCGAGGGCGCTAGGAGCTGGTAAA
>Ga0136619_10000892_pt1 | contig 11472 bp, 13 predicted proteins | sample AntDrymUQ3532106_2_FD_104807 | JGI IMG/M metagenome (GOLD analysis project Ga0136619, IMG submission 104807) | Polar desert sand microbial communities from Dry Valleys, Antarctica - metaG UQ353 (21.06) | ecosystem: Environmental > Terrestrial > Soil > Desert | place: Antarctica: Dry Valley...
AAGGTGGTCGAGCCCGGAAGAGTGCTTGGCGCTTATGAGCTCGCCAACAGGGTGTGCCAGGTCTTCGATTGTCCGCATTACGAGCATCTATCCATTCCAAAGGAGGTCGCCTGATCATGCACTGGGTGGGCCTGCAACCAGCCAACCGGGCGTCCCCGAGGACTCGTCTGGCCGCCCGTTTCGAGCATGTACCCGGGTCATGAAGTACGCTCTTTCGGATGAGCGGCGTATGGAAGCCGGAGCAGCCAGGCTTCGGGTGAGGCTCTGGAGGAGGTTTCGAGGGCTTTGGATCCTGTCTCGACCATCGGTCACTCGACGAGGACCTTCGAGCAGTTCGCCCATCTCCTGCACGTCAACGAAATCCGTCATTTGGCTGATGTACGCCGTTTTTCCGGTTCCCGGCGGTATCCGCAGTTTGGTAGGGACGTGTTGCCCGAGGAACTTTACGATGCCTGTGACATCGGGTATTCGCACCTGCCCGGGTTGGGAGACCGCAGAGATCCACGCCAGGACTCGCTCAACGACGGATGGCGTAATTCTTCCTTCCGCGGTTACGCCGATCACATGGCTACCGCCGAGTTCGGGGAAGGTCTGGCGCGGCTGATCGAACTCTGCAACGCAGAGCGGGTGTGCCTGATGTGTTCGGAGGCCGTGTGGTGGCGTTGCCACCGGCGGATGATCGCCGACGCGCTCGTGGTGCGGGGCTTTTCGGTGGAGCACATCCTCGGCGAAGGCCGCCGCCAGACCCACACGCTCACCCCGTGGGCGGAGGTGGAAGCCGGCACGGGGCTGATCTACCCTGCCGGATGACTTCATGCGCTTCGTCGGGTTTCCGGACCATCACGCCAGGATCGGAACGGACGCGCGAAGCGGGTCTTGCCGTCTCTTACCTCGAGGATGTCTGCTCCTGACGCGCGCGGGTGGCCCGGACGATGAGCTCCACGCACGTCTCCAGCGGAAGCGCGGTGCCATCCAGGACGAGGTGGTAGAGCTTCGGATCCCCCGGGTTCGCGCGGTAGAAGTAGCGCACGTACGCCTCGCGCGCCCGGTCGTTCTCGCGCAACCGGCGCCCGACGATCCGCTCGTCCAGGTTCTCCCGCTGCATAACGCGCCGGGCCCGCGCTTCGGGGGGGCCGTCGAGCCGCACGTGCAGGGCGCCAGGGAACGACTGTAGCACTACCGCTCCGGCGTGGCCGAGGATGACGCCACCCGTGGAGCGCGCCATCTGCTTCAGGACCTCCTCGTGCTGCTCCCTGAACCGCTGCTCCCGGACGATTCCGTGCGGCGGGAGCGAGACGTCCGCGCCCGAGAGGCTGGAGACGTGGGCGAAGGCGGCGATGAGGCGGCCCAGGCCGGTCGGTGGATGGTGATGGGCGAGCACCTCTTCCAGCGGGACGGCGAGGCGTTCGGCCACGGCGGTCGGAATAGCGCGGTCCAGGAAGGGCGCCCCGATAAGTTCGGCGACTTCCGGCCCCACGACGCTGCCACCGGCCCCATAGGAGGCGGAGATCGTCACCACCGGGATGCCAGCGGAGCCTGCGGTGGCGTTCGTCCGGTCGGTGGTCACGCATCCTCCTCGGCGGATCTTTTCGTCCTGTTCGGGCTCCTGTCACGCGTGGCCGCCTTCTCTTGCGGTTGGGGCGGCGAGGACTCTCGTTCGCGCCCGCCGGAGCGCGTGGCCGCGGAAGTGGTGCGTAGCGGGCGCTCCCTTAGGAAGAGGACGATGAGGAAGGCCAGGGCCGCGAGGGGGACGCCGGTGAGGAAGACGGCGTCGAGGGAGTTGGCGAACGCTCCGACGACGGCGTCCCGGAGCCCGGAGGGCAGTTGCGAGATCTCATCCGGACTCTGGCTCAGGCTCTGCGGGTTCAGGTTCGATGCCCCGGGGAGCCCCTGTGTGGCCTGCGGAAGCTCCACGGCCAGCCGGCTGGAGAGCACCAGGCCGAAGAGCGCCGTCCCGAGGCTGCCGCCAAGCGAGCGGAGGAAGGTGACCGAGGAGGTAGCGGCGCCGAGCTGGCCCGTGGACCGAGTTCTGGACGGCGAGGACGAGCACCTGCATCGTCATCCCCAGCCCCAGCCCGACGACGATCTGGTAGAGCGAGAGGGTCAGCAAGCCAACGTCGGGGCCCATCGTTGAGAACAGGAAGAGTCCCAGGGTCACGAGGGCCGTACCGGTCACCGGGAACAGCTTGTAGCGGCCGAACCTGGTGATGAGCTGGCCGGACCCGACAGAGGCCACGACTATCGAGAACACCAGCGGGATCGTCATCAGGCCCGACTCGGTGGGGCTGGCTCCGGTCACGAGCTGCAAGAACAGCGGCAGGAAGGTTATCGTGCCGAGCATCGCCATGCCGATCAGGAAAGCGTCCGCACCGCAGACCCGGAAAACCCCGTCGGCGAACAGGCGGGGCGGGATGATCGGCTCCTCCGCGCGCCGCTCCTGCAAGACGAACAGGACGAGCAGCGCCACCGCGGCGACGGCCAGGCCGATGATGGTCGGCGAGCCCCAGGGGTACTCCGAGCCGCCCCACACGCTCGCAAGCAACAACGCCGAGACGCCCGAAACCAGGAGCGCGGCTCCCAGATAGTCCACCGTCGCGCGGCGGGTCTGGAAGGGGAAATTCAGGCGGCGGTTGATGACCACGAGCGCCACGATGCCCAGCGGCACGTTGATGTAGAAGACGTAGCGCCAACTGAGCTGGTCCACGAAGAACCCGCCGAGCAGAGGTCCGCCGACGCTTGCGAGAGCGAACATCGAGCCGATGTAGCCCTGGTAGCGGCCCCGTTCGCGCGGGGAGACGATCTCGCCCAGGATCGTCTGGGTCAGCGCGATCATGCCGCCCGCCCCGAACCCCTGGACGGCGCGCGCAAGGATCAGCCACACGAAGCTCTGCGAGATCCCGCAGAGCATCGAGCCCACGAGGAAGATCACGATAGCCGCCTCGAAGAGCCGCTTGCGCCCGTACAGGTCGGAGATCTTGCCGAACAGGGGCGTGCCTACCGTAGAGGTCAACAGGTAGGCGGTGACCACGTAGGAGATGTTGTTCAACCCAGCCGAGGTCTCCGACGATTGTCGGCAGCGCGACGGACACGATGGTCTGGTCGAGCGCGGCCAAAAACATGCCGAGCAACAGCGCGCCCAGTATCACGAGGACTTGCCGATGCGTCAGGAAGGTCCCCGCCGGTGACGACTCCGGCGCGGTCATCTCGGGAGCCCCATGTGGGCGGCCCATGTGGGCGGCCCGGCCGGCGTCATCGCGTGTTTCGTCATTCGGCATCTCGTCTTTCTTACCCCATATGACACGCACGATACCGATGCCTTGTGCTCTCCCGGCGCTGGTGGGCGGTATCGTCCCCGATAAGCTCGATGAGGGTACGTTTCGAGGAAAGAGAAGGCGGTACCCGTGTGAGACGAGTAGGCTATCACGCGGATCATGGGACACTGCTGAGACATAACGGAGGTGAGCGCGGACGATGACGCACGAGGAGCAAACGACCCAGAACGTCCAGTTCTGGGACGAGAAGAACACATCCAGGCTGGAGTCACTATCCGACGGCGTGTTCGGGGTCGCCATCACGCTGCTCGGGTTCAACCTGCAGGCGCCGGACCTCGGCGGAAACCCCTCGGCAGCTGCGTTGCTTGAGGAGCTCTCGCGCCTGTGGCCTTCCTATCTCGCCTTCGTCATCAGCTTCTTCACCATCCTCGCCAACTGGACGCACCACACCCTCATCTTCAGGTTGGTGGACCAGGCGAACCTCCGCTTCGTCCTTGCCAACGGCCTGTTGCTGCTCCTCACGACAGCGCTGCCGTTCACGACGTCGGTGGTCGCCGAGTACCTCTACGACAACCCCGCCGCCCCGGTGGCCGTGGCTTTCTACGCCGGATCGTGGCTGCTGGTGAACATCTCCTTCAATTTGCTTTGGCTCTCGGCATCCCACCACGGCGGCGAGTTGCTGAGGCCGGAGGTTACCGAGCCCTACAGAAGGAGGCTCACGCGGATCCACCTGACAGGGCTACCGTGCTACCTGGTGGCGGCGGTCGTTGCGCTCTTCAGCGCCTACGCCGGACTCGGGATCTGCGCTCTGTTGTGGGTGTTCTGGATGTACACTGCCCGCCAGAGGAACCTCCATCCCGGCGGTTAAGTCCCGAGCCGCAATCCCGGATCCTCGCGCGGACCGTTTCCTCTAGCCGGACCCGCTTCCGCGCAGGCGTTCGGCGTGCTGGGGTCAACCCTACGAGAGCAGGAAGGAGAGCAAGAAGCCCACGGCCGTGGCGAAGGCGACGTATGCGCCGCCTTCCTTGTAAGCTTCGGGCATCAGGGTGTCGGCGAGGGAGGCTGGCACCGCGCCGCCAGCGAACGCCCGCACGACGGTCAGTGTTTCTCCTCCCACCCCCGAGAAGGCGGCGTTGCCGACCACCACCGCGGCGGCCAGGAGAGCGCCGGTCGCCGTCCAGGTAACGATGATGAATCGCCTGGAGCGGTTTGCTGCCCTCATGCCGACCGCCCCGCCAAGCGCCTCGGGGAGGTTGGAGGCGAAGATAGAGACCAACAGCGCGAGGATGCCGGAGAGGGAACTGCCGATCAGGGAGACGCCGAGGGCGGTGTTCTCGGGGACGCCGTCGAGCGTCACCCCGGCCAGGAGTGCGAAGCCGGAGGAGTCGCTAGTATGGCGCTCCAGCAGCCTGTCGGCCACTATGAAGGCAGCCGCGCCGGCCAGGAGTCCGCCCCCAGCGAACCAGGGTCCTCCGGTCCTGAACGCCTCCTCGAACAGCTCGAAGGCCAGCGAGGTGATGAGCGCCCCGGAGGCGAAGGCCAGGGCTACGGCGACCAGGCGCCTCGGAGGCTCGAAGAACGCCCCGGCGAGCGCCCCGATCACCAGGGTGCTGGAGGCGACGAGGCCGACGAAAAGGGCGGTCAGCATGCTGGGAGTTCTCGCTCGCCGGAAACCCTTTGCTCAAACGGCATAACGCCTCCTTCGTGCCTCGATTTCCGCCTGAGCCGAGAGCGGTATCCTGCGACGTCCGGCACGCGGAGCGCCGCCCCGCTCGTCCTCACGTGGCCGCCCACTTTAGCTCCGCGCAGGAGGTCACACTACTCCCCGGTCCAGAGATCTACTTTCACCCGTACCGGGTGATGTCGGCCTCACGCCTATTACAGCAGCCGGATCACGGCGTCCACCATCGCGAACGCCCCAGCCAGCACGAGCACCTATCCTATGCTCCGCTCGACGCAGCCCGCTCCGCGCGCCGCCCGGATGCGTTCCAGTCCCAGCAGCACGACGCCGAGGCCGAACGTCAGGGCGCCGAAGCCCAGACTGCCGGAGAGAACGGCCAGCACGATGCCTCCCAAGAGGAGCAAAACCGCGCCCCAACGCAGTTCCCTGACACCTACTTGGTTGGTAGCAGACATCTTTTCTCGACCTTCGTCCCCGATGTTCTTCGCTAGCGGCGTTCCGTAGTGGAGGGTACGCCCCGATTTTCCGTCGGTGGAGGGGCGCCGGCTCCCGAAGCTCCGTCGCCCTCGCGACCTTCCCGCGAGTCCTCGAGGCTCAGGCGGACGCGGAAGAAGTCGAAGAGGACGCGCAGAACCGCGAGCGCCGGGACGGCCACGATCACGCCGAAGATGCCGCCCAGCCCTCCCCCGACTATGACCACCAGGAACACCAGGATCGGATGCACGTGCAGGGTGTCCCCCTGTATCGTCGGCGTCAGGAAGTTGCCCTCTAGTTGTTGTATCCCCAGGAACAGCAGCGCCGTCCAGATCGCGGTCGTCGGCGATACGGTGAGCGCCACTATCACGGCGGGGATCGCGCCGATCCAGGCGCCCAGGTAGGGGATGACGGCCGTGGCGGAGACCCAGGCCCCCAGGACCAGTGCATAGGGGACGCCGAGCAGGAAGAGCCCCGCCGCCGATACCGCCCCCTGTATGGCGAGCACGAGGGCGAGCCCACCCAGGTACCTGGAGAGCGAGTGGCCGAAGGCGTCCCAGAGGGTCTTCGCGTCGCTCCGGTAGTCGTGGGGCACGGCGCGTAGGAATGCCGCCTCGACCCTGCGCACGTCGGCGAGCATGTACGCCCCGACGAAAACCACCCCGAAGAGCGTGAGCGCGAAGCTGAAGGTGCCGGTGATGACCCCGAAGGCCCCGCTGAGCACGTTGCCCGCCACGGACCTCGCGGCGTTGGTGAGGTCCTCTCTGACCCTGGAGGCGACCTGTTCGGGTTCCGTGGGCAGCAGGCCCCTGTTTTGCAGGAAGCTCAGCGTGTCGCTCAGGCGTTGCTCGGCGTTGTCCACTATCCCCGGCGCGGCCCCGGCGAGCGACGCGAACTGCCCCGCGACGAGCGGCACCAGGTAGAGTGCCGCCAGCACGGCCAGCCCCACCACGAGCAGGAACGAGAGGAGTATTGCCAGGCCCCGAGAAACGAAGCGCGAGAGGAACCGCACCGGGAAGGAGAGCACCAGGGCCAGCGCGATCCCCCGATGGTCGTCGTGAGCACGTCCGGCACCCGGTACACGACGTACGCCAACGCGGCGAGCACGGCCAGGAGCAAAACCGTCCAGGTGCGCCTCGAGACCCGGATCGGGGTCGGGTGGACCGTGACGTCCGGCCCGGGCTTTGGGGAAGTTTCCTTCGTAATCTTCACCGCTTTCTCCCTGTTATCGGCTCTTTTCGACGGCGCTAATCCGCGTCGCCCCGACCTCACGCGCCGACCCGGACCAGAACAAGCCCACGTCGCCGGCTCGACGGCCTTCTTCGGCCCCGTAAACTCGGCCTGCCGCGTCTGCGGGATGATTGCCGGGGCGCCGGGTATGGTGATCTTGCGCCCTCGCAACGCATCGGCCATGCGTATATCCATTCGAGATAAAGCCAGCGAGTTTCACGGGGCTGCCGCGCAGATAGACTCCCGCGTGTAGCAGTGTCCGTTACTTCCCCGACATCTATCCGGGGAGCTTGGACGCGATGACGTCGATCTGCTCGATGTTGGGCTCGGCGAGGATCTCGCCGACGTTGCCCATGAGCGCCCCGGCGACGCGGCCGTTGAGGTGCGCCTCCCGGCCCGAGTCGTCCGGGAAGACATCGAAGATGCCGAACATCGAAGGTCCCAGGCGAATCCCGAACCACGCCGTGGTTTGCGGCTCCTCGTTGACCATCGGCAGCCCCGCGTCGAGGAAGCTCTCGACTTCCTCCTCCTTCCCGGGCAACGCATCGAACCGGATCAACAACCCCTTGGTAACCGTGTTGTCGGCCATGACCGATCTCCTTTCGATGGGTTTCTTGCGAGGGCGGCAACGAGCCGCCCCCGCGCCGCCCGATGCGGTGTTTCGAAGCGTGAGCTTCGGATCAGAATGCCGCAGCTGCGGCCTCGGCGACCGTCTGATCCTGCTCGCCGGTGCCGCCGCTGACGCCGACCCCTCCGACCACGGCCCCGCTACCGTTCTTGATAGGTATGCCGCCAGCGAAGATCATCACCCTTCCTTCGTTGGAAGAATCAATGCCGTAGAACTGGTCTCCTGGCTGGGAGTTTTCGGCCAGGTCCTTCGTCGAGATATCGAAAGCGCGGGCGGTGAACGCCTTGTTGATCGAGACGTCCACGCTCCCGAGCCACGCGCCGTCCATGCGGACGTGGGACACAAGGTTGCCACCGGCATCCACGACCGCGACGTTCTGTGGTTGGCCGATCTCCCGGGCTTTCTCCATCCCGGCGGAGATCACGCGCTGCGCGTCTTCGAGGGATACGGATTCGATCTGAATAGTCAAGTTCTTTCCTTTCGGCCGGATTTGCTTTTCTGACTTCCTAGTCCTGGCCGCGCTCGACCTTGACCTTCTCGAACTCGACCTCCACCGGCTCGACGAAGCGGCGGCCGTTGACCTCGTCGTGGCGCATGAAGGTCGGGGGCTCGACGCGCACTCGCAGCGTGTACTCCCCGTCGGACGGAACGACCCAGTTGCGCCCGTAGTGGTAGATCATGGGATGCCAGAGCAGGGGCTGCTCGTGGGTGCCAACCTCGTTGCCATCAGGGTCCACGAGTGTGGCGATCACCTTTACGCCGGGCACGAACCGGCCGTCGCCGGCGTCGCGGACAGCGACCTCGACGTGCAGGTTCTCCTCGCCAGGGTCGCGCCAGACGAGGCTGCCATCGGTCCACTCGTACATCCCCTCGGCCTCCTCGATGGCGTAGCCGATCAAGTAGTCTCCGGCTTCCTGCTCGCCGCCGTCGTGGGCGACCGTGCCGGTCATGTAGGTCAGGGCGCGGCCGTACGCCTCACCCTGCTCGCGGGCGAGGTCTAGCTGCTTCTGGGTGGCCTCGGAGGTGTTCGGGTCCATCGGAGGTCTGGTCTGTTCGCCCATCCCACATCTCCTTTCCGTGGTCGTGCGGCGTCTGTCCCGGTGGCGGCTTTATACGCTGCGGGCCTGCTCCGCGTGCTTGCCCTCGGCGAACTCCTCCACGATCTTGGAGCAAAAGGCAGGCAGGTCGTCAGGACTACGGCTCGTGACGAGTCCTTGATCGGTGACGACCTCCTCGTCCACCCATGTGCCGCCCGCGTTCCTTATGTCGGTCTGGAGTGTGTGGAAGGAGGTCAGGGTACGGCCCTTGACGACGTCCGCCTCCACGAGCGTCCAGGGGCCGTGGCAGATAACGCCGACTGGCTTGGCTTGCTCGAAGAAGGAAGGAACGAACGAAGCTCACCACATCATCGTTGCCACGGAGAGTGTCCGCGCCCACGGTTCCGCCCGGTACGATCAGGGAGTCGTAGTCGTCGGGAGAGACGTCGGAGAAAGTCTTCTCCACCGTGAATGTCTCGCCGGGATCCACGTCGTTGTTCATGGTCCTGGCCTCGCCGGTCTGGATGCCGATGACATCCACTTCCGCGCCCTCATCCTCGACGGCTTTCTTCGGCTCGGTGAACTCCACCTGCTCCGTGCCCGCCGGGGCGATGAGGATGGCTACCTTGCGTCCCTGCAGTTCGTCTGCCATGAATGGCTCCTTTCTCGAGTGGTTTTCGCTGGCTCCGCGACCCCAAGATCCGTCGTACCGATACGCGCCCGGAGCTTCCACCTCTTCTTCTCCACCTTCGGCGGGTTCTCGCGGGTGCGCCGAAGACCTCTCCTCGTCGCTTACCTCGTCGGTCTCTCCGTGGTCGTCCGGTTTATCGGCGCCGGGCGCTTGCACGCTCTCCTCGGAGCCCTCGGCGGGCTCCTGGGGATGTACCTGGCGACGTTCCTCGCTCATTTCCACCTCCTTTGCTACGGTTCGAAGACCGCCTACGAGGAGGTCAGGAAGCTACAGGCGGCTTCGGCTGTTTTGGCGTGCCGTGTATTCGCGGGTCCACCTCCGCGAGGTCTCCCGACTCCTGGCTCCTGGGGCCGGGATCGGTGAGGTACTCGAACTCGCCTTTGCCGTCGGGAGAGGGGCCACTCGCCCAGCGGCCTTCCTTGCTCTCCTCGCCCTCGGAGCAGTTCCAGAACTGGTAGGAGACCTCAGTGTGCTCTCGCTCCTGGGGGAAGGTACTCGGCACCGGCGTCTCCTCCAGGCCGTCGGCCTCTACCTCCTCGATGGCAGCCAGCCACTGGTTCTGATGCATGGTGTCGCGGGCAAGCATGAAGGCGAGCATGTCCCTCACCCCGGAGTCGTCGGTCAGTTCGTAGAGGCGGGCGACTTGCAGACGGCCCTGGCTCTCGGCGGTGACGTTGAAGCGGAGGTCTGCCAGGAGGTTGTTCGAGGCGGTGATGTAGGCTGCGGTCCAGGGGTTGCCGGCGCTGTCTCGCGCCCCGGAGCCCAGCCCGTTGACGATCATGTGTTGCGGGTCCATCCCTTCGAGGATGGCCTCCTGTCCGTCCTGACCGCCCATGATGGCGCCGAGGACGCCGCCGCCGTTGGCGGCCCGCTCCTGTTCCTCGACCGGAGACTTCTCAAGGAGGCGCGCTTTGCCCCGGCTCCAATACTGAGCGAGCACGGGGTGATAAGCACCATGACCACCGCGATCCCTGGTGGAGAGAGACCCTTCGGAGTTCTGGGAGCATACACCAGGAGCCGCAGGACCTTCTCGGAGGACGACGTGAACTTCCTGCAGGCCGTCGCCAACGTGCTCGCTTCGGCGGTAGAGCGCGAAGAGGCGGAGGAGAAACTGCACCAGGTCCGGGAGGCCGAGCGCAGCCGGATAGCGAGGGACCTCCACGACGAGGCCCTCCGGGACCTGACCTATGCTCTGGTCGAGGCACAGTACGTCCAGTCGACCTTAAAGGAGTTGACCCGGTACACCGGCTGGGACGGCTGGTGGCGGCGCTCAAGCGTACGGGGCAGCAGTTGCGCGGCGCCATCTACGACCTTCGCCTGGGAGGAGAGCAAGATCGGCCTTTCTCCGATCTGCTCGAGTCCCTCGTGGAGCTTCACCGCACGATGGCCCCGGAGTGCGACATACGTCTGGACATGGGAGACGGGGTACTGTCGAGTCCACTTGGGGAGAGCGGTACGGAGCTTTTACGTATCGTGGGGGAGGCTCTAACCAACGCCCGTCGCCACTCGGGGGCCCGGAACGTGCGGGTCGCCGTGCGGGCTTCTGAAGAGAAGCTGTGGGGGGAGGTCTCCGACGATGGTCGGGGCTTCGATCCGCAAGAGAAGATCTCCGCCGGCCGTGAGGCTACCGGCGGGATGGGGATAAAGGGGATGCGCGAGAGGGCCCGTGCTCAAGGCGGAGAGCTGGAGATCGAAAGCCAGCCAGGAGGCAGCGCGAAGGTGCGCATCGAACTGGCCCTGAAGAAAGATCTCGCGGAACTCGAAAATGGGGAACCAGGAGAAGAATCACGACAGAAAGTGCGGATCCTGCTCGTCGAGGACCACGCCACCGTCAGGGAGGCCATCGCCTCCACCTTCGAGCGGGAGTCGGGCTTCGAGATCTCGGGTCAGACGTCGTCGTTGGAGGAGGCGCGCCGCATCATCGCGGAGGAGCCTGTGGACGTGGCGATGGTGGATCTGGGCTTGCCGGGCGGTTATGGGGGAGACCTGATCAAGGCTCTGCGGGAGGCCAACCCCGAGGCGCAGGCGCTCGTGCTCTCCGCGAGCCTGGACCGTGCGGAGATGGCCCGAGCAGTGGAGAGCGGGGCGGCCGGCGCCCTGCACAAGACGGCCCACCTGGCTGAGGTCGTGGATGCCGTCAGGCGCTTGAGGGCGGGTGAGACGCTGCTGCCCCTGGAAGAGGTCGTAGAGCTCTTGCGCTTCGCGGCGAACACGAGGGAGCAGGAGCACAGGGCCCGCCAGGCCATGGCGCGCCTCACCCTCAGGGAGATAGAGGTCCTGGAGGCGCTCGCCGAAGGACTCGACAGCGAGGGGATCGCCGGGCGGCTCCACATTAGTAACCTGAGTTGCCCCCTATCCCGGTAAGCAATATCCTCCCGATCCGAAGGCCACCAACCTTCTCGAACCCGGAGGATAACGATGTGGACGATACCATAACCACCATCTACTGCTTGTGCGAT
>Ga0136619_10000893_pt1 | contig 11471 bp, 12 predicted proteins | sample AntDrymUQ3532106_2_FD_104807 | JGI IMG/M metagenome (GOLD analysis project Ga0136619, IMG submission 104807) | Polar desert sand microbial communities from Dry Valleys, Antarctica - metaG UQ353 (21.06) | ecosystem: Environmental > Terrestrial > Soil > Desert | place: Antarctica: Dry Valley...
ACCAGCGCGGAGTTGGCCTGCTGCCAGGCGGCCTCGCAGCCATCAACCGGCACGCCGAAATCCGATGCGATGGCCGGATCCTCGAAGTCGACGTACTCGGCGTTGGGCAGGGCTTCGGGGTAGCCGCAATACCATAGGTCGGCCTGCTGGCCGGTGGCGAAGTTGGCACCGTTGATCCAGATCGCATCGACCGTACCGGACCCGGACAGCCCCGCTTGCCGCTCGGCAAGAACCTTGTTCACCGCATCCGCGGTGTCGGTCAGCCCGACGATGTTGAGGGTGATCCCGAATTCGTCGGACAGGCGCGGGGTCAGGTAGTCCTCGACCACCGCATTGATCGCTTCGTCGCCGTCGTACATGTACCAGTCCAGAGTCTGGCCGCGGGCTGCATCGAGTACCGAGGACCAGTCCGTGGGATCCAGCTCAGGGGAGGCATCTTCGGCTGATGGGGCTGCACAGCCGGCCAGCGCCAGTGCGGCGACGAAGCTCGTGGCGATCAGACGAGCAGGCGTACGGCGCACGGGCGGTCTCCAGCGGTAGGCGGTTCCGGTCGGGTCTGGCGGTGCTGGGAAGTCCGAGAATATTCGGTTCGCATGGACATGCGGATTGTGCATTGCCGACCGAAGCCCGATCGGAGGCCGCCTGCTTCCACCCGGTGTGGAAGATTTCCTGGTACGGGACGGTTGCCACGGTATGCCGGGGACTCCGGACCACACCCGGAGGGAGCCCTGTGCGCGGGCGCTGGTGGATCAGACCGCTGATCCTGCTCATCGTCGTGGCCGCTGGTGTGGCGGTAGCACTGGCCATCGACATTCCCTCGATCGACGAGCTGCGCTCGACGGTGGCGAAGGTGGGCTGGGCCGGGCCGGTCCGCTACGCCGCCGCGTACGCGTCCCTGGTCCTGACCCCGATTCCGGCCACGATCAGCACGATCACCGCGGGGGTCCTGTTCGGGCTGCCCATCGGACTGGCCGTGTCGCTGACCGGAGCCGTCGTCGGGGCGAGCATCGGATTCGGTCTGTCCCGGGTGCTCGGCCGCGGTGCCGTGGACCGACTGGACAGTGATCGCCTGCACCGACTCGATGACTTGTTGCGGCGGCGCGGGCTGATCGCCGTGATCGGGATTCGGCTGGTCCCGCTGCTGCCGTTCGTAGCGCTGAACTACGCGTGCGGGCTCAGCGCGGTCCGGCCGCGTGACTTCGTCCTGGGTACGGCGATCGGCATCCTGCCGGTGGCAGCGGCCTACTCGACGATCGGCGTCTTCGGCGCGAGCCCGGGTTCGCTCCCGTTCCTGCTGGGGCTCGGGGGACTGGGCGCGCTGACCATCGGTGGGGTCATCGTGATCCGCCGCCGGCACAAGTTGGCCACGCAGCCGCGCACCTGATGTTCGACGCACGCCTGCGGCGGCTGCTCGATCCGTCCTTGACCCGCGGCGCGATGGTCCTGGATCGCACCTGGATCACGCCGGGACGGCTGACCGCGACGGGGCTGATCCTGGGCCTGGGAAGTGCCGTCGCCGCAGGCGTGGGCTGGTGGGCTATCTCGGCAGCGTTGTGGCTGGTTTCGCGGTTGGCCGACGGCCTCGATGGGCCGCTGGCCAGGCTGCGCACGGCGCGCGGCCACAGCGATTCCGGTGCCGGCGGGTTCCTCGACATCACGGCCGACTTCACCGTCTACGGCGCCACGGTGGTCGGGGTGGCGATCGGCGCCGGTGGTGCCCAATGGCCGTTCCTGCTGGTCTTGCTTGCCTACTACGTGAACGGCGCGGCCTTCCTCGCGTTCTCCTCGATCGCGGAGAGGTCCGGGCGCACGATTGATGACGGCCGTTCGCTGTCCTTCCTCGGCGGGCTGGCCGAGGGGGCGGAAACGATCGTCGTGCACACCCTGTGGTTGGTGCTGCCGTTCTGGGCTCCGCAGATCGCAGTCGTCTGGGCGGCCGTGGTCGGGATCAGCGGGGCACAGCGAATCGTGGCCGGTTACCGCGCCCTGCGGTAAGCGGCTACCCCCCGGTTCCTACATTCATGAGCAATTCGCCGAGATCGGCGGAGCTGATCTGGAGACTCCACGTTCAAGCGAGACCGCGGGCGGCGCTGACCTAAACACGTGATCGTTCTAGACACGAACGTCCTGTCCGAACTCGTCAGGCCGGCGACGGGCGGTGATCAACTGGGTCGATGCGCACGACTCAGCTGAGCTGGTGATCACAGCGCCCACCGCAGCCGAGATTCGAGCGGGCGTCGCCCTGCTCCCGGAGGGTCACAGGAAACACGAGATTGGAATCCGGATGGAGTCGCTTCTCCTCGAGACATTCGCCGGCTACGTGCTGGCCTTCGATCTCGACTCTTCTGCCTACTACGCGGAGATCCTCACCACCCGCACACGCGGTGGCCGTCCGATCAGCACTTTCGATGCGCAGATCGCAGCGGTCTGCCGCCAGTACGAATCGGTGTTGGCGACGAGAATTACGGCTGACTTCGCCGACACCGGCATCCAGTTGGTCAACCCCTGGGACGCCAAAACCTGACGAGGAGAACTTGCTGTGTCCGCTCAGACTGAACATGACCCGTGGAGGGGTCAGGATGAAGCGGGTGCGACATGTGGGTATTTCTTGCCGTGGATGGCCGGACGCAGATCCCTGCGATTCAGGTCAGCAAACGCGCCGCATCTGGGACACTCCGCAAGCTTGTGACCGAGTGGCCTTTGAGAGGAATGTGTGCCGGGTGATCGACCGCAGCGTCTTGAGCATGGATCTCCCCGGCGCCGTCGAACGAGAACTCATACTGCGGAATCGACTACTGCCGAGCCGATGGGGGCCGTCCGGAGGATAGATCGAAGAATCTCGGCCAGATGGGCGAGTCAACCCAAGCCCCACCGCGGTGGGTAATGCGCCAACAGGTCGTCGCCGCATGGATGCGGAACTACCCCAGGTCGCCGCTGCTTGCTGTACCCCGCACTCGACGAACGAGCCGGCGCCTCGGTTACTGGCGCTGGAGCAGGATCGCGGTGAACTGTTGCGTCGTCCCCCAGGGCGTGCGGTGGTCCTCGCCGCTGGTCGAAAGCAGGCGGTAGTCGGGGAACTCCGCGGCGAGCGCCTCATGGGTGTAGCGCACGATCGGCAGCCCACTGCAGGTCAGCGGGCCGTCGGGACCGAACGTCGCCACCACGGCGAAGCCACCGGCCTCGAGGCAGTGGTTGAGCGATGCGCGGTAGTCGTCGCGCTCGTCCTGCTCGGTGAGGAAGTGGAACACCGCCCGGTCGTGCCAGAGCGCGAACGTGCGGCGCGGCCGGAAGTCGAGCACGTCGGCGACATCGAGGGTGACCCTCGCGGTGGTCTGGCCGAGCCGCTCCCGCACGGTCGTCAGCGCGGTCATCGACAGGTCGATGGCGGTCAGGTCCTGGAAGCCGCGTTCGACCAGGTGATCGACCAACGTCGACCAGCCGGCGCCCACGTCGATGACCGGCTGGTCCTGCCCGATCCCGGTCTCGTCGACCAGGCCGAGGGACAGGTCGGGCACCGACTGCCACCACGAGACCCCGTCGACGTCCGTGCTGTCGTGAACGCCCTCCCAGAAGGACGAGCGGCCCTCGGCATCCTCGGGGCGCTGGACGGGGACCATGGCCCTTGACTCTAGCTCCGCTGAGCTAGCCCGCCGTCATGGATTAGTCACTTCTCGCTCCGAGCGCCGACCCCGAGGGGGCGTACGGTTTTAGCAATGACGGAGACCAACACGCCCGTGGGGCCTGTCTCCACCCTGATCGACGGCGGGGACATGGACTGCGGCAGCGGACTGCTGCTCCTGATCACCCGGGCGATGCGACGCCTGTCGGCCGGCGACCTGCTCGCCATCCGCAGCGCGGAGCCGAGCGTCGTCACCGACCTGCCGGTATGGGCCGACCTGGTCGGCCACGAGGTCGCCGCCCAGCAGGCGGAGTCCGAGAGCGGGCCGTGGTGGTTCTCGGTCCGCAAGGAGGGCGCCGGCGGGGACACCGGCAGCGATTCGGGCAGCGTGTTCAGCACCGGCAGCCGGACGCCCGTCGGGCACCGGCTGTGGGCCTACACCAACTTCGACTGCAACCTCGCCTGCCTCTACTGCTGCGCAGAATCCTCACCGAAGGCCGACGCTCGGCGGCTCGACCCGGCCGTGATGGCTCCACTGTTCGCGCAGTTCCGCGAGTCCGGTGGCCGCGAGCTCCTGCTCACCGGCGGGGAACCCTTCATGCACCCCGGACTCGGCGAGCTGGTCGTGGCCGGAGAGGGCCTTGCCCTGACCATCCTCACCAACGCCATGATCTTTGGCCGAGGCCGCCGCCGCGAGCTGCTGGAGTCCCTCGACCGCGCGGTCGTCCTGCAGGTCAGTCTCGACTCCGCGACCCCGGAGATGCACGACCGGATGCGGGGAGCCGGCTCCTGGGCCCGTGCCCTCGACGGGATCGGGCTGGCCCACTCGTTGGGGTTTCGGGTCAAGGTCGCGGCGACCCGCCTCGACGAGGACCCCGAGGGGGTCCGGGAGCTCCATGAACGCCTGGACGCGGAAGGCATCGACCCCGACGACCGGCTGATCCGTCCGGTCGCCGCCGAAGGGTTCGCCGAGCAGGGCATGCACGTCTCCATCGACAACCTCGAGCCCGAACCCGTCATCACGGCGGACGGCGCCTGGTGGCACCCTGTTGCGGTGACCAATCCGCACATGAAGATCGCCGACGCGCCCCTGGACCTCATGGAGGTCTTCGGGGTCGTGCGCGACACGTTGCGAGTCCACGATGCCGCCGCGCAGGCCGGTAGAGAGGTGTTTCGCTGTGCGTGACTCAGTGCAGACCGACCTGACGAACCGCTCCGTCACCTCCTCCTGACCCCTTCGACCCCAAGAGAGCACCCATGATCGGTAAGAGTTCGACAACCCTGCCCACCACCCTGAACAGCACCTTGACCCTCAGCCGGCGTGGCCTCCTGCTCGGCACCGGCGGGGTCCTGCTTCTCGCCGCCTGCGGCGGGGGCGAGGAGGAGGAGGAGGCGTCATCGGGGCCGTTGTCGATCTCGGCCATCCCCGATCAGGACCCCGAAGTGCTCAACCGGTTGTACGGCGACGTCGCGTCCCGCTTTTCCGACGCCCTGGGCCTCGACGTGCGCTACACGCCGGTGACCGAATACCCGGCGGTGGTGCGCGGCTTCGAGGTCGGCGACATCTACCTGGCCTGGATGGGCGGGTTGACCGGGGTCCAGGCCACCGCGCGGGTGCCGGACGCCAAGGCGATCGCCCAGCGCGACATCGACGCTGACTTCCACAGCCTGTTCATCGCCACGAAGGAGTCGGGAATACCTCCATTCGAGGACACCTCCGGACTTTCGGCGCTCGCCGGTCACTCGCTCACCTTCGGCAGCGAAACCTCCACGTCGGGTCGGCTGATGCCGCAGTACTTCATGGACCAGGCCGGCCTGGCCCTCGACGACCTGGCGGGACAGCCGGGTTTCTCCGGCTCCCACGACGCCACCATCGAGGCGGTGGCCTCGGGGAGCTTCGAGGTGGGCGCGGTCAACGAGCAGGTGTGGGCCGCGACGGTGGAGGCTGGCGAGGTGGACCTGTCCAACGTCGTCGTCCTGTTCCGCACCCCCGGCTACGCCGACTATCACTGGCTGGCCCGCCCCGACATCGACGAGAAGTTCGGCTCCGGCACCGAGGACAAGATCAAGGACCTGCTGTTCGGTCTCGACCCCGGATCGCCTGAGGACGCCGCGATCCTGGACCTGTTCGGTGCCACGTCGTTCGTGCCCACCGAGAACAGCAACTACGACCGGATCCGCGACGTCGCCGAGGGCCTCGGTCTCTTGCCATGACGTCGCGTCCGGTCGCCGTTCGCCTGCAGGGCGTCGGTCGCCGGTTCGGGACCAACCCGGCGCTGTCCGGGCTCGATCTGACTATCCGGACTGGCGAACGGGTCGCGGTCCTCGGCGCTAGCGGGGCCGGCAAGAGCACGCTGCTGGCCCTGCTCAACGGGTCGTTACAGCCCACCGAGGGCGAAGTCGAGCTCTTCGGAGGGACGACGGCGCGCCTGCGCGCACGCCAGCGCCGGGAGCTCCAGCGACGGGTCGGCACAATCTCGCAGGACCTCGACCTGATCGAGCAGGTGCGGGTGCTGCACAACGTGAACGCCGGCCGGCTCGGCGAGTGGGGCACGGCCCGCTCCCTGATCTCCCTGGCGTGGCCGCGGCCCGACGACCGGGCCTGCGCCGCCGTGGCGTCGGTGGGCCTGGAATGGGCGGTCCACGAACGCACCGAACGGCTCTCCGGCGGGGAACGGCAACGCGTCGCCATCGCCCGACTGCTGCTGCAGGCACCCGAGCTGGTGCTCGCCGACGAACCGGTCGCCAGCCTGGACCCGACCCGCGCGGCGGAGATCCTCGGGCTGCTCGGCGCCGTGAACCCGGTCGGCACCCTGGTCGTCACGCTGCACCAACCGTTGCTGGCCCGCGAGCACTGCACGCGGGCGATCGGGTTGCGGGCGGGCCGGCTGGTTTTCGACGAGCCGATCGAGCGCCTGTCGACCGAGCAGCTCGACGAGCTGTACGCGCGAGCATGACCGACGTCCTCGACGTCGAGGTCGACGACCGCGAGCAGCCGAGCCCGTCCGACCGGGCCGCGACGCGGGTCACTGGCCGCCGGGTCGCGGGGCGGCGGGTCGTCGGTCTGCTGGTGGTCGTGGTACCGGTGCTGTGGAGCCTGCAGCGGGTCGTCCCGGACAACGGCGCGATCGTCAACCGAGGCGGCCTGCCGCTGATCGGCGACCTCCTGGGCAAGGCTCTGCAACCGCGTCTGGACGCCGAGTTCCTGCGCCTGGTCCTCGACGCGGTGGGCACGACACTGGCGTTCGCCGCGCTGGGCACGGCCGGCGCCCTCGTGATCGGTGTCCTGGGTGGGCTCGTGCTCAGCGACGTCGCCTGGTCGCGCCGCCCCCCGCTGCCGGTGCGGCTGCTGCGTCTCGCCCTGCGAGGGTTGCTGGTCGCCGTCCGCTCCATCCACGAGCTGGTGTGGGCACTGCTGCTGGTCAGCGTCTTGGGCCTCGACCCGCTCGTGGCGGTCTTGGCGATCGCGCTGCCGTTCGGCGCCCAGACCGCTCAGGTCTTCGGCGACACCTTCGACGGGCTGCCGGTGGGCGCGTTCCGGGCGCTGCGCGACGCCGGTACCCCGGCCGTACCTGCCGTCGCGTTCGCCCTCCTGCCAGCGGCCAGCCCGCTGATGCTGTCCTACTCCTTCTACCGCTTCGAGTGCGCGGTGCGCTCGACAGTGCTGCTTGGCGCGGTCGGGGTCGGCGGACTCGGCCAGGAGCTCGTGGTCAGCCTGCAGTCGCGCAACTGGGACGAGGTGTGGACGCTCATCGGCGGCGTGGTCCTTCTGTCGGCCCTGGTCGATCTGTGGAGCACCCGACTCCGCGGCGACATGGCCGTCGCGAGTTGCACCGACTGGTCGGGTGGCAACACCGTCGGCGTACGACGCACGCACTCGCGGTGGGCCCGCTGGTCGGCGATCGCGGTGGTGCCGGGCCTGCTCGCAGCCTGGTTCGCGACCGGGGTCTCGCTGTCGGGGCTCACCGACGAGCGGACCGTGCGCCTGACCGGCCAGCTGGTCGACGACATGCTTCCACCGGCGCTGCCGCGGGGTGGATGGCCGGTGGTGACCGGCGCGGTGCTCGACACGCTCGCGATGGCAGTCCTCGCCATGTTGATCGCGGTACTGATCACCCTCGCGGTCGCGCCGTGTGCGACGGCGCTACGGCGCGGCAGCCAGGCACCGGCATCGCTGCCGGTGCGGGCAGCTCGCGGCACCGCGTGGGCATTGGCGCGGGTCGTGTTGCTCGTTCTGCGGTCCGTGCCACCGACGGTGTGGGCGGTGATCGCGCTGCTCGCGCTCTTCCCCGGCGTGCTACCCGGAGCGTTGGCGCTGGGCGTCTACACCGGTGGCGTCCTGGGCCGCCTCGTCGCGGAGTCGTGGGAGAGCGTCAACACCTCACCCCGGGACGCGCTGGCGCGCACCGGTGTCCGCGGTCCGATCGCCACGATCGCCGCCGTCGTGCCGCCCTCGACCCAACAGTTGGTGACCTACAGCCTCTATCGTTTCGAGATCTGCGTACGCGAGACCGCGGTCGTCGGGATCGTCGGCGCCGCCGGTCTGGGCCGGTTGCTCGCCGAGAACCTCAACTTCTTCCGGTTTCCGATCGTGACCACGCTGCTGCTTGCCTCGTTCGTCGTCAGTGTCGGCAGCGAACTGGTCAGCCGGCGGCTGCGCCGGGCCGTACGGGCCTGACGCACCCTCCGGGCCTGATCGCCTCGGTCGCGTCCTCGGACTGGTGGTCGGGAGTTAGTCTCGGAGCGGTGTCCGAGCAGCGTCGTGGTGTCCTCTACCGCATCGATCTCGCGGTGCAGAATCGGCCAGCTACGCCTCGCTGATCCGCATCCAGGACGCCGTCGCCCCTAGGCCGGCCCCCGGTGCATCGTCGAGGCGACGTGGCTCGATCTGCCGCCCGGGCGTCTGCCCTATGGAAGTGCGATTCGCAGCGCAGCGCTGACTGCACTCATGGTGGCCGCGGACAGCGCACCCAAGGAGAGAGTCAGCTCGTCCCGATACAGCTGGATCAGGTCGTCGACGACGACGAAGCCCAGCAGTGGATCTGCGGATGACAACGGCACCACGGTGGGTACGGCGGCATGCTTGCTCGTTGTTGTGACCCGGGCTGCCAGGACCGTCTCGAGGTTCCGGTTACGTGCATTGTTACTGACCGCAAGCCACGGCTTCGGACCGTGCCCAAGGTCAACCCGGAAGAGCTGACCGCGCAACGGCGGGGTGCTCACGCTGACGCGTCAGTCTTCTCGACATATCGGTCGCGGGCCACGAGGCGCTCGTCCTGCTTCCCATCGTTGTCGTAGGACGCAGCCAATTGCGTGTACCCGACATCGAGGACGTCGTCGCTCATCGATTCGACACCCGCGCGCAGGAGCGCCCGAATGACAGCCGCCTCTGACTTCACTGGACCCTCACCTCGCTCGGTCATCCACCGTTGCAGTACCTCACGTTGAGCATCACCGCATCACCCACTATGAGGTTACGATGCACCAATGCGTACGACGATCAGCCTCGATCCCGACACCCGCCTTCTGGTCGAGCGAGCGATGCGCGAGCGAGGCTTGTCATTCAAGGAGGCCGTTAACGCCGCGATCCGCGCCGGACTCCGTTCCGATTCCGAGCATCCAGCGACGTTCACGACGCCGCGCGCCCTCGGACCGGCCAGAGTGGATCTCACCAAGGCATTGGGCATTGCCGCTCGGCTCGAGGACGATGCGCTGGCGGCCCGCCTGGCCGAGGGTCGGTGACCCGGTGGTCATCGTCGACGCCAATGTGCTGCTCTACGCGGTCGACAGCACGGCCGCTCATCACGAGAACTCGCGTTCCTGGCTTGATCGGTCTCTAGCCGGCTCCGAGGCGGTGGGCTTGGCCTGGGTCGTTCTGCTGGCGTTCGTCCGCATCGCGACCAGCCCAGCAATCCATCCGACAGCGATGTCAGTCGATGACGCCCTCGACCAGATGGAGACCTGGCTCGGCGCTCCGGCCGCCGTCGTCGCCCAACCGAGCGCACGCCATGTCGGCGTCTTCGGGAGCCTCATCCGGTCGGTCGGCACCGGCGGCAACCTCACCACCGACGCACATCTTGCGGCTCTCGCGATCGAGCACAGCGCTGAGATCGTTTCCTATGACCGCGACTTCGCACGCTTCACCGGAGTCAAGCACCGGATTCCCGGCTGACCACGGCCGGCCTGCCCGCAAGCCAGACTCTTCGCTCCACCCAGCCACACTGGCGCGGCGAGCGGGGCGAGCGAGGCGAGCGAGGCGCGCTAAACGATCTCGATCCTGAGCCGAGTGGCCAGGGCTGAGGTCAGCCGTTCCATGTCGTCAAGGTCGGACGTGACCAGTACGGCGTCGCCAGCACGGGCGGCCGCAGCCGCGGCCAATGCGACCGTGGCATCGATCACGTCAGCTGTGCCGGTCTGACCGCACAGCAAACCGGCGGCCCTGGCAATTAGCCCATCGAAGGCCAGCTCATCACAATGACGAAGCGCCCGCTTTCAGGAGCGCTTGGCGCTTGCCGTCACGCCACGCTTGGCCAATTGCCCCGGCTGGAACGAGAATCACGCTGCCAGCCTCAGCTGCGACTCGCAGCATCGCCCACGTCTCGCGATCGCTACGATCCAGGGCGTTCAGTGCGCCCGCATCAAGAACAATCGCTGGGCTCACGCCCCGAGTCGTTGCCGGGCGGTAGCGAGTTCATCCTCGCTGAAGGGGCCGTGGGCAGATTCCCATTCGGCTATGACGTCTCGCAAGCCGCGAGTAGCCAGGCGACCGCGGGCGGCGGCGGCCAGCCACGCTGACACGTTCTGGGCGTCATCATCGGCAGCCTCCCGCACCGCTTCGGCCAGTTCACTGTCCAAAGAGATGGTCACTCGTTCAACGGTGCCGCGGCCGGTGCGGCTAGTGCCGCAGGTCGAGCCACCTCCGGCGTACGGCAGCCAGGGCGCCCACCGCCCGACGGGCCGTCGGCGCTTGCAGCCGGGCGCGTACCTGCGCGATCGAGGCGTTCCACGGACCGTCGCCCCAGGTCGGGTACGGGTGCATCGTCGCGGCGATGTCGCTGGGCTTGAGACCCTTCCGGACCGCCAGGGTCAGCTCGGCCAGAGTCTCCCCGGCCCGTGGCCCGACCACGGTGGCTCCCACGATCCGCCCGCGCCCGTCGAGCACGACGCGGGTGAACCCCGCCGTCTTGTCCTCGACCACCGCCCGGTCGACCTCGTCATGGGCGAGCACGATCGAGGTGTTGCCCGGGTCGTCGGCACTGGCGCCGACCGCGGCCACCTCGGGCGAGGTGTAGGTGACCCGGGGGACGGCAATCACCTCCGCGGTTCGCCGCAGTCCCAGGACGGCATTGGTCGCCGCGGTCGATCCGTGCACCCCGGCGACATGGGTGAATTGCGGGTGCCCGGTGACGTCGCCGGCCGCCCAGATCCGTGGATTCGTGGTCCGCAGATGGTCGTCCACCTCGACGAAGCCGCGGTCGGTGGTCCGTACCCCCGCCGCCTCCAGGGCGAGGTCGGTCGTGTCTGGACGGCGACCGACGGCGACCAGGATGGCATCGGCAGTAATCCGGCGCCCGCCTTCCAGCACCACCTCGGATCCCTCGACCGCCGTGACCGGCTCGCCGGCGAGCACGGTGGTCCCGTCCGCGGTGATCGCCTGATGCACAGCCCGCGCGGCATCGGCGTCTTCGTTGGTCAGCAGCCGGGCCGCCGCCTCGACCACGGTCACCGTCGAGCCGAGCCGAGCCAACGCCTGGCCGAGTTCGCAGCCGATGCTGCCGCCACCCAGCACGACCAGCCGTTCGGGTAGTTCGGTGAGATCCCACACCGTGTCGCTGGTCAGCGGGTTCGCCTC
>Ga0136619_10000895_pt1 | contig 11467 bp, 10 predicted proteins | sample AntDrymUQ3532106_2_FD_104807 | JGI IMG/M metagenome (GOLD analysis project Ga0136619, IMG submission 104807) | Polar desert sand microbial communities from Dry Valleys, Antarctica - metaG UQ353 (21.06) | ecosystem: Environmental > Terrestrial > Soil > Desert | place: Antarctica: Dry Valley...
CTGTTTGGAGTTGGAGGTCATCCCGTTGCGAATTATATTTTCGCTGCCGCAATGGCGACAGACAATCTGAATCGTAACCATGGTCGTGAGTGTACACTGCCTCTCTACCTTGAACCACTACCTGGATTTCGTCTATGACGACGGACGCGGCCTGCACGTAGAGATCGGTCGTGAGGACGGAAGCACGGCAGGCTTCGTACAACTAGAAGCCTGCCCGGCAGCCGATGGCAAGGACGCCTGGCGCGTCGCCGCCTACACTCCCATAAACTCTCGCTAGAAAGTTCCAATCCACGCTTGGCTAGAGAGCCAGGCGTGGATTCTCCTCATTACTTCGGATCGAACTTCAGTGCGGCGGAGTTGATGCAGTAACGCTGGCCGGTCGGGGCGGGGCCGTCATCGAAGATGTGGCCTTGATGCGCTCCACAAGCGGCGCAATGCACCTCGGTGCGCTTCATGAAGAGGATGCCGTCCTCTTCGGTCTCGACGTTCTGCTCGTCAACCGGCTCCCAGAAACTCGGCCATCCTGTGCCGGAGTCGTACTTGCTCTCGGAACTGAAGAGCGGCGTCCCGCAGGCCACACAGTTGTACGTGCCCTCTTCCTTGGTGTCCCAATACTCGCCCGTGAAGGCGCGCTCCGTGCCCTTCATGCGCGTCACGCGGTACTGCTCGGACGTTAGCTGGTCCTGCCATTCTTCTTCTGTTTTCTCGATCTTCTCAGCCATGCCTGGATTTTATCATCCCGATGGCCAGGCTAAAGCAGGCTCGCCAGCCGCCGGACGCCTTCCTGTATCTGCTCCGGGGTGACGGCGCAGAACGGCAGCCGGACGAAGCGATCGCCCACAGGAGGCTCGCCGTCGTCGGGATCTGCGAAGAAAGCAGAGCCCGGCGTCAGCACGAGATCTATGTCTTTGGCGCGCCCGATCAGGTTCTCCGTTTTCGCCCCCTCTGGGAGCATCACGCTCACGAAGAAGCCGCCATCGGGGATGAAGGCCCGCGCGTCCGGCAACTCGCGGCCCACTGCGGCGGACATCGCCTCCCAGCGAGGCCGGTACAGTTCCTTGAGGCGCTCGACGTTCGGGGCGAGCCAGCCCCGCTTCAGGTACTCCGCCACCGCCGCCTGCGTCGGCAGCACCGGCGAGAGATAAGTGCTCTCCCCGAGGGTGGTCACGTCCCGGATCAGGGCTGACGGCGCGAGCATGAACCCGACCCGGATGCCGGGGCTCAGGAGCTTGCTGAAAGAGCTCATGGTGATGACGCGCGAGGGATCAATCTCCCGCAGCATCGGCAGGTCCTCACCCCGGTAGCGCAGCTTCCTGTACGGTATGTCCTCGATCACCTGGAAGCCGTACTTGTCCGCCAGCTCCACAACCCGCCGGCGCTTCTCCAGCGAGAGCGTCGCGCCCGCCGGATTCTGGAAATCCGGTACGAGATACAGGAAAGCCGGAACCTCCCGCTCCAGCGCAGCCTCCAGCCGCTCGACGCTGATGCCGTCCTCTTCGAGCGGGATGCCTATTGTGCGGGCGCCGCGCCGGCGGAAGGTGGAGATCGCGCGGTCGTAGCTCGGCTGCTCCGTGAACACCGCCGCGCCGTCCCGTACGAGATGCGCCGAGACGAGATCCTGCAACTGCAACGAGCCGTTGCCGACCAGGATCTCATCCTCCGAGACGCCGTACTCCCGCGCCAACTCCTCGCGCAGCGGCGCGTAGCCCGGCTGCTGGCCGTACTGCAACACGACGGCCGTGTCGTTCCGGATCGCCGCGTCGAAACACTCGCCCAGCTCCGCAGCCGGGAACGCCTCGGGCGGCGGCACGCCGCGCGTGAATACTATCTTTCCATCCGTCATCGCGACCCTCCGTTCACTCAGCAAAGAGTACACATCTTCACCCGAAGCGCCGCAGGACGCAACCCTTTCACCCCGGCGGTAGAGTTACGAGACCTGCTCTGCCGTCGGGCAACGCGACCACAGGGCGCCCTCCGGGTGGTCCGCGATGCGGCGGAACGTCAGAGGATTGCGCAGGGCCGGTTCGAGACTCCATCTTCTCGAACCTATGCCCGTTCCTCGGCCACTATCCTCGGTGCTCCTGCTGCGGACGAGCCCCTCGCCGGCCCGTCCTTGCGGAGGCTCTCTATCGCCGTGTGGGAGCATCTGCCAGACTCAGTGTAGCTACTCATCTTCCCCCAACGTCAAGAGCTTTTGTTCAATCCACCTCGCCAACGCTACCTCTAACCGGCGGGTAACGTTTTCCACGGTCGTCCCGTTCCAGAAACTCGCCATGGAGAAGGCGAAGAGGACCAGAAGCGTGCCCGTGGCCGCGTAGCGTAGCCACGAGACGGTCAGCAAAGGCAGCCCCCACCCAAAGCTGTACACTGTAGCCAGCGCCAGCACAAAGAGAAGCAAAATCTTCAGAGCGCCGATCGTTGTACTCGCATACCGTTGCCCACGAGACCTGATGCTCGCTCTCCTACGGATAATCTGCTCTCGCACAGCCTCAAGCTCATGCTGGGTAGCTTCTCGGAACGCCCTCTCTTTGTCTACTTCCGCCTGTTTCCCAGCTTCTATATCTGATCTGACCCGTTCCAAGATTTCTGGTACCGTGCCCTGGGTAAATCCTTCCTCCTGACCCATAGTCGCCTCCACCAAGGCCGACTCTGCAGCCGTAGAGTTCCTCAGCATGTAGTACTCGTCCGAGGTTACCTCGTCCCTCTGTCTTAGCTTGTCGATCTCTTGGAGGTAGAGCCTCCAGAGCCGCTCGCTCGGTCGGGTCGCGGCATAGCAGTCAGCGATGATCCTTTTTCGCGGCAGATTTGGAGCTGCAGTCGGCCTCTTGAGCCAAAGGAGGTTAGTCAGAGCGTAGTCGGTAAGGTAAGGAGAAACACCTCCGGCTTCGGGACCTTCGGAGAATCGTCGTTGGGCAACGCCAACCAAGGCAAGGTTTGTGGTAACGAATAAGGCCTTGCTCTCCTCTAACCGCAAGGGACGATTTCCCCCGCGTAGACGCATAACAGCCGAGATAGACTCCACATCACGGGAAACCTGCTGCGGGCGCGAGTAGTTCACGGCCTCCTCGAGTTCCTCACGCAAGGCGTCCTCATCAATCTGGTGTGCATACTGTACGTAAGCAGGCCTATCTACTACGCGGATGCGTAGCGTCTCTAGCCTTTTTTCCAAGTTGTTGGACAACATGAGTACGTCTGTTTTGGAGTATCCCATCGACCGGAAGTTTCGCAACACTTCTGAGGCAAACGTCGTTCCGGCATCGCTGGTCTGCACCTGACCCGCGCATGCCTCCAGTACCCCCCGTATCTCATCTCGCGTGTGAGCGAAGCACCTTAAGTCTGCTCCTGTTTCATAGAGCAGTTCAAGGAGTTCTACGCAGGGTTCTCTCTGAGCCTCGCCGCCGTAACCCAAGGCGTTCAGCAAGAAAGGTGTGTCGAAGTACACCTCGGTATTGCGAAACTTCCTTGCGGCATTCCCGGGGTCGGGCAAGAAGATTGCGTCGGCGAGCATGTGACCCTTCACAATCGTCTCCAAGTATCCTAAGGCTGCAGAGTGCATCTCTTGCAAATGCCACACGAAGGACGAGACAAGGAAGCGGAAATTTCTCACCGAGCGCCCGGAGGGCGGGACAACGGTACCGTGGGTCACCGCGTTGACTAACTGGAGCTGATTCTCCGCCAAGTACGACTGCAGAGCAGCGTCTGCGTCCTCGACGCTGAGTTCGACACTAAGATGCCGGGCAGCAAACTCGACGAACTCCTTAACCAAAGAGTCGTGCTCCAGCATCACACGCCGCTGCTCGCTATGAAACACAGACTTCTCGAGTTCGTCCTCGTTGCGGTAGTAAACTCCGGTTTCTACGCGGACGTAGTTCTGCTTCCTCGCGCGCTTGAGCACGGTTCTGATAGCGTTTTGGGGCAGCGAAAGTCCAAACTGCTCCCGCAGTTCGCGTTGTAGATCTGGCAAAGAAACGATGTCTTCCGGGGAACGCCTGAGGCATTCCGCAACCATGGCACGAAATTGTCAAAGTAGTCTTTACGCTGGCGGTCGTAGTTGACCTTGAGCAACGCTAGGCTACTAATCGTCGGAGTAAGTACTAGTTTCCTCTCGTCAACAAGTCCAGATTGGTGTCTGCTCCTCTTGCTCATGTTAACACTGACTCTTCGATTACTCAGCATAAAATTAGTGACTTATGCATTCGCCTGCATTACGATACCTGCTCCATCTCCGGTTCAGCCAACGGCTCCGCCGAATCCGGCGTTACCGGAGACGTATAGTAGATGCACCGGGAGCCCAGTATCTGCTTCAACTCCGCGTGCAGGTCGGAGCAGTCCTCGACCGCGCAGATCCTCTCTTCCAGGGCATCGCCGCCGGAGAACAGGAACACGGGGCTCCCCCCCGGATACCGGCCCAGCAACTCGAAGGCCCGTGAGGCTTCCTCGTGCGAGCGGCCGACGAACGAGGAGGCGTCCAGGTAGATGGGGTCAGGCCCCGGCTCCAGGTGCAGCTCCTCCATCTCGAGCGCCACGATGCGCGGGATACCCTCCTTGCGCTCCACCCGTCCCTTCACCTTGAGGACCGCGTCCTCGCGCACGCACTCAGCGCAGTTCGAGTACACACGGGGAAATACGATCACCTCGGCCAGACCCCGCGTGTCGTCGAGCTGGAGCATCGCCATGTTATCGCCCTTGCGCGTGGTGTTGACGCGCACGCTCGTCGCCAGCCCCCCGACCCACACCACCGCCCCGTCGCGGCAACCATCGAGATCCGATACCGTCGTGTTGACATGCTTGCCCAGCTTGTGGAGCACCGGGCGCAGCGGATGGTCGGAGACGAAGAGCCCCAGGGCCTCCTTCTCCCACTCCAGCCTCTCCCTTCGGTCGTCCTCGATCTCGGGTATCTCCGGCTTCGGCGGGGCTATCTCCTCGGCCGCGAACATCGAGAACTGGTCATCGTTGGCGTCCTTCAGGCTCCGGGCCGCCCGCTCCACGGCCTTCGCGTGGACCGCGAGCATGGCCGTGCGCGAGTGCCTGGAGAAATCGAAAGCGCCGCACTTTATGAGCGACTCGATCGTGCGCTTGTTGTACGTCTTCGGGTCAACCCGCTCGCAGAAGTCGAAGACGTCGGTGAAGGGACCACCCTCCTCCCTGGCCGCGATGATCGCCTCGACCGTGTTCTCCCCGACGTTCTTGACCGCCGATAGCCCGAAACGGATCGTGCCTCCCACGACCGTGAAACGTCGCCCGCTCTCGTTCACGTCCGGTGGCAGGACCTGTATTTTCATCGCCCTGGCCTCCGCGACGTACTGCGGCACCCGGTCCTTGGTGTTCATGACGCTGCTCATCAGGGCCGCCATGTACGCCTCCGGGTAGTGCGCCTTGAGGTAAGCCGTCTGGAACGCCAGGAACGAGTAGCAGGCCGAGTGGCTCTTGTTGAACGAGTAGCCACCAGCCTTCTCCATCCAGTTCCACAGCTCCTCGGCAACATGCGGCGCAACGTCGTTGTCGCGGCACCCGTCCGTGAACTTGTCCTTCAGCGGCGACAGGAGCTTGACGTTCTTCTTGCCGATGGCCTTGCGGAGCGTGTCGGCCTCGCCTGGGGTGAAACCGCCGAGCGATTTGCTGATCTCCATAAGTTGTTCCTGGTAGGCGGCGACGCCATACGTCGGCTCCAGGATGGGCTTGAGGCGTTCGTCGAGGTACTCGACGCTTTCGGGGTCGTGCTTGCCTTTTTTGAAGGTTGGGATGTAGTCCATCGGGCCGGGACGGTACAGGGCGTTCAGGGCAACGAGGTCGTCGAAGCGGTCGGGACGCACCTCCTGGAGCATCCGCTGCATACCGCTCGACTCGAACTGGAACACCCCGAAGGTGTCGCCCCTGGCGAAGAGCCCGAGCGTCTTCGGGTCGTCGAGGGGTATCCCGGCGATGTCCACCTCTTCGCCCTTCGCCTCCCGGATGGTCGCCTGGGTCTCCTCGATCACATCCAGGTTCCTCAAGCCCAGGAAGTCCACCTTCAGCAGCCCGAGCGCCTCCACGTCGGACATGGGATGCTGGACCATCACGGAGTTTTCGTCCCTGGCGATGCGCTGCAGCGGCACGATGTCCGTCAACGGTTCCTCGGAGATCACGACCCCGGCGGCGTGGGTGCCGGCGTGGCGGGCGAACCCTTCTATCTCGAAGGCGGTATCGAGGACTTTCTTCCCGTCCTCGTTCCGCTGGACGAAATCCATGATGTCGCGGGCCGCCCCCGGATGCTTCTCTCCGGCGACGTAGAGACCGTCATCCCCCGGCGCCAGCACGTCGCGCAGGGTGGTGCCGACCGGCTTGTCCGGGATGAACTTGGCGAGCCTGTCGGTGTCGGAGTACGGGTACTGGAAGATTCGCCCGGAGTCCCGGATGGCGGCCTTCGCGCCGATGGTCCCGAAAGTGATGATCTGGGCTACGTGCTCGTGGCCGCCGTACTTCTCGGTCACGTAACGCATCACGTCGGCCCGGCCCGAGACGGAGAAGTCTATGTCCACGTCAGGCATGCTGATGCGGTCGGGGTTCAGGAACCGCTCGAAGAGCAGCGAGTATTGGAGGGGATCGAGGTCCGTGATCTCCAGGGCGTAGGCGACTATCGAGCCCGCCGCCGAGCCGCGTCCGGGGCCGACCGCGATCTTTCTATCCTTCGCGAACTTCACGAAGTCCCACACGATCAGGAAGTAGTCCGCGAAGCCCATCTTGCCGATGGTCTCAAGCTCGAAGTCCAGCCGGCGCTGAACCTCCGGGCTCTTCGCCCGCGATCCGTACCGATTCCTCAGCCCCTCCTCACACCGCTCCCGCAGGTACGCATCCGCCGTATAACCTTGCGGCTTCGGAAAGTTGGGCAGCCTGGTCTTGCCGAGCTCCATGCCGATATCCTCTACGAGGTCGGCGACCTTGAGAGTATTCTCCAGGGCCTCGGGATGGTCCGGGAAGATACGGGCCATCTCCTCGACGTTCTTGACGTAGAACTCTTCGCCGGAGAACTTCATGCGGTTGGGGTCGTTGTAGAACTTGCCGGTTCCGATGCACAGGAGAACGTCGTGCATCCTGGCGTCGGAGCGGGCGGTGTAGTGCGAGTCGTTGGTGGCGACGAGGTCTATGCCCGTCTCCTTGTGCAGCCGCACTATCCCCTCGTTCACCCGCCGCTGCTCGGGGATGCCGTGGTCCTGGAGCTCCAGGTAGACGGCGTCGAAGATCTCCGCGTACTCCAGCAACCGCTCCCGCGCGGCGTCGGGTCGGCCCTCCAGAATCCGGGTCGGGACCTCGGCGGAGAGGCAGCCGGAGAGGCAGATGATGCCCTTTCCGAGCTTGCGGAGCATCTCCATGTCCACCCTGGGCTTGTAGTAGAAGCCTTCGAGGAAGCCGCACGTAGAGAGTTTCATGAGGTTCTTGTAGCCCTCTGGGGTGCGCGCCAGGAGCGTGAGGTGGTAGTAGGGAGCGCGGCTGCGGTCGTGGCGGTCGGCGGTGACGTAGACCTCACAGCCCAGGAGGGGCTTGATGCCGGCGCTGGTGGCTTCCTTGTAGAACTTCACGGCACCGTACATCACACCGTGGTCGGTGAGCGCGAGGGCCGGCATGTTCTGTTCTTTAGCGAAGGAGATGAGATCCCGTATCCGGCTCGCCCCGTCGAGCATCGAGTATTCAGAATGGCAGTGCAGATGCGCGAATGGCGTAACCGACAAGCTCTCCCCTCTCCCTGATCTCAAAGTTCCCGGCGACGCCCCCGCAGGGATGACGCCGCCGGTCGCCCGTTCTCCCGTCCATCCCGGACGCAGCGCACTATACGAGAGCCAGGAGAGGCTTGTCTACCCCCTAGACCCAAAGTTGAGGTTTAATTTGCAGGACTTTTCAAGGATAGCTGTCAGCTAGTCAGCTCGCACCTTCGGCGGCTTGTCAGCCTGTCAGCGAGGGCTGTGATCGGCGAAAACGCCGTGCGTGGAACCGTCGTACGCAGAGCGTAACCAGGCACGAACCGAAAAGCAAAAGCTGAAATGCTGACCGGCTATTCGTCCTCGTCGTCGCGCCAGAGGAGCCAGTTGAGGGCGATCTGGGCGGAGAGGACGGCAAAGAGGAGGGCGAAGGCACCTTCGCGCAGGTGGTGGAGCCAGGCGGTGTAGACGACCAGCGCCGAGGAGACGGAGAGGGCCGCGAGTACGAAGAGGAGGGTGACACCGAGGACGGCCGCCCGCGCCATCCGGGAGGCGAGCCTCCCCTGGCGGGCGCCCTGTCCCGACTGAGCCGCCCGTAGAGACACCGTCAGTCCTGCTTCCCGGCGGCCTTCTCGGAGGACGCCCCGGATTCTTTGCCGCCGCCCGTCTTCTCGGAAGAGCCTTTCTTGGGGGAGCCGGACTCGCCGTTGCCGGAGTCAGCGCCGGAGACGGATTCGCTCTTCTCGGAACGGCTACCGTTGTTGTAGTCGGTCGAGTAGAAGCCGGAGCCCTTGAACGCGATGTTGACGGGGTGCAGCACCTTCCTCACGGGCGCGCCGCAATCGATGCACTCCGTGAGGGGGTCTTCGGACATCTTCCGCATCACATCGAAGAGGTGTCCATTTTCGCACTTGTACTCGTAGATCGGCATCCGCCCTCCCGGGGGTATGAAAGCTTGCAACCCGCAAATTATACAACCCGGTGCCAGGACGGGATACTACTCCGGGCGGCGGTTCGGGTCCAGTTCGCCGGATCGGAACGCCTCCTGCAGCCGCTCGCGGGCGGCCTCCACGATCTTGGGGTTGCCGAGGATGTCGTCTATCTGGGACCGGCTGGCGTTGCGGCGGACGTACTCCTCCTGCACCACATCCTGGAGGTTGGCGTCCTCGTTCAGGCGGTGGACTATGTACTCAAGGACCCTCTGCTCCCGTGGCGACCCTCCGGAGCCCCCGAAGAGCCGGGCCCAGAAAGACTTCTTCTCACCCTGCTCGGACATCCCTTTCTCCTCTCTGCTGAAGCAATGGAGCTTCCGTTGCGAGTATACCTTCGCGAGCCCCAGTCCGCGACGGCGCAGCCCCAGCGGGTTAGCATCGGACGGCCAGTTCCTCCAGCGCCGCGCCGGTGACGCGATACACCGTCCATTCGTCCATGGGTACGGCGCCCAAAGACTCGTAGAACCTTATGGCGGGCTCGTTCCAGTCCAAGACCCACCACTCCAGCCGACCGCAGCCGCGCTCCTTGGCCAGCCGCGCCAGGCGAGCCAGCATGGCCTTTCCCAGCCCCTGGCCCCGGAACTCCGGCCGCACGTACAGGTCTTCCAGGTAGATGCCGGGCTTTCCGAGGAACGTGGAGAAATTGTGGAAGAACAATGCAAAGGCGGCGGGCTGTCCATCAGACTCCCCGATCAAGACCTCCGCCGCGGGATGCTTCCCGAAGAGCCACTTCCGCAGATCATCCTCGGTCGCCGAGACCTCGTGGGTGAGCTTCTCGTACTCGGCAAGTTCCCGGATGAGGGCCAGGATCAGGGGCACGTCGTCCTGTATGGCAGGCCGGATCGAGAACCCTGGCGTCTCCCGCCTATCCGCCGAGCCAGAGGCGCGCTCCCGCAACCTGTTCTTCTCTTCGGACATCCGCTACTCTCCACGAGTCCCTGGTCAGCTCAGCCATACGAACACACTCTCGCGCCCGGGCTCAGGCCAGAGCCACTACTACGGTACCATGGACACGCGTACCTCCCGGGCAACCAGAAGAGTATACTGCCGGGCACACAGCAAATACGAGGCTTCCCGGCTCCTCGAGAAGGAACAAAAGGGATGGCGCACCATCAAACCGAGGCTCGGGGTGAGCCACGTAGCATACAGGGTGGGAAAGTCGAGGCGGTCCGGGTCTGGTTGCTGGGCGGCTTCCGAGTATCGGTGGGGTCCCGAACCATCGAAGGGGGCGAGTGGCAGCTCAAGAAGGCGGGGAGTCTGGTCAAGCTCCTCGCGCTCGCGCGGGGGCACAGGTTGCACCGCGAGCGGATCATGGACACGCTCTGGCCGGATCTCGACGAGAAGTCCGCCTCCAACAACCTCCACCGCGTGCTCCACGCCACCCGCAGGGCGCTCGACCCGGCTGCGGAGAACGCCACCGCCCGCTACCTGTCGCTCCAGGGGGGCCTCGTCGAGCTGTCCCCGGACGGGCCAATCTGGGTAGACGTCGAAGCCTTCGAGAGTGCCGCCGCTAACGCTCGCCGGAGCCGGGAGCCCGCCGCATACCGGGCGGCGGTAGAGCTGTACGTTGGGGACCTGCTACCCGAGGACCTCTACGAGCCGTGGGCGGAGGAGACGCGAGAGGGGCTGCGACGGTTGCACCTGGCCCTGCTCTCGGAGCTTGCCGCCCTGCACGAGGAGCGCGCGGAGTACGTGCCGGCCATCGAAGCCCTCCGGCGGGCGCTTGCTAGCGAGCCGGCCCACGAGGAGACGCACAGGGGCCTGATGCGCCTCTACGCCGCCTCCGGGGAGCAACGGCGGGCCATAGTCCAGTACGAGCGGCTCGCGAAGACGCTCGCCCAAGAGCCCGGCGCCGAACCCGCGGCCGCCAGCCGACGCCTTTACGAGGAGATCCTGGTTGGCCGGCCCCTGCAAACCCCTTCGCGTTCCGGGAGCCGTCCGTCGGAGGAAGCCGCGAGCCCACGGCACAACCTGCCCAATGCGCGCACCAGCTTCGTCGGGCGCAAGCGGGAGATGCTCGGTGTCAAGAGAGCCCTGGCGATGACCGGGCTGCTCACCCTCATCGGGACCGGCGGCTCGGGCAAGACACGCCTGGCCCTCGAGGTTGCTCGGGACCTTGTGGGATCCTATCCGGACGGGGTGTGGCTGGTGGAGTTCGCCCCTCTTGCCGACCCTGAGCTTGTGCCCCAGGCGGCGGCTGCGGCCCTCGGCATTCGCGAGCAATCCCCCCGCCCGCTCGCACGGACCATCTCGGATCATCTCCGGTCCAAACAGATGCTCTTGATCCTGGACAACTGCGAGCACCTGATCGAAGCCTGTGCGCGGCTCGTGGACGCGATGTTGGACACTTGCTCGGGGCTGCGCGTCCTTGCCACGAGCAGGGAAGCGCTGGGGGTCGCGGGCGAGACGAACTGGCCGCTGTCTCCCCTCGCGTTGCCGGACATCCAAGGGCGTTTGCCCCAGATCGAGGATCTGGTTCGCTACGAGGCCATCGGGCTGTTCCTGGACAGGGCTCGCTCACGGCTGCCCGACTTCGAGTTGACCGAAGGGAACGCCCGGGATGTCGTGGACGCGTGCCGGAAACTCGATGGGATCCCACTGGGCATAGAGCTCGCATGCGCGTGGCTGAACTCGTTGGCGATAGGGCAGGTCGCGGCGAGGCTCAACGACTCCCTGGGTCTGACGCATACCCACCAGATTGATTGAAGGAGCGAAACCTCCCCGGATAGGATGGAGCTGCCACACAACCATCCACCGAATAGGAGGTTTCGCCCGAGTGCCATGGTACTGCCGCGTCCTGTC
>Ga0136619_10000896_pt1 | contig 11465 bp, 11 predicted proteins | sample AntDrymUQ3532106_2_FD_104807 | JGI IMG/M metagenome (GOLD analysis project Ga0136619, IMG submission 104807) | Polar desert sand microbial communities from Dry Valleys, Antarctica - metaG UQ353 (21.06) | ecosystem: Environmental > Terrestrial > Soil > Desert | place: Antarctica: Dry Valley...
GCGCCTGTGCCTGGAGGGCTTTCAGTCGGGCTTGTCCTGGATCACGATCCTGCGCAAGCGCGAGCGCTTCCGCGAGGTCTTCGCCGGCTTTGACGCGCAGGCCGTCGCACGCTTCGGCGAGGACGACGCACAGCGGCTGATGGGCGACGCCGGGATCGTCCGCAACCGCGCGAAGATCGAGGCGGCGGTCGCCAACGCGCGCGCCACGCTGGCGCTGGCGGATGCCGGCGAGACGCTGACCGGCCTGCTGTGGTCCTTCGCGCCGGCCACGCCGGCGCCGGCGCCCGCAACGTTCGCCGACATGCCCGCGACGACGCCCGAGTCCACGGCGCTCGCGCGCGAGCTCAAGCGCCGCGGCTTTCGCTTCGTCGGGCCGACGACCGCCTACGCGCTGATGCAGGCCACGGGCATCGTCAACGACCACGTCGCGGGCTGCTTCGTGCGCGCCGACGTGGAGGCCGAGCGCGCCGCCGCGGTGGGGTAGACCGGCGCTTTAGGACCGCCGGTCGCCGCGGATCCAGGCGACGATCCGGCTGAGCACGGTCAGCACGCGCCGGCCCAGCCCGAGCTTCGGCTCGCCGTCGCCGAACGCCGCGATCAGGGTGCGTGTGGCCCGCGAGGGAACCGGCGGGTCGCCGGCGATCGTGCTCGTGTTGACGTCGTAGCGCTTGAGCGGGTCGAGCACGATGTCCGTCGTGACCTTGCCCATGCCGGTCGAGTGCACGGGATAGTTGATCGTCTGCGGCGGCACGCCCGCCTCGTCGGCGGAGTTGACGGTGACGACGAGCGCGTGCGGGCGCGGACTGCGCGCGGTGACGTCGTAGACGAGGCGCAGGCGCCCGCCCGAGCGCAGCGCCTGCACGTCGGGCCCGGCGTCGCCCTGCTCGTGCCTGGAGGTCTTCGGCGGGCTGTCGAGGAGCTTGTCGGGGGCGGTCCACTGCTTCTTGGCGCCCGGTCCGGTGGGGCTGTCTGACTCGAGGCCCTTCTGGCGCGGCAGCGTGTCGCCCCAGCGTCCGGGCCAGCGCGTCCACGGCGGCTCGTCGGTCCCGAGGATCTCCAGGCGCAGCTTCGGCGCCTCGCGCGCTGCCGTCGGCGAGGTCATACCACGCCTCGGTCTGGTGAAAGCCGGCCTCGAAGAAGGACGCGTGCGATCCGCGCGCGACGTAGATGACGGGGCGGTCGGGCTCGGCGGGGAGCTTCTCGATGTCCGCCCAGCGGCGCATCTGCCCGAAGCGGTGCTGGGCGTAGACGGCGACGTCCGGATGGCCGGCGTCGGCGTCCATCCGAAACTGCACCATCTCCCAGTCGCCCTCGTGCGTACCGAGACCGAACGACAGCTGGTAGTCGTTGAAGAAGTACCACAGCCAGTACTGCAGCCAGAGGCGCCCGTTGGCCTCGATCGCATGCGCGTAGAGCACGTTGTTGAGCTCGGGAAGAGCGATGCGCAGGCGGCGGTACTGCTCGCGGTAGTCCTTGCCGCGCACGCCGATCAGGTCGCCCTCCTGCACCGGGCTTCCGTCCGCATAGCTCTGCGGGCCGAGGAAGGCGAGCGCCAGCTGCGGCTCGTCGCCCTCCGGCTGCGCGCTGGCGAGGACGGCGCCCTGCGCGTCGTCGGTGCGCCTGCGGCGCAGCTCGTTGCCGGGGTTGACCATGTACTGCGCCGCGCTGTCGGCGAAGAACTGCTCGTTGGAGTCATAGCGCACGGCGGGCTGAAAGCGCTTGAGGAGGTCGTCGTGCTCCGCCATCGCCGTAAGAAGACCGCGCCTGCCCGCCCGCGTCAAGTCAGGGCTGCGCGATCCGCGGCGCCTGGACGGCGATCGGGTCGGCCTCGCGCAGGTGGCGCGTGAAGTAGTCGCCGGGCGCGAGCTCGCCGAGCGCGATCAGGACGATCCGCAGGATCCCCTGGTGGCCCACGATCACCGGCCGCGTCGCGGCGGCGAGGACATCGGCCGTCGCCGCGCGGGCGCGCTGCAGCGCGTCGCCGAGCGGCTCCATGCCGTCGACGGGCGCGCCGAACGGGTCCGCGCGCCAATCCTCGAACGCCTGGCCGAATTTCGCCCGTGCCTCGGCGCGATCGAGGCCCTCGAAGGCGTGGTAGTCGACCTCGGTCAGACGCTCGTCGACGGTCAGCGGCGCGCCTGACGCTTCGGCGATCGCCCGGGCGGTGTCGCGCGCGCGGCTCAGCGGGCTGGAGAAGACCGCGTCGATGCCGGCGTCCGCCAGGCGCGCGGCGGCGTCGCGCGCCTGCCGGCGCCCGAGGTCGGTCAGCGCGACGTCCGAGCGCCCCGAGTACGCTTTGCGCGCCGAGCTCGCGGTCTGGCCGTGGCGCACGAGGTAGACGGCGCCGGCCATCACGTCGGCCGCGGCGCCACCCAGCGGCGCTCGGCGTCGGCAACGTGGATCGCGTCCAGCAGCGCCTGCACGCGCAGCGCCTCCTGCAGCGACGGGTCCGGCGCGCCGCCGTCGCGGATCGCGGCGTGGAAGTTGCGCGCGATCCGCCGGAATGCGGCCTTGGAGTCGGCCTTCAGCGGCCCCTCGGGCGAAAGCTCCTCGCCGGCGCGCCCTGACCACAGCACCCTGTCCTCGCCGAGTCGCACCGTGCCCTGCGCGCCGTGGATCTCGACGACGTCGCCGCGGGCGTGGCGCGCGGTCGCGGTCAGGCTGACCTGCGCGAGGCCGCCTCCGCGGAAGCGGACGAGGATCGCGTAGGCGTCCTCGGCGGTAACGGCGTGCGGCGTGCCGTCCGCAGATCGGCGCTCGCCGATGCCGACCGCGGTCGCCGCCGCGACCTCCGCCACCTCCCCGAAGGCCTGAAGCAGCAGGTCGAGGTCGTGGACGCCGTAGGCCTGCAGCCGCCAGCCGCCCAGCGCGTGGTCCTGCACCCAGGTGAACGGCCGCGAGTCCGCCTCGGCGTGATCGGCGTGCACGAGCGAGATCGACACCATCCTCGGCGCGCCGGCGACCTGCGCGACGCGCTCAAGCAGCCGCTCGCGCGTGGCCTGCATGCGCCGGCCGTAGTTGACGACGCCGACTACGCCGGCCTGCTCGATCGCCCCGACGACCTCCAGCGCCTCGTCGAGGTTCGCGGCCAGCGGCTTCTCGCAGAGCACGTGCAGGCCGCGCCGCGCGGCCGCGATCGCGACCTCGGCGTGCGTGGAGACCGGGCCGGCGACGTGCACGGCCTCCAGGCCCGGGTGCTGCAGCAGCTCGTCGAGGTCGGCGGTGCCGAGCTGCAGGTCGAAGCTCTCGGCCAGCTCGGCGGCGCGCTCGGGTCGTCGCGACCAGGCCGCGACGGGCTCGAACTCGTCGAGCTCGGCGTAGGCGGGCAGCGGGATCTTCGCGCCGTAGCCGCCGCCGACGACGGCGATCCTCACGGGATTGGACATGCGCGCCAGGATACGTCTGCGCGCAGCAGCGCCGCCCGCGGACGTAGAGTCGGTCCCCAATGAGCACGTTCAGCGCGATTCTCGCGGCGATCCTCGGCATCGTCTTCGTCGCGGTCGCCATCCCGAAGATCTCCGGCCGCCAGCGCGTCGCCGACGCGTTCGAGCGCTGGGGCTACCCCGACACGATCCGCACGACGACCGGGGTCGTCGAGCTCTTGTCCGGCGTGCTGCTGCTCGTCGGGATCGCCGTGCCCGCCCTGGCCATCACCGGTGCGCTGCTGCTGATCCTCGTGATGATCGGGGCGCTGGTGACCCACCAGCGCGCCGGCGATCCGATCGCCATGTGGCTGGCGCCGGCGGTCCTGCTCGTCCTGACGCTCACGCTCGCCATCAGCATGCTGCCGGACTGAACGCCGCTCAGACCGTCGCGCCCGCGGCCTCCAGCAGCACCGGAGCGACCTGCTTCTTGCGGCTCATGACGCCAGGCAGGTCGACGACGCCGTCGACGACCGGCTTGCCGAAGGCGCGCTCGGCGACCTGCTCGGGACCGGCGACGAGCAGCGTCGTATCGCCCTCGATGATGTCGGTGATCATCACGGCGAACAGCAGCTGGTCGTAGCGCCGGCGGTGCGCCTCGACGGCCTCCAGCAGCTCTTCGGTGCGCCCGTCCAGGACGCTGCCGACGGTCTCGATCTGGGCGACGCTCAACGAGCGCCCGCCGTCGAGCTCGTACTCCTTGAGGTCGCGCACGACGAGGTCCTGCGCCGCCACGAGGGCCACGTCCGAGCCGCGCTCGAACATCTCGCGCCCGAAGGTCTGCGCGTCGAGCGACAGCAGCACCTCGAGGTAGCTCGTCGCGGCGCGGTCGCGATCGGTCGTCGTCGGCGAGCTGAGCAGCACCGTGTCCGACACGACCGCACCGAGCAGCATCGTCGCGGTCGGCGCCGTCGGCTCGATGGCGGCCTGGCGGAAGCGCTCGGTGACGAGCGTCGCGGTCGACCCGACGGGGTCGAAGATCGCGGTGACCGGCATCCTCGTCTCGATCGATCCGATGTGGTGGTGGTCGAGGATCTCCACGATCTCGGCCTCATCGATGCCGTGCACGCTCTGCGCGCGCTCCGCGTGATCGACGAGCAGCACGCGCCGCGGGGCGGGATTGACGAGATCCGAGCGCGTGACGAGCCCGATCGGGCGTCCCGCGTGGTCCAGCGCGACCGCGGCGCGGTAGTGGACGGCCTTGATCTGCTCGGCGATGTCGTCCAGCAGGTCGTCGAGGCCGACCGTCAGCGGATCGGCCTCGACGAACGCGTGCACGGGCTCCGACAGCGTGATCATCCGGCTCGTGACGTAGCTGTCCAGCGGCGACGTCACGATCGCCGCGCCACTCTCGGACGCCAGCCCGACGATGCGCGCGCCGGGGCGCACGGCGTTTGAGAGCACGATCAGGCCGGCGCCGGCCTCGATCGCGCGCTCCTGGGCGTCTGGGCGGTCGCCGACGACGACGACGTCGCCGGGCCCGACCTGGCTGGGCGAGGAGGCGTCCATCGCCTGCACCCACACCCGTCCGCGGATCTCGGATTGCTCGGAGCCGCAGACAAGCCGGCCCTCGAGCACGGAGACGATCGAGGAGACGGGCGTTGGCGCGTCCAGCCGCGACGCCTCGCGCGACTCGCGGACGTAGCGGCGGGCGAGCGCGCGCTCGGTCAGCACGCCGCGCATCACGCCGGCGTCGTCGACGATCGGCACGACGTCCTTGGGCGCCATCATCAGCCCGACGGTGCGCACCGGGTCACACTGGTTGGCGGTCGGAAAGCTCGTGCGCATGACGTCGCGGACGCGCAGCTTGGCGTGCGGCAGGTGGACCGGCTGCGGGGCGCCGCTGCGCTCCAGCAGCCAGGAGGTCTGCGCGTTGACGACGCCGAGGCGCACCGCGACGTACTCGTGCTCTGAATCCAGCTGGCCCTTGAGCTCGGCGTAGCCGATCGCCGCGGCGATCGAGTCCGTGTCGGGGTTGCGATGCCCGCAGACGTAGACGCGCCGACGCTCGGGCTTGGGGTCGGTGCTCACGCGGCGCAGAGGATACGCGGCGCCGGGGTCACCCGGTGTTGCGCAGCCCGCCGGCGATTCCGTTGATCGTCAGCAGGCTCGCGCGGACGAGGTCCGGGTCGTCGGGGTCGCCGCCTGGCGCGCGCAGCCGGCGCAGCAGCTCGAGCTGGACGAAGGACAGCGGGTCGATGAACGGGTTGCGGCGCGCGATCGTGCGCTGCAACACCGGCTCGCGGTCCAGCGGGCGCTCCTCGTCGCGCACGTGACGCAGCTCGCCGACCGTGCGCTGCAGCTCCGACGAGATCGCGCTCCAGATCCGCTCCCGCGCGGTCTCGTCGGCGTAGAGCTCCGCGTAGCGGCGCGCGATGTCCAGGTCGGCCTTCGCGCATGCCATCTCGGCGTTGGAGATCAGCGCCGAGAAGAACGGCCAGTCGCGCTCCATCTCCTGCAGGATCGCCGCGCCGTGCTGCTCGCGGGCGCCCGCCAGCGCGGTCCCGAGGCCGTACCAGGCCGGCAGCACCGCGCGGGTCTGCGTCCAGGAGAAGACCCACGGGATCGCGCGGTAGTCCTCGATGCGCGCCGACTCGCGCCGCTTGGACGGCCGCGAGCCGAGCTGCAGACGCTGGATCTCGCGGACCGGGGTGGCCGCGTGGAAGTAGGCGGCGAAGTCCGGGTCGCCGTAGACGAGGTCGCGATAGGCCCGCGTCGAGCGCCGTGCCATCTCGTCCATGATCTGCTCGTAGCGCGCGATGCTCGCAGGCTTGCCGGCCGACCTGTGGTCGAGCGTCGTCAGCAGCACCGCGCTCGTGGTGAGCTCGAGCTCGCGATGAGCGATCTCGGTGACCGAGAACTTCGCCGAGAGCATCTCCCCCCTGCTCGGTGACCTTCAGGCGCCCGGCGACGGTGCCCGGGGGCTGAGCGAGGATCGCGACATTGCTCGGCCCGCCGCCGCGCCCGACCGCTCCGCCGCGGCCGTGGAAGAACTGCCAGGTGACGCCGTGATCGCGCATCACCTCCGAGACCTCGATCTGCGCGCGGTAGATCCCCCAGCCCGACGCGACGTAGCCGACGTCCTTGTTGGAGTCCGAGTAGCCGACCATGATCTCCTGCTCGCCGATCGCGTCGACGGCGGCGCGGTAGACCGGCATCTCCAGCAGCGTGCGCATCGTGCCGGCGGCCTCCGCGAGCGTCTCGCCGGACTCGAACAGCGGCACGATGCGCAGCTGCGCGCCCTCGCCGCCGGGGCGCGCGAGGCCGACCTCCTTCATCAGCAGCAGCACCTCGAGCAGGTCGGCGGGCCCGCACGTGCCGGAGACGATGTAGGCGCCGAGCGCTCCCGCGTGGTCGCCGGTCAGCAGCTCGTGCATCGTGCGAAACGTGTCGACGACCTCGCGGGTGGAGGCGCTGAAGCCGCTGACGTCGACGGGGATCAGCGGGCGGCGCGCGGTGATCTCGCGGGCGAGGACCGCCAGGCGCTCGTCGGTGGGCAGCTCGGCGTACGCGTCCTGCACGCCGAGCGCGGAGAGGATCTCGCCGACCGCGTTGCGGTGGATGTCGGCGTGCTCGCGGACGTCGACGCGCGCGAAGTGAAAGCCGAAGACCTCCACCTGGCGGATGACGTCGCGCAGCGCGTCGGCGGCGACGATGGCGGCCTTCTGGGTGCGCAGCGCGCCCTCCGCCACGCGCAGGTCGGCGACGAGCTCCTGCGCGCGGTGATAGCCGCCCTCCTCGCCCTCGCGGGTCGCTCGCACGCGGTCGGCCAGCAGCTTGAACAGGCGGCGGTAGGGCTCCTCGGGATTGCGCGCGCGCAGATGCCTGGCGAGGGCGGGGGCGCGGGCCTCGCACGACTCGAGCAGCGCGCGCAGCTCGCGCGGATCGTGGGCGATCCGCGAGGACAGCGTGATGCGCCCGGCGAGCGCGGTGATCGCCTGCTCGTGGTGCGTCAGGCAGGTGTCCTTCATGCGCCCGAGCGCGTCGGCGGTCATCGCCGGCGTGACGTGCGGGTTGCCGTCGCGGTCGCCGCCTATCCAGGAGCCGAAGGTCAAGAGCGGCGGGACGATCACGTCTTCGTCGGGATAGCTCTCGCGGACCGCGGCGTCGATGTCGCGATACAGCGCGGGCACGACCTCCCCGAGCGTCGAGGTGAAGTAGATGAGCCCGGCGGTGACCTCGTCGAGCACGGTCGTCGAGATGGCGCGCAGCTCGTCGGTGACCCACAGCTCCTGCACCGCGGCCGCGATCCTGCGGCGGACCTGCTCCTGCTCGCCCGGCACCGGGACGCGCTCGTCCAGCGAGCGCAGCAGCGCGAAGATCCGTGCCAGCTTGTTGACGGTCGTGCGCCGCCGCGCCTCCGTCGGGTGGGCGGTCATCACGAGCTGCAGATCGGACTCGGCGAGCGTGGCGTGCAGCTCGGCGGCGCTCGTGCCGCCGGCCGCCAGCCGCGCGATCGCCTCGCGCACCGAGCCGTGCCGCGCGGCCGGCGCCTCGGACAGCTCGCGCGCGCAGGCGCCGCACGCGATCGTTGTCCTCGGCGAGGTTCATCAGCTGATGCCAGCACGTCAGCATCCGGATCAGCAGGGAGAGCTCGTGGACGTCCAGGCCCGCGACGAGCCATGCGAGCTCGTCGGCGGCGGCTGCGTCGCCATCGCGCGAGCGGCGGCCCAGCGCGACCGCGCGCTGGTGCATGGTGAGCGCCTCCGGGCCCTCGGTGGCGCCGATCACCTCCTCCAGCACGCGGCTGAGCAGCGACTCGTCGCCGACGAATCCGTCGCTGGGAGCGTCGCCGAGCGTGGTGACGGTGGTCATGCCCAGCACGCTATCGCTCAGCGGCGGCTCGTCCGGCGCGAGTGCGCAGCAGTTTCACACGCCGGAAACAGGCGCGCGGCCGTGCGCTGATCGCGGCGCGGGCCCGCGCCGAGCCGTCAGAGCCGGCGGACCCCGTCGCTGCAGCCGCGCTGCACGGCGGCCGCGGTCACGTAGCTGCGAAAGGCAAAGCCCGGCTGGTCGGGATGGATCCCGTCCGGGAGCACGACTGTCCCCTTGCGCACCATCCGGTCCCACGGGATGACCGCGACGCGGACGTCGCGGCGGGCGGCCCTGCGCAGCACGCGGTTGAGGTCCGTGAAGGCTCCCTTGCGCCTGGTGCGGCTGATCGCCGTCCACACGACGCAGGTGTCGTGCGGAACGGTGCGCAGGGTGCGGCGCACGCGGTCGGCGAAGACCCCCGCGTTGGAGCCGTCGTTGGTCCCGAGGTTGAAGATCACCGTGTGCGGCGTGAGCTGGCGCAGCGCCCCGCGCAGCGCGCGCATCCCCTGCGGCGTCGTCCACCCGGCGCGCGAGTCGAAGGTCACCTCGCGGTCGGCCAGCATGTCCGCCAGGTAGGGCTTCATCCCGACCGCGAGCGAGTCGCCGACGACCAGGACGGCGGCCGGATTGGCACGCGCCTCGGCGGGACCCATGGAGAAGGGCGCCCCCAGCGAGCCGGCCGCGAACACGGTGCTGAGGATCGAGATCGCGTTGGCGATGCGGCGGCGCACAGTCGGCGAATCACATCAAGCGGCGAGGTCGAATGCCACCGGAGCGCTGGCGCGCGCACCCGGAGCGCTGGCGCGCCATTACGATTGATGCCGACGCCCGCGGCGAAGCGGGGCGCAGCACGCGATGCCGGCAGAGGGGGAGTCTTCCAATCGATTACACCGTCACGCTCCAGGACGGCCCGGGCGCAGACCAGACCGAGGAGGCGTTCACCGTCACCTATCGCGACGGCGCCACCGAGCACCTGCGCATCCACGACTACGACCGCGTCTACGCGATCCCCGGCCTCTACGAGGAGGTCGTCCAGCACCAGCTGCGGTGCGCCTCTCCGGCGAAGATCGCCGAGGTCCTGCTGGGCGTCGCGCGGCGCGAGGGCCGCGAGCCGCGCCTGCTGCGGGTGCTCGATCTCGGCGCGGGCAACGGCGTCGTCGGTGAGAAGCTCCGCGGGGGCGGGGTCGAGGTGCTGGTCGCCACCGACAGCGCCGCCGTCGCGCGCCGGGCCGCCGACCGCGACCGGCCGGGGCTCTACAGCTCCTACGTCGTCGGGGACTCCAGCGGCGTTCCCGAGCTCGGCACGATCGTGCGCGAGCTGGGCATCAACTGCATCGTCTGCGCCGGCGCCCTGGGCTTCGAGCACATCGAGGCGGGGTCGTTCGCCGAGCTGTGGGACCTGCTGCCGCCCGGCGCGATGTTCGCGCTCACCGTCCACGAGGATCTCGTGGAGCAGGGGTGCAGCGACATCGGCGACGAGCTCGCGCTGATGCGGGCCGGCGAGCACGCGACGCAGTTCGTCGTGTGGGAGCGCTTCCGCCACCGCCTGACGGTCGCCGGCGAGCCGATCCACTACGTCGCAATCGGCGCGCTCAAGGGGGAGTGATCGCTTCCGCCGGCGTGCTCAGTAGGCGCGGTGGTCAGCGCGAGCTGCCATCCGGCTGCCAGCCCACCAGGCCGCCGAGGCGGTTCATCGGCACGATCAGCGCCAGCGCGGCTGCCACTAGGAGGGCAGGGCCGGCGACGAAGAGCCCCGTGACGAGGAGATGCTCCTGGCCGTTGAGCGTCGCGCCCAGCAGCCCCAGTCCGACGACGGTGACGATCGTCATGGCGGTGCTCTGCACCCACGCCGTCGGGACGGCCGACTCGACGCGCTCGCCGAGCAGCCGGTCCACGCGGTCGGGGTGCAGCCCCGCGCCGGACGCTTCGAAGGTCAGCAGGGCCGCGGCCAGCGCCGCGACGTCCTGACCGCCGCCGATCGCCGCCTCGTCGGCCGCGATCTCGGCCGCGTCGGCGTAGCGATCCAGCAGCCGGGGAAGCACCGGCAGGAAGAACAGCCCCCCGCCGAGCACGCGGGCGAGCGCGAGCCGCAGCGGGTCGTGGCGCCGCGCGTGGTGCTGCTCGTGCGCCAGCAGCGCGGCGAGCTCCGCCGGGCGCAGCGCGGTGAGCGTGGCGCTGGAGACGTAGATGCGCGGGCGCAGCAGGCCGTGGCAGAACGCGCGCGGGCGGTCGTCGGCGATCACGCGGACGGCGCCGACGGTCGTGTGCAGCCTGCGGCTGCCGCGCAGCAGGCGATGCGCGCGCCAATGGCTGCAGCATTCGACCCAGATCGCCCGCACCCCGAGGCCCATCGAGCACTAGACGACGCCACCCAGCGTGAGCAGCAGCGCGGCGCCGGTGTCGGAGGACACCGTCGGCGTGGAGACGAGGCTCGCGATCAGCGCGCCCGGTGACCAATGGTGGGTCATCGCCGCGTCGACCGCGACGAGCAGCGCCAGCAGCACGCCGAGGGCGCCGCCGAGGGCGATCGCGGCGTAGAGGCGGTACAGGCCCGCGGCCCTAGGCACGGCGGGCCAGCCGGGAGAGCTGCTGGCGGCGGCCGGGGTCCAGCGCCGCCATCTGCTTGGCGAAGTGCACGAACGCCAGCTCGCCCCATTCGTCGACGAGCGCGTCGACCTGCGCGGCGGCACGGGCGTCGGCGTACTCCTCGCGCGAGAACGTGGCGGCGTAGACGTCGCCCTTGCCCTGCCGCCGGCGCCTGAGCAGGCCCTTGTCGTGCAGGCGGTTGAGGATCGTCATGATCGTCGTGTAGGCGCGGGTGCGCTGCGAGCGCGCGTTGAGCCCGTCGAGGACCGCCCGGCCGGGGGTCTCGCCGAGCCGCCAGACCTCCTCCATGACCTCCTGCTCGAGCTCATGCAGCTGCGGTGGTGCGGGCGGATCCTGCTCCGGCATGGCCATCCGCGAAGCGTACCTGGCTGGCTCCTACTACGCAGTGTCGGCGTTCTCGCGCCAACTTACTACACAGCTTCGTAGAAGCCCTCGGCGGTTGCTACGGTCACGCGAGCACGATCGGGCGAATCGGCCGTGATGGCCGGACCACGGGAGGTAGTTGGGATGTCAGGCAATTCAAGTCTTGCGCAGAAGATCATGCCGCTGTTCGGCGCGCTGTACGTCGGGATCGGTCTCATCGGCTTCGCGTTCACCGGTTTTGGAAACTTCCTGCAGAAC
>Ga0136619_10000899_pt1 | contig 11448 bp, 8 predicted proteins | sample AntDrymUQ3532106_2_FD_104807 | JGI IMG/M metagenome (GOLD analysis project Ga0136619, IMG submission 104807) | Polar desert sand microbial communities from Dry Valleys, Antarctica - metaG UQ353 (21.06) | ecosystem: Environmental > Terrestrial > Soil > Desert | place: Antarctica: Dry Valley...
ACCCAGCGCGTGTACCAAAAGCGCGTGACGAGCACGCCGCGCCGGACACCGCGGATGAGCTCCTCGCGCGACCTCGTCCCCGGCTCGAGGCGCAGGTGCATGGCGGCAGCGGGCTGGAACGCGTTCGGGAAGAGCGCGTGGCCCGTGCTGCGGTTGCCGGTCCGGTGCGCGGTCGCGGAGTCGTACACGACGGCGCGCGCGATGCCGTCCTCGATGAGCGCGAGGCGGTCGCTGGGCTGCCCCTCGAAGTCGAACGCCCGCGCGAGGCCATGGCCATCGAAGGGATCGTCGACGAGCGTGACCGGGCCGGTGACCTGCTGCCCGAGCCTGCCGGCGACGAACGAGCGGCCCTCCTCGACCGCGAGCCCGGTGAGCTGCTGGCCGAGGAACGCGACGATGTCGCGCACCGCGTACGGCTCGAGTACCACCTCGTGCGCGCCGGGCGCGAGATCGCGCGGGCCTTGCGCCCGGATCGCCTTCGCGATGGCCTCCTCTGCGGCCCCCGAGACGTCGAGCGTGCCGAAGTCGAGTGACACCCGGTGCGCGAACGCCGAGCCCGCGTCGCCGATGGCGGCGACCTGCACCTCGCTCGTCGTCTCGGGCGAGTACGCCCACGTTCCCAAGGTGCTCGCGACGGCGACCTCTTGGACGTTCGTCGCGACGAATCCCGCGGCACGGAGCCGCTGCGCCTTGGCGGGATCGCAGATGCGCTTCACCGCCTTGGCGCGGTCGAGCGCGCTCGCCGTGGCGGTGCGCTCGACGAAGGAGGAGGGCGCCGGCGCGATGGGCCGCGGGCGCGGCAGACCGCCGAAGTGCGGGTTCTCGGGAACGATCTTGGCGAGCTCGCTGGCGCTGCGGGCGACCGCCGCGATGCCTTCGGTGTCGAGACGATCGGTCGCCTGCGTGGCGACGCGCGTGCCGCGGACGACGCGAACGCGCAGCCCCGCCTCGACCGCCGAGACGTTCTGGTGGATCGCGGCGTTGGCGAAGCGCGTGAGCGAGCCGGTGCGGGCCACGATGACGGCTTCGGCCGAGTCACCATCAGCCTGGCGCAGGGCCTCCTCGGCGATCCGGCGCAGCTCCGTCTCGCCCCACACGTGACTCACCTGACGACGCCCACGCGGACGCCGCGGAACCGCGCCGGCGCTGCGCCGTGGCCCGTGTGGGCCGCCTGACCGGGCTGACCCTTGCCGCAGTTCGGCGTGCCCCACATCACCCAGTCGCCCTCGGAGCACACCGCATCGCACGAGCCCCAGAACTCCGGAGTGACACCGGTGTACGTCGGGTTGCGGATCATGTCGCCCCGCCGGCCCTTCGTGATCTCCCAGCCGACCTCGGTGCCGAATTGGAAGTTCAGCCGGCGATCGTCGATGGACCACGAGCGATTCGTGTCCATCAGGATCCCGTCGTCGGTGTCCGCGATGAGGTCGTCGAGCGTCCCCGCGCGCCCCGGCATGACGGACACGTTCGTCATTCGGATGAGCGGCAGGCACGACCAGCCGTCCGCGCGCATCGTGCCGTTCGAGGCCATCCCGAGGGCCGCGGCAGTCTCGCGACTCATGAGGTATCCGACGAAGGTCCCGTCCTTGATCGCCCAGCCCTCGCTCCCCGGCACGCCTTCGTCATCGAACCCGAAGGTGCCGAGCCCGCGGGGTGACGTGGAGTCGATCCGGATGTTGATCTCATCGCTCCCGTAGCGGAACGTACCCAGCTTCTCGGTCGTGAGGAACGACGTCCCGGCGAACGCCGCCTCGGTGCCGAGCGCGCGGTCCAGCTCGATCGGGTGACCGCACGATTCGTGACACTGCAGCGAGAGCTGGTTGCCGGTGAGGATCACGGTGGTGCGCACGTCCTGCGGACAGGTTTTCGCGGACAGCAGCGCGACGGCCTCCTCGGCGACCCGCGGCGCGTTCATCGTGAGATCCCATTCGCTGAGGCATTCCCAGCCGCCGGCATTCTGGAAGCGCAGGCCATCCGGGTAGGTGCGGATCTGGAGCTCGCCGTTCCCGGTCGCCTCCGCCGCGATGCCGCCGCCGCATTCCGTCAGCACCTGCGCGATGTCCGCTCCCTCGGTCGAGAGGAAGAGCTTTTCCTCGCGCTGGATCGCGTACCGCGCGCGGGTGGTGCGCAGGCCGGGCTGCGCCCGGAGGGCCTCCTCGGCCGCGACGATCAGGCCGATCCGCTCTTCGAACGCGAGCGCGAACGGGTCCGTCTTGACCGGCGTTTCGTAGGTCGCGACCGCCGGCGCGAGCTCGGCGAGATGCACGTCGGCGAGCTTCGTGATCGCGCTCGCCTTCGCGATCTCGACCGCGAGCGCGGCGACCCGCTGCGCCTCCTCGGCCGTCGCGAGCTGCGACGCCGCGAAGCCCCAGGCGCCGTCGGCGATCGCCCGCACGCCGAATCCTGCCGTGTCGCCACGATCCACGTTCTCGATGCGGCCGTTCTTGACGAGCGCGGCCTCGGTCGCACGACGGACGAAGCGCACATCGGCGTAGCTGGCCCCGCGGGTCCTCGCGGTGTCGAGCGCACGGCGGGCGAGGTCCCGCTCGTGACGCCAGGTCACGCCCGGACCCTGTACCGCTTCGCAGTCCAGGCGTCGCCGGTCCCGGGCAGTGAGCTTCGGCGGCTCACTGTCTCGTCCTCGCGAGCCTATAGTTCGGTGCCTCGACGGTCAGGTCGATGTCGTGCGGGTGGGACTCGCGCAACCCCGCGCCGGAGATGCGCACGAAGCGCGCGGTGGTGCGGAGCTCCTCGATCGTGGCGGCGCCCGCGTACTTCATCCCCGCGCGCAGGCCGCCGATCAGCTGATGTAGGAACGGCTCGAGCGAGCCGACAGACCGGACCTGCCCTTCCACACCCTCAGGGACGATCTTGGAGAACTCACCGACGTCGGCCTGACCGTATCTGTCACGGGATGCCTGACGGTCCTGCATCGCTCCGAGCGAGCCCATACCGCGGTACGCCTTGTAGCCGTCGACCACTTCCCCCGGAGATTCGTCGACGCCCGCGAGGAGCCCACCGAGCATGACGGTGTGGGCACCCGCGCCGATCGCCTTCGCGATGTCGCCCGAGTGTTGGATGCCACCGTCGGCGCACACCGGGATGCCATGCCTCGACGCGGCCTCCACGCAGTCGACGATCGCGGTGATCTGCGGCATGCCTGCGCCGGCCACGACGCGGGTCGTGCAGATCGCGCCCGGGCCGACGCCGACCTTCACGCAGTCCGCCCCGGCCGCGATGAGCTCCTCGGTGCCGTCGGCCGTGACCACGTTGCCGGCGATGACCTGGACCCGGTGGCGCGCCTTCACCTTCTCGACCATCCGAATGACGCTGGCCGAGTGTCCATGCGCGATGTCCACGACGATCACGTCCGCGCCTGCAGCCACGAGTGCCGCCGCACGCTCATCCGCGTCGGCGCCCGTCCCCACGGCGGCGCCGACCGGGAGGCCCTCTCGCCTGACCGCCTCCACCTCGGCGACCTGGCGGGCAACGGCAAGATTGCGGTGGATGACCCCGAGCCCGCCCGCACGCGCTATCGCGATCGCCATGCGTGATTCCGTCACGGTGTCCATCGCGGCGGAGATGATCGGGATGTCGAGCTCGAGCTCGAGGGTGGCGCGTGAGCGGGTCGAGACCTGGGTGGGGAGGACATCGCTGCGCGACGGGATGATGAGCACGTCGTCGAAGGTGAGACCGTCCTTCGCGAACTTGCTCAAGCTCGCACCCCGCGCTCCGCGCTGTTCAAGCTCGGTCGGCCGGTCAGAGCCCGCCCCCGCTCGCCCTTCACACGACCCCCGCCATTACGGAAGTTTAGCCGCGGGCTAGAGGATCGTCGCGGTGCGCTCCGGGCCTATGCCGATCATGCCGACCCGTGCCCCGACGGTCTCCTCGATCCGGCGCAGGTACTGCTGCGCAGCGCTGGGAAGGCCGCGCCGATCGGTCGTGCCGGCCAGGTCCGCGAGCCAACCGGGAAGCCGCTCGTACCGGGGACGGGCGCGCTCCAGGACGTGCGTAGGCGGCATGTCGGTCGTCTGGCGCCCGTCGAGCTCGTACGCGACGCCGAAGGGGATCTCCTCGTAGGGTCCGAGCACGTCGAGCTTCGTCACCGCGAGCTCCGTAAAGGCGTTGAGCCGGTGCGCGTATCGCGGCACGAGCGCATCGAACCAGCCGACGCGACGCGGACGTCCCGTGGAAGCGCCGTACTCGAAGGCGCGCTCGCGCAGCTCGTCGCCGACGGCGTCGTGCAGCTCGGTCGGAAAGGGGCCCTCGCCCACCGCCGTGGAGTACGCCTTGACGACGCCGATGACCCGCGTGATCCGGCGCGGCGGGATCCCCGCACCGATAGACGCGAAGCCGGCGAGCGGGTTCGACGACGTCACATACGGGTAGATCCCCCAGTCGAGATCTCGCATAGCGCCGAGCTGCCCCTCGAGCAGGACTCCATCGTCCCGCTCGAGGGCCCGTTCGACGAGCGGCAGGGTATCCACGATGCGTTCGCCAAGGAGCGCCGCCGCGGCGAGCACGGCGTCCGCGGTCTCTTGCGCGTCGAGCGGCGCGTCGCCGAATCGCTCGAGGACCTTGTTCTTCGTCTCGAGCTCGTGCGCGACGCGCTCGCGGAAGCGGCGCTCGTCGCACACCTCGTAGGCCTGGATCCCGTGACGAGCGACCTTGTCCGAGTACGCGGGCCCGACCCCCCTCCCTGTCGTGCCCAGCTTCTGACGGCCGCGCTCGCGCTCATCCAGGCGATCGAGGGCGACGTGCCACGGCATGAGCAGATGCGCCCGCTCGGAGAGGCGCAGGTTCGCTGTGGGAACCCCCGAAGCCTCGAGCTCGCGGAGCTCGGTGGAGAGCGCGACAAGGTCGACGACCATGCCCGGACCGAGGACGCAGAGCGCGTCGGGATTGAAGATCCCGGATGGAACAAGGTGGAGCTTGAAAGTGCCGTACTCGTTGATGACGGTGTGCCCGGCGTTGTTGCCGCCCTGGAACCGGATGACGAGATCCGCCTCCTGCGCCAGGAGGTCGGTGATCTTTCCCTTGCCTTCGTCGCCCCACTGCGCGCCGACGATCGCGGTGACCGGCACGTGGACCGATGCTACTACGTGGCCGTAAGGCGAAGGAGCAGGCCGGTCACCGGCGGAACAATCCGCCCATGACCTCGACGCCGAGCTTCGCGACCTCCACAAGAGTGAGGGACCGTGACGGCTCGCGCGCCCACCACAGACGCGGATCCCACTGGTCGTCGCGGGCGGGGTAGTTGGTGAACGTTATCTCGGTGCCCTGCAGCTGACGCGCGAAGTGGGCCGACGCACGCCGCTGGTGATACGGGCTCGTGACCAGGATGGCGCTCTTGATCTGGTGCGCGCGAAGGAGCTCGACGACACGCGTGGCGTTCTCCATCGTCGTGGCGGACGAGGGCTCCGTCAGCACCCGGTCCGCGGGGAGGCCGAGCCGCACGGCTTCGCGCTTCATGATCTCCGCCGACGGCAGCGACGCCGGATCCTCGGACGAGCCAGCGAACACGATGACCGGCGCCAGGCCCTGCTTCCAGAGGGCCACGGCCGTCGCGGTGCGGGCCCCCTGATCGCCGGAGATCGCGACGATGGCGTCCGCCTGGCGCAGAGGGTCTTCCACGGCGAGGAAGTGGCCCACGGACATGAGCACCGCCAGCGTGGCGGCGATGCCGGTGACGAAGCCGACGACGAAGCGCATCAGGAGAGGGTCAGACGCAATCCCTCGGCAAGCGAGGTCCGCGGACGCCAGAGGGCGTCCCGCGCGGCCTTGCTCACGTCGAGGCAGTTGCGCCGCAGCTCACCCGGGATCTCGGGGACGTGCGTCACCTCGGCGGGACCCAGGATCTTCGCCATCGCCTCGATGAGCTCCAGCACGCTCGTCGCCACACCCGTGCCGATGTTGTACACACCCGTGCGGTCGGAGCCGAGCGACGCGATGACCGCGTCGGCCACATCGCCGACGTAGACATAGTCACGCTGCATCGAGCCGTCCCCGCGCACGTTGAGTGAGGACCCGCTACGCCAGCCACGTTGGAAGATGGCGACGACGCCGCCCTCGAGGTCGGTCCGCTGTCGGGGCCCGTAGATGTTCGCCGGGCGCAGCGTGAGCGCCGATATCCCCGAGCGCTCGACCTCCGTCTCAGCCAGGGCCTTGCACGCGCCGTACGGTGAAACGGGGGCGATCGGCATCAGCTCATGCGCGCACGCGCCCAGCGTTTCGCCGTAGATCACGCCGCCGCTCGAGAAGTTCACGAACCGCGTCGTTCCCGCGAGCGCGGCAGCCTCGAGCACGTTCGCTGTGCCGCCCACGATGACACGCCGGTAGAGGTCGGGTTGCTCTAAGGACTGCACGACCTTCGTCTTCGACGCGAGATGGACCACCGCTTCGAAGCGCCGGCCGCGCAACGCGTTGATCGTCGCCTCGCGGTCCCCGATGTCGGCCACGACCAGCTCCACGCCCGATGGCTCCAGGTTCGCGGCGTCGCCGGTCGAGAGGTCGTCGAGGACAAGGACGTCATCATCACGCGCGACGAGGGCGTCCACGACATTGCTGCCGACGAAGCCAGCGCCGCCCGTGACCAGGACCTGCACCGTGCGATCGACCTCCCTGGCCCTCGGCCTTCCAGACTGCGCTCGTCCTCAGGTGTGCGCTGCCCGCGCCCGCGCTCGTCCTCGCTCGACATGTGGACAAGTTCGTGGAAGAGGCTGTGGACGACGGGCCTTCCGCCGCGGATCCAGACGAGCGTACGGTGCAGCGTGCCGGGGTGCTCCTCCCGGTCTCGGGAGGGGGTCTTGACACTGTCGAACGCATGTTCTAATCAATGGGTGTGACGATCCAAGCCGCGCCCCCGGAGTCGGCAGCCCCGCATGATCGGCTCGCGGAGCAGCGGGTGATCGGCGCGCTGCTGATCGATCGCGATGCCATCTTCAAGGTCGCGGACGTGCTGCGGCCGGCGGACTTCTTCGTTCCGGCACACGAGCGCATCTACTCGTCGGCGCTCGCGCTGCTGGAGCGCCGCGAGCGCATCGACCCGCTCACGATCCAGGTCGAGCTGGCGCGCCGCGAGGTCCTCGATCAGGTCGGTGGCCCGAGGTACCTGGCGGAGCTCGCCGAGGTCGTGCCGACCGCGGTGGACGTCGAGCAGCACGCCCGACAGGTACGCGACCGATCGGTCATGCGCGGGCTGCTCGGCGCCGCGCGCGCCATCGCGGCGGACGCGTATGGCGAGCCAACCGATACGGCTCTCGCGCTGGACCGCGCGGAGCAACGAATCTTCGCGCTCCGAGATGAGGCGACGAGTGCGCAGCTGCGTCACATCCTGCCAGCGCTCCTGCAGAACTACGAGCACCTCACCGAGCGGATGGAGCATCCCTTCGAATTGAGCGGAGTGCCGTCCGGGTTCCGCGAGATCGATGGCTACACAGAGGGCTTCACGCCGGGGGACCTGATCATCATCGCCGCACGTCCGTCGGTCGGGAAGACGTCGCTCGGCCTCGCCATCGCCTACAACGCCGCCAAGCGCGGTGAGAACACGCTCCTCTTCTCCCTCGAGATGGACACGAAGCAGATCGTCGCGCGCTTCCTCGGTCTCAACAGCCGGAACGATCTCCTGGCACTTCGCACCGGGCTCATGGATCCCGAGGCGGCGACCGCGCTCATGGAGCTCCCCGTGCTCATCGACGACACGCCCGGCATCTCGATCATGGAGCTGCGGACGAAGGCGCGACGCGCGACGGCGTACGGCAGGCTCGGCCTCATCGTCATCGATTACCTCCAGCTCGTGCTCACAGGGGAGCGGGAGGAGAACCGCGTCCAGGAGATCGCGACGATCAGCCGGAATCTGAAGTCCCTCGCCCGCGAGCTGCACGTCCCGATCATCGCGCTCTCACAGCTGTCCCGCGCCGCCGGCGACGCCGGACACGAGCCAAAGCTTTCGACGCTCCGCGAGTGCGTGACCGGCGACACGCTCGTATGCCTTACCGACGGGCGCCGCATCCCGATCCGAAATCTCGTGGGGACGACCCCGGAGGTGTGGTCCGTCGACAACGCCGGCCGGATCGTCGACGCGTCCTCGGACGCAGTGTGGTGCGTCGGGGCGCGTCCGGTCATCAAGGTCCGGCTCGCATCGGGTCGGAGCATCCGCGCGACGGGTCCGCACCGGCTCATGACGCTCGAGGGGTGGGCGCGGCTCGAGCACCTTCGGCCGAATGACCGGATCGCGATCGCACGGAGGATCCCAGAGCCAATCGCGACCGAGCGCTGGCCGGAGGAGCAGGTCGGGCTGCTCGGCCAGCTCATCGGCGATGGCAGCTACCTGTCCAACGCACCGATGCGGTACACGACCAACTCCGTCGAGAATAGCGCGTTCGTCGCGCACGCCGCCGCGACGGCTTTTGGTGCGAAGGTCACATGCATCCGCGGCAAAGGGAGCTGGCACCAGCTGCTCATCTCGGGGAACGGGAATCGCTGGCATCCGTCGGGAGTGAACGCGTGGCTGCGCTCGCTCGGTATCTTTGGGCGACGGTCGCACGAGAAGCGCATCCCCGAGACCGCCTTCCGGCTCGCGAACGATCAGATCGCGCTCCTGCTACGACACCTCTGGGCGACGGACGGTTCGCTCTGCGCAAGATCAGGGCGCGGTGGCCACGGCGTGTACTACGCGACGAACAGCCCGGGACTGGCGGCGGACGTCGCGGCGCTGCTCCTCCGGCTCGGCATCGTCACGAGAACGACCCGGGTGAAGAAAGAAGGGTATCGCGACGGCTTCCAGATCCACGTGTCCGGCGGCGCGGACCAGCGGCGGTTCATTGACATCGTCGGCGCGTTCGGGCCGCGCGTCGGGCCCGCCACCCTCCTCCGTGAGCTGCTCGAGCCGGTCCGCCCGAACACGAACGTCGACACCCTCCCCGTCTCGGCATTTGACCGGGTCCGGTGCGCGATGCTCGAGCGCGGCATCGCGCAGCGCGCGATGGCCACACTGCGCGGGACGGCGTACGGCGGCAGCGCGCACTTCAAGTTCGCACCGTCGCGAACACTGCTCGCCAACTACGCAGCACTGCTAAACGACGACGTGTTGGCCGAATGGGCCACGAACGATCTGTTTTGGGACCGCATCGTGGCGATCGAGGCCGACGGCGAGGAGGAGGTCTTCGATCTCACCGTACCGGGACCGTCGTCATGGCTCGCGGATGGCGTGATTTCGCACAATTCAGGCAGCTTGGAACAGGATGCGGACCAGGTGATCATGCTGTGGAAGGACAAAGAGGACGCCGCCCCGGGTGCCCCCCGTCTCATCCACGGATCGGTCGCGAAGAACCGCAACGGCCCGACCGGGAACTTCGATCTCTTCTTCGAGCCGGAGCAGGCGCGGTTCTTCAGCCGCGCCGATGACAGTGGGATGCCGGTATGACCGTGGTCACTGACCGCGTCGCACAGAAGCCCCTGCCGGAGAACCCCGAGGCCGAAGCTTCCCTGCTCGGCGCGATCCTCCTCGACGCGCACGTCTACGAGGAGATCGGCCGACATCTGCTGACACCCGACGCTCTCACACGCGAGACGCACCGCCTCGTTCTCGCGGCCATTCAACGCGTCGCCGCGCGCGGTGAAGCCATCAGCTTCCAGACGGTCCAGGCCGAGCTTATGGCGAGTGGGGACCTCGGAGCGGTCGGCGGGCCGCAATTCCTGGTCGGCCTCGTCCAGGACGTCCCCACCGTCGCGCATGCCGAGACGTATGCGGCGATCGTGGAACGTACCGCGCTGCTGCGTCGGCTGATCCGCGCCGCGAATGAGGTCGCCAGACTGGCACTCACCCGCGACGAGGCCGAAGCCGCGGTGAGAGAGGCACAGGGGATCCTGTTCGCCGTCAGCGAGACCGGCCTACACCGCGACATCGTCCGCCTGAGCGAAGCGACCCGCCGGTACATGGAACAGATCAGCGAGCGAGGTGACCAGCCGAGCCTCGGTATTCCCACCGGAGTCGCAAGCCTCGACGCGAAGACGGGCGGCCTCCAACAGTCCGACCTCATCCTGGTTGCCGGCCGACCAGGCCTTGGCAAGACAAGCCTCGCGCTCTGCTTCGTCGCGCACGCTGCGATCTCCCAAGGCAAGACCTGCGCGTTCTTCTCGATGGAGATGAGCGAGATGCAGGTCGTCCAGCGACTCATTTCGCTGACCGCGGAGATCGATGGCAATCGCATCAGGCGCGGCCGACTCTCGCTCGAGGAGCTCACGCGCATCAACGATGCATCCGCGCGGCTGCAGCAGTCTCCGATCTTCGTCGAAGAGTCGAGCCGGCTCTCGGTCATGCAGATCCTCGCGAAAGCCCGCCGACTCCAGGCGGAGCGGGGCCTTGACCTCCTCGTGATCGACTACCTGCAGCTGATCGAGGGAAACAGCAAGGAGGACAACCGCGTGCAGGAGGTCGCGCAGATCTCCCGCGGCCTGAAATCGATCGCGCGCGAGCTGCAGGTCCCCGTCGTGGCGCTCTCCCAGCTGTCGAGGCAGATCGAGACCCGCGGGACCGAGCCGATGCTGTCCGACCTTCGAGAGTCAGGCGCGCTCGAAGCGGACGCGGACCTTGTGATGTTCCTGTGGCAAAAGAGTGCGGAGGACCGCAGGGATCGCATCGTGCATCTCAAGCTCGCGAAGCATCGCAACGGCCCGATCGGCGACATGGATCTGCTCTTCGAGAATGAGATCACGCGGTTCCGTGACCTCGGCGAAACGCGGATGGACGCGTAGCCATGCGGGTGCTCTTCGTCGCGGGGTTTGGACCGGTCACGCAGGACCTCGACGCATCGAAGCGGTTCTACGCGGAAACGCTCGGCATCGCGCTCGCCGGCCAGGACGATTACCCGACGACAGAGGATCTCGGCGGCGTCAAGCACTTCGGTATCTGGCCACTGCCACAGGCTGCCGAGTCGTGCTTCGGCACTCCGAGCTGGCCTAACGAGCTCACCCGGCCACAGGGTTGGATCGAGTTCGAGGTGGAGGATGTGACGGAGGCGGCGCGCGAGCTCGAGGGGAAGGGCTACCGGCTCCTCGTCGCCCCAAAGACCGAGCCATGGGGCCAGACCGTTGCGCGTCTGCTCGGGCCGGAAGGTCTGCTGGTCGGCGTCACCGTGACTCCGTGGCTGCGGGAGAGCACGTCCTAGCGCTCGGGCTCGATCGCCACGGTCACCTTCGCGCGAACGTCGGCGAGGAGCCGCACCTCGACCCTGTGTACACCCAGCGTGCGGAGCGGCTCGTCGAGGTGGATCTTGGTGCGCTCGATCTCGATCTTGGCGACCCGCTTGAGCGCCTCGGCGATGTCCTTGGTGGTCACGGAGCCGAACGTCTTGCCGTCCTTCCCGGCCTTCAGCGTGAAGGCGAGCGTCGTCGCATCGAGGCGCTCCGCAAGCGCTGCCGCGTCCGCGTGCGCGCGATCCTTCTTCG
>Ga0136619_10000901_pt1 | contig 11430 bp, 11 predicted proteins | sample AntDrymUQ3532106_2_FD_104807 | JGI IMG/M metagenome (GOLD analysis project Ga0136619, IMG submission 104807) | Polar desert sand microbial communities from Dry Valleys, Antarctica - metaG UQ353 (21.06) | ecosystem: Environmental > Terrestrial > Soil > Desert | place: Antarctica: Dry Valley...
CGCCGACTGGGTCGACGTCAGCCGACGACCACGTCGGTCCACTGCCGGATCCACTCCTCCCGGTTGTCGTCGATCTCGTCCGGACTGACGTGGAACGGCTGGTCCGCCAGCGGTGCGAACCGCGCCCAGGTCGCCGGCAGGTCCGCGCTCCGGTCGACGGGGTAGACGAACATCGTGCGCGGGACGGACTCCTGGAAGCGCGTCGACAACATGAAGTCGATCAGCTGCTGGGCGCCCTCGGTGTTCTCCGCACCGGCCAGCACGCCGGCGTACTCCACCTGCCGGAAGCAGGTGTCGAGCAGCGCCCGGGTCGGTGCCTCGTCGTCGAGCCCGGACACCTCGGCGGGTGGCGAGCTCGCGTACGACAGCACGATCGGACGCGGACCGTTGCCCGAGGAGCCGGAGAAGTCGACGAAGTACGCGTCCGCCCAGCTGTCGGTCACCGTGACCCCGTTGGCCACGAGGTCGGCCCAGTAGCCCGGCCAGCCGTCCGCACCGAACGCGTCCACGGTCGCGACCAGGAACCCCAGCCCGGGCGACGAGGTCGCCGGGTTGGTGACGACGAGCAGGTCCTCGTACGTCGGGTCGATGAGGTCCCGCAGGGTCTCGGGCTCGGGGATGTCGCGGGCGGCGAACCACTCACGGTCGACGTTGATGCAGACGTCGCCGTAGTCGATCGCGGTGAGCCGGTCGCTGTCGTCGACCGCGAAGCGATTGGAGCCGGACGAGGCCCGCGGCGACTCGTACGGCTGCAGGATCCCGCTGTCAAGCGCGCGCGAGGCGAACGAGTTGTCGATGCCGAAGACGACGTCGCCGAGCGGCGAGTCCTTGGACAGGACGAGCTGGTTGACCAGCGTGCCGGTGTCACCGGGGGCGGTCCGTTGCACGTCGAGTCCGGACTCGCGCTCGAACTCGGCGAGCAGTCCCTGCTCCAGCGCGAACGAGTCGTGCGTGACCAGCACCACGGTGCCGGAGCCGCCACCGGTCTCCGCGTCGGAGCCGGTGTCGATGGTCGAGCACGCAGCGGTCGCTACTGCGAGCAGCGTTGCCAGGAGGATCGGCCGCATAGGCACAGCGATCCCGACTCCCTTCGCCGGTGCTAACCGGATCAGGTTCGGAGGGTCTGCGGGCGGACCGCACTCTCAGCGCCTCGCCACGTGGACGGCGGCGCTCCCCTGTCGTACGCCGTCGACACTACCCGCTGTTGGTAGACAGCGCGGTCAGGGCGGTCGCCAGCGCCGCGACCCCGGCCTCGCAGTCGGCCGGCTCGGCGTGCTCGGCCGGGGAGTGCGAGATCCCGGTGGGGTTGCGGACGAACAGCATCGCCGTCGGCACCCCGGCCGACGCCAGCACGCCGGCATCGTGGCCGGCTCCGGTCGCGAGCACCGGTGCCCCGCCGAGCAGCCCGACCAGCTGGTCCCGCAGCGCCACGGTGAAGTCGACCCGCGCCGTCACCGACTCGGGCTCGAGCACGAACGAGGTGCCGTCCCTGGCCGCCCGGTCGGCAGCCTGTTGGCCGATTGCCGCCACCAGCCGCTGCAGCACTTCCTCCTCCGGCGCCCGCGCGTCCAGCCAGGCTCGTACGCGGGACGGGATCGCGTTGGTGCCCCCGGGCTCGACCTCCACCCGGCCCACTGTCGCGAGCGCGTCGGCGAGCCGGGCCTGCTTGTTGGCGGCGAGCGCGGTCATCGCGAACGTCAGCATGGGGTCGTGCCGGTCCGCCATCGCGGTGCTGCCGGCGTGGTCGGCGCGGCCCGCGAACTCCATCCGCCAGCGCCCGTGCGGCCAGATCGCTGACGCCACCCCGACAGCTGCCTCGGCATGCACGAGTCCGCGGCCCTGCTCGACGTGCAGCTCAACGAACGCCGCCGGGTCGTGCAGCAGATCGGACCGGCCCAGGTCAGGCGAGCAGCCAGCGCCGTTCATCACGTCCGGCAACACTCGACCGGTCGGGTCGCGCAGCCCGGCTGCCCGGTCGGCGTCCAACGCCCCGGTCATCAGCCGCGACCCGAGGCAGGGCATACCGAACCGCGAGCCCTCCTCCTCCGCAAACACCGCGACGCCGATCGGCCGTTCGGGCTCGACGCGGTCGGAGCGCATCCGGTCCACGGCCGCCAGCCCCGACACCACCCCCAGCGGACCGTCGAACGCGCCGCCGTCGGGGACCGAGTCGAGGTGGCTCCCAGTCACCACCCCGCCCGAAGGCGCTGTGCCCCACCACGCGACCAAGTTGCCGTTACCGTCGCGGTCGACCTGCATTCCGCGGCTCCCGGCCTGGTCGACGAACCACGCCTCGCACTCCTGCACAGCAGCGGACCACCCCGGTCGCCGGTAGCCGCCGGAGCGCGGGTCCCGCCCGATCGCCCCGAGCTCGCGCCACATCTGCTGGAAGCCGTCGATCCGCACAGGACAACATTGGCGCATGGAGTTCACCGATGTCGTACGCAAACGGCACATGGTCCGCTCGTACACCGACCAGCCCGTCGACCCCGAGGCGGTGCGGCGTGCCCTGCTGCACGCCAACCGGGCGCCGAGTGCCGGGTTCAGCCAAGGCTGGGCGTTCCTGCTCCTGGACACCCCCGACCAGGTGGCTCGCTTCTGGGGCGCAGCCACCCCTGAGGGGGAAGGGGACGACGTCTGGTCCCAGGGGATGCGCACCGCCCCGGTCGTGGTGGTGCCGCTGTCGTGCAAGCGTGCGTACCTCGACCGGTACGCCGAGACCGACAAAGGCTGGACCGACCGCGACGAGGCGCGCTGGCCGGCTCCTTACTGGGACATTGACACCGGGATGGCCGCGCTGCTGGTGCTGCTCACCGCAGTCGACGAGGGGCTGGGTGCCTGCTTCTTCGGCGTGCCACCCAACCGCATCGACGCGCTGCGCGCCGAGTTCTGCGTGCCCGCCGACCACCATCCCATCGGCGCGATCACGCTGGGACATCCAGCCCCCGAGCGGGTCCGAGGGTCGGCCGTGCGGGGTCGACGCGAGTTGGATGTGGTGGTGCACCACGGCGGGTGGTGACGCGTTCAGGATGTCGTCAGCCCTGACCTGGCGACGACCGCGTCGCTCGTCCGGCTGGGAGTCAGGCGAGCGGGCCGGTGACGGTCTCGGCCGCGGCGACCACCGCGCCGGAGCGGACCAGCTCGGTCACGGCCCCGATCTCCGGCGACACCGGCCGGTCCGGCCCTGGGCCACCGACCCGCTCGCGCAGCGCCGCGTGGACAGCCGCGGTGGCGGGCGCGGGTTGTAACGGGGCACGCAGGTCGAGCGCCCGGGCGGCGGTCAGCAGCTCGATCGCGAGCACCTGCTCCAGCCCGGCGACCGCCCGTCGCAGCTTGCGCCCGGCGGCCCAGCCCATCGACACGTGGTCCTCCTGCATCGCGCTGCTGGGGATCGAGTCGACACTCGCGGGCACCGCCAGCCGCTTGAGGTCGGACACGATGGCCGCGGCGGCGTACTGCGCGATCATCAGCCCGGAGTCGACGCCAGCATCGGCGGCGAGGAACGCGGGCAGCCCGTGATTTCGTGCGACGTCGAGGAACCGGTCGGTCCGCCGCTCCGACATGCTGGCGACGTCGGCCACCGGAATCGCGGTCATGTCGAGCGCGTACGCCAGCGGAGCGCCGTGGAAGTTGCCGTTGGACTCCACCCGCCCGTCCGCGAGCACGACCGGGTTGTCGATCGCGGCGGCGAGCTCGCGTCTGGCCACGTCGGCCGCGAACGCGAGCACGTCGCGAGCCGCGCCGTGCACCTGCGGGGCGCACCGCATGGAGTACGCGTCCTGCACCGGGCTGTTCGCTGGGCCTCGGTGGCTGGCGACGATCGCGGAACCGTCGAGCAGCGTGCGCAGGTTCGCGGCGCTGAGCGCCTGTCCGGGCTGCGGACGCAGCTCGAACAGGTCGGCCGCGAACACCCGGTCGGTCCCGAGCAGGCTCTCGACGCTCATGGAGGCGGCGACGTCGGCGGTACGGAGCGCGCGCCCGAGGTCGTGCGTGGCGAGTACCAGCATGCCGAGCATGCCGTCGGTGCCGTTGACGAGCGCCAGCCCCTCCTTCTCGACGAGCTCGACCGGGCTGAGGCCGGCAGCGGCCAAGGCGTCTGCGGCGGGGCGAAGCGCGCCGTCCGAGTCGCGAACCTCGCCCTCCCCCAGCAGCGCCAGCGCGCAGTGCGCCAGCGGGCCGAGGTCACCAGAGCAGCCGAGGCTGCCGTACTCACGCACGACCGGGGTGATGCCGGCGTCGAGCAGCGCGGCGTACGCGTGCGCGGTCTCGACCCGCACGCCGGAGTGGCCGGTGGCGAGCGTCGACAGCCGCAGCAGCATCATCGCCCGCACGACCTCCCGCTCCACCTCGGCGCCGGTCGTCGCCGCGTGCGAGCGGATCAGGCTGCGCTGCAGCCCTATGCGCTGCTCGATCGGAATCCGCACGGTGGCTAGCGCACCGAAGCCCGTGGTCACGCCGTAGTGCGGCAGAACATCGGTCGCCAGCGCCTCAACCGCCGCCCGCGCGCGGTTCACCATGTCGACCGCGTCGTCACCCAGCTCGACGCCGGCCCCGTCGCGAGCGACAGCGACGACATCGGCGACCGACACCGGCGCCACCCCCACCCGAACCTTCTCCGTCGGCTCTGCCACGGAGGCCAGGGAACACCCCGGACGTGGCTCCGCGCCACCCCCGTCGAGACGGCTAGTCTCCGGTGATGCTCCGGTTGATCATCGGCCTCGGTCTCACGCTGGTCGCGCTTGGCCTCGCCGGCAGGCGGGTGCGCTGGTTGGTGCGGCTCGCTAGCGCGGGCCAACCCGCACCGGAGCGGGTCGAGGCGGTCCGCGGCCGGCTCGGCCAGGCCGTGCGCACCCAGCTGGTCGAGGTGTTCGGGCAGCGCAAGCTGCTGCAGTGGTCGGTGCCCGGGGCGGCCCACTTCGTCGTGTTCTGGGCGTTTCTGATCCTCGGCACGGTCTACCTCGAGGCGTACGGCGCGCTGTTCGACGAGGACTTCGCCATCCCGCTCGTCGGGCGCTGGCCGGTGCTCGGCTTCGCGCAGGACCTGATCGCGGTCCTTGCCCTCGTCGGCATCGTGACGTTCGCGGTGATCAGGCTGCGCAACTCGCCGGCCCGTCTCGAGCGGCGGTCACGCTTCTCCGGGTCACACCTGGGTGGCGCCTGGCTGATCCTGTTCATGATCTTCAACGTGATCTGGTCGATGTTCCTGTTCCGCGGCGCGGCCACCAACACCGACAACTTCCCGTACGAGTCCGGGGCGTTCGCGTCGGAGGCAGCTGCCGTCGGTCTCGAACCGCTGGGGGCGGACACCAACGAGGTGCTCGAGACCGTTGGGCTGCTGCTGCACCTCGCGGTGATGCTGGCGTTCCTGGTGATCGTGGTCCACTCCAAGCACCTGCACATCTTCATCGCGCCGCTCAACGTGCTGTTCTCCCGCCGACCGCACGGCCTGGGGGGGCTGCTGCCGATGCGCAGCAACGGTAAGCCGCTCGACTTCGAGGAGGCCGACCCCGACACCGACGTGTTCGGCCGCGGCAAGATCGAGGACTTCACCTGGAAGGGGATGCTCGACCTCGCCACCTGCACCGAGTGCGGACGGTGCCAGTCCCAGTGCCCGGCCTGGAACACCGACAAGCCGCTGTCGCCGAAGCTGTTCGTCCTCGACCTGCGCGACCACGCGTTCGCCAAGGCGCCGTACCTGCAGGCAGCGGAGGAGGAGCGTGCGTCGCTGCCCGACCAGGTCGCCAAGGAGGCCGAACGCCCGCTCATCGCCCCGCTCGACGAGGGCGGCGTCCTCGACCCGGACGTCTTGTGGTCGTGCGTGAGCTGCGGAGCGTGCGTGCAGCAGTGTCCGGTCGACATCGAGCACGTCGACCACATCATGGACATGCGGCGCTACCAGGTGCTTGTCGAGTCCAACTTCCCGACCGAGCTCAACCAGCTGTTCAAGGGCCTGGAGACCAAGGGCAACCCGTGGAACATGGCGGCGTCGGCGCGGATGGACTGGGCAAAAGGCCTGCCGTTCGAGGTCAAGCAGGTGGGCTCCGACGTCACCGACCTGGGCGAGGTGGAGTGGCTGTTCTGGGTCGGCTGCGCGGGTGCGTACGAGGACCGTGCGAAGAAGACGACGCGGGCCGTCGCCGAGCTGCTGCACATGGCTGGGGTCGACTTCGCGGTGCTCGGCGACGGCGAGACGTGCACCGGCGACCCAGCCCGGCGCGCGGGCAACGAGTTCGTCTTCCAGATGCTGGCGATGCAGAACGCCGAGGTACTCACCGAGGCCAAGGCGACCAAGGTGGTGGCGACCTGCGCGCACTGCTTCAACACGCTCAAGAACGAGTACGGGCAGCTCGGTGAGCACAGCGTGCAGCTCGAGGTCGTGCACCACACTCAGCTGCTCAACCGGCTGGTCCGCGACGGGCGGCTGACTCCGGTCGCTCCGGCGCGTGGCTCCGGCAACGGCAACGTCAATGCCAAGACCGTCACGTACCACGACCCGTGCTTCCTCGGCCGGCACAACCAGGTGTACGCACCGCCGCGCGAGCTGCTCGAGGTGCTGCCCGGCGCCACGTTCACCGAGATGCCGCGCAACTCCGAGCGCTCGTTCTGCTGCGGCGGCGGCGGCGCGCGGATGTGGATGGAGGAGACCATCGGCCAGCGGATCAACGACAACCGCACCACCGAGGCGGTCGCCACCGGGGCCGATCAGATCGCGGTCGGCTGCCCGTTCTGTCGGGTGATGCTGTCCGACGGGCTCACCGCTCAGCAGGCCGCCGGCACCGCCCGCGACGAGGTCGAGGTGCTCGACGTCGCCCAGCTGCTGCTCACCGCCGTGCGCCGCGACGCCGAGGCGGACGAGGCGCAACCACCGGCCTGAACCCGGTTCCGCGCGCTGACGCGGCCCTCAGCGCCGGCGCGGCTCGTCCTCGCCCTGACCGTCTCGTCGATCGCCGCGCTGCCCGCGGTCGCGGTCGTGATCGGGATCGATCTCGTCCGCCCGCCGGCTGCGGTCGTGCTGCTCGTCCCGCTCGATTGCCGCGTCGTGGCTGCGCGTCTCCGCCTTCGCCTCGAGCCGCTCCGCCTCCGCCCGCTTGGCGTCAGCTTCCGCCTTGGCCTGGCGAGCGTGGGCATCGGTCTCGGCTGCCGTACTCTCCCGGGCGCGAACCGACTCCTCACGCTCTGCGGTGTCCTGTCGCATCTCGCTGGCCTGCTTGCGCTGACGCTTCCGTCCAGTGCGGCGCGACGCCGACGCGATCAGCGCCAGCGCGATGAGCACGACGACGGCAATGACCACGATCCAGATGATCGTGCTGGTGTCCACGTCTGACTCCTGTCCTGGTGGTTTCCCTGCTTGCCTCGGCAACGGTCCCACGACCGACCGTTCCCGCCACTCGTACCGAGGTGAGAGGGCTCAGCGGAGACTGAGGTGACGCCTCTGTGACGTCAACTCGACAGCAGCACGAACTTGCAGCGACGTCACGATGATGTCATAATGGCGTCATGGACCTCACGCCATACGTCGACCGGCTCCGCACCGACCTGGCCGCGGTGGCCGAGTCCGCGGGCCAGGAGGCCCGGGCCGGCGCCGAGCGGTTGGTCTCCGCGCTGGACCCAGCGGTCCGGATGGCCCTGCTCGAGGCGCTGTCCGACGCGGCGGCGGAGATCACCGCCGACCTACCCGGTGGCGCGGTCGAGGTCCGCATGAAGGGCCGCGAGCCCCAGCTGGTGGTGAGCGCGGCGGTTCAGCCCGACGACGCCGAGGCACCGGGGGCGACACCCGACCGGGACGAGCCGGACGATGAGGGCGCGCTGGCCCGGATCACGGTACGCATCCCCGAGTCGCTGAAGGCGCGCGCCGAGGAGCTCGCCTCCCGGCGCGGCCAGTCGCTGAACGGCTGGGTCGTGTACGCGCTGCGGCTTGCCACCCGGGACCGGGCAGTCGACGTCGACATCGACCTGTCAGCGGTGCCGTTCGGGCCGGGCGGTGCCGGCTTCGGCCCGCGCCGATCCCGGCGGGTCCAGGGCTGGGTGCGCTGAGGTGCGACAAGCCTTCCAGCGACCCGGCTTCACCCGCCTGTTCGTCGGCGTAGCCGGCAGCATGCTCGGTGACTCGCTGCTGCTGATCGTGCTCGCGATCTGGGTCAAGGAGCTGACCGGTTCGAACGGCGCGGCCGGGCTCACCTTCTTCTGGCTGGCGCTACCGAGCCTGGTCGCGCCGGCACTCGGCTGGCTCGTCGACCGGGTGCGCCGTCGCCCGTTCCTGATCGTTGCCAACCTGCTGTCCGCGGTGGCGGTGCTGCCGCTGCTGGCGGTGGACGGCGCGGACGACGTCTGGCTGATCTACCTGGTCGCCACGCTGTACGGCGTCTCGTTCGTGATGCTGCCCGGCGGGCTCAACGGCTTGCTCAAGGAGCTGCTGCCCGCCGAGCTGCTCGTCGACGCCAACTCGTCACTTGCCACCGTCAAGGAGGCGTTCCGGCTGGTCGGTCCGCTCGCCGGCGCTGCACTGTACGGGTTCGTCGGCGCCTGGGTCGTCGTCCTCATCGACGCGGCCAGCTTCCTCCTGGCCGCCGCCGCGATCGCGTCGATCCGGTTGTCCGAGCGGCGACCGGAGCGTTCCGAGCAGCACTGGCGACGCGAGGTGACCGCGGGGGTCGGGCACGTCTGGAACGACAAGGTGCTCCGGCACAGCCTGGTAGCACTGGCGATCACCGTGCTGGTGATCGGCTTCTCGGAGTCGGCGGTGTTCGCGGTCGTTGACGCGTTCGACCAGCCGGCGGAGTACGTGAGCGTGCTGGTCAGCATCCAGGGCGTTGGCGCCATCGCGGCCGGGTTCATGACCGGCCGGGCCGTGCGCGCGTACGGCGAGGTTCGCGTGCTCGAGGTCTCCCTTGTCACGCTGGCCGCTGCGCTGGCGCTCACCACCGCCCCTGCGCTGCCGGTCGTGTGGCTGGCTCTGTTCCTGTTCGGGCTGGTGCTGCCACCGCTGATCATCGCGATGAACACGCTGCTCCAGACCCGCACGCCGCGGCGACTCATGGGTCGGGTCTCCACCGCGGCCGAGCTCGTGCTCGGCGGCCCGCAGACACTGTCGATAGCGGTCGGCGCCGTGCTCGTCACGGTGCTCGACTACCGGCTGATCTTCACCGTGATGGCCGCTGTGACCCTGCTGTCGGCGGCCTACCTCGCCGCCACCCTCGGCGCCGGTCGACCGGCCGTGGTCGAGCTGAACGAAGACGCCATCACCGAACCGCCACTACCACCGGAGAGGCTTCCCCATGTCTGAGCAGACCGCCACCACGACCCATGAGTTCGAGACGACGGAGCCCGTACGGCTGCGCGTCGAGGCCGGCAGCGGCGAGATCCGCATCCAGGCCAGTGACACCGACCGGACCACGGTGGACATCCAGCCGGCCACGGCGGACACCGAGGCTGCTTACGAGCTGATCGCTCGGACCCTCGTCGAACAACGCGGCGACCAGGTCGTCGTGGAGGTGCCCAGGCGCGGTGTGGGCTTCCTGCGTCGCAGCCCCGCGCTGGCGATCGCCGTCGGCCTGCCCGAAGGCTCGAGCATCGACGCGACCGCGGACTCCGCGGACCTGCGCACCACCGGCCCGCTTGGCACGGTGCGCACCAGGAGCGGTTCGGGCGACGTCCTGCTCGACGACGTCGTCGACGCCAACGTTCAGTCGGGCTCCGGCGAGACCTCCATCGATCGCTCGACCGGCTCGATCCGGGTGCAGGCGGCCTCCGGCCGTGTCATCGCCCGTACGGTCGGCGACGGGTGCTGGGTCGACACTGCCTCCGGCGACGTCCGGGTCGAGAGCGCCACCGGCTCGGTGCAGGTCAACACCGCGTCCGGCGACGTCACCGTCGAGGACGCCGATGGCGACGTGACGATCGACTCGGCCTCCGGCGACAACCACGTCGGGCGCGTCCGACGCGGGCGGGTCAAGATCACCTCCGCCTCGGGCGACGTGCATATCGGCGTGGTGGACGGCACCCCAGTCTGGCTGGACGTCACCAGCCTGACCGGCACCGTCCAGTCCGCGCTCGACGGCGGCGACCCGCCTGAGGAGGGCGAGGACTCCGTGGCCCTGCGGGTCAACACCGTGTCCGGCGACATCACGCTCACCCGGTCCTGAACCGTTTAGACATCGAGAGGAGAACGACCATGGACGACTTCACCCACTTGGCGATCCGACAGCACGAGGTCGACGAGGCCGACCGGCGCGCCCGGCATCACTTGGCCACCAGCACCCCGCCCCAGCCGGTCCGCCGGCGGGCGGCCCGGCGGCTGCGCCGGCTCGCCGACAGTCTGGAGTCCTGATACGACGAGCGATGATGCATTCGGGTCGCTCGGGCTACCCGAATGCATCATCGCTGGTCCGTGGCGGCCGGTCAGGTCTTGGTGCGGTGGAAGTTGGCGTGCGAGCGCGACGGTGTCGGCCCCCGCTGCCCCTGGTAGCGCGACCCATAGATCGACGCACCGTACGGGTGCTCGCTCGGCGAGCTCAGCCGGAAGAAGCACAGCTGGCCGATCTTCATCCCCGGCCACAGCTTGATCGGCAGCGTCGCGACGTTGCTCAGCTCGAGCGTGACGTGGCCGGAGAAGCCCGGGTCGATGAAGCCCGCCGTGGAGTGGGTCAGCAGACCCAGCCGGCCCAGCGAGCTCTTCCCCTCCAGCCGGGCCGCCACGTCGTCGGGCAGCGAGACTCCCTCGTACGTCGAGCCGAGCACGAACTCACCCGGGTGCAGGATGAAGGGCTCGTCGCCGACCGGTTCGACCTGCCTGGTGAGCTCGGGCTGCTCCTCTGCGGGGTCGATGTGGGGGTAGCGGTGGTTCTCGAACACTCGGAACAACCGGTCCAGTCGGACGTCGATGCTGGACGGCTGGACCATGGCCAGTTCGTACGGCTCCAGCAACACTCGACCGGCGTCGATCTCGGCCTTGATGTCGCGGTCAGAGAGAAGCACGGGCGCAACCTAGCGCAGCGTTGCGACCGCTTCCGTCGGCGTCGGATCGGCCTCGTCGCGCCGTAGTATCGTGCCGGTCGCCCGGCCGCGGGTCGGGCACCCGCGGGTGTAGTTCAATGGCAGAACATCAGCTTCCCAAGCTGACAGTGCGGGTTCGATTCCCGTCACCCGCTCCGGTGTTCGCGCTGGTCACAGGCTATCAAGGAGAGGGCTGCTGCCACCGGCCCCCTACGGACAGCTTGCCGTGCCCGCTACGTGCCCCTAGCTCCGACCTGACATCCGACCATGTCCTGGTGATCGTCCGCGGGCAGCCCAGCCGCCACCTCGACGTCCCAGCGTGGTCAGTCAACCCGTCACCTCTAGCCTGGGCCAAGTGGCACGATGACTCGCCATGGCCCGAGACGTGGTGTACATCGCCCTCATCACGTTCCCACCCGGTATGGCAGCCAAGTTGGC
>Ga0136619_10000902_pt1 | contig 11425 bp, 11 predicted proteins | sample AntDrymUQ3532106_2_FD_104807 | JGI IMG/M metagenome (GOLD analysis project Ga0136619, IMG submission 104807) | Polar desert sand microbial communities from Dry Valleys, Antarctica - metaG UQ353 (21.06) | ecosystem: Environmental > Terrestrial > Soil > Desert | place: Antarctica: Dry Valley...
GCCCTCGACGCCCTCCAGTCAGCCGTGGACAATCGCGACCGGGACGAGCTGCGCCAGGCAGTGATCAATGTCGGCCACGCGGTGCACGACATCGACCTGCAGTTCGAGTCGCCCGACGAGATCACGAGGATCGCATCGACGTCTGGCACCAGCAGCTGCGGCTCGATCGGGCTGCGCACGATGTCGCCAGCGTCGCCGGCGACCGCGCGATTCTCGGAGCGATTGCCGATCGGATCGGCTGTGACGATGACTGACTGAACGACCCGTGCACCGGGCACCTGCGGCGCCCGGGCGGCGCCTGTCCGTGGCATCTCGCCACGGACAGGCGCCGTTCCTCGCGCGAATGCCCATGCCACCACGCCGCGAACTGTGAGTGAGGCGGCCGATATCCGCCCGGTGAACTCACAGTTCAAGACGACGGATGCGAACTGTGATCCAAGCGGGCGACATCTGCCCGGAGGACTCACAGTTCGAGCGCGGGAGGTCGTGGGGTGGTCCATTGTGCGGTGGTGGTCGCGGCGCGTAGCATGCGGCGCCGAGGGCGGCACGGATGTGACCACCGCCACCACAGCCGGGCGAAGAGGGGGACACAGATGGCCGTATCACCGATCGCCACGTTGGCCGCCGTCGGGGACCTCTCGGGCAACTGGTCGTGGACGGTGTGGCTGCTGGTCCCGGCGATCGTGCTGCTGGGCCTCATCACTGCCCTGTGCGTCGGACCCCACGGGGAGCCGCCCCGCGCCGAGCGGGGCACCAGGGGCGTGAGCCAGTACCTCGAACGACATGCACTCCAGGAGGAAGATCGATGATCCGTCGACCCATGACACGCCGGTTGCTGCCGTTGCTACTGCCGATGGCGCTGATCGCGGCGTCGTGCGGTCAGAAGTCCGGCGTCGCCGGCACGGAGGAGGTGGCGCCGTCTGAGCAGCCCGGTTCCGAACAGCCAGGCGGCACGCAGGCTCCTGCCATCACCGCCGGTGGCGGTGGCGGTGGCGGTGGTGGCGGCGGCGGAGGCGGCGGCGGCAGCACGACTCCATCCGGCAGCACCGCCCCCGGCAGCACGGCTCCGGGCGGGACGACGCCGCCCGGCTCGACAACGCCGGACACCGGTGGTGGCGGTACGACGCCGGCGCCGGCGGCCGTGTTCGAGCCGCAGGACAACGACGCCGAGGGTTTCACCGACGACAAGATCGTGATCGGCATCCATGCCCCAGTGACGGGGGCCTCGCCGATCCCCCAGGAGTCCTTCGACATCGGCAAGGACATCTACTGGGAGTTCCTCCACGACACGGCCCCCGACCGGCTGTTCGGACGCCAGGTGGAGGTGGTGTTCCGCGACGACGAGTTCAACCCCCAGCACGCCGTGCAGGTGTGCCGGGAGATGGTGGAGGAGGAAGGGGCCTTCCTGCTGGTCGGCGGCGGTGGCGCCGACCAGATCACGGCGTGCGCCCAGTACGCCGCCGAGAACGGCATCCCCTACCTGTCTGCCGGCGTCAACGAGGAGGGTCTCGGGGACCTGGAAACGTACTTTGCCACCACGATGACGTACGCCGAGCAGGCGCCGCTGATCATCGCCCGCCTACAAGAGGAGGGTTTCACGGAGGCGGCGCTCGTCGTGGCCGACACGCCGTCGTTCGAGGACGCCTTCCAGGCGTTCAAGGCTTCTGCCGAAGAAGCCGATTTCGGAATCGTCTACGAGAACCGGATCAACAAGAACGCCTCTCCGACCGAGTCGGCCACCGTGGCCCAGGAGCTGAAGGGCTCCGGCGCCGAGGCCGTGATTCTGTTGGCCTCGCCCGTCGTTTACGTGCTCGGGCTGGCGTCGGGGGCGGCCAACCAGAGCTACGACCCACGCTGGATCGGGCCGGGCATCACCAGCGGCCTCAACGCCGTCACCACCTTCGGCTGCCCGGCGGTTGGCAACGGTGAGTTCTTCTCGCCGGTGCCGGCACTCGACATCATCGACGACCTCGATCCCGACTTCACGAAGGCCTATCCCAAGTATGCCGGAGGTGCAAAGGCCGACGACATCGGCCTGCAGCTGTGGTCGCTGAACAAGGTCATCGCCCAGATGCTCGAGGCCACCGGCGAGGAGCTCGGGCGAGCTGCGTTCATGAACACGCTCGTCGGCACGGCGGGTTTCGACAACGGCATCTACCCGCCCGTGCAGTTCACCGCCGACGATCACTTCGGCGGCACCGGTGCCCACCTGCTCGAGGCGAACTGCGAGGAGAAGGTCTACGTCACCGCTGAAGCGTTCGTCCCGGCGGTCTGACCTCGTGCTCGACGTTCTCCGAGCCCGAGCGGACTGGATCGTCGGTCTGGCGCTGGCCGTCGCGCTGGCCGTGCTGCTGATTGCCACCGGCGAGGAGAAGGCGCTGGTGATCGGCACCACCACCGGCTCTGCGTACGGCATGGTGGCGCTGGGCCTGGTGCTGGTGTACAAGTCGAGCGGCGTGTTCAACTTCGCCCAGGGCGAGTTCGGCACCGTCGCCTTGTACGCGCTGTACATGCTCGACTTCGAGGTGAACTACTGGCTGGCGCTGCTCGGGGCGGTCGTCGTGGCCGCGATGATGGGGTTCCTCACCGAGCGAATCGTCGTGCGGCCGCTGTTCGAGGCCCCACGCGTGATCCTGCTGGTGGCCACGGCCGGCGTCGCCCTGCTCGCCATCGGCGTGCAGATCTGGTTCGGTGACGCTCAGGGCAAACCGATCGCCAAGGGCTTCGACCGCGTCGACCGGGTCAAGGTCTTCGGCGTCCAGGTGCCCGACCAGCAGCTGTGGCTGATCGCCATGCTGGCAGTGCTGGCGATCGTGCTGGGATTGTTCTTCACGAGGACGAACCTCGGCCTGGCCATCGTCGGGGCCAGCCAGGAGCCCACCGCCACCGAGCTGGTGGGCATCAGCGTCCGGCGATTGTCGAGTTTCGTCTGGGTGGTGGCGGCGGTGCTCGGCGCCTTCGCGGCGTTGATCGCCGTGCCGAACGGCGGAAGCTTCGCTCCGGGGATCATGACGACGAGCTTCCTGATCCCGGCGTTCACAGCCGCTGTGCTGGGCGGGATGACGAGCCTCCCAGGCGCCTTCCTCGGCGGCGTGCTGATCGGCATCGTGCAATCGGTCGCCACGACCGCCCCTCTGTTCGAGGACATACCGGGCACCAAGGAAACGCTGGTCGTGTTCGTGGTGCTGCTGGTGGTGCTGGTGATCAGACCCCAGGGCCTGCTCGGCAAGGGATCGGCATGACCGCCGTGACGGCAACCGAGGTGTCCGACGAGGAGCGCGGCAACAGCCAGATGCGGCCCGCAGGTGGCGGTCGGTTCCGGCCGTCGCCGATCGGCTGGCTGGCGCGGGCCGTGATCTGGGCTGGCGTCGCCTACCTCGTGCTCGTCGTCCCACTTGGGCAGTCGCCCACGGACGTCCAGCAGTTCACCAGAGGCGTTTGCTATGCCGTCGTGGCGCTGTCGCTGAACGTGATGCTCGGCTACGTCGGCCAGATCTCGCTCGGACACCAGGCGTTCGTCGGCGTCGGTGCGTTCACGTCGGCGTACATGGTGACGACACAGGGCCAGTCGTTCTGGATGGCTGTCTTCGTGGCCGCCGCTGTCGGCGGCGCCCAGGCACTCGTGCTCGGCGCCGTGTCGCTGCGCATCCGCGGCTTGTACTTCGCGCTGATCACGTTGTCGTACGGCCTCGTCGCCCAGGACAACATCTTCGAGATCCAGGAGCTCACGGGCGGCGGTGCCGGCCAGCAGGCGCCAAAGCCGCAGTGGTTCGAGACCGAGTGGCGCTATTACTACCTGTGCCTCGCCTTCCTCGCCATCGTGCTGTACGTCGACTGGCGGATGATGCGCACCAAGTCGGGGCGGGCGCTGCTAGCGCTCAGGGAGAACCCCCGTGTCGCCTCGACGTTCGGCATCAACGTACGGCTGGCGACGCTGTTCGCCTTCGTCGTGTCGGGTGTGTTCGCCGGGCTTGCCGGTGCACTCATCGCCCACAACGACACACAGGTGTCGGTCGACGTGTGGAACTTCAACCTGGCGCTGGTATTCGTGATCATGACCGTGGTCGGGGGCCTGCGCAGCCGCTGGGGATTGGTGATCGGTGGGGCCTTCTTCGCCCTACTGCCATACCTGATCGAGAAGATTCCTGGTTTTGACGAACTGCTCGCCGACATCCCTTGGGTCCCACGTGTCCTGACGCCCGAGATCGCCCCGCTCGTGATCGGGCCGCTGCTGCTGTTGATCAACCTGATCCAGTTCCCCGGCGGCATCGGCCAGCAGCTGCGGCCGATCACCCGCTGGCTTGGTGGGCACCGCTTCGACATCCACGACAAGGGTCCGAAGGAGGTGCAGATCACCGATGTCCGTGCTTGAGGCGAACCACGTGTCGATCCGCTTCGGCGGCGTGCAGGCGTGCCGCGAGGTGAGCATGGCCGTCGGCGAGTTCGAGATCGTCGGCGTGATCGGGCCCAACGGCGCCGGCAAGACGACGCTGTTCAACATGATCACCGGCTTCTTTGCCCCCGACGCCGGGACCATCGCCTACAAGGGGCGCGACGTGACGTCGATGGCCGTGCACGATCGGGCAGCCCTCGGGCTTGGGCGCACGTTCCAGAACGTGGGCCTCGTCAAAGGGGCAACCGTTGCCGAGAACCTCGTTACGGCCCAGCATCTGCAGGCCGACTACGGCACGGTGTCGGGGATGCTCGGCAGCCGCCCGTCGATCGCCACCGAGCGCAGGCTTCGCGCCAAGGCCGACGCCCTTGCCGGCGTCCTCGGGCTCGGTGACCTGATCGACACCCAAGTCCAGGGGCTGCCCTACGGCACGCTCAAGCGGGTGGAGATCGCCACCGTGCTCGCCACGGATCCCGACGTGCTGCTGCTCGACGAGCCGTCGTCGGGCATGGGCCCAGAGGAGGCCCACCAACTCGGCGACACGCTGCTCGACCTGCGCAAGACGTTCGGGCTGTCGATCGTGATGATCGAGCACCATGTGCCCCTCGTCGTACGGGTGTGCGACTACGTCTATTGTCTCGACTTCGGGCAGCTACTCACGGAGGGCCCACCCCTCGACGTGCGCAACCATCCACAGGTGGTCGCCGCCTACCTCGGCGAGGACCCTGATCCGGCAGCAGTCGCCCTCGAGCACCAGCTCGACTCCCTCGTGGAAGGCAACTGATGGCGCTGCTCGAAATCGAAGAACTGCGAGTCGGCTACGGGTTTCCGGTGCTGATGGGCATCAGCTTCGAGGTCGAGGAAGGTGAGACGGCGGTTCTGTTCGGTCTGAATGGCGCCGGCAAGACCACCACCGTGGCCAGCATCGCCGGCCTGCTGAAGCCCGATTCCGGGGTGATCCGCTTCGACGGCGAAGACGTCGCCGGCCGCCCCCCGACGAAGCTCGTCAGCAAGGGCATCTCGCTGGTGCCAGAGGGGCGGCGCGTGTTCCCGGCGCTCAGCGTCGGCAACAACCTGCGCCTCGGCGCATGGTCCCGTCGGCGCCATCGCAACGAGATCGACGAGCGTCGCCAGCTCGTGTTCGACTACTTCCCCCGCCTCGCCGAGCGGGCCGACCAGGCCGCCGGAACGCTGTCGGGCGGCGAGCAACAGATGCTCGCCATCGGCAGGGCCCTGATGTGCAAGCCGCGGCTGTTGCTCATCGACGAAGCCTCGCTCGGCCTCAGCCCGGCGCTGGCAAAGACCGTGTTCCAGGTGGTGAAGCGCATCAACGAAGATGGTGTCACCGTCGTCATCGTCGAACAGAACGTGGGCGTGCTGCCATACGCCGACCGGGCGCTCATCATGGAGAAAGGCACGCTGATCTTCTCGGGAGTCGGCGACGAGATCCAGAACGCCAACCTGCGCGAGACGTACCTCGGTGGCGACCACTAGTGACAGTGTTCCCCGGCCACGCAGGCCGTTGTTGGCCGCTCCCTCGCTGGCGCTCGGTCGCTCGCACCGGCGAGATGGTGCACGAAATGTTTACGAACCGACACGACCGGAGGAATAACCCATGAACCGATTCGCCAAGCTCGGCGGGCTGCTCGGCATCGCCTACTGCATCGCCGGATTCGTCCTCGTCTTCCTCGGATGGAACGGCGCGGCGTCGAACGACAGCGCATCGGCGCAGTTCCCGTACCTGATCTCGGGCGGCATCGCCGGGCTCGGCCTCGTCGTGGTAGGTGCGGCGCTGATCGTGGCGCACAGCCTGCGCACCGACAGAGTCGAGTTGCGCGGCAGCATCGACGACCTTCGCAGTGCCGTCGAGCGCATGAGCGCGTCGGCGGGCACCGCCGTGGCCAGCACCGGCTCGTCGGCTGGGGCGAATCGCCTGGCCGGCACCGACAACGTGGAGGGCGACGTGGTGCTTGCCGGCGCCGAGAGCTACCACCGCACGACCTGTTCACTCGTCGCCGACCAGTCAGACGTCGTTGCGATGCCACTCGAGGAGGCCGCAGCGAGCGGCCGCGCGGCGTGCCGGGTGTGCAACCCCGGCGGCGACGCCTGAAGACGCCGCCCGAGGGCATGGGCGCCGATCCCCTCGCCGACGAGCTGCGTGAGGCGCTCGGTCCGCAGCACGTGCTCGTCGACCGTGACGTCGTCGCCGGCTACGAGACCGATTGGACCGGTCGCTGGACGGGCACAGCGCGGTTCGTGGTGCGGCCGGGTTCTACGTCTGAGGTGTCGCGTGTCATGGCCGCGTGCGGCGAGCGCGGCGTGCCTGTCGTCGTGCAGGGCGGCAACACGGGGCTCGTCGGCGGCAGCGTGCCTCGCCCCGGCTCGTCGTGGCGTGAGGCTGCGGTGGTGCTCTCGGCGCTGCGCCTCAGCGAGCTCGGCGAAGTCGACGCCGGGGCCATGCAGGTGACCGCCGGGTCCGGCGTGACGTTGGCCGCCTGGCGAGGTCATGCCCGCCATGCCGATCTCGACACACCCGTCGACTTTGCCAGCCGTGACTCGGCGACCGTCGGTGGGGCGATCGCCACCAACGCCGGCGGATCCCGTGTCGTCCGCTTCGGCACCATGCGGTCCCAGGTAGCCGGCATCGAGGCGGTGCTCGCCGACGGTTCGGTGATCGGCTCGCTGGCGGGCCTTCCGAAGGAGACCGTTGGTCTGCACTGGCCGTCCGTGCTGGCCGGCAGCGAAGGCACGCTCGGTGTGATCACGGCGGCCCGGCTCCGGCTGGCGCCGTGGTTCCGTCAGGTGGCCACGGCGATGGTCGCCACGGCCGATATCGACGCCGCTGTCTCGGTGCTGGCACGACTACGCGGCGAGCTGACCTGCCTCGACTCGATCGAGATCGTCCTGCCGGAGGCGCTGGAACTGGTTGCCGCCCATCTCAGCGCCACACCGCCCGTCAGCGGCGGCGGTGCATACGTGCTCGTGGAGTGCGCCGACCATCGAGACCCCGTCGACGAGCTGGTCGCCGTGCTCGACGGGAGCGACGAGGTGTTGGACTCGGCGATGTCGACGGATGGCCCGGGACGGAATCGCCTGATCCAGTTCCGTGATCGCATCACCGAGTCGATCGCCGCCAGCGGTGTCCCGCTCAAGCTCGATGTCGCCGTGCCACCCGCCGCACTCGGCGAGCTCGTGCACGCGGCCCGGCGGACGGTGGACGGCGTCGGCGGGCGGCTGATCGCCTTCGGGCACCTGGCCGAAGGCAACATGCACCTCAACGTGCTGGAGCCCGGCAACATCGGCCGCATCACCGAGTCCGTGCTCGCAACGGCCAGCCGGCTGGGCGGCACGATCTCGGCCGAGCATGGAATCGGCCTGGCCAAGACCCCGTGGCTGCATCTCGCCCGATCGTCGGCCGAGCTCTCGGCAGCCGCCGCCGTGCGCTCGGCGCTCGATCCCCGTGGCATCCTCAACCCCGGCGTGCTGGCTCCGCTCTGATGGCGGGCTCGTCGTCCGCTTCGCTTCCTCGTCGCGAATGACCTCGGACGCCGTGGCCGCCGAGCGGGTCCCGACCACCCGACACCTCAACCGGCTGCTTGCCCGCCAGGGACTACTCGAGCCGTTCCGCTCACCGTTGCCGAGGCTGCGGTCGGGGCATCATCTACGGCTCAGGTCCCGGGTTCGAAGCCGAGATCGGCGGCCGTCAGCAATGGGCGGTAGGCGATGCCCGCAGCCTCGGCCATCGCTGCGCACGTGCCACCCCTGTCGACGATCACGAGGATCAGGATTGGGTCGGCTCCGAACGTCCGGACCACATCGACCGCATCCATGAGCGACGTGCCGCGGGTGACGGTGTCCTCGGTGATGATCACGCGGTCATCGGGCTCCAATGCTCCCGCTATCCGTCCTGTGATCCCATGATCTTTAGCCTCCTTCCGAACGCTGAAGCTACGCAATGACCAGCCTCGTTCTGCGGCAATCGCCGCAATTCCGAACGCCGCGGCGTCGGCTCCCATCGTCAGTCCGCCGATCGCCGTCGCTTCGTGGGGGATGACCTCCAGTGCGGCGTCTGCAAGCGCCAATATGCCGTCCGGACGGCAGGCCGTTTGCTTGGTGTCGAGGAACCAGTTGCTTTCGACGCCGGATTTCAGGGTGAACCGACCGCTCTCGACGGAGTGGGCGAGCACATGTTCACGGAGCCGAACTCGTGCCGGGCTGAGTGCTTCTACCATCGATGACCCAATGTAGTGGGCGCGACCGTCAGTGGGTGACGTCCGTCATCTGGGCTTTGACTCATTGACGTTCAGTGCCATACTGGCGACCATGGCAACAAGACGAGGCCCCAAGAGCCCGATGACCGACGAGCACAAAGCAGCGCTTGCGCAAGGTCGGTCTGAAGGCCGTATCGTCAAAGAGTACCTAGAGGCGCTGCGCTCCAAGCGACCGAAGCGCGGACGCAAACGGACTCCGGCATCTATCGACCGGCGTCTCAACACCATCGATAGATCGCTGGCCGATGCGAATCCGTTGTCGGAGTTGAAGCTCATCCAAGAGCGTAGGAACCTTCAACGGGAGCGAGACGCCTTGGCCGGCAGTGTCGACCTCGGTGCCGTCGAGGAACGCTTCGTCGACGTCGCCAAGGGCTACAGCCAGCGCCAGGGCATCTCCTATGCGGCATGGCGCGAGGTGGGCGTCGAGCCCCAGGTGCTGATCAAAGCGGGGATCAGCCGCTCGTCATGACGGCTGGGCGTCGAGCGATCCGGTAAGTCGGTCCAGCTCGGCGAACACCCGGTCACGATGCTTGATGGACCGCGCCAGATCGAAGGCGCTATCAAGCGCCGCATCGTCGACGGGGTTTTCGCCCAGTTCCTGCTCCAACACCTCACGGAACGGACGCCCGTCGGTTCCGGCAGTCGATGCCGCCCGCTGCACGATCTGGTAGGCGTCGTCACGCCGTAGACCAGCGTGCACGAGCGCCAGCAACACCGCCTGTGAGAACACAAGCCCGTTATTAGCGTCGAGATTGGCCTTCATCCGCTCAACAGACACGTCGAGACCGTGCAGCAATGTCGCCATGCGACGCAGCACGTAGTGTGCCAGTTGCGACGAATCGGGGAGCACGATTCGCTCCACTGACGAGTGCGATATATCTCGCTCGTGCCACAACGCCACGTCCTGGAGGCCGGCCTGCAGGTTCGAGCGCAGGACACGCGCCAGACCACTGATCGTCTCGGCGGAGATCGGGTTCTGCTTGTGCGGCATGGCGGAAGAACCCTTCTGCCCCGGCGAGAACCGCTCTCGCACCTCGCCCACCTCAGTCCGTTGCAAATGGCGGAGCTCCACAGCCATGAGCTCGGTCGTCGCCCCGACGGACGCCATCACCCACAAGAACTCGGCATGCCGATCGCGGGCGATGACCTGCGTCGCCGGCACCGGCACGAGACCGATTGCCGCACCGACCATTGACTCCACACGGGGGTCGATGTTGGAGTAGGTACCGACGGCGCCGCTCAGCTTGCACACCGAGACCGTCTCGTCGAGCGTGGCCAACCGTCCTCGATCACGGTGGAGCTGCAGCGCCCAAAGGGCCACCTTGGCGCCGAACGTGATCGGCTCTGCGTGGATGCCGTGGGTGCGACCGACCATCACCGTGTCGCGATGACGGCGGGCGAGCTCAACGAGCACCCCGCACAGCTCGGCGGCGGCCTCGCGGATCAACGCCACGGCGTCGTGCAGAGCCCACATGAGCGCCGTGTCGACGACGTCGCTCGACGTCAGCCCATGATGGATCCACGAGCCGGCGGGGAACCCGATGCGCTGTTGCACGACATCGACGAACGCCGCCACGTCATGGTTGGTGACAGCTTCGCGTTGGAGCACGTCGGCGACGAAGGTCTCGTCAACCTCAGGAGCTCGGCGTCGGCATTGCTCGGCATCATCGACGGGTACGACGCCGATCTGCGCCTGCGCCTCGGTGGCCAGCAGCTCCACCTCCAGCCAGCGCTCGAGGCGTCGAACGTCGGACCAGACCTCGTCCATCTCCGGCGTGCAGTAACGGGGAATCATGTTGCCGTCCACTGCAGGTGGTCGTCACGCTCGGCGCCGACACCGACGACGCCGACCTTGATCCCCACCTCGTCCTGGACCAGTTCGAGCATCCGGCGGGCCCCATCGGGCAAGTCATGGGGCGAGCGCACCTCGCCGATGGTCTCGCTCCAGCCAGGCATCGCCGTGTACACGGGCCGGGCACGGGCCAGCAACACCGAGCGGTCGGGGTACCCACGACTGATCGTGCCGTCGATCTCGTAGGCCGTACAGACCTTCACCTCTTCGAAGCCGTCGAGCACATCGAGCTTCGTGAGCGCCAGCTCGGTGAGGCTGTTCAGGCGAACGGCCTGGCGCAACATGGCGCAGTCGAGCCAGCCGGCCCGACGTCTTCGGCCGGTCACGGTGCCGAACTCCTTGCCGACCTCCACGAGGCGGTCGCCGTCGGCGTCCGCCAACTCGGTCGGGAACGGACCGGCACCGACACGAGTCGTGTATGCCTTGGTGATCCCCACGACCCGGGTGATCTCGCGTGGGCCGATGCCGGTGCCCATGCAGGCACCGCCGGCCGTGGGGTTGGACGACGTGACGTACGGGTACGTGCCATGGTCCAGGTCGAGAAAGGTCGCCTGGGCGCCTTCGAGCAGCAGGTGATCGTGGCGCGTCAGCGCCTCGTGCAGCAAGTCGACCGTGTCGGTCACGTACGGCGCGAGACGGGCGCCGAGACGGACGAAGCGCTCCACGATCTCGTCGAGGTCGAGCGCCTCGCTCCCGGCGGCGCGGATCTGGGCGTCCTCGGCCTCGGCCCGGGCCCGCAGGGCGACGGCGAAGGCATCGAGATCGCAGACGTCACCGGCGCGCAATCCGACACGCCGGGCCTTGTCTGCGTATGCAGGGCCGATGCCCTTGAGCGTTGTGCCGATCTTGTCATCTCCACGCACGGCCTCGGCGATGGCGTCGTGGGCTTGGTGCCACGGGAAGATCAGA
>Ga0136619_10000905_pt1 | contig 11415 bp, 9 predicted proteins | sample AntDrymUQ3532106_2_FD_104807 | JGI IMG/M metagenome (GOLD analysis project Ga0136619, IMG submission 104807) | Polar desert sand microbial communities from Dry Valleys, Antarctica - metaG UQ353 (21.06) | ecosystem: Environmental > Terrestrial > Soil > Desert | place: Antarctica: Dry Valley...
GACCTGCTTGGCGAGCACCTTTGTGATGGCCGCGGTAAGGGTGGTCTTGCCGTGGTCGACGTGGCCAATGGTGCCGACGTTGAGGTGCGGCTTGTTCCTCTCAAACTTCCCTCTTGACATCCTGGGTCCCTTCCTCGACTCCATCGGGCACGAAAAAGTAGCGGCGGCAGGACTCGAACCTGCGACACGCGGATTATGATTCCGCTGCTCTAACCGACTGAGCTACGCCGCCACGCTTGTATGTTGCCGGGCCGGACCCATCACGGTTCCGGCCTCAGAGCCCCCGAGCGGACTTGAACCGCTGACCCCCTCCTTACCATGGAGGTGCTCTACCACTGAGCTACAGGGGCATATTCCGTTATGGGGGCGGGAGGATTCGAACCTCCGTAGGCGAAGCCGGCAGATTTACAGTCTGCTCCCTTTGGCCGCTCGGGCACACCCCCGGCCACGCCCAGAGCCTCACACCCCGAAACGCCCGATTATGGTAGCAAAAGCCGCGCGCTTTTCAACAGAACGACGCTTCGCCGGGATAGAGCCACGAGAGCCCGGGAAGGGAATCGAACCCCCGACCGGCCGCTTACAAGGCGGCTGCTCTACCTCTGAGCTACCCGGGCGTTGGAGCTATCAGCTTTCAGCGGGGAAGTATATCCCAGTGTTCCGGTAATAGGGGCGCTGGATCATACCGGCCAGCCGCTGCGCTGGAGTATCTCTGCGGCTATCTCGGTTATCGAACGCCCGGAAGTCTCGACGATCAACTGGCCATTTACGGGTTCTCGTTCCCACTCGCACGACTGATCCAGAGACCTCCGGATCTGGGCTTCCCCTCCCGAACCAACCTCTCTTCGCCACACCCTCTCGGAGAGCGTCTCCCCCGCAACGCGCAACCGTACCACCAAGATATCCGCGGCCGGGATCGCGGCGTTGATATACGGTAGCTCTCGTTCGGGGGAGCGCATGACAGCCACAAGCACGAGTCGCGAGGCCCCTGCTTCCCGGAAGTTGGTCCACATCGCCGCCAGGTTCCGGGTGGTTAGCCCGGACTTGCACGGGTCGCCGGGCGGTGGTGGGAACTGACGATCGAGTTCGTCCATGTCGATCAGGGCGTGCCCGACGCCGGATGCTTCGAGTTGACGCGAGACCTCTAATGCCACCGTCGTTTTCCCAACACCTCCGGGTCCGGTGATCGCCAGCGTCGGAATAGCCACGGTTCGTCAGTAGCCTCCGGCGCGGCGCCGGATCTCCTCCAGCTTCAAGCGGGTCTCCGCAGAGAGATGGTCGGCGATACGGGAGCGGCGCGGTGTTCCCGGACGCCGGGTCATGGCAGGAAGTTCGTCCAGAAGGTCGGCGAACTCGCGGGGGGTGGCGCGGACCCCGCCCCGCGCCAGGACGGTACGCTGAAGGGCGAAGTCCGCCGTATAGACCGTGAAAGGGTCATCGAGGTCTCCGAGGAGCCGCTCTATGACATCGTCGGCAGACTCGCCGGATGCGCTGTACACGACGCGAACCGCCCCACCCGCCAGCGCTTCGATCCTCTTGGGCTCGGGACTCCGGTGGGCGTCGAAGATCACATAGACCTCACGCCCCGTCCATCCCGCAGCTTTGAGCGCGTCGTTGACGAGAAGCTCGCGCGCTGCGTCGAAGCTCTCGGCCTCCCGGTAGCGGTCGAGAGCCCCGATCACGTTGTATGCGTCGAGCACCAGGTACCAGGTCATCTCATCTTCCCCGCTGCCGCCGGACCTCGTACAGCAGCACAGCCGCCGCCACCGAGACGTTCAGCGAACCCACGGCCCCGAGCATCGGTACGGAGACCGCACCGTCGCAGCCCTCGCGCACCAGACGACGGATACCCCGGCCCTCGCTCCCGAGCACAAGCGCGACCGGCCCCGCGAGATCGAGGTCCGTATGTATTGTCCCTTCCGCCTCGGCAGCGTAGACCCAGACGCCGGCCTTCTTCATACGGTCTATCGCCCGCCTGAGGTTGGTCTCCCGCGCAACGGGTACATGCTCGCTCGCCCCCGCGCTCGTCTTGACCGCCACCGGCGTGACAGTGGCCGCACGGTCCTTTGGGATCACGACGCCGCTCGCCCCGGCCGCGTCGGCGACCCGCAGGATGGCGCCCAGGTTGCGAGGGTCCGTGATGCCGTCGAGCACGACGACGAGCGGCTCCGGTGCGGCGAGGATCTCATCCAGCTCCGTGTACGGGTACGCCCCCACACGGGCCGCTACCCCCTGATGGACTCCACCACTTGCCAATTCCTCGATCTTCGGGCGCGGGGCTTGCCTGACAGGTACACCGTACTTGGATGACGCCTGACGAACTTCTTTGTTGTCCGTCGAATCCAGTACTTCGAAGACTTTGCGCCGTCCGGCGCGCAGGGCTTCTATCACCGGCCGGATGCCGTAGATGACCTCGGACATGGGATCAGACGCGGGTCAGAATCGGGCCTTCCGGCGTGTCCTCGACCGACCAGCCTCCGGCCCCGAGCTCATCCCGCAACCGGTCGGCGGTCGACCAGTCTTTCCCTCGACGCGCGTTCTCCCGCTCCGAGACCCGGCTCAATACCTCGCTGCCCGGCTCGCCCTCGTAGCGGATGCGGACGCCGTTCACCTCAGCGGCTATCTCCTCTGACAACTCGAATCCGAAAACGGATAGGGCTTCCTCCATCGCTTTTTTGAGAGAAGCGAACTCCCCGGTGGCATCCGGGCGCGCGGAGATCTCACGTCCTGCCCGGCGGGCGGCGTCGAAGATGGCGGCCATGGCCTCCGGCGTGTCGAAGTCATCGTCCATCGCTGTCTCGACGTTTTCGCGCAGGCCGGCGGCGAGTTCATCGGACAGATTGGAGGACGCCTTCGAGCCGGAGACCTGACGGTACAGCCGCAGCAGGCGCTCGAAGGAACGGCGTTTCTCCTCCAGTATTTCGCCCGAGTAGTCTATGGGTTGGGAATAGTGGCTCTGCAGGAACCACATGCGCACGGCGTTGCGGCCGTGAAGCTCGACGGCCTCCTTGGCCTCCAGGATGTTGCCGAGGCTCTTGGACATCTTGTCCCCGACGAAGTTGACCATCCCGTGATGTGCCCACGCTCGCACAAACGTCCTCTCGGGATGCGCGCCCGCGCTCTGGGCAAGCTCGTTCTCGTGGTGCGGGAATAGCAGGTCCGTGCCGCCGCCGTGGATGTCCGCGCCGCCGGGCAGATGCTTCTCTACCATCGCCGAGCACTCGATGTGCCAGCCGGGGCGTCCCGGCCCCCACGGGCTATCCCAGGCGGGCTCGCCCGGCTTGGACGCCTTCCACAGGGCGAAGTCAAGCGGGCTCTGCTTGAAGCCGGTCTGTCCTTTCTCCGTCTCACGCATGTCGGCGGCGCGCTGGCGGGAGAGCCGTCCGTACTCGGGGTAGCTCTCGACCGAGTAGTACACGTCACCGTTGTCTGGGGCGTAGGCGTGGCCGTCCGAGATCAGGTCTTCTATCAGCGAGATCATCTCCGGGATATGCTCCGTGGCGCGGGGCTCGATATCGGGCAGGCCGACGCCCATCAACTCTAGCCGCTCGTGGAAGGATTCGGTATAGCGGCCGACGATTTCCTCCCAGGAGACGCCTTCCTCGTTGGATTTGTTGATAATCTTGTCCTCCACGTCCGTCACGTTCTGGACGAAAGTCACCTCGTATCCCCGGCTCCTCAGATACCGCGCCACCACATCCCAGAACAGCGGCGCCCGTACGTTTCCAATGTGGATGTGGTTGTAGACCGTCGGGCCACAGACGTAGAGGCCGACCTTGCCGCCACCCCCGACCTCGACCCGCTCGCCGCTTAATGTGTCTCGAACCTTCACGCTCATGCCCTAAGGATAGCCTCTCTCGCCCGCTTTATCCGTCCCCGCGCTTCTTCGGTCCCGAGCACCGCGAAAAGGAGGGCCATCTCCGGTCCCCTGTTCCGGCCTGTCAGGGCCAACCGCAAGGGATGGAGAAGGTCCCTGGTCTTCAACCCATGATCTTTCGCCCACGCCCGCAACTCCCCAACGAAATCCCGGGCGTCTTCCACGCCCCCATCCAGACTCTGCCCCTCCAGGCTGGAAGCGACGTGCCCGAGGACCTCGGCGCTCGACTCAGGCAACTCGCCAACGAAGGTGTCCGGGTCCACCGGCCCGACAAGCTCCCGTAGCAGGCGCGGCGCGTCGGAGAGAACACGCATCTCTTCTTTCATGGCCTCGACCGCCACGATCTCTCTTCCCGCAGGCAACGGCTCGTCCAGGAAAGGTTCGATACGGCGGCGCAATTCCTCTGCCGGGAGACGCCGGATGTGCCTGGCATTCAGAGCGAGTAGACGGTCGGAATCAAAGGTAGCGGGGCTCGCGCCCAGACGAGACGGGTCCCACTCCCGCGAAAGCTCTGCCAGATTCTCGAAGTCATCCTTCCCCTCCCGGTGATTCCAGCCGAGGAGCGCCAGGTAGCTAACTACGGCATCGGGCAGGTAGCCTTCGTCTCTGTACTCGGCGACGCTTGCGGCGCCGTGACGCTTGGAGAGCTTCTTGCCGTCGGGGCCCAGGATCAGTCCGAGGTGAAGGAAGACCGGCTCATCTTCTCCGAGAGCCCGGTAGAGCAGCGCCTGGCGACCAGTGTTCGAGAGATGCTCCTCTCCCCGGATAACGTGCGTAATATCCATCTCCAGATCGTCCACGACCACCGCGAAATTGTACGAGGGGCTTCCGTCGGACTTCTGGATCACGAAATCTTTCACCCTGGAGAACGACACATCTCCGCGCAACTCGTCTTGGAAACTCCCGTTACGTTCCGGCGGCCGGAAATACAGCGCCTGTCGTCCATCCTCGTCTTCGGCCTCGTAAGTCAGGTTCCTCTCCGAGAGACTCTGCTTAGCTCTTGCGTAGAGTTCTCCGCGTTCGCTCTGGCGGTACGGCCCCTTGTCGAAGCGAAGGCCGAGCCATGCGAGATCTTCGAGTTGCGACTGCTCGAACTTTGACGTGCTGCGGGTGCGGTCGGTGTCCTCGACGCGGAGTATTACCTCCCCGCCGTGGTATCGGGCGAAAAGGTAGTTGAAGAGCACGGTGCGGGCGCCGCCGAGGTGGAGCATTCCGGTCGGGCTCGGTGCGAAGCGCGTCCGAACCTCAGCCGCCACCTCGGCCCTCCAGCAAACACACAGCCTGGGCCGCTATCCCTTCGCCCCTGCCGGTGAAGCCGAGCTTCTCGCTGGTCGTGCCGCGCACGGAGACCTGCGAGGATTCGACGTCGAGGGCTTCTGAGAGGTTGCGGCGCATGGCGTCGCGGTGGTCCCGGATCTTGGGCCGCTCACAGATCACCACCGCGTCCACGTTGACCACGGACCAGTCTTCCTCCACCAGCGTCCGTATCAGCCTGAGGAGCTCGATGGAGTTCGCATCCTTGAACCGCTCGTCGGTGTCAGGGAAGTAGTGGCCGATATCTTCTAGCCCGGCCGCGCCGAGCATCGCGTCGGTGACGGCGTGGGACAGCACATCGGCGTCCGAGTGCCCGGTGAGGCCACGTTCGTGAGGTATTTCGACGCCGCCGAGGAGGAGGCGCCGTCCCTCATCCGCCCCGGCGAAGGCGTGTACGTCCACGCCAAGCCCGATCCTAAAACTCAGTTTCGCACCCCGCTGCTTGCCGTTCGATACGCGTCGCTGCGAGCGCCGGATCGGGCAAGCAGGATGGCTTCGGCCAGGACCAAATCTTCCGGCGAGGTCAGCTTGATGTTGGTCTTCTCCCCCTCCACCAGCGCCACGCGTCCCCCGCTTCGCTCCACCAGCGAAGCGTCGTCGGTGGCTGCGAGTATCTCCTCTTCGGGAGCGGAGTAGATCTCTCGCAGCAGGCTGAGCCTGAACGCCTGCGGCGTCTGAACGGCGTGGAGCCGGCTGCGGTCCAGGGTCTCATGAACGATGCCATCGTGAGCGATTTTGATGGTGTCAGAGACGGGAAGGGCGGGGACGACGCCATCGGCGTCTTCGGCCGCCGCGACTACGCGCCCCACAAGGTCCGGCGTCACCAGGCAGCGAGAGCCGTCGTGGATTAGGACGAGCGTCTCGGGATCTTCACCGCACAAGGCGAGTCCATTTCTGGTGGAGAGGGGTCGGTGCGGACCAGGAGCAGCGCATCCGGCGTACTTTTCGACTCCGGCCTCCAGGGCAAGACTCTCGACGCGCTCTCGGTCGCCGACGGCGTAGATGCTGGATATCTCTGGAGACTCCTCGAAGGCGCGGAGGGTGTAGTAGAGGGCGGGGCGCCCGAGGAGGTCTATGAACTGTTTGGGACGGCCCATCCGGCTGCCGACCCCTCCGGCGAGGACAAGTGCAACTGCGGAAACGGCTATGTGGCGTCCTCCGATATGCCCTCGCGCAGGACTTCCTCTACGTGTTTCTCGGCTTCCCTGACCTCGATGCCGCGAACCAGCACGATCTCGGAGATCAGGATACGGCGCGCCTTCATCAGCATGTTGCGTTCCCCGGTCGAGAGGTTGTGCTCGCCGCCGTAAGACGAAAGGTTCCTCACCACCTCGGCGACCTGTGAGATCTCGCCGTCCCGGATCTTGGCCTGGTTGAACTTGAGCCGCTGATTCCAGTTCTGGGGCATCTCGGTTGCCTCACCCTTGAGCACGGAGAGTGCGGCCTCGACGCTATCCTCGTCCGCGCAGGCCCGGAGGCCGCTTTCACCGTCGGCCGGGATGCTCAGGGTGAGCTCGGCGTCGGGGATGTAGACCACGTAGTAACGGCGCTCCTCCCCGAGGATGGTCTTCTCCTCGACACCGGATACGCACCCGGCGCCGTGGTTCGGGTAGACGACGAAGTCTCCCTCGCTGAAGACTTCGCCGGACGTTTTCGTCACGCTGTTCTCGGACATTTTTTCCTCCGATTTGCTCATCGCTAGAGAACCTCGTTCGAGGTTTCGAGGCCCCTTTGACGTTCGAGGCCGCGGTGGATCGCGCGCGCCCGGGCCTGCCCCACGCCCTCGATCTCGTCGAGTTCCTCCTCGGTGGCGGTGAGGAGATCCTGCAGAGAACCGAACTCCGAGATCAGGCGTTCCGCCACCCGCCGCGGGAGTCGCGGCACCCGCTCCAGTTGCCTGTATCCCCGCGGCCTGACGAGCACTTCCTCCGTCTGCCCGACGGAACCATATCCGAGGAGCTGCGTGATCTCGACTGGTTCGGAGAGCTGCTCTGAGGTGAAGGCGTGGAGATCCGCCCGTACCTCGCGTGGGTCAACGCCCTCGTCCACGTAGTCCCTGAGGAGCGCGTCGTACTGGTCGGGGACGTTGTGGAAGGCCTGTTCGAGTTGCATCTCGATCAGGCGTCCCTCGCTGCCGAGCTCGCGCACGTAAGCCTCTATCTCGTCGGCGATGCGCGCCGAGTACTCGAAGGTCGAGATGGCATTGACTACCTCTCGGAGCGTCACGGCCCCATCGTACTCGTGGACCGTGAGGTTGCGCGCCTCCCCCGTGAGCCGCACCGTGAACTTCTCCAGCGTCGCCAGGGCCGAATTGGCTTTCGAGAGCACCACTCCGATGTCCTCGAGCACGTGCGGCCCGTACGGACCCTGATACAGGCTCACCACCCGGCGGCGCTCGGAGACCACGATCACGAGGTCCCCCGTCTGCCGGGCGACACGATGGCCCGCCATGTGGCGCGTGCCCGTCTCCTCCGACTCGAGGGTGGCATCCGGGGTGAGATAGACGTTGGCGTAGTGGATCACGGAGAGATCAGGAGAGACGACTATGGCCCCGTCCATCTTCGCCAGCTCGTACAGGCGCATCGGGGTAAACTCGAGACCGATCTTCATCCCTCCGGACACAAGGTTCATCCGTTCGAGCTTGTATGGATTGGCCACCACGACCAGCGCCCCGTTGCTCGCCCGGATGATGTTGTCTATGCCATCCCGCAGATCCGTGCCCGGTGCGACCATCTCAAGGGCTTCAGCGAGCTCCGCCGGAAGATTGCGGCGCGGGCTCACAGGAGCGCCACCGCGACCGCTTCCTCCAGCGTGCTCACCTCGATCAAACTACTCTCCTTGACCCGTCCGTTTTTGCCTCGCGATACGCCTTTCGAGGTACTGCCAGAGGCGCTCTCTGGCTTTATTATACGCGCGAAACCCATCTTGAGCAGTTCGGAGACCCGCCGCGGAGCACCGGAGACGAACCGCAGATCTCCCGTGAGACCCACCTCCCCGAAACACGCGGTCCCCGTTCCCACCGGCAAATCGCGCAGCGCCGAGGCGATGGCGAGCGCCACCCCGAGGTCCGCCGCCGGTTCCTCGACCCTGACCCCGCCCGTCACGTTCACGTACACGTCGTGATCGTGGAGCGAGAGCCCGGCCCGGCGGGTGAGCACGGCGCACAGCATGTTCACCCGGCCCGTATCTACGCCGTTGGCGACCCTTCTTGGCACCGCGAGCGGGCTCGGGGCGACGAGGCTCTCTATCTCCACGAGCATCGGGCGCGTTCCTTCGAGGAGGCACACCGTCGCAACGCCCGGCGGCGTCTTGCCCTCGCGGCGAGAAAGGAAGAACGCCGACGGGTCCTCGACCTCAGCCATCCCGGTGCCCGTCATCTCGAAGACCCCGACCTCGTTGGTCGAGCCGAAGCGGTTCTTGAGCGCCCGCAGGACGCGGAAGCTCTGAAACCGGTCTCCCTCGAACTGGAGGACCGTGTCCACCATGTGCTCCAGTACGCGCGGGCCGGCGATGGATCCATCCTTGGTGACATGCCCGACGAGGACCATCGAGATCCCCTCACTCTTCGCCAGCCTCATAAGGCGCGCTGCGCACTCGCGCACCTGCCCCACTCCTCCCGGTGCGCCCGAGAGTTCCGGCGAGTAGAGCGTCTGGATAGAATCAACGACGACGACCTGCGGACGCTCCTCGACGATCGTAGCTTCGATCACATCGAGGTCCGTCTCCGAGAGCACCCGGAAACCCTTCCCCTCCACCCCGAGCCTCCGGGCCGAAAGCGCGACCTGCCGAGGCGACTCCTCGCCCGAGACCATCAGGCACCCTTCTCCAAGGTGGCCCATCACCTGAAGGAGCAGCGTGCTCTTCCCCACCCCAGGCTCCCCGCCGACCAGCACCATCGAGCCAGGTACGATCCCACCTCCAAGCACCCGGTCGAGCTCCGAGATCCCCGTGCCCGTCCGGCCCTCGCTCTCGGCGGGCGGGACCTCGTCCAGCGACATCGTGCGCCCGCTGGCGGGCCCACCAGCCCGCTTCGTCCGCGTCGCCCGCTCCGCGAAGCCCACGGCCTTCTTGCTCTCTCGCGCCTCTTCGGCGAAAGTGCTCCACTCCCCGCAGTCCGGGCAGCGTCCGAGCCACTTCGGCGCCTCGTGACCGCAATTCGAGCAGACGTAAAGCGTTCTGGTAGCCATACGCTAATTGTACGGTATAGAAGCAAAAAACCGGGACGCCTCTCGGCGCCCCGGCTCTCGTTGATTCGCTGTACGGCAGACTTAGGTTTGCTCGGCCTTGACGACCTCCTTGGGCTGGGTGACAAGGATGTCCACGATGGACTCGTCCTCGTTCACGTCGTCGGAGGTCTTGTCGTTGGGCTCGATTATGACCTTCGACCCCGTGGGGATGTCGCCGCGCAGGATCATCTCGCTCATCGGGTCTTCGATCATGCGCTGCAACACGCGACGCAGCGGCCTGGCCCCGAACGCCGGATCGTAGCCAGCGTCGGAGAGCTTGTCGAGTGCCTCGGTGGTGAACTCGATGCTCACCTCGCGCTCGGCCAGCTGCTTGCGCAGGCGCTTGAGCTGGATCTCGATGATGTGGCGCATGTCCTCGCGCTCGAGCTTGTGGAAGACGATGATCTCGTCTATCCGGTTGAGCAACTCGGGACGGAAGATCTTGCGCAACTCGCTCGTGACCCGGCTCTTCATCTCCTTGTAGGAGAGACCATCGCTGCCACCGCCGAAGCCGAGCGACTGGGTCTTGTTGATGTGTTGCGCCCCGACGTTTGAGGTCATGATCAGGACGACGTTCTTGAAGTTGACCTGCCGGCCCTGCGCGTCCGTGAGCATCCCGTCCTCCAGGATCTGGAGCAGGATGTTGAACACGTCGGGGTGGGCCTTCTCGATCTCGTCGAAGAGCACCACGCTGTACGGCTTGCGCCGGACTTGCTCGGTGAGCTGGCCGCCCTCGTCGTAGCCGACGTAGCCCGGGGGCGAGCCGACGAGACGGGACACCGTGTGCCGCTCCATGTACTCGGACATGTCGAGCCGGATCATGGAGTCCTGGTCGCCGAACATGTACTCGGCGAGCGTCCGCGCGAGCTCCGTCTTCCCGACGCCCGTTGGGCCGAGGAATACGAACGAGCCGCTCGGGCGGTTCGGGTCCTGGATGCCGGCGCTGGTGCGGCGGATGGAGCGGGAGACGGCCTTGATGGCCTCGTTCTGCCCGACCACGCGCCCGTGCAGCGCGTCCTCCATCTGGAGCAGACGCTGCGACTCCTCCTCGGTCAGCTTTCTGACCGGGATGCCGGTCCACATGCTGACGATCTCGGCGATCTCGTTCTCCCCAACGGAGACCCGATCCTCGCCTTCGCCCTCGCGCCACGCCTGCTCGATCTCACGCCGCTGGGCGATGAGCTTGCGCTCGGAGTGCCTCAGGCTCGCCGCCTTCTCGAACTCCTCCTGCTCGACGGCCGCGTCCTTCTGCTGCCTGACCTCAGCCAGTTCGTCGTCTATCTCCTTGTAGTAAGGCGGCGAGGACATGGTCTTGATCCTCATCTTCGAAGCCGCCTCGTCCACCAGGTCGATAGCCTTGTCAGGCAGGAAGCGATCCGCGATGTAGCGGTCGCCAAGCTCAGACGCGGCCTTCAGGGCCTCGTCGGTGATCTGGAGCTTGTGGTGCGACTCGTACTTCTCCCGCAGACCCCTGAGGATCAACTCCGTCTCCTCGACGGAAGGCTCGCCGACCTGAATGGTCTGGAAGCGGCGCTCCAGCGCCTTGTCCTTCTCGACGTACTTGCGGTACTCGTCGGTCGTGGTCGCGCCGATGACCTGGATCTCACCTCGCGCCAGCGCCGGCTTCAGGATGGAAGCAGCGTCTATCGCGCCCTCAGCTGCGCCCGCCCCGACGAGGTTGTGGATCTCGTCTATGAACAGGATGACGTCGCCGTGGTCGGTGATCTCCTTCATGATCTTCTTGAGACGCTCTTCGAACTCGCCCCTGTACTTGGAACCGGCGACCAAAGCGCCGAGGTCGAGAGTGTAGACCTCTTTGCCTGCCAGGATCTCCGGGACTCGCTCCTCGGCGATTTCCTCGGCCAGCCCCTCGACGATAGCGGTCTTGCCAACGCCCGGCTCCCCGATGATGACGGGATTGTTCTTGGTGCGCCGCACGAGGATCTGCATGATCCTCTCTATCTCCTGCGTCCGGCCGATGACCGGGTCGAGCTTGTCCTC
>Ga0136619_10000906_pt1 | contig 11415 bp, 7 predicted proteins | sample AntDrymUQ3532106_2_FD_104807 | JGI IMG/M metagenome (GOLD analysis project Ga0136619, IMG submission 104807) | Polar desert sand microbial communities from Dry Valleys, Antarctica - metaG UQ353 (21.06) | ecosystem: Environmental > Terrestrial > Soil > Desert | place: Antarctica: Dry Valley...
AGGCGCTTCACCTGGTCCGGTCCGACCTGCCACTGGTCGACGAGACCCTTCGAGCGGCCGCGGCCCGGGCGGTGGCGGCGCTGCCGCTGCCGTTCGACCTGGTCGCCTTGTTCGCTTCCGACAGGCTCCCGGTCTCGGCTCCGGTCCTGGCGGCAGCCCGGCTCGAGCGCGACGAGTGGCAGAAGCTGCTGGCGCTGGCCGACGGCGAGACCCGCAACTTCATCCTCACCCTCCATCCGGACCTCCCGCCCGCCCCGCAGGCGATCGGCGATGCCGCCGAGGAGCCGCTGGTCGAGGAGCCGCTGGTGGAGGCCGGGGAGGGTGACGTCGTACAGCCCCCGGTCCCGACAATCAGCGACGTCGTCGCCCGCATCGAGCGGCTCCGCCGCGGCCGGGCACCGCCGCCGTCCAGTGCCGACGAGGGCGCCGCTGCGCCCGGCGCTCCGACGCTGTTCCGCTGGGAATGCGGCCCGTCCGGCGAGATCGCCTGGGTCGAGGGAGCTCCGCGCGGCCCGTTGATCGGCCGCTCGATCGCCCGCTCCGAGGAAGGCGAAGGCGTCGACCAGGAGGTCGAGCGGGCATTCGCGTTGCGGGCGCCGTTCCGCGACGCTCAGCTCTCGCTGCCGGGGGAAGGCAGCCTCGCCGGTGCGTGGAAGATCAGCGGCGTTCCCGCCTTCGAGCCGGCGGACGGCCGCTTTGCCGGCTACCGCGGCATCGCCCTGCGTGAAAACGGCGGCGCCTATGATATCACGCGCGACGGGCAGCATTCGATCTTGAGTGACCCCAATTCGCTGCGCGAGCTGGTCCACGAGATCAAGACTCCATTGAATGCCATCATCGGCTTTGCCGAGATCATCGACGCCCAGCTCCTCGGCCCCGCCGATCGGCACTATCGGACCCGGGCGGCGGAGATCGTCGGCCAGGCCAGGCTGCTGCTATCGGCGATCGACGACCTCGACTTCGCCGCCAAGCTGCAGGCCGACCGCAACCGCCCCGGCAGCGGCACCGACCTCGCCATGCTGCTCGAGCAGGTCGCCGCGGGCATGCGCCAGGGCGCGTCGCACAACGCTCCGCAGCTCGAGCTGTCGATCGAGACCCGCAAGCGCCGCTGTGCGCTCGAGCCGGCGCTGGCCGAGCGGCTGGTGACGCGCTTCTGCACGGCCTTGCTCGGCGTCACGGCCGACGGCGAGCGGCTGGTCGTCAACCTCGACAACAGCAAAGGGCACTGCCTGCTGTGGGTCCGCCCGCCGCCGGGCCTCGATGCCGCCAACGGCGAGCTGGCCAGCGGCGGCTTCGGCTTGCGGCTGGTCCGCGGGCTGGCGCGGATCGCCGGCGGCGACCTGACCATCACCAAGGCGCGCATCACGCTGGCGCTTCCGGAGCTATGAGCCGGCAGAGCTGCAGCTTGCCGAGCAGCCCCGGGCACCGCTATCGCAGCGGGGCCGGGCAGGGCCTGTAGCTCAACGGTAGAGCCGGCCGCTCATAACGGCTTGGTTGGGGGTTCGATTCCCTCCGGGCCCACCGGCATCAGCCGCCGAGACCAAGCGATACTCTGCGGAGCAAAGCGGAGCCGAGGCGAAGAAACGGCCATGCCGGCCGACGAGGGCGCTCCCGCAGGGGGCGGGCGCCAAGCCGTGTCGATCGACGTCACGGATTTACTCCCGTGACGGCACATTCAGGCGCTGCTAACGGGCGTCGGGTTCGGGGAGTGGCGCAGCCTGGTAGCGCATCTGCTTTGGGAGCAGAGGGTCGCAGGTTCGAATCCTGTCTCCCCGACCATCAGCCGAGTTGCCGGGCGCGGCGTGCAATCGCCAAACCTAGTTCGAGTTGGCGGGCGCGTTGCGGCTGACGTCAACGTCGACATCGCCGACCTCGTTTTGGACCTTGTCGCCGGTCCGCTCGACGTCGTTGCCGATATCGCTGGCGATGTTCCCGGCCGTGTTGGCGACGTCCGCGGCGGCGTTCTCCGCGACATCCTGATTATACTCGACGGTAATTGAATCGTTGTTCGAGTCCTTGCTCACCTGGCAGGCCGCCAGCAGCAGGACCGGGAGGATGATGAAAGCGCGCATCGCTAATTCTCCTTTGTGGGGCTTCAACGCCGCGAACGCCGTTTCGGATGCGGCTCGATCCCGCCCGACAGCATCGCCAGGGGGCGGCGGCCGAGAGCACCAGCGCGGCGAGCAGGGGCTTGGTCATCACCCGCCGCCTAGCCAGAGGCCGCGCGCCTGTCACGCGCCGTGGCGAGAAAATCCCGCCTAGAGCAAGCGCATCTGCGCGCCTTCGGGCGGGCGGAACAGGTCGCGACGCAGCGCGAACCTGGCCTGGCGCAGGCCGGTGCGCTTGACCGCGATCTCGAAGCGGGTACGAAGCAGCTCCGACCAAGGCCCCTGGCCGCGCATCCGGCTGAAGAAATCGGGATCGTTGTCGCGGCCGCCGCGCATCGAGCGGATCGTCGCCATCACCTTGGCGGCGCGGTCCGGGAAATGCTCGTCGAGCCACGCGCGGAACAAGGGCGCGACCTCGAGCGGCAGGCGGACCGGCAGGTAAAAGCCGCCGGCCGCCCCGGCTCGCGCGGCCGCTTCGACGATCGCTTCGAGCTCGTGGTCGGTGATCTGCGGGACGACCGGCGCGATCGCGACATGGCAGGGGATTCCGGCCTGGTTCAGCTGGCGGATCGCTTCGATGCGCTTGGCGCCGCTCGGCGCGCGCGGCTCCATCGTCCGGCTGATGCCGGGATCGAGCGAGGTGACCGAGATGGCGACCGAGGCGATGCCGAGCTCCGCCGCGGGCTTGAGCAAGTCGAGATCGCGGAGCACCCGGTCCGACTTGGTGGTGATGGTGAACGGATGGCGCGTCTCAAGCAGCACCTCGAGGACCGACCGGGTGACCCGCCAGCGCTCCTCGATCGGCTGGTAGGGATCGGTGTTGGTGCCCATCGCGATCGGCGCGCATTCGTAACCGGGCCGCGACAACGCCGAATGAAGCAGCTGCGCGGCATTCGGCTTGACGAACAGGCGCGATTCGAAATCGACGCCCGGGGAGAGATCGTGGAAGGCGTGGGTTGGGCGGGCGAAGCAGTAGATGCAGCCGTGCTCGCAGCCGCGATAGGCGTTGATCGAGCGGTCGAAGCCGATGTCGGGGGACGTGTTGCGGGTCAGGATGGAGCGGGGGTGCTCGATGGTCACCGTCGTCCGCCGCCTGGCGACGCCGTCCAATGCCTCGACCGTGTCGAGCCATTCGCCGTCGATCGCGCGCTCCTTCAGGTTGAAGCGCGTCGGCGTGCTGTTGCGCGTTGCACCGCGCCCGCGGATCGACTCGACCGGCATCACCAAACGATAGGCCGGTTGTGGAACATATCAAGAACAAAGACTAGCGAGGGCCGCTAGCCGTCGGCAGTTTTTCCCGCGTCAGAACACAATGACGAGAATGATGATCAGCAGGATCAGGCCGCCTATTCCGATGTACATGGTCGCGCTCCTCTTTTCCGATGAGCGTCTAAGCAATGGCGAGGGCGTTGGGTTCCATGAAAGCTAGCGAGTCAGCGAGGTGCGGCTCGCCGGAAAGGCCGGCCAGCGATGCTGGACAATGGCGGTGAGGGTCGGGGTCTCTGCCCGCGCCAGGCCCTGGTACACCCACATGTTGCGGAACACCGCCGGCACGTAATAGCGGGTCTCCCAATAAGGGATGCTCTCGATCCACAGCAGGGGATCGCCCTGGCCGGGGATCGCCGCCCATCTGGCGACGGGCGTGGGACCGGCATTGTAGGCCGCCACCATCCTCGGCAACTGGCCGCCGGTGGCCGGCGACCGGCGCATCAGCTCGATGAAGCTCTGGCCGAATTCGAGATTATAGCTGGGGTCGGTCAGGCTCGAGCGCGAGTAGGGCAGGTTACGCGCCCGGGCCATGTCCTGCGCGGTGCCGGGCAGGACCTGCATCAGCCCGACCGCGTCGGCCGGGCTGACGGCATCGGCGCGGAAGGTCGATTCCTGGATGATATGGGCGAAGGCCAGCGCCGGATCGACCCGCCAGCCGGTCAGCGGCGCCCAGCGCGGCATCGGGTAGCGGTCCTGCGGAGCGGCGACGGCACCCGGCTGCCCGTTGTGGGCGAGCCAGAACTGCGCTCCGGCGAGATCGAGCCGCTTGGCCAGCTCGATCAGGCCCTGATGCTCGGACGGGCGGCCGATTCGCGCCTGATGGCGAAGCACGTCCTCGGCGAGCCAGCGCTGGCCGATCGCGACCAGCTCGAGCGCCCGGCGGACGTTGGGGAGGCCTTCGACCGCCGCGGCCGGAGAGTGCGGCGCGGGCGGCAGGCGCGTGTCGAGGCCCAGCGCCTCGCGGGCGACCAGCCCGTAGAAGCTCTCGCCGGAGCGGGCGGCGGCCCGCAGCAAGGGCGCGACCGAACTCGGCCGCCGGCACGCCTGTTCGGCCCGGGCCGCCCAATAATAGCCGCCGGCGCCGAGCTCGCGCTCCCGCGACACGGCGGCGACCTCCCGAAAGGCGCGCGACGCCGCTTCGCAATCGTTGAGCCGCCATGACGCCAGGCCCGAAATCCAGGCCGAATGGGCGGCCCATTCGCGGCTAGCGCCAATGCGCGCGGCATCGGCGACCCGGCGCGCGTCCAGGTCGCGGCCGAGTTGGTAATAGACCCAGGCGACCCGATGGCCGGCTTCGGCGCGCGCTTCGAGCGACAGCAAGGGAAGGGCCTGGGCAAGCAGGAGCTCGGCCTCGAGGACGGCATCGGCCTTGAGCAATGGGTCGAGGGCGGCGCGAAGCTGGTCGGCGGCGGGGTCACCCTGGACGGATTGCGCGCGCACCCGTCGCGGCGCCGATCCGAGCCACGCCAGCGGCCTCTTCGGAACGACCAGGGGGCTCGTCGTGGCGCCGCGGGTCAGCGCCATTCGCGCGATCTGCTCCGCCTGGGGAAGCTCGGGAGCCTCGGCCAGCAGCGCCTGGAGCCGCGGCAGATCGACCACCGGCGAGCCCTTGGCGATGTACAGCTCGGCCTTCGCGACCGGCGACAGGACATGGTTGGGAAGCACCGCGATGCCGGCCTCGGCCGACGCCCACTGGCCGTTGCGGATCGCGGCGAACACTTCGCGCCAGTCGCGCGGGATGGGAATCGGAGGCGGGGCCGGGATCGCGGGCTGGGTTGCGGACGGCGGCGGGACAACGACGACCGGAGCGGGTGAAGCCGAGCTTGGTTTCGGCTGCTCCAAAATCGGCGCCAGCGGATCCTGGGCGAGAGCCGGCTGGGCGCAGAGCAAGGCGGCAAGAACGAACGGTCCAGGTCTCAAGCCTCTTCCTCCATCAACAGCAACAGGTCGCGCCAGGCGAGCGCCTTGTCCGACGGGCGCTTCATCAGCTGCCGCGGATGAAAGGTGACTACCGCACGGACGCCTTCGATTTTGTGAACATGGCCGCGGGCAGCGGCCAACGGCTTGCCCAGCAAGGCCCGGGCCGGCGCGTCCCCGAGCAGGAGCAAGCGCTTCGGCTTGGCGAGAGCGATATGCTGGCGGGCGATGTCGGCGCATTCGGCGAGCTCCTCCGCGCGCATCTTTGCACCCGGCGCGTGAAAGCAGGAGAGGGTGGCGCTGTAGGCATCTTCGGCCCGGATGCCGATGGCGGCGAGCATTTTGGCCATCAATCGCCAGGCCTCGCCGCCGATCGGGCGGCCTTCGGCGGCATCCTCTTGCGCCGGCATTTCGGCGACCAGCATGACCGGGGCGGCTTCCTCGCCTTGCGGCAGCACCCGCGTGGCTCCGGCATCCCCGAGCGGGAGCGACGGAGCGGTCCCGAGCCAGTCGCGGAACAGGTGCAGCGTTTCCAGCGCCTGGCTGACCGCCTGAGCGGATGGCGGGCGCACATTGGGCGGCGGCGGAGAGCGCGCCTCCAACCAGTTGCGGGGCTCTTCCGCGACCGCGACGTCGACGCCTGCTTCGAGCCACCAGCCAAGCGCGCTGGCGGCCTCGGCCGCACCCATCCGAATGTCTTCCCCGCCCATGGCCTGTTCCTCACGGCCATTGACGGCGCGGTCAAGGAATTGGCAGGGCTGACGAGTCGAGTTGTGTTGCCGCCGCGACGAGACGCAACGAGCGCGCTCGCGAGATCGCCGGCACGAGAGGAGCGGATGAGCGAACGCGAATCCATGCAGTACGATGTGGTGATCGTCGGCGCCGGGCCGGCGGGGCTGAGCGCGGCAATCCGGTTGAAGCAACTGGCGAACGAAGCGGGGCGCGACCTGTCTGTCTGCGTGCTCGAGAAAGGCAGCGAGGTCGGGGCGCATATCCTGTCGGGAGCGGTGCTCGACCCCAGGGCGCTCGACGAGCTGATCCCCGACTGGAAGGACAAGGGCTCGCCGCTGACCGTGCCGGTGACCGAGAACCACCATTGGGTGCTGACAAAAAAGGGCAAGTGGCGGATGCCCGAGGCGCTGATGCCGCCGTTCATGCACAACAAGGGCACCTACACGCTGAGCCTCGGTAATTTCTGCCGCTGGCTGGCGGGGCAGGCGGAGGAACTGGGGGTCGAGATATTCGCGGGCTTCGCGGCCGATGAAATCCTCTACCACGACAACGGGTCGGTGAAGGGCGTCGCGACCGGCGACATGGGCATCGCGCGCGACGGCACGCACCGCCCCGACTACCAGCCCGGGATGGAGCTGCATGCCCGCTACACCTTTTTCGCCGAGGGAGCGCGCGGGCACCTGACCAAGCGGCTGACCGAGATCTTCGACCTGCGCAAGGACAGCGGTCCGCAGGTTTTCGGTATCGGAATCAAGGAACTGTGGGACGTTCCTGCGGACAAGCATAAGCCCGGGCGGGTGATCCACAGCCAGGGCTGGCCGCTCGAAGACGCGTGGGGCGGAGGCTTCCTCTACCACCAGGAAAACCACCAGGTCGCGCTCGGGTTCGTCATCGCGCTCGATTACGAGAACCCGTATCTGTCGCCGTTCGACGAATTCCAGCGCTGGAAGACCCATCCGGCGATCCGCGCCGAGATCGAGGGCGGCAAGCGCGTGTCCTACGGCGCCCGGGCGATCAACGAGGGCGGCTGGCAGGCGATCCCCGAGTTGGCGTTCCCGGGCGGCGCGCTGATCGGCTGCGCGGCGGGATTCCTGAACGTGCCGCGGATCAAGGGCACCCATACAGCGATGAAGTCGGCGATGCTCGCCGCCGAAGCGGCTTTCGAGGCGATCTCAAACGACCGCAGCGGGGACAGACTCGAAGCCTATCCGCAGGCGCTGCGCTCAAGCTGGGTCGACAAGGAGCTGCGCCTGGTCCGCAACGCCCAGCCGGCGGTGTCGCGCTGGGGCGGCCTCGCCGGCACGCTCTATGCCGGGCTCGACATGTGGCTGGGGCAGCTTGGGCTCCGCCTGCCGTGGACCTTGAAGCACCACGCCGACCACACGCGCCTCAAGCGCAAGGAGCATGCGCGGCCGATCGCTTACCCGAAGCCCGACGGGGTGCTGACCTTCGACCGCCTGAGCTCGGTGTTCGTGTCGAACACCAACCACGAAGAGAACCAGCCGGTTCACCTGACGCTCAAGGACGCCGGCATACCGACCATGATCAACCTGCCGGTCTACGACGGTCCCGAGCAGCGATATTGCCCGGCGGACGTTTATGAGTTTGTCGAGGCTGGAGACGGCGCCAAGCGGCTGCAGATCAACGCCCAGAACTGCGTCCACTGCAAGACCTGCGACATCAAGGACCCGACGCAGAACATCAACTGGGTGACACCCGAGGGCGGAGGAGGCCCCAACTATCCCAACATGTAGATGGATCGGCGGCACCGCGATCGCGGCGACAGCGCTCCTGGCGTCGCCGGTTCCCGCCCGCAACCCGGCGACAGACAACCCCGCGCTGACCTACGTCCAGGCGCGCGCGGCGGCGATGAGGGGTCAGCACGGACGCTCCGCCGAGTTGCTCGCGGCGCTGGCCGATTCGAACGCCAGCAATGCGACCATCAACCGCAAGGCGCTCGCCGAAGCGGTCGGGGCGGGCAACATGCAGCTCGCGTTGCGCCTCGCCCGCAAGGCGCCGCGGGCCGAGTTGGGAGTCGATGCGCGGCTGCTGCTGGTCGCCGACGAGCTTCGGCGCGGCCATCCCGAACGCGCGCTGAGCTTCGTGACCGGGTCCGATGACGAGGGCAATCTGCAGTTCCTGGAGCCGCTGATCAAGGCGTGGGCGGCGGTCGAGCGCCGCGATCTGGCAAGCGCGCTCGCCACCATCGACCAAATCCCCGTCAACAGCCTGCTCGGCCCGTTCCGGTTCGAGAACCGGGCGTTCATCCTGTTGAAATTCCGGCGCACGGCCGAAGCGGAGCCGTTCGCCCGCCGCGCCATCGACGGTGCCGGCGGTCGCGAGGCCCGGCTGAGGCTGGCGCTGGCCGATGGTTTCCTCGCTGCCGGCGACCGCAAGCGCGCGCTGGCGATGGTCGCGGAAATGGGGACCGAAACCGGCGCGGCGCGGCGGCGGATCGAAGCCGGCAAGCGGACCGGGCAGGCGATCGACGAGCCCGCCAAGGCCTTTGCCGAGCTGCTGCTCGGGATGGCCGTCGACCTCAACCGGCTCAACACCCGCTCGTTGCCGATCAGCATGGCCCAGGTGGCCCGCTACGCCGACCCCCGCAACAGCGCCGCCGCTGTGCTGCTGGCGCTGCTGCTCGACGGCCAGGGCCGGGTGCCCGAAGCGCTCGGGGTGCTGGCCACAATTCCCGCGTCCGACCCGCTGGCAGCGCAGGCCCGCGACACCGCGGCGCGGATCCTGGTCGACGAGAAGAGGTTCGGCGAAGCGCTGCAACTGGCGCAAGCGGGGATTTCGGCGCGCGACGCCGGGGTCAGCGACTTCGCCCGGCTCGGCGACGTGCTGTACGGCGCCAAGCGCTACCACGAGGCCGCCGACGCCTATGGCCGGGCGATCGCTTTGGCCAAGGCGCAAGGCCTGCGGAGCGAGCTGTGGCCGCTCCACTTGCTGCGCGCGACGGCGCTGGAATCGAGCGATCGCTGGCCGGAGACCAAGCAGGAGCTGCAGGCGGCGCTGGCGCTCGCCCCCGAGCAGCCGTTGATCCTCAATTTCCTCGGCTATGCGAAGCTCGAGCGCGGCGAGGATTTGGATGCCGCCGAGGCGATGATCCGCAAGGCCAGCGCGCTCGCCCCCGACGATGCGTCGATCACCGATTCGCTGGGCTGGGCGCTGTACAAGAGGGGGCGGTTCGCCGACGCGATCGAGACTCTCCAGCGGGCCGCGGCCAAGGACCCCGGACAGCCCGAGATCCACGAGCATCTCGGCGATGCGCTCTACTCGATCGGGCGGCGCTACGAAGCGCGCTTCGCGTGGAACGCGGCGCTGGTCAGCGCCGAGGACGATGTCGCCGCGCGGATTCGGATCAAGATCGACGCGGGGCTGACTCCGGCGACCGCGGCGCCTTGAGCCTCACCGAGACGGCCTACGCGAAGCTCAACCTGGCGCTCCATGTCCGCGGCCGGCGCGCCGATGGATATCATGACATCGAGACGGTGTTCGCGTTCTGCGAGGATGGGGATCGGCTGAGCGTCGAGAGCGCGGACGAGCTTTGGCTTGAGGTGACGGGGCCGTTCGCGGCCGATGTCCCGGCAGGCTCCAATAATTTGGTGCTAAAGGCGGCGAGGGCGCTCCCGCAGGGGGCGGGCGCCAGGCTGCGTCTCGTCAAGGACCTGCCGGCCGCGTCGGGGATCGGCGGCGGCTCGGCCGATGCGGCGGCCGCGCTGCGCCTGCTGACCCGGCTTTGGGGCTTCGCTCCCGGGCTGGCGGCGAAGGTCGCGCCAACCCTCGGAGCCGACGTGCCGGCGAGCCTGTTGTCGCAAAGCTGCCGCGGCACCGGAACGGGCGACCGCCTCGAACCCCTCGACCTTGGCCTGACCGGAACTCCGGTCCTGCTCGTCAATCCGAACGTCCCGCTGTCGACCGGCGCGGTGTTCGAGGCGTGGGACGGCATCGACCGGGGGACGCTCGAGGACTGGCGCGACGGCCGCAACGACCTCGAGCCGGCGGCGATTGCGCTGGTGCCGGGAATCGCGGACGTGCTCGAATGGCTTCGCCGGCAGCCCGGAGCCGATTTCGCGCGCATGTCGGGCAGCGGGGCGACCTGCTTCGCGCTGTTCGCCGACGAGCCGGCGCGCGACCAGGCAGCTGCGGCGGTGCCCGGGCAATGGTGGCGCCTGGCGACCACGCTGCGCTAGAAGGGGCGGATGCTGGGCCGCCCGATCCTGACCGCTCAACAGATGCGCGACGCCGAGCAGTCGGTGATCGACGCCGGGACGCCGGTCGAGACGCTGATGGAACGGGCCGGCCAGGCGCTCGCCGAAGCCATCTACCGTTTCGCGGGGCCCAGGCCGGCGCTAATCCTCGCGGGACCGGGAAACAATGGCGGCGACGGCTATGTCGCGGCGCGGAACCTGGCCGAGCGCGGCGTCAAGGTGCGCGTGGCGGCGCTTGCCGAGCCGGCGACCGATGCCGCGCGCTGGGCGCGATCGCAATGGAATGGGCCGGTCGAGGATCTCATGGCGGCGGCACCGGCGCCGGTGCTCGTCGACTGCCTGTTCGGGACCGGGCTCAAGCGGCCGCTCGACGGCGCGCTCGTCCAGCGGCTTGCCGGGCTTGTCGACGCGGCCGGCCTGTCCGTCGCCTGCGACCTTCCGAGCGGCACGGACGCGGACAGCGGCGATACGATTGCGTGGCCGTGGCGCTGCGACCTCACGGTGACCTTTGGGGCGCTGAAGCCGGCGCACCGGCTGATGCCGGCGATGGCGGCATGCGGCCGGGTGGTGCTGGCCGACATCGGCATTCCCGTAGATTCCGACTGGCAGGAGATCCACCGGCCGATCCTCATCGGGCTGAGCCCGACTGCCCATAAATATTCGCGCGGCATGGTCGCGGTCGTCGCCGGTGCGATGCCGGGCGCCGCCGCGCTGGCGGCGACGGCGGCCGCTCGCAACCGCGCGGGCTATGTCCGGCTGGTGGCCGACCGGCCGATCGCCATCGTCCCCGCCGCGATCGTGCAGGGGCAAAGCGGCGACCTCTCCGACGAGCGCATCGGCGCGATCGTCGTCGGGCCCGGCCTCGGGCGCGGGGGCAAGTCCATATTGAAGAAATGCCTGGCCTCGAAGCGGCCGCTGGTCGTCGACGGCGATGCTCTCCGGCTGATCGGCGTCGGCGACTGCGCGGGCGCGATCCTGACCCCGCACGACGGGGAGTTCGAGGCGCTGTTCGGCAAGCTCGAGGGCTCCAAGGCCGAGCGGGCGCTGGAAGCGGCTCGCGAAACGGGGGCAGTGGTGGTGTACAAGGGCCCGGACACGTTGGTCGCCTCGCCGGACGGCCGGCTTGGGTTCGCGCCGCCCGCTCCGGCGTGGCTGGCGACCGCCGGCACCGGCGA
>Ga0136619_10000910_pt1 | contig 11387 bp, 14 predicted proteins | sample AntDrymUQ3532106_2_FD_104807 | JGI IMG/M metagenome (GOLD analysis project Ga0136619, IMG submission 104807) | Polar desert sand microbial communities from Dry Valleys, Antarctica - metaG UQ353 (21.06) | ecosystem: Environmental > Terrestrial > Soil > Desert | place: Antarctica: Dry Valley...
AAAGAGATAGACCGCGTCCAGGCAGAAGTGGGCCGGGCGGAGGGCAAGCTCTCCAACGAGAAGTTCGTCGAGCGCGCGCCAGCAGAAGTCGTCTCCGGCGAACGAGAGAAACTGGACGTGAACACCCGAATGCTCTCCACCCTCAGCCGGCGGCTCGAAGAGTACCTCCGATAGACCACGAAACCGCGATAGACTTCTCCTTTGTCCGTGTCCGCGACGAACTGGACCGCCGCAGGCGAATCGCCCTCGGCTTCGAGCGCATCGAAGCTTTGCTCGCGCTCCTCGGCAACCCGGAGCGGGATCCCCGCATCGTTCAGGTCGTCGGCACCAACGGCAAGGGCACAACCGCTGTCGCGCTCGCCGCCGCCCTCGAAGAACTAGGATACTCCGCAGGTGCCTATCTTTCTCCCCACGTCCTCTCGTATACCGAGCGCGTGATGGTCCGTGGCGAGTATGTCACCGAAGAAACGTTCGCCGCCGCGATGGGCGAAGTCATTGCACTTGCGGACGACAACGGCGTACCGGCTACCCAGTTCGAGTTGCTGACCGCCGGAGCATTGAAATTGTTCCGGGATTTTGGTCTCGATTGCGCCGTGCTCGAAGCCGGGCTCGGGGCGCGCCACGACGCGACAACGGCGGCGGCCCCCGAGATGGTGGTGCTGACAAACGTGGGCCTGGATCACACGGAATACCTCGGGGAGACGGTGGAGGAGATCTCCGTCGAAAAGCTCGCCAGCCTCGCCACCGCCCACACCCTCGTCCTCGGGACCGACGACCCGCGCATAGTGGAGGTCGCCCGCGAGGAATGCGACAAGACCGGCGCGCGCATCGTGGAGTCCGCGGACGATGTAGACACGATGTTCTCTTCCGGGAGAACCGCGCTTCCACCCTACGCGGAGCGCAACGTCCGCATCGGTATCCGGGCGGCGGAGGTCTTAACGGGAGAGAGTTTGAACAAAGACGCACGGGAGCGGGTGGAGAGGAGAACCGTGGGGCGGCTCCCGGCTCGTTTCGAGAGGTTCGAGGTGCGTGGCGTGCCGGTAATCGTTGATGGCGGGCACAATGTACCCGGCCTCGACGCAGTGATCCGATCCGTCCGAAGTGTATACGGAGACCGTCCTTTGGGCGTCGTATTCGGCGTCTTGAAGGACAAGGACATCGTGGGTATGCTTTCCCGGTTGAGTGATGAGGCTCACGCTCTCGTGCTCACGCGCCCCGGCAACGAGCGGGCCGCGGACCCGGAATGGATCGGGCGAGAGCACGGACCAAAAGACCTCGGAGGGAGGAACGCCAGGGTGGAGACCGATGCCGGCGACGCGCTGGCCGTGGCCGTAGCGGAGATGGAAAAAGTGGATGGGGTGGTGCTGGTCACGGGTTCGCTGTATACGGCGGCTCGCGTCCTCGGGGGCTTGCGTGCGGGCTAGCGGCGCTTGGAGGCTCGCGCTTTTGCTCCTTGTGGTGGCCCTGGTCTCCATCGCGCTCGGCTACTACTTTATGCTGAGGTTCATGGGATGAGCGCGCTGACGATACTTCAGGCGGATCCGGATCCATTCCAATTCATAAACGAGTTTTTGAGCAGCCCCGTGCTCCGTATTACTGGACAAGTCTTGATCCTGCTCGTGGTCGTCCTCTGGCTCGCGCTCGTGTACTGGACTTATACGGACGCCGCCCGCCGCGACACCGCGCCCTTCCTGTGGGGTCTAGTCGCGGTCGTCATACCGTTTTTCGGGACCCTGATCTACCTGATAGTCCGCCCACCAGAGTTCGCGCTCGACTCCCGCGAACGCGAACTGGAGCTTGCAGTCCTCGAACGCGAGCTTCGCAGCCGGGTCCTCCTATGTCCGAATTGCCGCTCGCTGGTCGAGAGGGACTACCTCCTCTGTCCGGAGTGCGCCTGGGAACTCAAGAAATCCTGCGTACACTGTGAGCGGGCGCTGGACCTGAACTGGGACCTCTGCCCATACTGCGAGACCGACCAGCGCAGCGGCAAGCGCGCCCACTAGAAAACCTACCAAAAGGAGATCGTTCATGGAACAGACACTGGTGCTAGTAAAAGGTGACGGCGTGAAGCGGCGTTTGATCGGCGAGATCATCCGCCGTCTCGAAAGCAAGGGCCTCGACATCCGGGCCCTGAAACTCATGGACGTGAGCCGCGAACTCGCCGAAGAACACTACGCCGAGCACAGCGAGAAGCCCTTCTTCGAGGAACTGGTCGAGTTCATCATCTCAACCCCCGTCGTCGCCATGACGGTCGAGGGCGATGGCGCGATCGGGACGGTTCGCAACCTCATGGGCGCGACCAACCCGGCGAACGCCGCCCCCGGCACCATCCGGGGCGACCTGGCCCTCAGCATGCCAGACAACCTCGTTCACGGCTCCGACTCCCCAGAGAGCGCCGAAAGGGAACTCGGCCTCTTCTTCGGCTAGCTGCCCGGCGCCCTGACGACCATGCAGTTCGTTCTCGCCTCATCCTCTGCCCGGCGGGTGGACCTTCTCCGTCAGGCCGGTTACGATTTCGAGACCCGCGTTAGCGGCTTCCCCGAGATCACGCTCGAAGACCCGAAGGCGACCGTCGAGGCCAACGCCCGTGGCAAGGCGCTCGCCGTCTCCGAGGAAGAACGCGGCGTCGTTCTCGCCGCCGACACGGTCGTGTACCTGCCCGGCTCGTCGCGGAACGAGCGCATACTGGGCCAGGCGAAGGGCGCGGAAGAAGTACGCGAGATGCTCGGGCTTCTGCAAGGCCGGGCTCACGAGGTTTACTCCGGGGTCGCCGTCGCCGCTGCCGGGTACATCGCCGTTCGCCATGCCGTCACCACCGTTCGGATGAGAGGTTTGGGCGAAGAAGAGATCGAAGCTTACGCCGCGCTCGGGGAGGGTGTCGGCAAGGCCGGCGGATACGCTATTCAGGGCCGGGCGGGGATGTTTGTCGAGTGGATCGGGGGCGACTACACGAATGTCGTCGGGCTGCCGATGGCGCTCACGGTTCGGATGCTCGAAGTTCGCGGGGTGCGCTGGTACTCGTAGGTACTTACAATGACCGCATGGAACGCCGCCGATACACGATAAAGCAGATGCCCCCGGAGTTGAGGCCGCGCGAACGGCTCCTCGAATCGGGGCCGCAGGCTCTATCGGACGCCGAGTTGATGGGGATATTATTCGGAATTGGCACCAGGGAAAAGACCTCCGTCGAGCTTGCCGGTGAGGTTTTATCCGAGAGTGGCGGGCTGTACGGGATGCACGGCGTCACGGTCCATGATCTCGTCGAAATACACGGCATTGGCGAGGCGAAAGCGTGCATAATTTTGGCGGCTGTGGAGTTCGGAAAACGGCTCGGGCGCGTTCGTAACCCCGGACGCCCCGTGATATCATCGCCCGCGGATGTGGATGGGCTTTTGAGGGGAAGGATCGCCGATCTGGACCGGGAGAATTTCGTCGCCGTGCTCTTGAACACCAAGAACGAAGTAATAGAGTTCCCGACGATCTCGGTTGGCACTTTGTCAGCCTCGCTCGTTCATCCCAGGGAGGTTTTCAAGCCGGCCATCCGGGCGAGCGCGGCGGGCGTGATCCTGGCCCACAACCATCCAAGCGGCAAGGTCGAACCAAGCCGCGAGGACCGCGAGGTCACGAGGAGATTGGTGAGCGCATCAGAAATAGTCGGGATAGAGGTCCTGGATCATGTGATCCTGGGCCGCGATTACTTTAGTATGAAGGAACACGGGATGCTGGAGTGAACCGGCTTCCGTAATGGAGTCTGGAGCGGACGGGGATAGGTATGTTTGGTGGACTCTTCGGGAGGGATGTGGCGATAGACCTGGGCACGGCGAACACGCTCGTGTTCGTCAAGGGTCAGGGAATAGTGCTGTCGGAACCCTCCGTCGTCGCGATAGATACCAAGACCGACAAGGTAGTGGCCGTGGGATCTGCGGCCAAGCGGATGCTCGGGCGCACGCCCGGACATATAGTCGCCATGCGGCCTTTGAAGGACGGCGTGATCGCCGATTTCGAGGTGACGGAGAAGATGATCTCCTACTTCATCCGCAAGGTGCAGCCGCGGCGGCGTATCCTCCGGCCCCTGATCGGCCCCCGCGTCGTCGTGTGCGTCCCGAGCGGCGTCACTGGTGTCGAACTTCGGGCCGTGAAGGAGGCGACGGAGTCGGCGGGGGCGCGTATTGCCTATACTATCGAGGAGCCGCTGGCGGCCTCGATCGGGGCTGGGCTTCCGGTGCAAGAGGCTCAAGGGTCCATGATCGTGGACATCGGCGGCGGCACGAGCGAGGTTGCGGTTATATCCCTCGGGGGCATCGTCACGAAGTCGTCTATTCGCATCGCCGGAGATGATATTGACGATGCGATCACGCACTACATCCAGAAGGAGTACAAGCTCGCCATCGGCACCCAGACGGCGGAGCAACTCAAGATCGAACTGGCTAGCGCCTTCCCGCTTGAGAAAGAGGAGTCGGCGGAGATCCGGGGCCGCGACTTGGTGACGGGCCTCCCGAAGACCGTCGTTATTACGAGCGAGGAGGTCAGGGAAGCTATTAGCGTGCCGGTGGACGCGATCGTCGCGGCGGTCCGCGACACCCTGGACCGCACGCCGCCGGAGCTCGCCTCGGACATCATGGACCGGGGCATGGTCCTGGCGGGCGGCGGCGCGTTGCTGCGTCACTTGGACGAGCGTCTCAGGCGCGAGACCGGCGTCCCCGTGCATATCGCAGACGACCCGCTGATGTGCGTCGCCATCGGCAGCGGACGCTCGCTGGAAGAGATAAAAGCCTACCGTAGCGCGCTCTCCACCGGCTAGATGGTCTGATGGGCCGCAGGAAGTCGAAATCGGCGGGTGGGCTCGTGGCCCTCTGTATCCTGTGCGTCGCTAGCCTAGCGCTGTTCACCATATACGTGAAGGAGGGTGACTGCACGGAGAATGGCTGTGGACCGTTGCACACGGTGCAACTCGGCGCGGCTGAGGTATTGCGGCCCGTGCGGGCAATCTTCTCCGTCGTGGCAGGGCCCTTCGAGGATACCTCGGCGGCGGTGGGGGACGCCTTCCGGCGGGGCGATGAGAAGCAACTCCGCCGCGATGCGTTGGAAAACCAGGAGTTCGCCGCCGAGGCGTCGCGGTTGCGGCAGGAGAACGAGCGGCTTCGGGAGTTGCTCGACGGGCAGCGTCCACCGTACGAGTACGCGCCGCTAGCCCGGGTCACGGCACCGGTCGGCGACCAGTTCACCAACCGGGTCATCATCAACGTGGGGAGCGCTGATGGCGTGCAGCCGGAGAAACCCGTCATCGTCGGCAACAATACGCTCATCGGGCGCACCACCGACGTCAGCCGCCACACCGCCGAGGTCATGCTGGTGACCGACCAGATGTTCGCGGCCGGAGTACGGATTGTGCCCCCAGCGGAGTTGGACCGCTTCACGGGCGAGGTGTCGCCTGAGAATGGCGATGCCGTATCCTACGGCGAGGGCATGCTCAGCACCGGATGGGAGGAGTATCTCGGCGTCGAGTACGTGGACATGAGCGCGGAGGTGAAAAAAGGCGACTTCGTGGTCACTAGTGGCCGGTCTGGGGATTACGAGTTGCTGTTCCCCCCGGGGCTCCTCGTCGGGACCGTCGAGTCCGTGAGTTCCGAGGACTATGACCAGTTCAAGAAGATAGTCGTGACCCCGCCCACCGAGCCCCAGGACCTCCAAGAGGTGCGGGTCATCACGGGTTGGTAGCGATGATGCGCCACTCACTTTCCCGGGCCGCCGTGGTCGTGGCGGTGGCCGCGCTCCTCGAAGCCGTGCTGTCTCCGTATCTGACGTTTGGGGGCATATCGCCCAAGCTGGCCGTGATCGGGGTGGTGTTCGCGGTCGCTGGGTTGCAGGATTTGCAGGCGGTGCTGCTCGGGTTCTTCGGGGGGGTGGTCTTCGACGCTTTGGGGGGTGGGATCGGGCTCTTCGGCGTTGGTGCTCTGGGAGGACTGCTTGCGGGGATGCTCGCCGCCCGAGTGGGGGTCGCGCCTCGCGGCGCCGAGGTCTTGCTGCTTGCCCAGGTGGCGGCGGTCGCGGTGGCGGCGCGGGATGTGATCGGGCTCGTGGCGATCAACCTGGCCGGCCTGGAAGGCCCTCCACCCATCGAGTTCATGCTCGCCGGGGTGATCCCTGACGCGCTGGTGAACGCCCTGCTCGCCTATGCGATTGGGAGCCTGTTGTTGAAGTTCGTCAGGGTCAAGGGAGCGATGTGAGCCTCAGCCGCACCAGCGCAAAGCCAGGAAACATCGGACTCTCCGGGAGGCTGCGTTCCGTTGACCCGGTACTTCTCCTCGTCTCACTTGCCCTATCGGCGGCGGGTATCTTCGCGGTGTACGTGGCCGGCACGGAAGACCGCCAGTACTACGCGGCCAACCAGTCCATCGGCTTCGTCGTCGGGCTCGTTGGGGCTGTTCCGCTGGCTCTCTTGGATTATCAGATGCTCAAACGCCACCTCCGCATCATCTATGGCTGCGTGCTTTTCATGCTTCTCGCGGTCACGGTCGTTGGCGTCGCAGCGGGCGGGGCGCAGCGATGGATCGCCGTCGGGCCGGTTCAGGTACAGCCCTCGGAGTTCGCCAAGCTCTTCATGGTGATCGTGCTAGCGGGGTTCTTCTCGGAGGTCAACGTCGGGAAGAGCCTGAACTTCTTGAAGAGCCTGGGCATCGTCTGCTTGCCGGCGCTGCTCGTGTTCGCGCAGCCGGACCTGGGCACCGCGCTCGTCTTCGGGGCTGTCTTCTTCACGATGTCGTTCGTGGCGGGGGCGAAGGTCTGGCAGCTCGGGCTCCTCACGGCGGCCGGTGGTGGTCTGTTCGCGCTGGCGGTGAAGCTGAAGTTCCTGGAGGAGTATCAGGTGGCGCGGCTTACGGCTTTTCTCGATCCCGACAGCGGCTTGACCGACGTGGGTTATCAGGTGGCGCAGTCCAAGACCGCTATCGGCTCCGGCGGGTTCACCGGCAAGGGCCTGAACGCCACGACCCTCTCCAACCTGGGGTTCGTGCCAGAGGATCACACGGACTTCATTTTCGCTAATTTGGCGGAGAGGATCGGGTTCGCGGGCTGCCTGGTTTTGCTCGCGCTGTTCTTCGTGCTGGTATGGCGGATATTGCACGTTGCGACCATCTCCAGAGACCGTTTCGGCGTGCTCGTCGCGGTCGGCGTCGCGACGATTCTTTTGTTTCATGTGTTCGTAAACGTCGGCATGACGATGGGGATAATGCCGGTTACCGGCATCCCGTTGCCGTTCATCAGCTACGGACGAAGCAGCCTGGTCGTGAGCATCATCTCCCTGGGATTGTTGCAGAGCATCGCCATGCGCTCACGCTCCGAGGACGCCAAGCATGCGAGTGTATGACGCTTGGATCACTGGTCGGATGCAGTATCGCCGGGTATAATGCGCGTTCGTATATGATCTTGCGTTTATCTGATATCCAAGAGGCTTCGGGAGTGGCGTTATGTTTGCGGTGGTAAAGAGTGGCGGGAAGCAGTACAGGGCGAGCGAGGGCCAGGAGTTGGTCGTCGAGCTCATCAAGGGTGACGTCGGGGAGACGGTGGAGTTGCCGGTTGGCTTCGTCGCCGACGAGAGTGGATTCGACCTCGGGGACAGGACGGCGAAGGCCGAGATCCTGGAGCATTTTCTAGGGGAGAAGATCCACGTCTACAAATACAAGGCGAAGAAGGATTACAGGAAGAAGACCGGGCACCGTCAGAGGTTGACCCGCATACGCATCACGGAGGTTTCGGATGGCTCATAAAAAGGGTGGCGGCTCGTCGAGGAACGGAAGGGACACCGAAGGCAAGCGCCTCGGCGTGAAGTCTTTCGGCGGCCAGCGGGTATCCGCGGGCAGCATCATCATCCGGCAGCGAGGGACGAAGGTCCATCCCGGCCGCAACGTCGGCAAGGGTTCGGACGACACCCTATTCGCCACCGCGGGCGGCCATGTGACCTTCGGGCGGAGAAAGGGCCGCAAGATGGTCAGTGTCACCGAGGAGGCTGCGGTCTGATCTCGCCCCACAGGGATCTGTAGCCCCTTTGCAATTCATAGACGAAGCCCGTTTCGTAGTCCGCGCCGGACGCGGTGGTGACGGCAGCGTTTCTTTCAACCGCGAGAAGTACAAGCCGCGCGGCGGTCCCGATGGCGGTCGCGGCGGGGACGGTGGCTCCATCATCCTGAAGTCCACCGAAGACCTCGCCACACTAGAACCCTACGCGCACCGCAACCTCGTAAAAGCCAAGCGCGGCGCGCACGGCTCGGGCAACAATCGGGCCGGAGAGGGTGGCAAGGACGTGGTCGTCGAGGTGCCGGTGGGAACCTTGATCTCCGACGAAAACGGTTTGCTCGCTGACCTCTCCGAGCCGGGCGAGAGCTTCGTTGTGGCTCGCGGCGGCGAGGGGGGCCGGGGCAACGGCTCCTTCGCAACCTCCACCCGGCAAACGCCCGCCTTCCGTGAGAGGGGCCTTCCCGGCGAGGAGCGCGAGGTCCGGCTCGAACTGCGCGTACTCTCCGACGTGGGGCTCGTGGGACTCCCGAACGCAGGGAAGTCCTCGCTGCTCGCCGCCTTGAGCGCGGCCCATCCGAAGGTCGGCGACTATCCTTTCACGACCCTCGTGCCGAGCCTCGGGGTGGTTGATGAGAAGCGATACCGCGAGCCGTTCGTGGTCGCTGATATTCCCGGTCTCATCTCCGGTGCCAACGAGGGAAGGGGGCTCGGCAACCGCTTCCTGCGGCATGTAGCGCGGGCGCGGCTCCTGACATTCGTGCTGGACGCGAGCGAAGACCCGGAGAATGCCGAGGCTACCCTGCGAACCGAACTTCACGCCGCCCGTCTCTCGGAGAAGCCCTCGCTGGTCGTGCTGAATAAGATAGATCTCCTCGATGAAGAGCTTCGAGAATATCTGCGCGATACCTTCCCGGAGGCGTATCAGGTTTCGGCCATGACCGGGGAAGGCGTCGAGGAGCTTCGGGATCACCTGGAGGAGCGGACGCGGGCTTTGGGAGAGAGCCCCGCCGCCGAAGCTCCGTCTGTGGAGCAGTCGCGGGAGCACAGGATATTCCGGCCGGCGTGGAGGGGGCTGCGAGTTGAAAGCGAGAACGGCGGGTACGCGGTCTTTGGCGAGGAGGTGGAGCGCATGGTTATGAAGACGGACTGGGACAGCCCGGAGGGCGCGGAGCACGGCTGGCGCGAGTTGGAGAAAAGAGGCGTGGTGGCCGCGCTCAGGAAGGCTGGGGCCGAGCCGGGGGACGAGGTAAGGATCGGCGCGATGGAGTTCGATTTCCGGTGAGGGCGATTTGCGGGTAGGAATATTCGGGGGGACGTTCGACCCTATCCATCTGGGGCATATGATCATCGCGGAACAAGTCCGGGAAGAGTTGCGGCTGGAACGTGTGATCTTCGTCCCCGGTGGCATCCCGCCGCACAAGGAGGCATCCAGCGTGCGCGCCACCGCCGACGACCGCCTGGCGATGGTGGAGGCCGCCGTCGCGGGCAACGATCACTTCTCCGTTGACCGGGTGGAGGTGGACGCGGGGCGCGCGATGCACACGGTGGATACCGTGCCGCTGCTCAAGGAGCGGTCGCCGGGCGATGAGTGGTTCTTCATCACCGGCGCGGACGAGGTGTCGAACCTGCTCACCTGGAAGGAGCCAGACCGGTTGCTGGAGGAAGTCGTCATGGTCGCGGCCACGCGGCCCGGCTACGACCTCGCCGCGCTCGGTCATCTGGAGCAAGGGCTCAGAAACTTCGACCGGATAGTGCCCGTCGAATGCTCGCGGGTGGATATATCGGCGACGGCTATCCGGCGCAGGATGCTTCAGGGGAAGAGCGTGCGATACATGGTCCCGAACGGCGTATACGAAATTATCGAGGAAAGAGGTTTGTATGAAGGTGACGGAAAGCGCATCGAAGGAGGAAGCTTGACGAAGGAGAAGATCTCGTGAGTCGCGACGAATCCGCCATCCGGCGAGAGTACGGCGTCGAGGATGGCGAGGCCCTGACGCGGGACATGGCCGTCACGGCGGCTCGGGCTGCGAGCGACATGTTTGGCCGGGACGTTTTGATCCTGGATCTCAAGGAGGCCGTTTCGTATACGGATTACTTCGTGATCGCCAGCGGCGAGACCGAACGCCAGACGCGGCGCATCGCCGAAGAGGTTATAGACAAGATGATCGAAGCCGGATACCGGCCACGTTCGCGGCGTCTGCCTGAGGGGATGGCCTGGATCAGCCTGGACTTCATAGACGTAGTGGTTCACGTCTTTACCGACGAAGCCCGCGACTACTACCGGCTGGAATCCCTCTGGCGCGGGGTCCCCCAAGAACGCTGGGAAGAGGAGTAGAGAAGCAACCTTTCCTCGTTGACACCCCCCGGCGAGGCCAATATACTCTCCAGGTTCTAGGTTATCTTACTGGGGCCGTAGCTCAGTTGGGAGAGCGCCGCGCTGGCAGCGCGGAGGTCAGGGGTTCGAGCCCCCTCGGCTCCACTCCTCAAAAACGGCTTACCTATCGGCAATGCTCGGCAATAAAGAAGCCCCCGGCGCGAAACACGGGGGCCACTACACCAACCACTACACCAACGCGGCTTAAATCAGGATGAAAACGCTTCCTCCATCGCCGCGACGGCGCTATCCTGCATGTTCGGGAGGACGTGGGAGTACGTGTCCAGGGTGATAGCTATGCTCGCGTGGCCCAGCATCTCGGAGACTATCTTGGGGTTCACGTTCTTGAGGAGTAGGATCGTGGCGGCGGTGTGGCGCAGCTGGTGAAACGTCTGATGGGGGAGGCCGGCCCGCACCAGCAGCGGGGCCAACGAACGCTTGCGTAGGTTCGTCGGGTTGATTGGCGTCCCCTTCGTCGTGGCGAACACGAGTCCGCCCGGCCCGTAGGAGTCGCCCAACACGCCGATCTCTTCCAGTTGGCGCGTCAGGTGCTCTCTAAGAGCTTCGGCGGAGTCCCCGGTGAGCTGAACCGTCCGCCTGCCTTTGGCGGTCTTGGTGGGACCCACGTCGAGCTTGCCACGGTCCCTGGTGAGCGTGCGCCGTACCTGCAAAGTCCTACCTTCGAGATCCACGTCGTCCCAACGCAGCGCCAGGAGTTCGCCCTGCCGGAGGCCGGTATGCAGGGCCGTCACGTAGAGGGCTTCGAGCCGGTCGCCCCGGACGGCCTCCCGCAACCTACGTGCCTCTTCTCGGGTTAGCGGCGTGACCTCTTCGGTGTGGACCTTTGGCGGGTCTACGTCGTCGGCGGGGTTCTTCGTCATGTATCCCCACCGCACGGCTTGCTTGAGAGCCTTGTGTAAGGTTTCGTGCATTTTATGGACCGACGCGGCGCTGCAACCGGAATCGAGGCGGGAGCGGTAGAAGCCCGCCACGTCCGCCG